>Ga0307428_1001793_pt1 | contig 10325 bp, 6 predicted proteins | sample SalMarWE160240MG_FD_202161 | JGI IMG/M metagenome (GOLD analysis project Ga0307428, IMG submission 202161) | Salt marsh sediment microbial communities from the Plum Island Ecosystem LTER, Massachusetts, United States - WE1603-240 | ecosystem: Environmental > Aquatic > Marine > Intertidal zone >...
ACTCCAAATGTCGCAAGACCGAAGCAGAAAACGAACCAATAAAGCTGGGCCTTATCAGTGGTTAGAAAATCCATGTTCTTGGTTTGTGTTGCAAGAATCAAACCGATAACTCCAAGAGAAAAGCCAACAATGGCCGTGATGCGTCTTGAGCCCACATGGTATCCTTTCTTAAACAATCCTGTTACCATGGAACCGGCAATCCAGTTCGCGAAGGCGGCAAAAATCAGAGGAACAGCCGAATAATAGATGGCGTTGGGGTCATCGGGCCATTGGTTCCTTATGTATGAGGGCAGCCAGGTCAGGCTTATGAAAAAAGTGACATTGCTGGCGAAATACTGCAGCATCGCCAGCGACATGTTCAGGGATGTGAAAATCTCGGCAAAAGAGGCTCTAATTGTCGTCGTAAAGTCACTTACCCTACCCTGCTCGATATAGTCCAATTCCGCTTTATTGATTTTCTTGTTGTCTTTGGGATTGTCGCGGAACCATACGAGCCAGACCGCGGCCCAGATAATGCCTATCAATCCGTTGACGGCAAAGGTCCAGCGCCAGCCGATCTTCATTATCAACCAGGGCATTAGAAACAATGAAAACGCGGCCCCCAAGCGGCTGCCTGAGAAATTAATGCCGTGGGCGAGGCCGCGTTCCTTTACGGGGAGCCAGCGGAAAAAGGCTTGCGTAGCGCCGGGAAACGCCCCCGCTTCACCTGCACCGAATAAAAACCTGAGGACCAGCATTTGCAGGGCGCTTCGAGCTACACCGGTAAGGGCCGTAAATATACTCCAGACGGACACCACGATTGTCAGTGCTTTGCGAGGGCCAAAACGATCGGCAATCCATCCGGAGGGGACTTGAAATAATGCGTATCCAACGGCAAAGATACCAAGAATCAGACCCAGCATCTCTTTGGAGATGGAGAGATCTTTGATAATATAATCCGCGGCAGAGGCGATACATGCACGATCCATGTAAGTGTTGAAGCTATGGAAAAAGAGAATCGAAATAAGGACAAAACGCTGGCGACTCATAATATTTCGTGATTTTTCCATATAATACTCATAAACCTTTACTGATTTATTGTTTCTCTAAAGCGACGAATAACCTCTGAAATTGCATCGATTGAACCGACGTTCCCGGGAAAAACTATGTATGGCATACCCGGAAATCTACTTTCAGAACCGATCTGCCAAACCGGAACACCCGGTAATATCTGTCCGAGCACCTTTGCCCGCACTATCCCCAATGCCTGGGTGGCAATATCACTTGAAGTAATTCCCCCTTTGGCCAGGATATAGCGAGGACGGACGTTCATCGAACGAATAATCTTCACAAGTCCCTGCGAAATCTGGCTACTAATAGACAGCGAACTCTCAGGATCTCTCCCAGTCTTAAGCTTGCGGCTCGTATAAACTACAACATCCTGTCCCTGTGACAAACAATGATCTACAAACTCAACGGATATCCTAATTTCTCTATCGATATCATCCGGAGAAAGAATCTTATCGACACGGACTTCGATGCTTTGTGCATTTTCATGCTGCAGCAGGTGATCCAACTGTTGAGATGATTTTGGGACATGAGAGCCTACGACTACCAAGCCACCGGCATGGGCGGAGTCGCTAATTTTATCAGCGGTCAATAGCGGCCAGTTTGTCATGCCTGCTCTAACACGAACAAAAGAAGCGGCGGCTCGAAACAGAAAACGTTGCCCTTTCCGCTGGGCCCGAAGAAAACTCAAGGTTGCCACTTCCAGATCCCGGTAATCGGCGGCATTGACGACGCAGACACTGCCCGGTTTGAATCCGGCTATTATCTCTGCAATATAGTCCGGTCCCTTTTGCCGGATATCCTCGATAGACAGAGCCTGTACCGACGAACCGGATATTCGGCCTCTCGTTTTCTCCTCGACCCAATATTTAAGATCCGAGTTGCTGTAGCCAAAAACAACATCCTTTGCAAAGTCCGTGTTAGCGGCAGGGATTAGCTGCTGTCCGTCTCTGACATAATGTATATCGTTAATAGTATATCTGCCCCCCTCCTGAAAAAAGGGCACGATTACGTAAACGGCTTGCTCCATTCCAAGTATTTCAGCAAGGGCATCAACTTCTGCTGGGAAATGACCGCGTAGGGTCGAATCGCTTCGGCTGATAATATCAAAGGCCTGATTCGTCTTACGTGAAGCCTCCCGGATATTCGCCCCTGCCTCCAAAGCTAAGTCAACTGCACGTATTGTCGGCAAGCTTCGTGAATTTGTTAGTAGATAGAATAACGGTGTTTTTCTCTTGAATTCATCGGTTATAGCCTGCAAGTTCCAGTTTGTAAGGACAGGTATATCGTGCACTGTCTGGGTCCCGGTCGGATCGTCATCCAGAACAACAACCGAGGTTGGATTTTGTGCGATTTCGTGTTGTATTGCCGGAAGCAGATTTTCAGGCCAAATGGAAGGCAGAGAATTTAGGATTTCCTGTAATTTTATTGGCATCGTCTATTCTGTGTTATGACAAATTTAATCGTCATCCTCAATAGCAATAGCACGGGCCGGAGCGCCGTCGCCATTGGCGATTTTCAGCGGAAGCGCAATGAAAGTCACTTGCTGTTTTGATAAAGACGTCAGATTAGCCAAACCTTCTACCACAATTACGCCGCCTTTGAAAAGAATTTGATGTATCGTAGTTTATTCCTCTATGTTATTGACATCGGCAACCGAGGGCGGTTCCACTCCAAGCATCCGCACTTTCTTCTCCACACACCAACGTGCTAATTTTGCGCTGATTCTTGGAAGTTCATCCCGGTATTGTTCCCGGCCATAGAACGCACTCCAGCCGGTGCAGATTAAGAGACTCTCGCCGGACATGAATTGATTGGCAATGGCTCCGAGATGTTCGGGTTCAATAAGTGCACGAGGCTCGACCGAACGTATGTCGGCTACCCAGGCCGGCCCAATCAAATTCTCCACAGGAATGGTGTCAATCGTTTGTGCTCCCACACCGAAGTGGACTGGGGCGTCGATATGTGTTCCGCAGTGAGAATAAAGAGACATGGTTGTAGCATTCCAGCCATCCTGCTCCAGACGCTGGGCCGGCTCGATATAAATCCCCTTCTCGCCGGAGACAAGCGGCAGTGTTAAGTCAACGACTCGGGACATTGTCTTCCATGGCAGATTCAAGATTTTTTATAATCGTATCGGTGATCTGGCAGGTCTTGGCCGAACCGCCCAGGTCAACGGGCAGCACTCCCTGCTCCACTGTCATTTCAATCGCGCGGACAATACTCTCGGCTGCCTCCTTGCGGCCCAGATGTTCGAGCATAATAGCTCCCGACCAGATCGTTCCGATTGGATTAGCAATTCCCTGCCCGGCGATATCCGGTGCCGAACCGTGAATCGGCTCGAACATTGACGGATAGATTTTCTCCGGATTAATATTGCCGCTGGGCCCAAGGCCAAGGCTGCCCGTGATTGCCCCGCCAATATCGCTGAGGATGTCGCCGATAAAGTTTGTCGTCACGATTACATCAAACCGCTCCGGGTGCAGCACGAAATTTGCTGAAGCATTATCAACGTACATCTTGCGGTACTCCACATCCGGATAATTAGTGCTTACTTGCCCGACAATCCTATCCCAGTAGGCCAGGCTGTGAATCAATGTATTGGACTTAGTAATGTTCGTGATATGCTTGCGGCGGCTGCGGGCTAATTGAAACGAATAATGAGCGATTCGCTCGATTCCTTTGCGTGTAAAGATACTCATGTCTGTCGCCATACCCTCTGGAAACTCCGGCCGAACGATGCCGCCGGACTGAACGAACTCCCCCTCGGTGTTCTCGCGAATGACGACAAAGTCAATGTCCTGAGGTGTCTTGTTGCAAAGCGGCCCCTCGATTCCCGGCAGGAGCCTTGCGGGACGGTAGTTAACGTATTGATCGAAGCTGGTTCGTACCTTGAATGTAAATAATTTGGCCGGTAGCGTGTCATCGACGTCCGGCAGTCCAACCGCTCCGAAGTAAAGCGCATCAAAAGCCCGCAACTCTCCCAGAGCATCTTCAGGCATGAATGTTCCGGTCTGTTTGTAGTAGCCGGCTCCATAAGGAAATTCTTCGTATTGAAGTTTAAATCCTAAGCCTGCAGCCGCAGCGTTAAGAACCTTAATGCCGGCAGGTACTATCTCCAGACCGATACCATCACCGGGAATAACTGCTATTTTGTATGTGTTTTTGTTTGCCATATTTATTCCGGATTATAAGCATAATTCTACAATGTTCAAGGTAAAAACAGATATGTATACCTTATGATTAAATAGCATAGTTATGATGCTATCGATTCTATTCGCTTTGTGCGCGATGACGTTCCGCAGGGCCGGGGCCTGCCGGGCGGGCGAAGTCTCGGTCTTTTGTCATCAGCCACTTGTCGAATTCGAAGCCGTCCTCTCGCATGGAGAACTCGATCGTATGCAGGCCGGGCTGTTCGATTTCCAGGTAGATTTTGTAGGGCTCGCCGCAATGCTCGGCTTCGGTTCGCTGCTTGCTCTCCCACCGCCATGAGTCCTTGGCCTCGCACCACTGTAGGCGCTGGCCTGAGTCCGGCCATGTTCCGTCAAGTCCCACATGAAGGCCATTATCTTCGCTGCCGGTCGAGTACGCGCGGACCCAGACGTAGTATCGTCCAGTTGTGTTGAAGTGGACCGGATATACGAGCACAGCCAGTTTGCCCGGTTCGTTAGAGAAGTTTTCGCCCTGGATGAGTTTGTTGCTGTTGTTTCGCCGCGTATCCGGCAGGATTTCAATGTAGGCGCCGCCGCTGGCCGAATCGGCGTGACTCTCATCGCCATCGGGAGAAATCTCCTGCGTCTGCGTTGCTGAAGTAATGTACCATTTTCTCGTTTCCGTCTCGGTCTGGACGGCGAAATGCTCTGCCTCGACCGCAACAAGACCGCCCGTTTCTTCGAAAATCCCGGTTTCGATGCTGTCGGATGAGACTGTATCTCGCGTCTCAGCTTTTGCCTTCTTTGCGCCAGGAGGAATTAATGAAAGTGCAACCCAGCGTCCGCGAGCATAAGGTATCTGGCCGCTCTTCTGATTGCTGTTAGTCGCTGTGTTGAACTCGACCCTGATGATTGCGCCTTTGGCGACTGAGACGTTATTCCACGTTTTCGCTGTCGGTTTATAGTCATCGTAACTTTTGGGGTTGGTGAATTGCCCTACCTGTTTGCCTGCTACCAAGACTTTATAGGTGGATTCGCCGTCAGTCTCAGTCATCGTGGTTAGTGTGATGTCGTAGGCGCCGGTCTTTCCGGTGAATTTGGTCTCGGTGGCGGCAAACTTGTCTTTGTATTTACCCGGATCGACGGCAAGGGCATCATGACCGTTGTCTTTGTATGCCGGCACAAAGTTGTTTTCCGTGACAATATCAAAGTCACGAATTGCTTTTAGAACGATTGCTCCTTCTGCATTAGGTATCACTTTGGGTCGAGGAGGCTGATCGGATGCAAGTTCCAGCTTGCCGGAGCCTTTTATCACGAGCAGCCAATCGTTCTTGTCGGGCGCAGCCACTTCGATCTTTCGGCCGGCACTGACCGAGCCGGTGTTGAGCAGGCCGTCGAGACCGTCACCTGTGCGTGGATTGAACCAGCCATAGGTGAACTTGCCCGTCAGTGCGCCGAGTTCGACCTTTCCTCCATTCTTGAGATAAACCAAGTAAATCTCACCGGGTTTGCACAGGACGTAATCGTCGGTGTTCTCGGTCATCTCATCTTCGCACTTCATGTCCCAGAATGGGATTTTGTGCTTGTTAAAAAATTCCAGCGCGTAACGGCATTGGGTCCACACCTTTTCCCGTGTGCGGTAGTCCTGACAGGTCAGGTCGCTGTGAGGATGCTTATAGCCGAAGTACCATTCGACGCCCGCGCCGCCGGCCATGATGTTACCCCACAGGGCATTCTTGCGGGCGTTGTCGCGAGTAGGGTCTTCTGCATCTGTAATCAGGCCATGAGTCGCATCGCCCGGCTCATCGCAGGCTACTACCCAAGGTTTATCTGCCGCCACAGAGCGATCGATATAGTCGCGGCTCCGGCGATGGACCTGGCTGAAATCGGGCTTGCTGGTCTGGAGGGAGAAACCCGTCAGTTTCGAGGCATCACCCAGCAAGTCGTAGTGCGGATCGCCCATGTTGTGAATCACAATGTGGTGCTGATACGGATCATGTGTCCAGAAATAATTCGCCCAGGCGACTTTCTGATCGTGAGAAGCATCGTTTATCTCCTCGCCGAGGTTCCAGTTGAGCGCCAGGTGGTGGCTGAATCGCGCGATCAGCTCGCGGTAGTAAAGTTTACGCTGCGGGCCGAGGTCTCCTTTGTCCAGCAGAAGCTCGTTTTCGGTCTCCAACGTTTTGAAGTGCAGGTACATTCCGATTGAGGTACCGTGGGCGAAGACTATCTCCCACTGATCGAGCCGGGAGCAGTCAAGGCGTTCTCGTTCATCGTAAGTAAGGTAAGGAAAGACGTTCTTATCGTCGCCTTCGATATTAAGTGGAAGGAACGAGAATACGTTCATACCCTGCGAGGCCAGGTAATTGACAGCTCCAATCATGCCCTTACCTTTGCCGTTTTGCCATGTCGGATCGCTGGGTTTCCAGTCTTTTATATGCGGTCCCCAGGTCTTGATAAGATCGTCTTTGCGGCCATCGGTCTTGAAGTCGCCGTCGAAATCGGCATAAGCCAGGAAGTTTTCGGGGGCATCGGCTCCGCATTTTAGGAAGTACTCTGAAGTTTCGGCGAAGCGTAGATGATGCTTGCCGACATATTGCAGTAGCCCCTTTCCCCGAAAGTCTCTGCCGGTCTTGTCGGTAGGCTCGATGTCAAAAGAACCGCTCTGCCCATCCATAAATCCTGCACTTTCGCCGGCATTTTGCCTTTCACTGACGGCGACATTCGGTCCCTTTCTAAACGAGACGTTGTACTTCCAGGTACCGACCTGATCGGGCGCGAAATGGACGCGCCACTTGTTGCCGGAATCTGCGCTTGTGTTTGCAGCATTACCGTCCGCAGCATAATAGCCCGGCACAAGGTAGGACTTGCCACTCTGCTGGTGTTTGAAGGTGACATTAAGACAGTAGTACAAAAATGGATTGGGATCAGCCGTCTCGCTCGTCTCGGGCCCGTCGAACGTCAACGTGACCTTGTGCCATTTCTTGAGTTCTCCGCTGATTTGCGCACTAAGTGCAATCTGACTCCATATGACCGCTACCAATGTAAAACAAACAGCACATTTTAGCATTTTGAAATGCGTAACCATACGAAACTCCTTACCTGAAAAGATGAATAATTTTACAATTTTGGATTAGTATACTAAATAGAATCTGCTATGCAAGAAGCTTCATATCTTTTTATGGATATGAATAGATTAATTGCTGTGGTGAGAAGAAATTTCTTGTTTCAATGACAAAGGGCCCATACCATAAATCATGGCATGGACCCTTTCAAGCTGAATTTCCCAATCGGCCTGGTAGCATCGTTAATATTTGAAAGAATACCAAATTAGCAATGAATGCCCAACCGCTTTGTCGTCGGTGATAAGTTAAAACCTCCTTATCCATGACCTTCCAGTCCTTTTTTCCAAACCGAGTCCCGAGTTGCATAAAAACAGCCGCTTATGTAATGGGGGTACTTCTGGCAATATACATGGGCAAGTATTCAAGCCCACGAGTGCCCCAAAAGGCTGAAACGCTCAAGTTCGAATTCTTGGTGAATTGCATCAAGATCGCTGGCATGATCATCCGGACCATAGCATCCATTTGTACAGGTCGACTGGCCACAACCTCTCTAATCATAGCGGATAACCACCTGGCAAAGACTGCCCTGACACCGGCCTCGGTTCGGTCATCAATATGGCCAAAACTGACCTGGATTCTCTTTCCTTCCGTATAATCGGGACGCTTCTATTCTACGTTCCTGGCAATATTGATATCCTCCCGGACTTCAATTTCTATTTTGTCCCAGTCAAATACCCTCTGAATTGCGATATTCATCTTGATGTATTGGGCATCAAGAATCCTTGCGTATGCCTGCCAGTGGGTTAAAGCTTCCTCCAGGCTGGCAATGGCCGCGGTTTTATATTTATCCTCTTTTGAAGCTTGGTACAACCTGAGATTGGTACCCCCTCTGATCTTGGCCGCATAGTAATTGCCCAGGTGCGCCATGGCCCGGATATCGCCGATGGTTTCGGACAGCTCATTATTCCCATCACCCTTCATGCCTGCAGTTTTCTCCAGGGCCGTTTTTGCCGAGGCTTCTATCATGCCCGCCACCTCCAGGGGTGTTTTCCCCTGTATAGTCTTGTTATGAAGGAGTGCATCTGCATAATCTGTAATATTGATAAAACCGCTTCCGTCCATGACCGGGGCATTGATGAAAGCATTGATGTCGTGATAACCGGCGATGGCCTTTCCGGAACCGGAACTAATACCTGCTTCAGGCCACCACAGGTAATCCCAGGCGAACCAGTGAAATTGATTGACCAGCGGAATAACTTCAGAAGCCGCCTGCCAGGCCACAAAAAGATCTTCACCGGATACGGCTGGAAATCTTCTTTCGATAAGCCCCTTAAACAGGCCAACCGGTGTTTCCGGATCGTAGCCCAGCCGACCCCAGAGTAAGAAGCTGTACCAGTGTTTTTCATTCTCGAGCATGCGCGGTGAAAGGGGATTTTTACTGATGCTTTCCCTGCCCCAGGCATATCGGTCCGATCCCATATAATAGCCGGCGGTCTTTTCGCCTTTGGGGAAGTTCAGGATGAAATGCTTTACATATTTCGGATCTCCCCACCTCAGGTTATATATATCATCATTTCGAAGATTCCACCAGGTTGCCATATTTTCCGGAATATGCGGGAAATATTCCTTTTCTGCAAAAGGTGGTGCAGGCGAGGAGTAGATTCTGGCTTTGGCGTACTTGAAGCTCATATCATAGCCGTCTTTGAGCTGGTTAAACCGGCTATCGATTTCATCAAAATCAGTCCACCAGAACCGGTGTATAAATCGTATATGCCTGCCGGGTTGTACAGTATGGACATCCTGAATGCCCTTGCCATAGGTTTCCCAGAGCCAGGCCTCCTTTTGTTCATCCGGGATGTCCTGCATATTTTCCCCGGCCGTAACGCCTATACCTGCCAGCCTGGGATAGGTGAGAAACAGTTCCTTTACCGACTTGCGAAGATAATTTATGTCCTCCTCATTGTGTGCACTTTCCCTGATCCCGTGTTTCCCCCTGGCAGTACCCATATGAACATTCCAGGTAATGATGTAAATTTCTATCCCCCTGTCATGGGCATAATCCATTATTCTCTTCCACAGGACAATCTTCTGATCAATGGAGATATCCAGGACTTTACCACTCATGGCGTAAACATCATCCGTGGCAACCCTTGGATACTCTTTCAATTTTACCATAGCAGGAAACGGATGCTTGTTCCAGAGGGAGAGAACATTATAGCGCTGTCTTGCAAGGACATCCAGGTATTCAGTCCAGAAATTAAAATCCCACATGTGCACGATATTCGTCTGGGCGGCCGTACCCCTGTCGTCATGACTTGGCAGTCGGTCATCCAATGGAATATTGAACTTGATCCCCCTTTTGGCAATGTAAGGGGACTGGTCCTCATCTTTTACGGCTTCAAGACCGAATGCCTTGACAATTTCACCAATATGGATCCCCCCATACATTGCTCCTGTCCGGTCCCCTCCAATGGCCCAGATAGCTTTATTGTCTCTTGCGGCGGTCACTCTGAGCACATAATCCTGTTCCCCTAAAGTCTTAAGAGCAGCTCCACCTGCTGCATTCAGAGCAGCAAGAACCTGTGGATCATTTTTAGCAATTACAATTTGACTACCGCCGGAATTTGAAGGTAGATCAGCAAGAGGTTTCATGCTCACTGTAATTGCCTCTTCAGACAATATATCTTTCAGGTCTTTTGCAGCAAAGGCAATGGCGGGTTCCGAATCATCGAAAAACAAGTTTACCTGTACGATTTTACCCTCAGGCTGATCCGCTTTAGCTGAAGCTTCATCGACAGGGACACCATTGGCAAAAGTCTCATTAGGCACAACCATTGCGGTCAGGACCGAGAAAAAAAGTACATGAATATATTTCACTTTCATTGATCACCTATTTTATACTGGGTGTTAAAATTGATCCGGGATTTACCATATAGGGTTCCTCTAATAATTAACGAAATTATGTGCAATTAATTGCACCTTTAAATATAGTAAGCTCATTGACAATTAAATCATAGTATTTCAATTTACGGAGATTATTTCCATGATGCAGGCAGGACTT
>Ga0307428_1001794_pt1 | contig 10325 bp, 7 predicted proteins | sample SalMarWE160240MG_FD_202161 | JGI IMG/M metagenome (GOLD analysis project Ga0307428, IMG submission 202161) | Salt marsh sediment microbial communities from the Plum Island Ecosystem LTER, Massachusetts, United States - WE1603-240 | ecosystem: Environmental > Aquatic > Marine > Intertidal zone >...
CCTGAGTACCTTGTCCAGGAATAAATTAATTGCCTTATTAACCGGTATTATTATTACTTTTACTATTCAGAGCAGTACCGCAGCTTCTACCCTATTGGTAAGTCTGGTAAATACCGGAATTATGAGTTTAAGTCAGACTCTCGGTATCTTGCTGGGGACCAGCATGGGAACAACTCTTACTGCCCAGATAATCGCCTTTAAGGTATCTGATTATGCCCTCTTAATAATTATTCTTGGATTTGGCTTAAAGCTCTTGGGGAAAAAAAGAAAACAGAGATTTATAGGCAATATCTTGCTGGGCATAGGTTTTATCTTTTTGGGCATGAAGGTGATGTCCGAGTCAGTCTCTCCCCTTAAAGACCACGCCCTCTTTAAAGAAACATTGATTAATTTAGAACATGTGCCCTTATTGGCCCTGCTCGCCTCTGCCTTGCTTACCAGTATAATTCAGAGCAGTACCGCTACTATGGGTTTAACTATTTCTCTGGCTATGCAAGGTTTGATATCTTTAAATTTGGCTATTCCGATAATTTTGGGTTCGCATTTGGGTTCCTGTTCCACCGTCCTTTTTGCCGGTATTGGAGCTTCCAGGAGTGCAAAAAGAGTGACTTTGGCTAACTTATTATTTAAACTGGTAGGAGTTATTGTATTTTTCTTTCTCACTCCCTCTATAATTTTTCTAGTACAGAAGTCCTCGATAAATTTACCCCGACAAATTGCTAATGCTCATGCCTTAATCATTGTGGGTAACGCCTTAATTTTTATTCCTTTTACTGAAACATTTGCCAAATTTTTAGAAAAGGTTATTCCCCAAACAGAAGAGGTGGAGGTCTTGCAAAAACCTAAATTCTTAGACTCAGGTGTCCTTGAAACCCCGGAGATCGCCTTCTATTTGGCCAGCAAAGAGATATTGCGAATTTCTAATGCTGTAGAGGAGATGGTCCTGGGTGTTATGAAGGTGTTTATTAATAATGATGAAAAACTACTGGATGAAATAAGCGCACAAGATATAATCGTGGATAATCTCTCTCGAGAGATAACCAAATATTTAACCAAAATAAGTTTTGAAACCCTCTCCGAAGAACATTCTAAAGAAGTATTTAGATTATTGTACGTTGTCGATGACCTGGAACATATTGGAGATTTAATAGATAAAAATCTGATTCCTTTGGTGGAAAAAAAGATAGACCATAGTTTGATATTTTCTGAAAAAGGGGTAGAAGAGATTAAGAATATGCATCAGGATGTTTACAACAATCTTCGAAATGCCATCGGGGCTTTTGCTCTTCAGGACCGGAGGATGGCTCAAAAAGTAATCGACCAAAAAGAATACATTGATTCCTTAGAAATAAATCTACGCAAGACTCATATCAACCGATTAAATGTGGGAATAGAACTTTCCCAAAAGACCAGCGGGGTTCATTTGGATCTGATCAATATCCTTAAAAGAATAAATGATCACGCCTTCTCTATTGCCCGAGCGGTAGTGGGAGAGATATTAAGATAGTATCGAGTATCGCGTATATAGTATATAGTGAAGAAGAAAATAGTAAATAGTAAAGAAAGAAAAAAAGAAGTCAGGAGATTATTAGCGGATGGTGTTTAGGAGGTAGGGGTTCGATTCATCGAACCCGTTAAAAAAATTACTAAATAACCCGGGGCGGATAAATTCCGCCCCCTACAAAAAAACAATGTATTTTTTAATTAAATTATATTAGGAAAATTTTTATATGAACAATATGATAAATAATCAATCCAAAACAGAAAGCCTTATTCTTGTCCCCATCTATAATGAACAAAAACATATTTTTAATGTTTTAAGAGAAGTAAGAAAATACTCACCGGAAGACCTGCTGGTGGTCAATGATGGCTCCACTGATGAGAGCAAAGAAATTGTTGAGGAGATTGCCTCTTGTGCTAAGCTCAAAGGGAAACTTACTATTATAAACCACTCAGAAAACGAAGGGTACGGCAAATCTTTGATTGACGGAATTAATTTTGCCCGGGATAATAATTACCGATATCTTCTGACTTTGGATTGTGATGAACAACATGAACCGGAATTAATCCCTCAATTTTTTGAAGAGATTAAAAAAGAGGAATTCGAGATAATTTCTGGTTCTCGTTATCTGTCTTTCCAAAAAAAAATTGATACTCCACCTGAAGACCGATATAGGATTAATCGTAAAATCACCGGGCTAATCAATGAGATAACCGGCTACGGACTAACCGATTCTTTCTGTGGGTTTAAAGTATATCGAATGGAAGTCTTAAAAAAATTAGAATTAACCGAAAAGGGATATGGTCTTCCCCTTCAACTCTGGATTCAGGCTTATAAAAACAATCTGACTGTAAAAGAGCTGCCGGTGAGTATGATTTATAAAGATAAAGACCGTACTTTTGGCAATTATCTGGACGACCCAAAAAAGAGGTTGGATTATTACCAAAAAATTATAGATAGTGAGGTGAAAAAATGCTTACTATATTAGCTCTCGGCCCCCATCCCGATGATGTAGAATTGGGAATGGGCGGTTCTATATTAAAATTTACCGAAGCAGGTTATCGAGTTACTATCGTGGATTTAACTGATGGGGAGCCTACTCCTCATGGTGATCCGGAGACCAGAAAAAAAGAGAGTGTAAAATCAAGCAGGATATTAGGGATTGAGGAGAGAATTACTCTTGATTTTCCCAATCGGTATCTTCAGGATGAAATAGAGGTCCGTCAGGAGTTAGCTGAGGTCATCAGAAAAATTCAGCCAGATATCCTTTTTGCCCCTTACTGGATAGATGCCCATCCGGACCATGTTGCTGCCTCAAAGATCTGTGATGCTGCTCGTTTCTACGGAAAACTCAGCAAAACAGAGATGCAGGGCAGGCCCTTTTATGTAAAGAAAATATATTATTATATTGCTTCTCATTTAAAGTTAAATCTCAAACCTTCTTTTATTATGGATATAAGCAAAGTGATGGAAATGAAGGTAGAAACTATCAAGAGCTATGAATCCCAATTTGGGCCTTCTCCAGAAGGGCATCAGCTATTTGAATGGGTTTTAAATTCTAACCGTTACTGGGGGAACCTTATTGGCACAGAGTTTGCCGAACCTTTTATCTCCAAGGAAGAAGTCGGCATTAAGGATATAGAGGCACTTTTGTAAATGGAAAGATTTTCTTTTAAAGTTCCTCAAAAAAATAAACAAATTTTCCTCTCTCCATCAGGGGACAAGATTGGTTCTCTCTTAGAAGAGAATAAGAAAATATTCAGCGAGTATTCCTTTACCATTCTTAATCAACCTTTTAGGGAAGTGAGGGAAAATTGTCGAAAAGAAGTTATTCAGAGGGCTCTAAAATTTAGTAAAAAATATGATCCTGATATTGAAGAAAAAATTTGTTCCGCTCCCCAATGCATTATTCAGACCGGCCATCAACCGGTATTTTTTCATTCCGGCATATGGATTAAAAACATCTTTTTAAACGAACTCTTAAAATCTCCTCTTCTGGATAGATGTTTAGGAGTTAACATTATCCTGGATAACGATATCTGTAAAGACCTTAATCTTTCTTTGCCTGCTCTCTCTTCAAACGGTAATTTAATAGTGGAAGAAATTAGTTTTTTACCTTCACCTCCTGCCCCAAACCTTCCCTTTGAACAATATCCCTGTCCTTCTTTGAAACTGATTGCTAAATTTAATCGGGACATTATCCACAGACTCAAACCCCTGGAATTAGAAAATAAAGATATTTTAAATAATTTTAAAAATTTTGCCCGCTGTCTGGAAAATTCTTCCCGACTGTGCAGCCAAAACCATAGAGAAAGCAATCTGGGAGAATTTCTAGGTTTGGCCCGCCATCTTTACGAGCAAGAAATTGATCCTGCTTATCTGGAAATCCCTTTTTCTCAAATCTGTGATAGTGATGAATTTCTCTCCTTCTTTTTAGAAATTATTAAAAACATTGAATCCTTTTCTAAAATTTATAATAATAAATTGGATGAATACAGAAAGTTATTTAAAATCAGAAATCGGGCACAACCCTCGTCCAATTTAATTATTAAGGAAAATCTTATCGAGGCACCTTTCTGGGTTTGGAGAGAGGGAGGCCAAAGGAGAAAAATATTTATTTTAAACGAGAGAGGGAGGGATTATCTTTACAACGATTCATATGGCAAAATATTTCTTATAGAAGAAGATAATTTAAAATCTCTATCTTTATTAAAAGCTTTTCTTAAAGAACGGGGATTAAAAATAAGACCTAAAGCCCTTCTATTAACTTTATACAACCGTTTATTTATCTCTGACCTTTTTATTCACGGATTAGGAGGAGCGAAATATGACCTGGTTACCGATGAAATCATCAGAGAATTTTTTAAAGTTAAGCCTCCTCACTTTTTAGTTGTCTCCTGCACTTTGTATCTCAATTTTAAATCCTCCCCCGGCACATCTGATTCTAAAATACCTGCCCTAAAGAAAAAGATAAGAGACCTGGGATTTAATCCGGAAAGGTATATTGGCGAATTATCTTTAACCAAAAAAGAGGAAATTCAAATGGGAAAGCTGGCTGAGAAAAAAACTGAATTAATTAAAAAAATTAGAGGGGTCCTCGCCTCGGCAGAAAAACAAAAAATTTCTGAGGAGATCAAGGCTATAAATAATTTCATGGAAGAAAAAGTAGAGCCTTTGAAATGCGAGCTGAATAAAAAAATAGAAAAAGAAGAAGAAAAAATAAAACAATCTAAAATCTATACCCTTAGAGAATTCCCCTACTGTCTCTTCTCGGCAAAAACGCTGCGTAATTTATCAAATTTCTAATTATTTTATCCCCCTCCGATAATCGGAAATAGTTTAACCTCAGCAGATTCAGTAAATAGATAATCTTCTTTTACAATTTTATCTCCTGTTTTAATAAAAAATACATCTCCCAGAGAAATCTTGGCATCTTTTAAGATTTTGTAAACGGTTACTGGTTCGGAATAGTTTAATTCTAAGATGTCAGAGGGGTATTTGTATTTTAGATACCCCTCCAGTTTAATGCTTATCTTCATCGTTTGACCTCATCGATGAGCCAATCTAAACCTAATTCAATTAATTTGGCAGGGGTAGGAATTCCGGTGTCCGGATCCCAGCCCATAAGCTCATAACGTAATCTTATGGCTTTTTGAAAATCTTCTTTATTGATAGCTCCCTGACCATCTAAGGGACCACCCTTAAAATTTTGATAGAAGACTTCGGGTAAAGTATCATCTTTGGAAGTAAATCCTTCCCGATAGTTAAATATGCGGGCCATATTGATGGAGCGCTCTCCTAATTTCATTAGTTCAAACCAGGTGGTCTCCCAGCCGGTGGTGGAACGGATAATCTCTAACAGCTCTTCCATGGTTCCTACACTACGGGGGACATAACCAAAATCACAGACCCCCAAGATATCAAAGACGGTCCAGTAGATATCCAAAAGTTTAAAGAGGGCAACCTTCTTTTCTCCTATATCAGTGGGAGAAACCGGCTCTAAGACTCCCAAGTCTTTCATTTCTTTTATCCCTACTGAGTCTTGGTCTTTGAAGAAAGAATCATGGGCAGCCTTCATATGATCTGCCCCGTAGTCAGAGAGGGCGTATTGCAGGCCTACTCCGGTCTTTACCCGGGGATCGTGCATGGGGATTTCCTGTCCCTTTACCTGGTGGATAAATTTTTCTGCACCTTTACCAATTTTTTTAGCAGCAAAGCAAGAGCCCTGTGATAAGAGGTCTCCTAGTCCTTTCCGGTAGGCAATCTTTTCTATCATTTTAAGCATTGCTTCTTTATTACCAAAGGTAAGTTCTATCCCTCCGGTGTCTTCTTTGTTGAGCATCTCTTCTTCATAGCACTGCATGGCAAAGGCGATGACCATACCGGTAGAGATAGTATCCATAGTGAATTTATTACAGAGTTCATTGGCTTTGGCTATATACTTTAGGTCAGAGATGCCACAGATAGAACCCAAAGAGGTTGTAGTCTCATATTCCGGACCTCCATAAGCGGGGTCAACTTTAAGATTTGGTTCATTTATCTCCACTACTCGTTTACAGCGGATGGGACAGGCGTAACAGGCTTTAGTGCCTTTTAAGATAGTTTTGTTATAGGTTTCAGCAGTCAGATTTTCTCCTTCTTTAAAATAGCCGGTAGTCCAGTTATAAGAGGGAAGGCATCCTGCTTCATAAGAGGGACGCACTACTCCCGGAGTACCTAATTCTCGAAGACCTCGGCTTAGAGGATTATCCATAACTCTTTTTGTAATCTCTTTGGTTATTTGACTTACTCTTTCTTTGTTGTAAAGGTCTATCGGTTTAGTTCCTCTTACAACAATAGCTTTTAGTTTTTTGGAACCCATCACTGCTCCCAAACCATTACGGCCATTAAAGTGTTTTAATTCATTTACGATATTGGCAAAGCGAACCAGGTTTTCTCCGGCTGGGCCGATCTGGGCAATTTTGATCTTATCATCAGATAACTCTTCTTTGATTATCTTTTGAGTAGTTCCGGTATCTTTACCCCAGAGGTGAGTGGCATCTTTAATCTCTACCTTACCATCTTTAATGTAAAGATATACAGGAGTGGGAGAGCTACCTTTGATTACAATGGCATCAAATCCGGCTTTCTTCAGCTCGGGTCCCCACCAACCTCCGGCTTCGGCTTCGCCCTGAGCACCGGTTAAAGGAGATTTGGCACAGACGGTGTAACGGGGCAAGGCGGGGGCAGGGGTTCCGGTAATTACACTGGGAGCAAAGATGAGAAGATTATCGGGAGATAGGGGGTCAGTATGAGGTTTCATCTGGTTTAACATATAATATAGGGCTAAAGCCCGCCCTCCCCAGTAAGTACGGTAAAAGGTCTCGGGGGGATTTTCTATCCAGTGTTTTCTTGAACTTAGATCCACGTGTAAAATATTTCCGGTATACCCGTACGGCATAGTTTTGTCTCCTTTGCTTATAATTTATTGTCTAAGTTTTTTAACCTATTTAAATAAATATTAAATGTTTAATACCTAAAAAAATAGTAGGCACTCTATCCTATATCGGTAAATTATGTAGAACAATAGAAAAAATGACCATTCCCAATAGAGCAAAGGGATAGATCGCCCCATATCCGGCAGCTGGTTCATCACTTCCCACTGCTTCTATGGCAGCCCCTAATCCGGGAGTAGAAGTCATCCCCCCACAAATAGCTCCAACCAACATAATCCAGTTTAGCTTAAATATGTACCTCCCTACCAGGTAACCGATGATTACCGCCATTAAAGCAACTACTAAAGAAGTGATAACTAAATAAATTCCTGTACCGGATAAAGCTGTAAAGGCATAAAAACCATATCTTAACCCTATTATCGCCAGAAAGAAAGCCAGAGAAATTTCCCGAATAACCCCTAATATTTTATTATCCATTCTAAAATTAAGGATGCCGATTTTGCCGATATGTCCTAAAATTAATGAAGCTAATAAGACTCCGCCGGTTGAACCAAATCCTACGTAGCCAAGTGGTCCTAAATTAAATTTTAATCTCCCGAAAGTGTAACCTAAAAAACAGGCTACTATAAAAGCGGTCAGGTCAAAAAGAACAGTATTTTGCTTTCTGTTGAGAGGGGTGCTCATTCTGATTTCATTTATTTCCCGGGAAAATATTTCCCGCTCTTTTTTAACATCTATTTTAAATATTACCGGTAAAAAATTTACGGCAAGGATTACAATCAGCACTCCAAAGGGATAGCCTACAGAATGTCCAATCCCTATCCCGGCTTCTGCGCTTTTTACAAATTGCTTTTTCTGTTCCTCGGTTAGGAAACCTGCGTCTTTTGCTTTTGCTCTCTCGAGTGGATCAATCGCCTTTAATAGTTCCTGTTTTTTTCTTTCGGATAGAGAATTATAATTTTCAACTAATTGGGAAGAATGTTCGCGGGCAGATTCCAGGGCAGCTGCCAAACCAGGAGAACTGGTTAACGCTCCAGTATACACCCCTGTTACTTCATAAGAATTTATCCCCGGTAAAATTAAGGCCATCCCATAGGTTGCCACGGCACCCGTAAAAGTTATTAAAAAACCCAGAATAATAAATTTTGAGCCAAATTTTTTTATAATTATCCCTATATCTTTTGCGGCAAGCAGTCCAACCGCAGCAATAAAAAGGATTAAAAAGAGGGTAAAAAAACCTTCATCAATTACTCCGCTTTTTATTAGCTGTAAGGCAGCATTGTACCCTAATTCAGTTTTTGGAAAAGCCTTAGCTAATCTGTAAACCCTCCACCCAATAACCAACCCTACAAAAAGACAGCCGGATACTCCAAAAGTAAATTTACCAAATTTTATCTTGCCAAAGAGCATCCCCAGGAAAACGGTTATCATCATAAGGACAAAGGGATTCATTATCCAGGCTGCTAAATTAAATTGCATTAGATCTCTACTCTCCTTCTATCAAAATTAATTAACTTGCCCGACAGTTATAAGGAATTTCTTTCTTTTACCCGGGTTAACAGTATCTTCTTTTGATTTAATGCCGGTTTTTCCAAAGTAATATTTAGTAATTCTTTTAGTACCTGCCCTATCCCTTTCCCTTCTTGATATCCTAATTCAATTAAATCTTTGCCGTTTACAGCTAAATCTCTAAGGGATACAGGTGGTCTTTCCTGTAGGATTTCCCTAATATTATTTTCTGCTCTTTCGATTTCAACTGATTTAGATTTTTCAGAACTTCGGCTTTCCTTGATGAGTGCTTTTTTTAATTCCCAGGCATCTTCTAAATTTTCCATGCCTATTCTGGAAGCAAGATTTCTTATATTCATTTTTTTAGAAAAATCAATGTCTTGATAATTTTCCTGAGTTAGCATAGTTACTTTTCTAATTACCGCGTTCTTAAATTTTATCCGCTGCAATATTTTAACAATAATCTCTTTTTTTTCATCTAAGCGAGGTATATATTTTATATTATATAATATAGCCGATAACCGCAAACTTAAATCTGGTGGCAGGCTGGCCGCCATATCTAAAGTATGGTCAAATAAATCTTCGCCTTCGCGAAAATATTCTCTATAAATTCCCGCATGCTTTTGTAATTCGGGCATAATAAATCTTAACAGCCCCAGCCGATACAATAATTTAAATCCTCTTCGGGGACAATTGCTCAGCAGTATCTTAATAAATTCATCTCTAATCCTCTCTGGGCTGACTTTTTTAATCAGTAAACTATTTTCCTCTATCACCCGGAGAGTAACTTTATCTATCTTAAAATCGAGTTCACAGGCCAACCTAATTGCCCTTAGCATTCTCAATGGATCTTCTTTTATTCTGTCCTTGGGATTTTCTACCCCTCTTATTATCTTTTGTATGATGTCCTCTAACCCGTTAAAGTAATCGATTATCTCTTCCCCTTCTCTCCAGGCCAAGGCATTAATAGTAAAATCCCTATGTCTTAAATCTTCAAGTAAATTTGGAGTGGGGACAGATTTATTTTTTTTAAAAGTGCTCACTTCATAATTAATATGATTTATTACCACGGTAAGGGTCCCAAATTTTTTACCCACCGGAACAACTTTAAAACCTTTGAAAGTTCTGGAAATTTCCTCTGCTGTAGCTTTGGTAGTAATATCCCAATCGTGGGCTTCTTCTCCCATTATCAGATTGCGGATACATCCCCCTACCACTAAAGCTTCATAACCTGAATCATTTAATTTCTTTATTATAAACAAAGCCCCCGGGTTTATATCTTTGGATTCAATCTTTAAATTAAGTTTATTTTCTTTTTTCTCTTTTTTCATCTTAAAACCTTCTCAGATGAGCCAAACATTCTATATGGCTCGTCTGGGGAAACATATCTACAGGTTGAACTTTTCCCAGGTTATATCCATTTTGGGTAAGGTGCTTGATGTCTCGGGCCAGAGTAGGTAAATTACAGGAAACGTATAAAATTTGTTCGGGTTTAATTTTTATTACATCCCTTAACATCTCCCGGGGACATCCCTTGCGGGGTGGATCTATTACCATAACTTGAACTTCTTCTCGATTTTTAATCCATCCGTAAAGCCATTTTTCAGCTTTGCCAGTAAAAAATTTCAAATTAAAAAGGTTGTTAAGCTTACAATTTTCCCAGGAATCCCTGACTGCTCCTTTTTCTAATTCTAATCCGTAAACTCTTTTGGCTTTACCAGCCAGATAGATGGAGATAGTCCCGGTTCCGCAATAAGAATCGATGACCGTCTCTTCTCCGCTTAAATTTGCATATTCTAATATTTTTTCATATAATGCCTGAGCCTGAGAAACATTGACCTGAAAAAAAGATGCGGGCGATATTTTAAATTTATAAGAAC
>Ga0307428_1001795_pt1 | contig 10313 bp, 10 predicted proteins | sample SalMarWE160240MG_FD_202161 | JGI IMG/M metagenome (GOLD analysis project Ga0307428, IMG submission 202161) | Salt marsh sediment microbial communities from the Plum Island Ecosystem LTER, Massachusetts, United States - WE1603-240 | ecosystem: Environmental > Aquatic > Marine > Intertidal zone >...
CGACCTCGACCGCTTTCAGGGTCGCATCCAGGGCGGCCTCGAGGGTCTCCTGCAGGTTCAGCGACTGGTTGACGGTTTGAGCCACCTGATTCAGCGCAAACAGACGCCGGTTGGTCGATTCCATCTCTTCGAAAAGACGGGCACTTTCGGCGGCGATGGCTGCCTGCGCTCGGGTGTTGGGTCTCGCGTTCATTGTCTGCGGCCCTCTGGGGGTCACGGAGCTCCGGTGGTGAAGGTTCGATCATGATACCATTTCCGGGGGCAAAGGCAAGCAGCGGTGATTCGGAACGACTTTCAGCCTGTGTTCCGGGATTTCTGACAAAACCCCCATCCTCGGCGGGCGCCTTGGGGGGTCCCACCCCTCTGAGCTTGGGGTGAAACCGGTAGTATTTTCGCCAGGGAGGCCGTATCATAGCGGCACAATACCGTGGGGGGCGTCCAATGAAGACCAAGGTCCTGGTGGTGGACGACGAGCAGGACATCCTGGATCTCGTCCGGTATCACCTCGAGCGGGAGGGTTATCAGGTCGTGGGGTGCCGGGATGGGAAGTCCGCATTGGACCGCGTCAGTCGGGACAGCCCAGACCTGGTGATTCTAGACCTTCTCATGCCCGGTGTGGACGGTCTCGAGGTCTGCCGTCAGATCAGACGAGACTCCGCGATTCCCATCCTCATGCTCACGGCAAAAGCAGATGAAATGGATAAGGTGGTTGGCTTGGAGCTTGGGGCCGACGACTATGTGACCAAACCCTTCAGTCCACGGGAACTGGTTGCCCGAGTGCGCGCGATACTTCGGCGAGGGGCGTCCACCCCTGATGAGAAGGTGCTCAGGCTTGGCGACCTCACCATGGATTTCGCCCGGTATCAGGTCACCGTGCAGGGGAGGGAGGTTTCCTTGACGGCCAAGGAGATGGAGTTGCTGCGGGCCCTGGTCGAGGCGAAGGGTCGAGTATTGAACCGCGATTTCCTTCTGGAGCGGGTTTGGGGTTATGACAGAGCCGGTGACATCGAGTCCCGGACGGTCGATGTCCATATTCGTCGGCTTCGGGAGAAGCTTGGACCGGCGGCACATCGGATCATCACGGTCAAGGGTGTGGGGTATCGGTTTGATCCGGAGGGGTAGGGTGCGCGGACTTATTGGACGCTTTGAGACAAGGCTGGTCCTCACAACCCTCATGGTGATTGTGGTGGTCCTCGGAATCATCGGGCTCCTCGTCGTCCGTCCCCTTGAAGCCGCGGGGGTCATCTCCATCCGGCGAGTCGCTGTTTATGCTGTAGTGGGACTCCTCGGGGTTGCCCTGCTGCTGAGTCTTTGGATGGGGCGTCGGTGGAGCCGTCACGTTACCACGATGGTTGCGGCGGCCCATCAGATGGCCTCTGGCGACCTTGAGCGACGCATTCCGATTCCAACAGAGAGAGAGCTGGGGACCTTGGCGCGCGCCTTGAACAGCATGGCTGAAAATCTGCAGGAAAAGCTAACCGACCTGGGGGCGGAACAGGCACGGTCGGCGGGCATACTGGAGAGCATGGCCGAAGGGTTAATTGCGGTCGATCAGCTGGGGCGGATCGAATTGATGAACGCCAGCGCCCGGCGCATCTTTCGATTGGCCCTGGATGCCGTCGAAGGAAGACACCTGGTGGAGGTCATTCGGCATCCGGATGTCATGGCCCTCATGAGGGAATGTCGCGACTGTGCCAAAGGCGTCGTATGCCGTCGAGAATTTGCGTTGAAGAGCCCACCGATTGCCGTCATGGTTGAAGCCGTTGCGCTCCGGCGTTCGGCAGAGGGATCGGGAACACTGATGGTCGTGCACGATGTGACAGAACTGCGCCGGCTGGAACGGGTCCGCCAGGAATTTATCGCCAATGCCTCTCATGAGCTGCGCACGCCCCTCACGGCCATCCGCGGATACGTTGAGACTCTGTTGGAGGGGTCAGTGGACGAACCTGCACGTGCCCGGCCATTCTTGGAGGTCATCGCCAGGCACGCAGAACGCATGAGCCGCCTCGTCGATGACCTGATGGACCTCTCGAATATTGAGACGGGACGACTACAGCTCGACCGACAGCCCGTTTCCCTCCGCCAGATGGGGGAGCAGGTTGTCGCGCTCCACCGCGATGTGGCATCGAAAAAGGGGATTGATCTTCAGCTCGAGGTCCCTCCGGATTTGCCCGCGGTGCTTGCAGATCGCGATCGGTTGCAGCAAATTCTTATTAACTTGGTTGATAATGCCATGAAATTCACGGCCGCTGGTCGTGTCAGCCTGTCGGCCAACAAGGCGTCCTCCACGCGTGTGGAGGTGACAGTTGCCGATACCGGTACGGGAATTCCCTCGATCGATCTGCCCCGGATCACCGAGCGTTTCTACCGGGTGGATCGTGGCCGCGCGCGGGAGCAGGGTGGGACCGGACTAGGATTGAGCATCGTCAAGCACCTGGTCCACGCCCACGGTGGTGAGCTCAATATCGAGAGTGAGCTTGGCCGGGGGACCCGCGCCACCTTTACTCTTCCTATCGCTTCGTAGGCTTCCCTCCTACTTTTAACTTCGACGTAACACTCTCCGATTTAACAAAACTGTTACCTCCGTGTCGTTTCCCTGACACGTCGAACACCTATTCTCCTAGCGAGGGACGATGAAACAGATCAGGCGACCGAGATCGATCGCAGGAGGAGACCGATGATGAATGCGACGCAACTAAAGATCCTCCCGTTCGCGGTGGGAAGCTTTGAGCCTGGGCAATGGATCGAGGAAGGGACACTGATCGGGTTTTCGCCCGATCGGCACCATGTTCGATCTCCCCTCACCGGTGTGATTAAGGAACTATACCCTTTCGGCAATTTTTTGCACGTGGTCATCGAGCGCCGGAGAGATTACGAAAAAATGGATGAATGAAGGAGGTGAGAGGAAAAGTTAACAATCCTGTAACATACAAGTAACCTGACTGTAACCGAAACGGCGGACCATAACCTTACCGAAGGAGACTGCGATGTCACGAGGAAGGCAGAAAGACAAGTGGAGTGTTCGGTTTTGGCTGGTGGGGATCGTCACAGGGGCAACATTGCTCTTGGCCCCTCAGCTCCAAGCGGAAATGCTCATCAACGGTGCCGGCGCAACCTTTCCCTATCCAATCTACTCGAAGTGGTTCTCGGAGTACCGGAACGTGGATCCCTCGGCAAAGATCAATTATCAATCGATCGGCAGCGGAGGCGGCGTCCGGCAGATCATCGCGCGAACGGTGGACTTCGGGGCCAGCGATGCTGCGCTTAGTGATGCCGAGCTCAAGAAGGCTCCGGGGAAGTTACTCCACATCCCGACGGTCATGGGCGCCGTGGTAGTGACGTATAACCTGCAAGGAGCGGGCAGTGGTCTCAAGTTGACCCCTGCGGTCATTGCCGACATCTTTCTGGGAAAGATCACCCGGTGGAACGATAAGCGCCTGACCAAACTCAACCCGACGACCCCGCTGCCGGCAGCTGATATTATTGTTGTCCATCGATCAGACGGGAGCGGGACCACCGGTATCTTTACCAACTATCTGTCCAGCGTGAGCCTGGAATGGAAGGAAAAGGTCGGGCACGGTAAATCGGTGAGGTGGCCGGTCGGTCTCGGCGGTAAGGGAAACGAGGGGGTGGCCGGTCAGATCAGGAATACGAATGGAGCGATCGGGTATGTCGAGCTGGCGTATGCAGAGCAGAACAAGCTTTCGTATGCGGCCATCCAGAACCAGGCTGGAAAGTTCGTGGAGCCGAGTCTCAAGACCACCAGTGCTGCCGCAGCTGGTGCCGCAGTCGCCATGCCGGCCGACTTCCGGATCTCGCTGGTGAACCAGCCGGGGGAGGATTCCTACCCCATTGCCGGCTTTACGTGGATCCTCCTCTATCAACAGCAGCAGGACTGCGACCGCGGTCAGAAGGTTGTCGAGTTTCTCTGGTGGGCCACACACGAGGGGGAGAAGTACGCGCCGGAGCTGCTCTACGCGCCGCTGCCCGACGAGGTGGTCCGGATGGTCGAGGCGACGCTCAAGACGGTCACCTGTAACAGCAGGCCGCTCCTCGCGTCGAAGTAGGAGGGCAATGGTCGAGCGTTCTCACGTCACGGCGGATGGTCCCGGAGTCGGGGCCATCCGTATTTCTACAGCCTTGCGGCGGCCAGCGGGCCGGTTCGGCGATCGGGCCTTTAAATTCGTCATCGCCGGGGGGGCACTGCTTGTCGTATCGCTGATGCTGGTGATGGCCTACGAGCTCGTCCGGACCTCATGGCCATCCCTGGGACGTTTCGGATTCAACTTTATCTGGAGTTCCGAATGGGACCCGGTGCGCTTGGAATTCGGCGCGCTTCCGTTCATCTACGGGACGCTGGTTTCATCGGTTTTGGCCCTCGTCCTAGCGGTACCGCCGAGCATCGGTGTTGCGGTTTTCCTCGTCGAGTTGTCTCCGGGATGGCTCCGGGGACCAGTTTCCTTCCTCGGGGAGCTTCTGGCGGCCATCCCCAGCGTCGTTTATGGGCTCTGGGGGATTTTCGTCCTGGCCCCCTGGATGCAACAAACCGTGCAACCATTCCTCCGATCCACGCTTGGCTTTCTGCCCTTGTTCCAGGGTCCCGCGTACGGCGTCGGCATGCTGACGGCGGGAATCATCCTGGCGATCATGGTGACCCCCTTCATCTCCTCGGTGACCCGTGAGGTGCTGGCCCAGGTGCCCAAAACCCAGCGCGAGGCTGCCCTGGCTTTGGGGGCGACGCGCTGGGAAATGATCCGCGTAGCGGTGCTGCCCTACGGTCGGTCGGGAATCGTGGGAGCCTGCATGTTGGGGCTCGGCCGCGCCCTGGGTGAAACGATGGCGGTCACCATGGTCATCGGCAATCGTCCCGAGGTCGCCCTCTCCCTTTTTGCTCCCGGCTACACGATGGCCTCTGTGATTGCGAATGAATTCACCGAGGCGACCCACGATCTCTATCTGAGCACCCTGATCGAGATCGGACTGCTGCTCTTTGTCATCACGTTGCTGGTTAATATTCTTGCCTGGCTTCTGGTGTGGCGGGCAGGCCGAGGCACCGCGGCGGGCGCGCGGGAGTGATGATTGATGGGGCGTGAGCGGCGACGGCAACTGATCAATCGGCTGATGGAGGGGCTCGCGGTTTTCTCCGCGGTGGTGACCCTGTTGCCGCTCGCTTTGATCCTTGCCTTCCTGATCTATCAGGGGATATCATACATCAACTGGGATTTTTTCACCAAGATGCCCGAGCCGGTCGGCGAGGCGGGTGGGGGAATGGCGAACGGGATCGTGGGGACCCTGATCCTGATCGGCCTCGCGTCGCTGATCGGGGTACCGGTGGGCGTTGGGGCCGGTGTCTATGTCGCCGAGAACGGGCATACCCGCCTGGCCTGGACAGCCCGGTTCATGGCCGATGTCTTAAACGGCGTACCTTCGATCGTCGTGGGCATCTTCGCGTACACGCTGATGGTCTTGCCGATGCGGAGTTTTTCCGCGGTCGCGGGAGGCTTTGCCCTGGGGATCATGATGATCCCGGTGGTTCTGCGGACGACCGAAGAGATGCTGAAACTGGTTCCGACGTCACTGCACGAGGCTGCTCTCGCCCTGGGGGTTCCCCGGTGGAAAGTCACCGTCCGGGTTGCCCTGCGGACGGCGCGGGCCGGAATTATCACCGGGATTATGCTGGCAGTCGCTCGTATCGCCGGTGAGACGGCTCCCCTCCTCTTTACCGCCTTCGGGAATCAGTTCTGGTCGATTCGATTGGACGAGCCGATCGCGGCGATGCCGCTGCAAATCTTTACGTATGCCATCTCCCCTTACGATAGTTGGCATGCGCAAGCATGGGCGGGGGCGCTGGTACTGGTGTGTCTCATCCTGGTGATCAGCGTGGTGGCTCGGACGGCTGGTCGCGGTCGGTTTGGGGTCGTGAGGTAGTCATGTTCGAGGGAATCGTCATCGATCGACTCAGTGCCTGGTTTGGTGCAAAGCAGGTCCTCCACGATGTCGACATGAAGATTGAGGGGCGCAGGATCACTGCTATCATCGGCCCTTCGGGATGCGGCAAGTCGACCCTGATCCGGTGCTTGAATCGCATGCATGAGGTCGTTCCGGAGGCCCGGGTCACGGGCCGAGTCCTGGTGGACGGCCGGGACATCTACGCGCCCGAGGTGGATCCGGTCGAGGTCCGGCGACGGATCGGTATGGTCTTTCAGCGCCCCAATCCTTTTCCCACTATGTCGATCTATGACAACGTCGCTGCGGGTCTCAAGCTGAACGGGATCCGCAAGCGGCAACTCCTCGACGAGGTCGTGGAGCGCAGCCTTATGCTCGCCGCACTGTGGGATGAGGTCAAGGATGATCTCCGCAAGTCCGGGTCGAGTCTCTCTGGGGGACAGCAACAGCGGCTCTGCATCGCGCGGGCGATTGCAGTGGAGCCCGACGTCCTGCTGATGGACGAGCCGTGCTCGGCCCTCGACCCGGTCGCCACGGCGAAGATCGAGGAGCTGATGACGGACTTGAAGAAGGACTACACGATCGTCATCGTGACGCACAATATGCAGCAGGCGGCGCGGGTTTCCGAGTACACAGGGTTCCTGCTTCTCGGTGAGATGGTTGAGTTTGGCGGGACCCAGGAACTCTTCACCACGCCAAAGAATCCTCGGACGGAGTCTTATATTACCGGGCGGTTTGGCTAGGGAGGTAAGGTATGGTCCGGTCGTTTGAGGCCGAGTTGAAGGAGCTCAAGGAGGGTCTGCTGGCGATGGGCGGGCTGGCCGAGACGATGATCCAGCTGAGCGTCCAGGCGCTCGTGGAGCGCGATGCCGATCTCGCTCGGCAGGTCATCCAGTACGAAGAAGAGATGGATCAGCGCTGCATCGAGCTGGATGACCGCAGTTTTAAATTGCTGGCCTTGCGGCAACCGGTGGCCTCTGATCTCCGGCTGATCGCCGCCGGCGTCAAGATCAACAGTGAACTTGAGCGCATCGGGGACTTGGCCTTGAACATCGCGGTTCGGACGCTCACCCTGCTGAAGGAGCCCCCCATTCACGCCCTGGTTGATCTCCCGAAGATGGCGCAATTGACGCAAGAAATGGTCAAACGGAGTCTGGATGCCTTTGTGAGTCGCAATCCCGACCTCGCACGCGGGGTGATCGAGGCGGATGATACGATCGATGGGCTCCGGGATCTGGTGTTCCAAGGACTCGTCGGCTTTATGGTCCGCGAGACGGGCGCTATTCCACGGGCGCTGGAACTGATGCTCATTTCGCGCAACCTGGAGCGTATTGCCGATCACGCAACCAACATAGCCGAGGATGTCATTTATATGGCGAGGGGGGAAGACGTGCGGGAACGAGGAGATAAAGAGATCAGGAAAGGTATCCGATCCCCGGAGGACGTGCCGCAGGTTCGACTGTCCTCCTTCTTCGCCGAGGGCCCCGTGGCGCGGGCGCGGCACGAGGAGGAGGAGTTGTTTGGCGTATTTCGGGAGGCGGCCGCGAATGTTCTTACGGGGGCCAAAGCGCTGCAGGAGTTGTTCGACCATTATCAGGATCCTGCGGTTTCGTGGGAGCGGATCAAGCAGCTCGAACAACAGGGAGATGAGTTGACTCATCAGGTCATTCGGAAACTCAACCAGACGTTCATCACGTTTCTCGATCGGCCTGACCTGCATGCCCTTGCCTCGCGTCTCGACGATGTGCTGGACGGGGTCGAAGCGGTTGCGTCGCGGATGGTGTTGTACCGGATTGCCGAGCCCACCGCAGCCGCGCGGGAATTGGCCGGTCTCATCGTCGCGTCAGCCGAACAGATCGTCCAGGCCATGACCCGTCTACCTCGGTTTGCTGACGTGGAACAAATCTGCGTCGAGATCAACCGGTTGGAGAACGCTGCTGATCAGGTCTACCGACAGGCCATTGCCTCGCTCTTCGAGAGCGATCGCCCGGCCGCCGATCTGATCAAGTGGAAGGAGATTTACGAGGTTCTTGAAGCAACGACGGACCGGTGCGAGGATGTCGCCGACGCGGTGGAGGGGATTGCCCTGAAGCGACATATGGTCGGATTCTGAGTCTGTAGTGGAATGTCTTAATGGATGGCCCCGTCCGACTTCTCTTCGTATGCACGGGAAACTCGGCCCGGAGCCAGATGGCTGAAGCCTTCGCCCGCTATTACGGCGCCGGACATGTGGACGTCTCCAGTGCCGGCACCGACCCCAAAGGACTCCATCCGCTGACGAAAGAAGTGATGGCCGAGAAGGGGATTGATGTGTCCCATCAGTCATCCAAGGTGTTGACGGATGAGATGCTTCACGCGGCCGATTACGTCATCACCGTCTGTGATCACGCTGACCAGCAGTGCCCAGCCCTCCCTCCGCACGTCCAAAAGCATCACTGGCCCGTCCAGGATCCTGCCGTCATGAGCGGCCGGTCGCGCAAAGAAGCGCTGGCCGCCTTCCGCCAGGCCCGCGACGACCTCGAATCGCACGTCCGCGATTTTCTTTCCAGGCTAGCAACCTAGAAGGCCAGTCTCGAAAGCTCGCAAGCATAGGCGGATCTCATTCTTTGAGCATTCCAACTTTCTAGTCGTCTGGATCGGTCGTTGGCTCGTCTCTAGGCAAACCACCGGGAAAGCCACGCGCGGTTCCGGGCCACCCAACGGTACGTCTGGTTTGCCAGCCACGTGCCGCCCGGGATGCGGAAGGGGAGGGTCATGAGCGGTGCGCCTGGCAGTCTTGCCAGGGTCTCGCGGGCCGCCGCGGCGCCCGTAAAGACTTGGCCCTGCTCGTCGATCAGGTGCAGCTCGTCGCGGCAGCGCTGTCGCGAGATGTTGGGGAAGCGGTCTTCCAGGTCCGGCGCTTGAAAAGGAACAAGTTCGATCCGGTGCGTGCGATCCCGCCGGTGGACCCACCGGGCCAAAAGCTGTCAGAGCCCTCAGTCGCCGTCGTAAATCACTATGGCCTTCCGATCCGGCACGGTGTCATCCCCGCGTTCGTGCGATCGGCGGTTGCATGGCCCTAGGTGAGCCCGAGCAGCTGCTCAAGTTTCTGGCGGTCAAAGCCCAGCACCATCTCGCCGTCGATTATCGTAACGGGTGTGGCGCGCACCCCCAGGTCCAGAAGCTCCTGCAGCGCCTGTTGGTCTTCCCGAATGTTCTTGGCGATGAACTGCACACCCTTTTGAGAAAGGAACTCTTTCTCTTGATCGCAGGCCTCTCACCCGGGCTGGGTATACACAATCACCTGTTTTGCCATCCGTGTCTCCCCTCTGGGTTGAGCAGGTGTGCTCCCATTCGAGTCGCGAGGTGTCTCGGCCGAACAACAGGCGATGACCCAGAATCACGAAGCGTCGCATGATCCGCTCCACATTTCACCGTACCATCCTCCCGTCGTTTGTTCAAGGCGGGGCACGGGAAAAATCCTTGACACGGGTGGAGGGGGGGCATAAAAGCCCTGCAGGGGTGAGGACAGAATTGAAAGCTATTGGGAGACCAATCACCAGGCTCGTAGAGCGGCCGCTATCGCCGCCGCAGACGCTGGCACTGGGATACGGTATGTTCATCCTGGCGGGGGCCGGTCTCCTTATGCTGCCAATCGCCACCGCATCGGGCAATAGCCCCCGCCTGGTCGATGCGTTGTTCACGGCGTCCTCCGCGGTCTGCGTTACCGGGCTGATCGTCCAGGACACGCCGAACTTCTGGTCTCCATTCGGCCACGGCGTCATCCTGGCCCTGATCCAGATAGGTGGCCTGGGATACATGACCGTTTCGACCTTCATTGCGCTGCTGGTCCGGCGGCGCGTCTCGTTGTGGGAGCACCTCGTCCTGCAGAAGGCGGTCGGGATGTTGACCCTCGAGGGAGTGCGCCGCTTCGTGAAACGCATTCTCCTCATCACGCTGGGGGTTGAAGCGGTGGCGACCCTGATCTTGACCCTCCGATTCGCAATGGAGCGCCCGATCAGTGAGGCCTTTTTTCTCGGCCTCTTTCACGCTGTGTCGGCCTTCAATAATGCGGGATTCAGCCTCTTCTCGGACAGCCTGATGGGCTACGTCGGTGATCCCGTGGTGAACTTCACCGTCATCCTCTGCGTGCTCCTCGGAGGGATTGGGTACCTTGTGATCAATGAGCTCCTCGAGCGGCGACGTGGCGCGACGCCTCAGCACCTGTCGATCCATACGCGGCTCGTGCTGGGGGTGACGAGAGGGCTGCTGGGGGTCAGTTTCCTGGTTTTTCTGGGCCTCGAGTGGGCCAACCCCACACTTTCTTCCGAGGGGGTGCCGGTACGGCTCCTCGCCACGTTCTTTCAGGTGGTCACGCCGCGGACAGC
>Ga0307428_1001796_pt1 | contig 10311 bp, 10 predicted proteins | sample SalMarWE160240MG_FD_202161 | JGI IMG/M metagenome (GOLD analysis project Ga0307428, IMG submission 202161) | Salt marsh sediment microbial communities from the Plum Island Ecosystem LTER, Massachusetts, United States - WE1603-240 | ecosystem: Environmental > Aquatic > Marine > Intertidal zone >...
CTGGGCATTGTCTGCGTTCTGCCTGGTCATAGAGGCCATCTCCTCAAGGGAGGAGGAGGTCTCCTCCAGGGAGGATGCCTGCTCGCTCGCCCCTTCTGCCATGGATTGGCTGGAGGAGGAGACCTGGGCAGATGCTGAGGCCACCTGGTGGGCAGATTCGGTGATGCCACGGATAATACGAGTGATGGGTTTTGTAAGCTGTACCGCAAAGAGGAAGATAATTACGCCTGCCAGGGCAACGATGATAGCTCCGGCTATGGTGCTGGATGCAATGATTGCCGAGCGGGATGCTTCCAAGAATTCATCTTCGAATGCACCCGCCACTATGATCCAGTCCCGGCCTCTGAAGTATCTGAATGCAGCCAGCGTATAGGTATGGGTCTCAGGTGAAAGATACCGTAAAAACCCATTTTTTCGTTCTATGATTTCCTTGATATGGTGCTTATCAGCCCAGTTTTTCCCCTCGACTTTTTTATGGATCAACAGATTTCCCTTTGTATCGATCACAAAAATAAACCCCGTTTTCCCTATTGTTATCTGCTCGTTGCATATCGTTTTTACGACAGATTTATCCATATCCGGATTTGCCTCTAGAAAGGCATAGAACTCATCTATGATGGATTTCAGATTATCATTGATGACAGCCTTTATGGGATTCGTTGTGGCTCTTACCGAGAAAAAGGCTGTGCCTACTACCGCAACGATTGCGATAGAGAGAGAAATGAAAAGCAGTTTTGCTTTCATTCCCATGGCTTTTATAAACATTTCTTTCCCTCCTTCCTCTGTATCCATGCGTGAACAGGTATCTGATCTTTTCTCTCCATTTCCATTCTCCTCATGGAGTTACCTTTTCAGTTCATTCTTTCACATCTCTGATCGAATCACAGGCATTGTGCTCGATTGTATCTGCCGGTTCTGCTATATCGGAATCACCTCCTGCATGGCAATGTCTTCTCCAACAATAGTTCCAGATCCATGACGCCCATAAATGGAGATTCTTAGATTGATAGCCTTTTTTAATAGTTGGATGCTCTTCCTTACAGCAAATTCCTTGCCAAGCACAGAAGAGACGATGCTCATGATGATAGAAAAAGGGATTATTGTCTGGCGATAACAGGTTTGCATCTGATGCCTGAGCCCAATTACTATGAGTCAAGATTCATACATAGAACGGCAGGGTCTCCACCCATGGTGACAGCTCTCCTCTCCTTGTTTGTCTCATGATCAATTTGTTTGGCTCGTTTGTTGTATAAGGAAGGCAAGGTCACGTATGGCAAATTATTGACATCTGTGGCAAGATATAAAATGGCTTCCTTGCAGCAACGGATTCATCGTGTGGCCAAGTCCTCTAGGGCGTCGGCTTGTAATCGGGGATTTCTTCCTCCATCCCGCATGAGTTAGGCTACGACCAGAGTCTAGAATGCACAATTGATGGTATGATAGTTGCAGAATATGACGTCCAGAGATGGAATTTCTCTTATGGTTCTCAGAGAGGAATACAGGGCAATACCAAGGATTGGCAACCGATGTGAATTCTTACCGAAGAAAAAGTTAACCGTCGATGATAGTGGAGCCGATAAGAGTGATAAAGGAATGTCCCTTGACTCCGGCCTCGTTGAATTGCTTCAAAAAGAACATCAGGGGCGCCATAGTCTCTGAATTCGTTACAACTTACCGATCCCGTCTTGATCTCGGGACGGTCGGGGAGGATAAGGGAAGCTTGAAACTGACTACTGCTTTGCTTTGGTGGATGAGGAGATTGTACCTTTATTGAGATTTCCGGGCTCGATACTGTACACACCGCAAACACGATAACACAAAAAAACAATAAAAACATATGGTCCAAGATCTGGTCTTAAAAGATAATGAGTTTCATAAGCTGAGCAGGTATGTGTACGAGACAGCAGGGATTAATTTACATGGTGGGAAAAAGGAGTTAGTAAAGGCGAGGCTCGGCAAGATACTTCGGCAAAGAGATTTTGACTCATTCGGAAAGTATTATGACCATGTGATAAACGATACAACCGGTCATGAACTCACCATTCTCCTCGATTCGATTTCCACCAATCTCACCTATTTTTTTCGGGAGCCGCAACACTTCGATTTTTTAACCGGAAAGGCCTTGCCTGAGATAAAGAGAAAAAAACTCACCTCAGGGGATAAGGTTTTTAGGTTCTGGAGCGCGGGCTGCTCTTCAGGCGAGGAGGCATACAGTATCGCGATCGTTGTTAGCGAAGCCCTCAATGGCACGCGGGATTGGCAGGTCAAGATCCTGGCAACCGATCTCTCGACCAAGGTTTTAGAGAGAGCGGATGCCGGCATATATGAGGGGAAAAAATTGGAACGTATACCATACGAATCGAAGAGAAGATATTTTCAAAAGGGCAGTAACAGATGGAAGGGCTATTTCAGGGCAAAGAAGGAGCTCAGGGAAACGATCACATTCTCGAGGCTCAATCTCATGGAGAGTATTTCTTTTGACAAGCCCTTTGATCTGATTTTCTGCCGCAATGTCATGATCTACTTCGATAATGCAGTGAAGGAGGGAGTGGTGGAAAAATTTTTCAGGAATCTTGCTATTGGGGGGTATCTCTTTATAGGGCATGCGGAGAGTTTGACCGGGGTCAGACATCAATTCAGGTATATCCAGCCGAGTGTGTATCAGAAGATGCAGGGATGAATTGGGTAATAGAGTTTTTCATTCATATCAATGTTACCGGCATTGCTACTTCCGGGATACGTGAGAAAGGCTGTAACCGTTCATGGGTTCAAAGGCTCAAGGTTCAAGGAAAGCCGAAATGCTCCATCAGCAGGCACAACAGAAGAACACTGACCCTGAAGCCTGAACGCCTCACATAATTCTATAATCGTGGAGTCTTTATGGCACGGCAGCTTCATATGAACAGTGCAATGAAAAAGATAAATCAGCTCATTGAATCCCTCGCCATCGATACCGTTATGCTTGACCCTGAAGATCCGCGGGGTCTTGGCGAGGTGTTAAAAGCCCTAGAATCGATAGAAGATAGAGCGGAGAAAATACAGGAGGGATCCCTTCGATCGCTCGTAAGAGCAATGAAGGCGTATATCGAAAAGGTTATCCTTCGGGAGAAAAACGATTTGTCTCCTTTTGAGGCAGGCGTCTGTCAGCTGCAAGAAATATGCAGGGAGGCGGTAAACGAGAGGGAATGGAGCAAGGACATTTCTCACCTTCTCAAAAGCCTGGATTATGAGGAAGGAGAACCCCCCAGTCCTGCGAATCAGGGTAGAGATGCGAGCACAGAGGAAGAAAAAAACGTGCTCGGAGTGCAGAAAGCTGATGCGCATGACAAAGGGAAAGGGAAGGAGAAGGAGGAAGGAGAGGCCGGCACCCTCAGTGAAGAGGACAAGGAGATTATCTATGATTTTGTGACCGAGTCTTTAGAAAACCTGGCAAAAACCGAGGTGAGCCTGATGGATCTCGAACAAGATCCTTCCAGCCTTGACACGATAAATGCCATATTCAGAAGTTTCCATACGATCAAAGGCGTCTCGGCCTTTCTCAATCTCAATAAGATCAATACGCTCTCCCATATAGCTGAAAACCTATTGGATAAGGCAAGGAATGGAGAAATCTCCATAGATGGGGAGATGATAGATGCAATCCTCCAGAGCGGCGATATCTTGAAGAGGATGGTTGAAGATGTGAGGGCCGCCCTTGATACAGGGATTCCCTCGGAAGGGGATGTCGATATCGAACCGATGATCGCCAAGATAGGGCATTTTATTGACCAGGCAAAAGTGAGGAGACGTTTGGGTGAGATGCTCGTGGAGAAAGGGGCAGTCTCTCCAAAGGATGTGAATGATGCCCTTACCATGCAAGAGGAGGAACGCAGCAAGAAGATTGGAGAGATCCTGGTGGAGGGGGAAAAGGTTGAAGCAAGAGAGGTGGTTTCTGCTCTCAGGGAACAGAAACGAATAGGCCAACCAGTTGCCCTACAGATAAAGATCGATACAGCCAAGCTGGATAATGTGGTTGATATGGTTGGAGAGCTGGCGATTGCTCAGTCGATGCTCAGGCAGAATCAGGTGATAAAGACCAGCAAAGATAAGAAGCTCGATGACATCATCGGCCAGTTGAACCAGATTACCTCCGGCCTCCAGAGGACTGCTATGTCGCTCCGAATGGTGCCGATCAAGAATACCTTCCAGAGGATGGTTCGCCTTGTGCGCGATCTTTCAAAGAAGGCAGACAAAGAGGTCGTGCTCGTTATGTCGGGTGAGGATACGGAGATAGACAGGAACATGGTGGAGGAGATATATGAGCCGATGGTTCATATGATCAGAAACTCGATCGATCATGGATTTGAGTCGCCGGAAGAGAGACGAGCAGCAGGGAAGCCAGACCAGGGCTCTATACAATTAAATGCCTATCACAGGGGAGGCAATATTGTCATAGAGATAGAGGACGATGGCAGGGGTTTGAATCGGGAAAAGATTTTAGAGAAGGCGCGGGCCAAAGGCCTGATAAGTGAGGGGGAGAAACTGACTGAAAGAGAGATCGATAATCTCATCTTCCATCCGGGATTTTCTACTGCAGACAGGATAAGCGATATATCCGGCAGGGGCGTGGGCATGGATGTGGTGAAAAGCACCATTATGGGTCGATTAAGAGGTACTGTTGAAATACAATCGACGTGGGGTGCCGGAACAAGATTGATTATGCGGTTGCCCCTCACCTTGGCGATCATAGACGGTATGGCAGTGAAGATCGATGGGCAGAGGTATATCATTCCTACCCTCAATGTTTATGAGACTTTCAAGCCCGTGAGGGCGAATTGCCATACCGTGAAGAAGCGAGGAGAGATGATCATGGTCAGGGGTAAGCTCGTTCCCTTGATGCGCATTGACAGGCTCTTCGGATCGAACGGCGATCATTTCTCAGCACAGCAGGCCGTTCCTCCATGGGAGAGACTCGTCGTGGTAGTGGAAAACCAGGATACCATGAGATGCTTGCTGGTAGATGAGTTGCTGGGAAAGGAAGAGATAGTGATTAAAAGCCTCGGCAAAGTGTTTCAACACGTGAAGGGAATCGCAGGCGGTGTAATCCTAGGAGATGGAAGAGTCGGACTCATTCTTGATGTTGCAGGGATTTGCGCATTGGCCTCTGAGGGATAGTGATGGAAGTCTTTGTTGGGGTTGGAGACATGAAAGTGAGCAATGATCCTGATGTTGTTCTCGCCACCTACTCGCTCGGTTCATGTATGGGACTCTCCATATACGACCCCTTCGTGCGGGTAGGGGGCATACTCCACTATATGCTCCCGGAGTCGAGCCTCGATAGGGCCAAGGCTAAGAGGAACCCCTATATGTTCGGGGATACGGGAATTCCCCTCCTCTTCAAGGAAGCTCACAGATTCGGGGCAAAGAAGGGCAGGATGAAGGTTAAGATAGTGGGAGGGGCACAGATTCTCGATCAGGATGGGTTTTTTAATATCGGAAAGAGAAACTATCTCATCCTCAGAAAGATGTTTTGGAAAAACAACGTCCTGATAGACTTTGAGGATGTCGGTGGAAGTGTAAACAGGACCTTAAAGCTGGAGATAAGAACCGGTCAGACCTACCTGAAGGTGTCGGGAGTGGGAACAAGGCTCATATGAGAAGGATAGAGAACATCATTGAGGGGATAGAGCGTCTAAGACCTTTTTCTCCAATAGGCGGCAGGATTATCGAAATCTCCAATAATCCCAACTGTTCGTTTGCCGATCTCGTAGAGGTGATCAAATATGACCAGGGCATCACGGCGAATCTCTTGAGAATATGCAATTCCTCCTATTTCGGTTCCAAAAAACGGATCACATCCATCAAGCAGGCAGTATCCTATCTCGGGATCGATGAGGTAGTGCGCTTAGTGGTAATGGAAAATAGCGCTGATACTTTCACCAAGGAACAGAAGGGTTATGATCTCAAGGAGGGGGAGTTGTGGAGATATTCAGTCTCCTCTGCCATTATCGCCCAAGAATTGGCAGAGAAGAAGCATATCGGAAACCTTTCCCTCGTTTTTACCTCCGCACTTTTAAAGGATATAGGAAAACTCATACTGCACACCTATGTAAAGGAATCATTTGAGGAAATCATGGAGTTAGTCCAAGATCAAGGATTCAGCTTCAGAGAGGCAGAGAAGAAGGTGCTTGGGATTGATCATGCTGAACTGGGGGCCCGGTTAGCCGAAAGGTGGAACTTCAGTCGCGCTACCGTCAATATTATACGATACCATCATGATCCCGAGAAGGCGTCTCGAAAAGATCCCTTTATTCCGATTATTTACCTGGCAGATTCCATATGCATGATGACAGGGATCGGTGTGGGCTCGGATGGGCTCGCCTATAGGTACTACCAGGATGTGGTTGATCGTTTAGGGCTTTCTGATACCGAATTGCAGAAAACGATAGCCACTTTCCTGGACAAGTTAAGAGGCGTTGAGGAATTGATTACTGTATCAGGAGGAAATTGAGCGATGGCCGTTAATGTCCTTATCGTAGATGACTCCTTTTCCATGAGGTCTATCATTAAGAAAACCATAAAGGTCTCCGGGCTTGAGGTTGGAAAATTTTTAGAGGCAGCAGACGGCAAAGAGGCACTGCAGGTGCTCGTCAATGAGTGGGTGGATATTCTCTTAACCGATATCAATATGCCGAACATGAATGGTATGGAGCTGATAGGAGAGATGAAAAAGGATGAGGTTCTCAAGTCAATTCCAGTAGTAATGGTGACCACAGAAGGAAGCGAGCGGAGGGTTCAAGAGGCCATGGAAATGGGGGCAAGGGGCTATATTATGAAGCCGTTTCTGCCTGAGGAGATAAAAGGGACACTATGCAGCATTTTGGGGGAGGCAGAGTATGAGAAGAAAGAGCTTGATGAAGGTTATGAGGGCGGCGATTTCTGATGTGCTTGAGACCATGTTTTTCATGACCGTGCAATTTTCTGAAAACAGATGCACACTAAAGGAATGGTTTTCTGATAGGAAGTCGTTATTCGGGGCGACCATCAGCTTTAAAGGCCCCTTATCAGGTTCGCTGTGGCTTGTAGCACCCGTATCGGCGCTGAACGAGATTACAGCTAACTTCCTTGGCCGCGGGAAAGATGAGATCAGTAATGAGGAGAAGAGGGATACGGTAAAGGAGGCCCTTAACATGATTGGGGGACACGGATTTTCCCTGTTTGGCAGAAAGGACACATTTACCTTAGGAATCCCCAGTTCAATTGAAGGCCTGACGCTCATCGAGAATATACAGGGAGATTCAAGCAAGAACGCCATTCTCATTGTGGCAGGGCACAATCGTTTAGCGGGGGGGGTTGTGGTTGACTGAAACGGCTGAATGCCAGAGATGGTATGGAAAAGAAGATAAAAGTGCTCGTGGTTGATGATTCGGCGGTGGTCAGGAAGGTTTTTAGGGAAGGGCTGTCGCGTGAAAAGGACATAGAGGTGGTGGGGACGGCCCCTGACCCCTATGTGGCAAGGGATAAGATCGTGAAACTGAAACCTCATGTGGTAACCCTGGACATAGAGATGCCGAGGATGGATGGCATCACATTTCTAAGAAAATTGATGCGATACTATCCCCTGCCCGTTATTATCGTGAGCTCACTGACTCCAAAGGGCGGCAAACTGGCCATGGATGCCCTCTCGCTCGGCGCGCTGGAGGTCATCTCCAAGCCATCGAGCGCCTATTCCGTCGGTGAGATGAGTATCCAGCTGGTTGATAAGATACGGGCGGTAGCACATGCGAGGCTGAAACCGAGAGAGGAAGAGGGAGGCAGGAAAGATGCCCAGATCATAGAAGCCACTCAAGCACTAGCAGAGACGACCAATAAGGTGATTGCCATCGGCGCCTCGACCGGTGGAACAGAGGCCCTTAAGGTTATTCTCGCAGCGATGCCTCCCAATGCCCCGGGTATTCTTGCTGTTCAGCATATGCCTGCCAACTTCACTACCTCCTTTGCAGAGAGGCTCAACGAGTTGAGCGCCATGACCGTGAGAGAGGCCAAGGATAGCGATTCTCTGATGAACGGGATAGCCCTCATCGCCCCCGGCAATTACCATATGCTGCTGAAGAGAAGCGGCGCCAGATATTACGTGCAGATAAAAAACGGGCCTTTGGTTCACCATCAGAGGCCTGCTGTGGATGTTCTGTTTCATTCGGTCGCATCCTATGCGGGAAGCAATGCAGTCGGTGTTCTTCTCACCGGTATGGGTTCAGACGGCGCCGTGGGATTGCTGAAGATGAGAGATGCTGGGGCGCGCACAGTGGTACAGGACGAGAAGAGCTGTATCGTGTTCGGGATGCCGAAAGAAGCAATCAAATTGGGGGCTGCCGAAAAGGTAGTCTCCCTGGAAAATATTGCACAGACAACGATCAGCATGATAGGAAAATAATAAGGCTGATGACCATTGAGGGGGCGAAATGACCGTATCCTGGATAGACAGACAAAGAGGGGATATCTCCGCTTTTATCGGCTGCATCGAGCCGCCTATCGATAATGGTGATTCATACACTCCATCTCCATGCTGATAAACAGCCTCTCTATTTCACTGCAGAGCCGCAGAGGACGCTGAGAGAAGCCTTTTTTCACGTGCCGTTGACCCCGGTTACATAGGCTATCGCATGTAACGGGGCAGGGAGGACGGCGCGTGAAAAGAATCCCAGCCCTTAGGGCGCCAACAGCAGAACACTATGAACCTCTCTCCACTCTCAGTATCTCCTCTTACCATAGAACGATTTCTTTTTGCCTTCCGCCACCTGACCGCCATCAGCTGCGCTTCAGGCGCTGGCAGGCGGGTCGGCTTCGCCTTTAGGCGAGGCGGGCGGGTCTCAGCGGAAGGCAAAAACCTATCTCTGCGTTCTTTGCGGCTCTGCGGTGAATAAGTCTTGCACCTGTTCCCAGTATTCCAGTGTCTGAACTGCAATAAAGAGAAATACGGGGTTGAAAAATAATTGTATATGAGATACATATAGCGGAGCGACAAGGTCGGCTTCCTCTTGTAGCGTATGGTAAAAATGGATTCAAACGAATTTTTATCAAAAGATGGCTGAAATAAATGCTGTATATCCTCTGGCTTTTTCTCGTTGTGCAGGAGATATCGTAATCAAGGATGAGGGGATTATCCGATCCTGGATGTATTTGAATGATATTGAGCCGTTGGTAGAACGTATAAAGGTAGTAGATGCGTATGGCAAAGATACTGGTTATCGATGATGACCCGGTCATATTGGACGTCATCTCAGAGATTCTAAGGACAAGTGATCATGAAGTAACGATTGCCAATAGCGGCGAGTCCGGCATCAGGAAGGCGAGCACTGATTCGTTTGATCTGGTTCTCACGGACCTCGTGATGCCGGATGTCGGGGGTATGGAGGTCCTCGAGCATGTCTCGTCCCTGTTGTCCAACACCCCCTGTATCATCCTCACCGGTTACGGCACCATTAAGAGTTCGGTTGAAGCGATAAAAAAAGGCGCCTTTAATTATATAACGAAACCTATAACAGCAGTCGAGCTCATAAGTGTTGTTGATAAGGCCTTACAATTCAGAGATCTGGAGGTGGAAAACAGAAGGCTTAAGAAGGAATTGCAGCTGAAATACCGGCACAGAAATCTCGTGGGGACAAGCAAGGCCATTGATGAGATTTATGACATCATTGAGAAGGTGGCAGATACCGACAGCACCGTTCTTATCAGTGGCCCCAGTGGTACAGGCAAGGAGCTCATCGCGAGGGCTATTCACTATGAAAGCAGCAGGGGCAATAAGCCGATCGTGGTTATTAATTGTGGTGCCATTCCGGAAGCATTGCTTGAGAGCGAGCTATTCGGCCACGAGAAAGGAGCTTTTACGGGTGCCTACAGGAGCAGGATTGGTCGCTTTGAGATAGCAAACGGGGGGAGCATCTTCTTAGATGAAGTGGGTGAAATGAGCCCTGCCTTGCAGGTAAAGCTCTTGCGTGTGCTTCAGGATCGGAGCTTTGAAAGGGTGGGCGGGATGAGGACCGTTCATGTAGATGTGAGGATTATTGCGGCCACCAACAAAGATTTGGCGGTCGCTATACATAGTGGCAGTTTTCGTGAAGACCTGTACTATCGGCTGAATGTTGTTCCCATACGGGTTCCTCCCCTGAAGCAGAGAACGTCTGATATACCCCTCCTCATTGATCACTTTTTGAAGAAATTGCAGAAGGGGAAGAAAAGAATACTCACGGGTTTTACTCCTCAAGCAATGAAAGCCATGCTCGATTATGAGTGGCCGGGTAATGTCAGAGAACTCGAAAATATGATAAAACG
>Ga0307428_1001799_pt1 | contig 10306 bp, 10 predicted proteins | sample SalMarWE160240MG_FD_202161 | JGI IMG/M metagenome (GOLD analysis project Ga0307428, IMG submission 202161) | Salt marsh sediment microbial communities from the Plum Island Ecosystem LTER, Massachusetts, United States - WE1603-240 | ecosystem: Environmental > Aquatic > Marine > Intertidal zone >...
AGATCGGATGCTCCATGGAAGAGTCTCGAGGAATTCTTAGGTTATGCAAAAAAGAACCCTGAAATGATCACGGTGGGGAACTCAGGTACGGGCGGAGGAGTTCACCTCATTGCCCTTGCCTTTGAAGATGCAGCCGGCGTGACATTCAACCATATCCCTTTTGCAGGTGGAGGACCATCTGTCACCGCTCTTCTCGGTGGTCATATCAATGCTGTTTCAGTCTCCCCGCCCGAAGGGATTGAGCACGTGAAGGCTGGCAAACTAAAAATTATTGCCCTTTTTTCTGAAGAGCGATTTGAGATGTTTCCGGATGTCCAGACCGTAAAGGAACAGGGCATCGATTTTGTCATGGGTCAATGGCGGGGATTGGTGTCCTCCAAAGGGACTCCTCCGGATGTGGTCAACATACTTCACGATGCCTTCAAAAAGGGCATGGAGGATCCCGTTTTCCAAAAGAATGCGAAGGACATGGCCATCAATCTCCATTACCTCGGTCCAGAGGCCTTTGGGAAGCTGATGGCCAGAGAGCATGAGCTTTTTGGTAAGTTGATCCAGAAGATGAAAAAATAGGCTGAGATGGAAAGGAGGTCAGGATCATGAAGACGCTAAAATTGGGTTTCCTTTTCTCAATGATCGCTTTCTCCTGTTTTCTCTTCGCCTGTGCAGAGACGGCTTCCACGGTCAAATCGACGGCCCCACCCGGGGATAAGACGACCCTCCGTATCGGAAGCCCGTTTAAAGGGGGTATTGTCGTTGAGGCGGCGGAGAAGTTCAAGGAGGTAGTTGAAAAGGGAAGCGGAGGCCGAATCGAGGTGCAGATTGATGCCGGCACCAAGTCGGAAGAGGTTATCAATAAGATGAACAGGAACGGTGAGCTGGAGATGCAGTCCAACGGAACCATGTTCCTGCAGGATTACGCCCCCCCGTACTACTTCTTCACGGGTCCCTACGTCATGAAGGACTTCGATCACTACATGCGCGCCTGGAACGGTAAGCTCGGCCAGGCGGCTCGGGCACAACTGGAGAAGAACGACCTGAAGTACCTGGCGACGATCTACCGGGGGCTCCGGCAGATGACGACCAAAAAACCGGTCTACACACCGGCGGACGTGTACGGCCTGAAGCTGCGCCTGCCCAACATCCCCACATGGATGGCTGTTTGGAAAGCCATGGATACGGACCCTGTTGGCGTGCCACTGCCCGGCCTCTACAACTCGCTGAAGACGGGCAAGGCCGAGGCCTCGGAGGGGGACCTGCCGCAGATCCAATCCTTCAAGCTATACCAGGTCCAAGACCATTTGATCATCACCAATCACCTTGTCCAGACCGCGGGAATCCTGATCCACAAGCCCTTCTTCGACAAGCTGTCCAAGGCGGACCAGGACCTTATCGTCAAGGCCGGTAAAGAGGCAGAGGAGTGGGCCAACAACAAGATCAAGACCGGCGAGTCGGCCATTCTGGTGGATCTCCAGCGAAAGGGCATGCAGGTCGTGATCCCGGACGCCGATTCCTTCCGGGCAAAGGCCAAGCCGGCTGTCGACGAGCTGTTCAAGACCCAATGGTCGGTTACAACCTGGGCTGAAGTGCTGGCTCAATAGGCTTCACCCCAACCCTTCCCCTCCTCCGTCAAGCTTACCTGCAGCAGTCAGGAGGGGAGGGGTTCTATTCAGAAGTCCATGATTGACAAGAAATAAGGTCATTCCCCTCCCGTATTCAAGCGCGGGGTAAACTCCGGCGGGAATCCAGAACCTGGCCCCTATATCAAGTTCGGGGAAGGCCCTGCGAAAGAAGGAAACCATGAAGAACTGGATTCCTGTTTCCACAGGAAAGCCTGGATTTCCGGTCAAGCCAGGAACGACAAAACAGGGAAAGCGTTCATACAATTATTGACTGATGAGCAAATACAAGGAGAAATAATGGCGCTCGCAGATGAAATCAAAGAAAAAGAGAAAAGGGTCAGGACATTTCTTCAGGTAAAGGGCCTCAAGGCTTTGCTTCTCAAACGGCAGGCAAACTTTTCATGGATGACGGCGGGCGGCCTCAATCTGGTAGGCATTGCGACAGAGATGGGGGCTACCTCCCTTCTCATTACTGAGAATTCAAAATTCGTGATCTCGAATAACATCGAAGCCCCTCGTATGATGGAGGAAGAAGGGTTAGAGAAACAGGGGTTTGTCCTAAAGACCTTTCCTTGGCATGAAGATCAGGAAGTTTCAATGATCAAGAAACTGGTCGGGGAGGGGCCTTTGGGAAGTGACGCTCCATTTCCAAACGCTACCATGTTGGCGGAGGATATTGCCCGGCTCCGTTATTCGTTGACACCGGAAGAAATTGAACGATACCGGTGGTTGGGAGAAAAGGTCTCCATCGCATTGGAAAAAACACTGATGAAGGCGAAGGAGGGAGAAAAAGAGTCGGAGGTGGTGGGAAGGCTCTGCTCTGAGATCTGGAAAGACCGAATTGATCCTATTACCTTGATGGGCGCGGCAGATGATCGTGTTACCCGTTTCCGCCATCCCATTCCCACTGAAAAAAAGATTAAGAACTATCTGATGGTCTCAATTTGTGCCCGAAAATGGGGCCTCATCGTCTCCCTCACTCGTTTCGTTTACTTCGGGAGGTTACCCAAAGAATTGAGAAAAAAGTACGAGGCGAATGTTTTTATCGATTGTACCTTTATGGCCCATACCCGCCCGGGAGTTCCCGCCAGGGAGGTTTTTCAAAAAGGGATCGATGCCTATCAAGAAAAAGGATATCCGGACGAATGGAAACTTCACCACCAAGGCGGTTCGATCGGTTATACGGCCAGGGACTACAGGACCAACTTAAAATCTCCTGATATCATCCAAGAAAATCAGGCTTTCACCTGGAATCCATCGATTACCGGCACGAAATCAGAAGATACTATCCTCGCCACCTCGAAGGGTCTGGAGATGATCACGCGTCCCATCCGCTACCCTACCCTTTCACTGGAAGTGGGGAATATCTCTTTTATCCGACCGGCGATCTTGGAGAAAAAATAGGTTCAAGAGTGGGGATTCACCCTGGTAGAGGGAATATGCAGGGAGTATCTCAAATATCTTTGGTTAGCGTTTTACGTTCAAAGTTTGATGAGTTCGTAAAAAGTCGACATCGGTGTCATTGCGAGCGACCTGCCCGCCACCTGCCCGCCATCAGCTGCGCTTCAGGCGGTGGCAGGCGGGTGCGAGTCCGCAAGGCGAGGCGGGCGGGAGCGAAGCAATCTCCTTCAATGTAACTACTTGAATTTACGAGATTGCTTCGTCGTGGAGTTTATCCTGAGCATAGCCGAAGGACTCCTCGCAATGACAGGTGAAAAGACTTTTTACGACTTTGTTAAGTTTGAAGTTTGAAATCCGAAATCTAAGGTTCAATGAGGGAGGATTGAAATGATCGAAAGGCATGTCACTTTCAATGTTATCCACGGAAAGGAAAAAGACTTTGAGGCGCTCTTCCGAGAGGCTTACGGCGTGGCTATGTCGAAGCAACCTGGGTTTGTCTCGGTGACACTTCTTAAAGAACATGAAAAAGAGGCGGTTTACCAGATGACGATTCGATTTCAATCTCTTGAAACAGCGGCCGCCTGGAGAGACTCGGCGGATCATAAGGCCCTCTCCCCTAAGATCAAAGCGCTCTATAAGGAGAGTGCTGTCCAGGTATATGAGGTGATCGCCGATAGGTGAGAAAGGAGCGAAAGAGAAGATGGAGAGGGTGAGACTCGGAATTGATCGGTTCTCAGCTCGCAGCCCATCTTGAGCTACACAGCCTCGCAACCTTGAGGGGAAATAAGGTAAATGTCGTTGCGGTAACCTCGAAGAACAAAGATCATGCGGAGGCCTTTGCCAAGAAATTCGGTATCACCGATTCCTACGACGATTATCGGCGCATCCTTCAGCGAACCAGATGCAGCACTTATGAATCAAGGAAAAGGGGGTTTGTGATGTCTCCATATCTCATTGCAGCAGAAAAATTAAGGGCCTTTGGCCAGGGGGTGCTTCAGAAAGTGGGGGTACCCGAGGAGGATGCAAGAATAGTTGCAGAGATCCTGGTGGAGTCCAATCTAAGGGGCGTCGATACCCATGGTATCTATCTCAGCAACCTGTACGTGCGACGGCTGAAACAGGGTTTAATGAATCCAACCCCCCAATTCTCCTTCGAGAAAAAGAGAGCAGGGGTGGGAATTCTGGATGCGGATTTCTCTCTGGGCCAGCTCTCAACCCTCGAGGCAGCGCGAAAAGCCGTGGAGCTCGCCCGGGATGCCGGAGTAGGTATCGTTGCGGTGAAGAATTCCAACCATTTCGGTGCGGGCGCCTACTATGCGGAGTACTGCGCGAAACAAGATTGCATCGGGTTAGTCATGTCGGATGGGGAGTGTGATGTGATTCCCTTTGGAGGCCGCGAGAAATTTCTCGGCACCAATCCCATATGCTGCTGTATCCCTTCGGGAGCCTATCCCTGGTTTTGCATGGATATGGCCACCAGCGAAGTGGCCTTCGGTAAGGTGCGTGCGGCTGCAGAGGCGGGGAAAACGATTCCGCCGAATTGGGCGGTGGACCGGGAGGGAAAACCGGTGACCGATGCCGCCAAGGCATATGCGGTGGTGCCGATGAGTGGGGCCAAGGGGTATGCCGTTGGCCTGATGATCGAAATCCTTTCGAGCCGGTTTACGGGGATGCCGTACGGTGCCCATATCGTACGCAAATTTGATGATTGGGACAATAAGGCCTTTATGGGGCATTACGTTCAGGCAATAGACATTTCGGCATTCTGCCCTGTGGAGGAGTTTAAGAGGCGCATGGATGAGCTTTTTGCCGAGCTAAAGAACCAGCCGAGAGCGAATGGAGTTGATGAGATTCTGATACCGGGTGAGCCTGAGTTGCGAACAAAGGTTCAAAGGGAGAATGAGGGGTGTCCCATCAGAGAACAAGATGCTGCCCTGCTTCGAAAACTGGGTGAGGATTTTGGTGTTCCATTTCCAGTCTGAGCGAAGTCAACTCAATTGTTCCTCTGATGCTCGGTTGATGATAATCGGACAGATGAATTTCTGTAATGCTGAGATAACCCTTCAAAAGGAGTTTCTCTGGCCGAGATGGAATTCTTGGTCGATATGAACCAGATGCACCTCTTCGATAAGTCTACTGAAGAGGTGTTATGGGATCAGCTGCTCGTCGGTAACCTGGGACGTACGCAAAAGATTTGAGGAGAGGATACGCCTCATCTTCTTGGGAGGAGAGGAGATGCCTGAGGAGGAAAAATTCCTTGGCGCGAATTGGCTCTTGGACACTCAGGAGGCAATAGGCCTGTATCATGAGGTTGCAGTTCCCTTGAGAGAAGAAGTCGGCATCATCGACACGCATACCCATCACAATCTCAGGCAGATCGTCGAAAACCGCCCCTTCCCCAATATCTGGAGGGCCGAGGTGCTTGAGCCCCGAGAAGAATATGAGAACAACGATCACTATATTATCCAGCTCGCGGCCAAGGTCAGCGGGTTTTCACAAGCCCTCGCCCGGGACCCTGAGATCTCCGATTACGATAAGTGGATGGCCCTCAGCAGGGTCTTCCCTGAGCTTGAGGGTAATCATGTTCATCAGTGGCTGCATCTGGATTTGCGGAGGATGTTCGGTATCGGCTTGCTACTGAAGGGGGATACCGGAGATGAAATCTGGGCGGCGGCCAATATGCGCCTACAGGAAAAGGATATGCTGCCCCAGGCCATACTGAAGAGGATTCGTGCAAGGGTTATCTGTACCACGGATGATCCCTCGGACGACTTGGGCTATCACGAAATGGCGGGAAAGATACAGGGAATCACGTTCCTGCCAACCTTCAGGCCGGATTCCTATTGCAACATCTTCAGCGATGATTGGCGATCAAAGGTCGAAGGAATCTGTCAATTAACCGGCGAGGATGCGACACTCAAAGGCTTTGTCCGGGCCCTTAACAAGAGACACGAATACTTTGCCGAACGGGGGGCAAGGGCAAGCGACCACGGGCTGCTGGAGCCCTACGGGCTGGAGGTAACCGAGAAGAGGGCGGAGGAGATCTTCTATGCCGCGTATAGAAAAGGGGAAAGGTACGGGATCAGGTCCGTTGAAACACGGGAGTTCATCTCCTACATGATGCATCGATTCTGTGAGATGAACCAGGAGAAGGGAATGGTTACCCAGATCCATTACGGCGCATTCAGAAATGCCAATGAGTATCTATTCAAGAGTTGGGGTACGGACGTTGGCGGGGATATCTCCCTGGATACGGTCAACGTGGTGGAAAACCTCAGGCCGTTGCTCTCGAGATTTTTCAGCGGGGAAACCCGGAATCAATCCCATCTCCTTCTGTACCCCATGAATCAAACCTATGGCCATGTTCACGTGATGCTTGAGCGGGCCTTTCCTCATGTGCATGCGGGGTTTCCATGGTGGCACAATGACACACCCTACGTGATGGAGCAGTACTTGCTCCACGCTGCGGGAGCATCTCTTCTCGGCACGGGCGGTGGTCCCGTGTGCGACGGAAGAAAGATCCTGTCCGTAGGCAGCCGTTTCGAGGTCTTTGACAGGGTGATTTGCAGAGCAATAGGCAAACTGGTTTCGGATGGACAAATGTCAAAGCAGGGCGGTACCAAGGCGGTAAAGGGGCTGATGTATGAGAACCAGAAAAGGCTCTTCCGTTTGTGATAGTCATCAGGAGAAGACAGTTCGCTGCTCGCAAGGCAAAGACCGAATAGATAGTACTCTACTCCGGGATCGCAGCACATGGTCTGCGGCTACAGCTCAGAGTGCAGGGTCAAGGGGTATATCTACCTCAACCCCCTTGCGCTCTGCCGAGAGGTACGCGGCATAAAGCACGCCCACGATATCGCTCGCTACCAGGAGGCCCGACTTGGGCTCTCGATCCGTTGCAATGGCGTCAATGAAGTCCTGAATCTCCTGAGGGTACCCAAACATAAAGCTTTCATCCGGTGCAGGAGTGGACCAACCCTGTTTGGTCCCGATCTTCTCCATCACGTACACGTCGGCGAGCTGTTCCTCCTGGGGGTTGTAAAGCTCCATGGCATTAATAGGGCTCAAGTTGCACCGGGCCCTGTGGTTGTTCGCAAATATCTCAAGCCAGTTGTGCACACCACCCATTACCAGCTCTGATGCGAAGACGTCGGCAACCATCCCGTCGTCGAATACCACATGTATTTGACAGTAGTCCTCGATATCCTCGTAATCGGTCCTGAGAAATCCCTTGTCGATGAACCGGGGATTGCGCGTGATCTCATGAGTTCGCGCGCTCACCGCCTTTGGTCGAATCGCCTTTCCATCGCGGGAGAGCCCCTCAATTTGTTTTAGGTAAAGGATAGCGGATAACGGATGGCAGCTTTTGCCCACAATCGATCCCCCTCCCGAGAGCCTCCAGATCCCATAGGCTGGTGATAGACTTCCCGAGTGGGACTGATCTCCCAAAGCCCACAGTATCTGGCCCTTTGTTTTGGCAATAATCTCGGCTTCCTTCTGTACCGCTGGGGCATAAATCCAGTTCTCCGCGTAGCAGAGCCTTTTATTGCTCTTCAAGGCAGCCGCAATAATGCGCCTGGCACTGGCAACCGCCTCCTCGAGCATCTTCTCCTTTGAGAAGGTATTTCCCTTAAAACTCGCATCTCCCGTTGGACCAAAATATCCTGTGAAGGGCTTCTCAATAAACAGATGCTTTCCCGCCTCAAAAGCGGCAATGGAAATGGGTTCATGGGCGTATCCCGGGGTGCAATTGTCCACCACATTCACTTCGGGGAGCAGTTCATCAAGGGAGTCAAAGGCCTTGATTCCCCGTTCTTTCGCAAATTTTTCACGATGCTCTCTGGTAATTGAGGTAACGCCTACCACTTCGATATCTACCCCCGTGACACGTTGATAGGCCTCATAGTGAAACTCGGCTGCATAACGGCTGCCAACGATTCCGATACGGATGGTGCTGCTCATAATTACCTCCGTGATCACGAATACATAGCTGATACCTGACGGGAGCCTTTCAATCCCCGAGGAACCCGCAGTTTCCATCAAGTATTTCCCCAGTGCTGAAGTCGGCCTTATCCGAGGCCGGAAAGATGACGGCCTCAGCCGCATCATCAGGTTTGCCGAGTCGCTTCAAAGGGATTGCCTCAATGATGGATTTCCACTGTTCCTCCGACTACTGGGCGCTCATCTCCGTTTCAATCGCACGGCAAGATACTCTTCAAAAATATACCTAATCTTGAGCACCCATCGACCATGGCAGACAGGTCCCCCTCGTCGGGCACCTTATCAATGAAGCCCTTCATCATCCAGGTAGAAAAGGGAAGGCAGATGATGAGAAAGGCGATCTTAGGAAGACCAGCTCTTATTGTACGTTCTTAATCCAATCTAACACTCGGCGCGTCAAAGCCGTGATCTCAGCCCAGTTCCCGGCCGCAACCAGATCCTTTCGGATGAGTTTAGAGCCTATGCCGACACACGCCACGCCTGCCTCGAACCATGCTTTTATGCTCTCTTCAGTGGCGTCGACTCCACCGGTGGGCATGATACGTGTCCAGGGGCAGGGCCCCAGCACCGCCTTCACAAAGCCTGGGCCTCCAACTGAGTCACCGGGAAAGATCTTGACGATTTCGGCCCCGAACTCTTCGGCATAGGAGATCTCGGAAACGCTACCACAGCCGGGAATATACGCGACTTTTCTCCGGTTACATAACCTGGCAATGGTCTCATTGAGAAGGGGGCCGACTACAAAGTTCGCACCATAGGCAATGGACAGTGCTGCTGTCGGCTCATCAATCACTGAGCCGACTCCCAGGATTATTTCAGGAGAAGTCTTGCTAAAATATCGCGAAATTTCCTTGAAAACCTCCAGTGCAAAGTCACCTCGATTCGTAAACTCCACCACCCTGGCTCCTCCTGCCATGCAGGCTTCCACCACCTTCTTTGCCACTTCTACATCGGCATTGTAGAAAAGCGGCACCAGACCGGTAGAAAGCATGGTATTGAACACTTCCAGTCTTGTAAACTGTGCCATATCTGTCAATCTCCTTTCTAGGCTATTTAACGCGACACCCGGCCTGAGGTATCTCCGGCAGCGAGCTTCTCCACATCGGCTACGGTTACCATATTAAAGTCGCCGAAAATCGTATGTTTCAGACAGGATGCGGCTATTGCAAAATTGAGCGCGCCTTGCGGGTCATCTCTATAGGTGCGCAGGCCGTAGATTAACCCAGCAGCAAAGGCATCACCAGCCCCTACTCGATCCACGATGTGGATTATGTCGAAGGTGGGGCCAATGTAGAGTTCTCCGCGGTCCCATAGGGTTCCCGACCATGTGTTATGACTGGCAGAGAGCGAGCCTCGCAACGTTATGGCAATGGTCTTGAGGTTGGGAAAGGACTTCGTAAGCTCTTCACACACATAGCGGTACTTTTCTGCCTCAACCTTGCCTGCCGTGACGTCGGCGTCGGGCGCCTTGATTCCGAAGACCTTGTCCGCATCTTCCTCGTTTCCGATGGCGATGTCGCAGTAACGTACCAGCTCCTGCATGACCTCGCCCGGCTGTTTGCCCCATTTCCACAGTTTCGCGCGGTAGTTCAAATCACATGACACAGTCAGTTTCATCTCTTTCGCAGCCCGGACTGCTTCTACGCACACATCAGCCGTGCCTGCCGAAATGGCGGGTGTGATCCCGGTCCAGTGGAACCAGTCGGCATCGGCAAAGACCTTCTTCCAATCAATCATTCCACGCTCAATAGCGGCAGTAGACGATCCTGCCCGGTCGTAGATCACCTTGCTGCCTCGCTGCTCGGCACCCATCTCGAGGAAGTAGATCCCCAGCCGGTCGCCCCCGCGTACGATCTTGTCCACGCCCAAGCCGTACTGGCGCAGGAACTGGATGCACGCTTCGCCTAAGTCGTTGTTGGGCAAACGGGTGACGTAATCAATCGGCACACCGAAGTTAGCCAGTGAAACCGCCACGTTGGCCTCGCCTCCACCGTAGATGACATCAAAGGATCGAGCCTGCCCGAAACGCAAAAAGCCCGGCGGTGACAGCCGCATCATAATCTCACCAAAGGTTACCACTTTCTTTGACATCTTCAAAATATCCTCCATGTTTTCGTTGGATTATTTTTGATGGTTTCGTAAAAAGTCGACATTAGTATCATTGCGAGCGACCTGCCCGCCACCTGCCCGCCATCAGCTGCGCTTCAGGCGCTGGCAGGCGGGTGCGAGTCCGCAAGGCGACCCGCCCGGCATCGCGAGGCTTCAGCCGAGGCGGACGGGGGCGG
>Ga0307428_1001802_pt1 | contig 10295 bp, 12 predicted proteins | sample SalMarWE160240MG_FD_202161 | JGI IMG/M metagenome (GOLD analysis project Ga0307428, IMG submission 202161) | Salt marsh sediment microbial communities from the Plum Island Ecosystem LTER, Massachusetts, United States - WE1603-240 | ecosystem: Environmental > Aquatic > Marine > Intertidal zone >...
GCAGTTACCTTCGGCTACAGGGCTTCGGCTTACCCTGGCACGGACTTCAACCGTGCTGATATGGCGCCTTCACAGGCGCACTCATTCCGGCAGAAGCCGGAATCCAGTAAATTCAATAAGTTCTGGATGCCGGGTAAAGCCCGGAATGACGGAAAAAGGAGTTATGCAAAGGTCTCCAAAAAGTCTTTACTACATTACTCCATTACTCCAATCCTTAGCCTTCAGTTGAGTCCCCAAACCTTCCGCGTTGCCCATACCACCTTATCCGCAATGGAAGGGGAGCACACCAGGAGACCATAATCGTTCTCCATATCACCACCCGGTCTGTGGTATTGTATGGGCTCCCCAGTGCCCGAGAGAAAAACGAGCCCTGCCTCTGATGCGATCACCTCGCATGCGCAGGTATCCCAGAGCTTTGTCCCTTTTGACGGGTGAACGTAAAGATCGGCTTCCCCGTTAATCACCAAGGCCATCTTTCTGCCAACACTCCCCGAGGATATCTCACGTTTTACATCCAGCAGCCGAATCAATTCATCTATCTTTGAATCCCTGTGAGAACGGCTGACAGCAATACGAAGCCCCTTGAGATCAGGTTCCTGAGGAGCAGTGAGCTTCGATGATTTATCGCCATCGGACAGCAGGCTTCTATAGGCCCCTAAACCCTTTGAGGCGTAAAGCTCCGTTCCTGTGGCAGGCTCAATGACCACGCCTATGGTCGGCTCGGCATAGTGGGCTAATCCTATCATGGTCACGAACTCACCGTTTGCCTTGATGAAGTCCCTGGTGCCGTCGAGAGGATCAATCATCCAGACCCATTCATGGCCTGTTTCACCCCACGTACCCGGCTCTTCCTCTGTGAGGACAGCGTGATCGGGGAATGCTTCCCTGAGGGTGTGGGTAATGGTCCGATTCGCAGCCATATCCGCTGCGGTTACCGGATCGTTGACAGCCTTATCCCGTATGTCAATGCTCCCGCCCGAAAGGTATTGCTGGTAGATATCCGTTATTCTGTCTGCGCCTGACCGGGCCGCCAGGCGTGCCACCTCAAGAAAATGATCCTGATCTCCATGCATTGTCTACTCCATTACATATGATGGTTAGGCACTATAAACCGTGGAAACGATTTTAACTTGTTGACAAAGAATATCTATAAGGCTAAATAATTCTTGAATAGATAGCAAGTAGCTTTTTGCCGAAGTGGCGGAATTGGTAGACGCGCTAGGTTCAGGACTTAGTGGGTGTACGCCTGTGCGGGTTCGAGTCCCGCCTTCGGCATTCCGATAAGAAGCAAGGGATTAGCCATTTTGCGTTAATCCCTTTTTTCATCCCAGCGGTATTTGGGAAGCTGTTTGGTAAGCGTTATGCGGCAATTTGCCGTTGTGACGAGTACGAGGTAAAGGATACTCTAGGCTGCGAGCATTTTTGACAGAGAGAATAGGCACAGGATCCCCAAGAGCAGAAAGAGGGCGTTTAAAATTCCCCCTTTTTCATGGGTTTCAGGGATGAGATCGGAGGCCGCTATATAGAGGAAAGATCCTCCTGCCATGGCGAGCAGCAACCCTACCGTGGATTCCGATAAGCCGCCGATAAAGGCCAGGGATAGGATCGCACCGAATGGGGTGGCCAGCGTTACGGCAATAGCCATTTTCACGGCGGTCTTTCGTGCTATGGAGGTAAGCAAGAGAGAAAAGCTGGTTACCCCTTCGGGAAGCTCGTGCGAGATGATCCCCACCGCTGTCAATAGGCCGAGCTTTGGATCTACCTCAAAACCGACGCCGATAATGACACCATCGATCAGAGAATGAAAGAAGAGCCCGGAAAACATGACCATTCCCTTGGCAAGGCGGGGGTTATCCTCTTTGCTGAAATGAATCTCGGATCCTGAGTGGAGTACCATCCCGCTTTCCAGCAAATAGAATACGAGAAAGCCCACGAAGATAAAAACCAGGGCATGTTTGGAAAGCTCCAGCGACTCGGGGAAGAGATGGAAAAAGGCTACCCCTAGTATTAATCCCGCGGCAAAAGAGTTCACCCAGTGGGAGTACCGAAGGACCCATGCCTCCCCGATGATCACCAAAGCAATCCCCACCATGGTGGACAATCCTGCAATAGCACTATAGAAGATGATGCTGTATTCAATGCCCATGGTCTCCTCCCTCATGTTCTCGGCAGGAAGCAATCCCTTTCACCAGATCATCGCCGCATGATTCGCTCTCCAATTGAATCGTAATATGCTCCATGCTGTATTTATCCCGGAGGAGTCTTTCGATTTCATTCAATAGCTGCGTGGTTTTACTGATCAAGCAATCGTCGATTACCACGTGGGCGCTCATAGCGTAAATGCCTGAGGTAATAGTCCACAGATGCACATGATGCACATCTTTTACCCCCTCAATTCCTACGAGATCGCCTATCAGCGCCTTTGCATCTATGTCCTTGGGCGTTGCCTCGAGGAGGATATCGACCGATTCCCTCACCAGACTGTAAGCGCCCCTGAGGATCAGGACCCCGATAAGGATTCCGATGAGAGGGTCTACTATGTACCAGCCCGTGTATATAATCACGATCCCTCCTATGATGACCCCTGCCGAGGAGATGGTATCTCCCATAAGATGGAAAAGGGCCGACCTGACATTCAGGTTTCTGAGGGCGGATCGTCTCAGAATCGCTATGCCCGCCCCATTTGCAACAAGCCCTATGGCGGCAACGATGAGCATGAGTAAGCCCTTGATTTCCCTCGGATCCATGAGACGATGGTAGGCCTCATAGAATATGTAGAAGGAGATGGCCAGGAGCAGGACGCCGTTCAAGAAGGCAGCAAGGATTTCCAGCCGATAGAAGCCAAATGTCTTGGTGAGCGTCGCGGGCTTCCGGGCAAACCTCATGGCAGTCAGGCTGAAGCCCAAAGCCAGTATATCGGTGAGCATATGCCCCGCATCGCTCAACAAGGCAAGGCTGTTGGCAAGAAGGCCGCCGATGATCTCAGCGATCATGATCCCAGCGGTGATCGCCAGGACCACAATCATATACCGCTGGGCCGATAAACGTGCATGGCTGTCCGGGTGTACCGTTTGATGGGTATAAGCAGTCATCTCGTTCTCTGCCGGTTTATGTACCGACTGCATCGGGTCTGGTTAGTTTTTTCGGGTCCAGGAGACGTTTGAGTTCCTTCTCAGGGAGTATGCCCTGCTCGCGTGAGACCTGAAGAACCGTCTTGCCCGTGGAAAAGGCCTCCTTTACGATACCGGCGGCTGCGTCATACCCGATTTTCGGCGTCAGGGCGGTGGCTACAGCAAAGCTCTGTTCAACAAGGGAGCGCATGCGGTCTTCATTTGCCTCTATTCCCTTCACACACTTCTCTGCTAGGTTTCTTGATGCATTCGCCAGAAGCCGGATGGACTCCAGGAGGTGATCGGCCATCATCGGCATCATGGTGTTGAGCTCGAAGTTGCCGTGCTGGCCTCCTATAGTTATGGCAGCATCATGGCCTATTACCGTTGCGCACACCATCAGGGTGCTCTCCGGTATGACCGGGTTCACCTTGCCGGGCATCATGGAGCTTCCCGGCTGCAGCACGGGGAGGGTGATCTCTCCCAGTCCGCATCTGGGTCCCGAACTCATCCATCGCAGATCGTTGGCGATTTTTATGAGAGCGGCAGCAAGAGTCTTGAGCTGGCCGCTGGTCTCCACCACGGCGTCCCGTGCGGCAATCGCCTCAAAAGGGTTTTTTGCCTGCACAAAGGGGATGCCGGTGAACTCAGCTACCTTCTCTATGGCAAGTGGTCCGAACTGCTTGGGTGCATTGACTCCCGTGCCCACCGCGGTTCCGCCCAGGGTCAGTTCCCTAAGGTGACGACGAAGGCCCTCCAGCCGGCGGATAGCATGCTCTATCTGTGAGACATACCCGCCGAATTCCTGTCCCAGGCGAATGGGCAGAGCGTCCTGGAGGTGGGTCCGGCCCACCTTCACGATCCCTCGGAATTGCCGTGCCTTTTCGCGAAAAGCACTCTGGAGGTGTTTCAGCTGAGGAAGAAGTGTTTTCTCAATTCCCTCCAGGGCGGAGATGTGAAGTGCGCTGGGAATCACATCATTGCTCGACTGGCACCTGTTTACGTGGTCATTGGGGTGGATCGGTTTCTTGGTTCCGAGGGTACCGCCCACCAGTTCAATGGCCCTATTGGCAATTACCTCGTTCACGTTCATGTTGGTGGAGGTTCCTGAGCCGGTCTGGTAGACATCCACCACGAATTGGCGGTCGAATCGGCCTTCGGTCACCTCTGTTGCTGCCTGTACTATAGGCCTGCCGATACCCTCCTCTAACAGTGCAAGCGACATGTTCGCCTCAGCCGCCGCCCATTTGATAATTCCCATGGCGCGAATGAACTCCCGGGGCATGCGCCGTCCGCTTATGGGGAAGTTCTTCAAGGCCCGCTGCGTATGGGCGCCGTAGTAGGCGGAGGCTGGGACCCTGACCTTGCCCAGTGAATCTATCTCGACCCGGTAGTCCCTCATCTGTTCTCCTCCTCTAGTTATATTCGGGTCCGCGGTTAATCCAAAACGAACATGTAAAAGCAATATGCCCCATGGATAATCGCAGCAATCAAGGTAGCCGTAGCAAAGTAGCTATGGCCCTTGAACCATCTTCTCCTGAGCGCCTTGTTATGCCCAAAGACTATCGTTGTAATCAGAAGAGCAAGGGTAGTGAAACCGCCTATCAAACAAATGAGAATCTGCCAATTCTCTTTGGGCTCCACCATCTCGGCCTGGACAGCCGTTTTCAACTTCGGCTCTAAGTGGACTATGAGATGAAGAAAAATCTGCTTGGCTTCTTCTTCTGGAATCCAACTTGAGCCTTTCCCGTGTCTCTGAGCAATCCCCGTAAGCCAATCTCTATATGCCCTGCTCGAAAGGGCAGTGTTTATTGGGTGGCATTCGGTGCATCTCCTTTCGAATGACTGTTGGGCGCTTTCAATATCGTGCTGTAAATGCTCGGGAACATGAGCATAGGCAGCGCTGTGAAGCCCAATAGCCGCACCAACAAGAACAGCGAGAATGCCTTGTGTTACCCTGGCAGCTGCCATTTTTTTTCTCCTGCTATCCAATGCGTGTATTCTCTTGCTAGGTTACTGCGTCGGCAAATGAACTTTATTTAAAAACGCTTACCGTGCTTTCACTTTCATTCTCTTAATTGTTGCTCCTATCTTCTTTGTCGAGAGTTCTTTGAACGTGTTGATCGGCGGCCCTGTCAAGCTCCTGCCAGCTTTTTGGCGATGGCAGCCACGTGGCGGCCCTGGAAGCGGGCCATAGCCAATTCATTTTCAGAGGGCAGCCGACTCCCATCCGATGCCGCAATGGTGCTCGCTCCGTAAGGACTGCCGCCGGTGATCTCATCGAGGATCATCTGCCGGGACTCCGAGTAAGGCAGGCCCACGATGATCATCCCTTGATGGAGTAAGGTGCTGTGAAAACTGGTGATGGTGGTCTCTTGACCTCCGTGTTGGGTGCCGGTGGAGGTGAAGACGCTTCCTACCTTGCCCACGAGGGCGTTTCGTGCCCATAGCCCCCCGGTCTGATCGAGGAAATTGCGCATCTGGGCGCACATGTTGCCGAAGCGGGTGGGGGTTCCGAACAGTACGGCATCAAAATCGGCGAGATCATCTGGCTTGGCCACACGGATGTGGGCGAAGACATCCCGCGCCTTCTTGGCCCCTGCCTTCTCCAGTGTCTCCTCGGGGATGAGCTCAGGGACTTGCATGAGCGTTACCTCAGCGCCCTCTACCTCTCGTGCTCCTTGTGCCACGGCCTCTGCCATCTTGTGCACATGGCCGTACATACTGTAGAATAGTACTAGTACTTTCATAGTTATTCCTCCTTCTCTATTTCACTGCTGCTTCAAAGAAAAGGCGTCAACCTTGGTGGCTGCCTCTCCGAATCCCCCTACGTAATTAGTATATATGCCGGCGAATCCCGTTGAGATTTTATCAACAATAAGAGGCCCGCCGTTGAGCTCACTTCCATCCCAATAGGCGGTCAGCATGCCATCCTTAACGCTCACTTCCATCTTGTGCCAGCCGCTCTCTTCAGGGATCCCGCTGAAGAGTTCCCTCGCATCCCAGATCTTGAGGTAAACGGGAAAGTTCCTCGTATCACGTCCCACATAGGCAAGATTCAGGGTAGGATCGGCAGTGTTAAAGTCTGAGACCAGCCGATAAAATCTCCCTCTTATGGGATCAACAAGGAAGGCTATTCCCGTGAGCGGGCCTTTTTCGCCTTCTGTGATTGGGCAGTAAACCATAGACTCCAGATGGAAATCTGCCACTTGTCTCGTTACTGCATAGCTCAGGCTCGCAAATCCTCCCGCATTGGCGTTAGTCAAGATGCCGATCCCATTATCTCCATCGGGCGCAGTACTTGTTTTTACGCCCTGTAGGTTATCGAGATTGAAATACGGATAGGGCGCCCATCTCTGTTGGGGGTTACCGTTGGTAAATGCATCCCTGATAAGCAGATTTCCCGATGAAGCAGTAACGGGGATTGCTATCAATACAAGTGAAAGGATAATCCGTAACATTTTTGTGCTTCAGTCCTCTCGCTGACAAGGTTGCGGCCTTGGAGCCGGGTTCGGCTGGACAAAGGCCCAGCCCCTTTACTCTTGGATGATAATGGCCTCGTTGGGACACATCTTCGCAACTTCCCGGCACTTCTGCTCAAGGGCAGGCGGAATCTCATCCACAATGACCGTGGCCTTTTTGCTTCCCGGTTGGAAGCGGAAGACCTGCGGGCACTCCTTTACGCATATGCCGATGGTCTCGCATTTCAATTGGTCAACCTTTGCTCTCATCAGCACCTCCTTTATTCTCTGAAAAAACTTGCTCTTCCTCTTTCGTCACGTACACCCGGTATATGTCGTGGATGAGAACCCGATCGAACTCGTATTCCTCATTGAGCATGGCGTCCTTCTCTCCCTCGCTGAAGTAATCCATGATGGGCAGAAAGAAGTGCCGGTGCTCGATCATCAAGGGGCCGACGGGCATCATGTTCGCATACCTCCTTACGGTTATTCCTCCCAGTGAATGCATTCAACAGGGCATGAGTCTATGGCCTCCTGGATTAGCTCCTCAGGCCCGCCTTCCGGCATGATGACCTCTGCCTTTTCCGTCTCCTCATTGAGCCTGAAGACCTCTTCGCAAATCTCCTCACACGTTCCGCAAGCGATGCGCTCCTCTTCGTCGATGTAGACTCTTTTCGCCATCATCCTCCTCCTTGAAAAGTCTCCTGTGTTATAATTTTTTCAGGCATGCCTCGATAAATGCCGGAAGATCGCTAGGGCTCCGGCTCGATACCAGGTTGCCGTCTTCCACCACTTCCCGATCTATGAACTCGGCCCCCGCGTTCTTGATGTCTTGTACTATGGATTTCCATCCGGTGATTATGCGGCCCCTGATCACATCCGCGGTGATCAGAAGCTGGGGCGCATGGCAGATCGCGAATACGGGCTTCCCGCTCTCCACGAACTCCTTGGCGAATCGTACCGCATCCTCATCAACCCTCAATTTATCCGGCGAATATCCGCCCGGGATGAGAAGGGCATCGAACTCCTCTGCTGAAACGTCTTTGACCGCTTTGTCGATCTCTACCGGCGTTGCCTGTTTTTTCCCCTTAACCGTTTCCCCGGCCTTTAGACCGATATGGACCAGTTGGCGCCCTGCCTTTTTGAACGCTGTTGCCGGTTCCGAATATTCCGAATCCTCAAACATATCCGTAATAATGACCGCGATAGTGCTCACTATAGCGCCTCCTTTCGTAATCTACGGAATCACCCGCATATGCCTCACCCCTATGAGGATTCCTCAGCCGCCCGGAAGCCCGAGAGAAGCTCCAGCATCTTCTCCTTGCCGGGTGGCTGCAGGTCAGGTAGCGGGCGGTCAGTAACCGCCTTTCTGAACCTTTCGGCAAACACCTCTTGCGGCGGCGTTTTGTAAATGACGCCGATCGGCATCTTCTCCCCCCTTTCCATGGATTTTTCTAAAGCCGCCTCGCGATTGCCTGGGTCGTAATCATTGCCTATCTTATAGATACGCTTTCTGTACCAATTCACCGGGTGTGTGCCCCAGGTGATACACGGCTGGATCACATCTACATATGAGAATCCCCGGTAGGATATGGCCTCAACGAGAAGGCCTTTGAGGTGCTCGATATCCCCTGCAAATCCCCGTGCCACAAAGCCGCAGCCGTGGAGGATGGCAATACCCAATGCGTTCAGGGGAGCGAGCTCGACACCTCTGACCTGGAGCGTCCTCCTCTCGCCCCGCGGGGTGGTAGGGGAGGCCTGTCCCTTGGTCAAGGCATAGATCTCGTTGTTGTGCACCACCACGGTGATATCGGGATTCCGCCTTAGGGTGTGGAGAAAGTGATTCCCTCCCTCCCCGTAGCAGTCACCGTCTCCGGTGACCACGATAGTGGTCAGTTGTGGATTGGCCACATGGACCCCCAGGGCAACCGGCAGGGTCCTTCCGTGCAGGCCGTTGAAGAAATTACATCTGAGATAGTGCGGAAGCTTGGCAGCCTGTCCGATACCCGATACCATGCACACCTCATGGGGGGCCCTTTTGAGTTCCACCAGCGCCTTTTTAAAGGCCTGGAGGATCCCGAAGTTAGGACACCCCGGACACCACTGGATCTCCACGTTATTCCGGTAGTCATCCATCGTAGTCATCGAATCGACTCCTTATATACTCACTGGTTAAAGGCAGGCCGTCATAGCGGCTTATGGCGCCCTTAAAGGGGACGCCGTATTCAGAACGTAAGAGTCGGGCCAGCTGTCCGGTAGCATTGCTCTCCACCGTGATATAGGTCTTTCCCTCCGGAAAGGTAAACTCAGGCAGGGGCCAAAGTTCGGTGAAGTGGAGCATCCCAGCCTTCTTCCCCTCCTGTTTCAAAAGCCGGACGGCTTCGAGGAGGGCTCCACGGGACGATCCCCACCCGACAAGAACGGTTTCTCCATCATTTCCATAGATTTCCTCAGGAGGAGAGATCTCCTTTTTTAGACCGTCGATCTTGGCGAGCCTCTTCTGGACCATGGCCTTGACGGTTTTCCCGAGATCTTCGGTGATATGGCCTTCCTCATCGTGTTCGTCGCTGTCTACACCCACCAGGTGTTTGCTCTGCCCCGGATACAGACGCGGAGAGATCCCGTTTTCGGTCAGTCTGTAGCGCTTGTAATCATGCATTTCCCGTGGATCAGCCAGGTGAGTATGGGGGCGGACAGTGCCGAGATCGAAATCAGAAATAGAGAACTGTGAGTCGGCCAGGAAATGATCGGTGAGCACAATGACGGGCATCTGGTATTTGTCCGCCAGATTGAATGCCGTAACGATCTTGTGAAAGGCATCATGCGGATCGGATGGGGCCAGCACCATCTTGGGAAACTCCCCGTGTCCGGCATTAACGGCAAACAACAGCTCTCCCTGGGCGGTCCTGGTGGGAAGGCCGGTGGCGGGACCTGGCCGCTGGGCGAGAACGATTACCAGGGGAGTCTCCGTCATTCCGGCCAGGCTAATCCCCTCTACCATCAAGGCGAATCCTCCCCCCGAGGTGGCGGTCATGGCCCTTGCCCTGGCATAGCTCGCACCGAGCGCCATGTTCACAGCCGCTATCTCATCTTCCGCCTGTTCCACGAACACCCCCAGGCGATCCTCGTGCTCGGCGAAAAAGGTAATGATCCCCGTTGAAGGGGTCATGGGATAGGCAGCAATGAAGCGGCAGCCTGCAAAAGCCGCTGCCAGGGGGATCGCCTCGTTTCCGGAGATCAGGTAATACCGTCCTTTTCGTTTTGGAAGCTTCCAAGGGCACATGTCCTTGCACTCCTGGGTAGCTCGGCGGTAGCCCTGTTCAGCGGCAGAGAGGTTGGACTCCACAACCTCGTTTCCCTTGGCCATGAAGGTGTGAGAGAGCACCTGCTTCAGTGTATCCAGATCAATGCCGAGGATCCCCACCAATGCACCGACTGCGATCGTATTGGTGTAAATCTTGTTTTTGAACTCCTCCTGGGCAATCTCTGCAAAGGGAATGGCGATCATGCGTTCGTCCAGTTGTTTTTGAGCGATCAGCATTCCCCCTTCTTTGAGGAGCGGCTCGTATTTCTTCACGGCGCCTTCGTTCAGGGCCAGGAGCACGTCCGCCGGCAGGAGCGGGGCATTCTGAGGTTGCTCGCCGATTCGTATGGAGTAGCTGTTCTGTCCGCCTCGTATCCTGGATTCGTACTCCTGCCATGCAAACACGGCATATCCCTGGGC
>Ga0307428_1001804_pt1 | contig 10289 bp, 10 predicted proteins | sample SalMarWE160240MG_FD_202161 | JGI IMG/M metagenome (GOLD analysis project Ga0307428, IMG submission 202161) | Salt marsh sediment microbial communities from the Plum Island Ecosystem LTER, Massachusetts, United States - WE1603-240 | ecosystem: Environmental > Aquatic > Marine > Intertidal zone >...
TTCCGCCGGGCCGTCTACACTGGTTCATTCGATCCTGTCACGCTCGGGCACTTGAACGTGATCGAGCGGAGCAGTCGGCTTGTCGACGAGCTGATCGTCGGCGTCGGCATCAACATCGGCAAGGAGTCGCTGTTCACGGCGGACGAGCGGGTCGAGTTGATCGAGCGAGTCACGAAACGGCTGGGCAACGTCGTTGTGCGGAAGTTCGCCGGCCTGGCGGTGCAGTTCGTCCGCGAATGCAATGCCCGCGTCATTATCCGCGGCGTGCGGTCGCTGTCCGACATGGACACGGAGTTCACGATGACGTTGGCCAACCGCAAGCTCGATCCGGAGGTCGAGACGGTGTTCCTGATGGCCGACGAAGAGTTCTCGCACGTTTCCAGTTCGCTGATCAAGCAGATCACGCCCCTGGCGGCCGACGAAGAACTGACCCGCTTCGTGCCGCGGGTGATCATTCCCGATCTGCGGAAGAAGCTGGCCGAGTGACGCCGGCGACTCTCTTACCGCACCGCCTTGACCAACTTGATGGCAACCGCGGCCAGCCCAATCACCGCTAGTAGCGATTTGAGCGGTTCGTACCAGCCGTTGCTACTGGTCATTGAAGTGACCAGTCCGTCGGCGGGTTGTGACGGCCTGGTCACTTCAGCGACTAGGCCCGGCGCCGGCGCCGCGGGCTTCGCCTTATTTGTCGGTGCCCACGGCAAACTGGGCCAATCGGCTCGCGACGCGATCGCGACGCCTTCGTTCGCCGGACGGACGTTGGGCGCCGGGCGGTCGGCCACGGCCACTTGGGCTTGGTCGCGGGCCTGACCGATGTCGGGCGCCAGCGTGGCCAAAAACGTGCCGACGCGGGGGCCAAAGCTGCCGAGCGTCGTCCCCTGCCCTGCCCCGAACAACACGCCCGCCAACTCGCCGCGCTGGTTGAAGATCGGCCCGCCGGAGTCGCCCTGCCGGGCCTCGACGTTCAACTCGACCAGCTCCAGCGGATAATCGCGCCGCGGTGCGTAGTAGCTAGTGCAACGGCCCGTGGCGATGCGGTATTGCCCCTGGCCGTAGCCGTGAATCGTTAAGGGGTCGCCCGGCCGCGGTGGCTGGGCCGCCAACTTTACGGGTTCGATCGGCGGTCGCCAGACCACCAGCGCGGCCAGATCCCAATCGGCATCGACCTTCAGCGGCCGGGCATGGGAGCGGAACCCGCTCGGGAACGCGACCTCCACCACGCCGGTCGCGTCGCGGACGACGTGCCAGTTCGTGACGACCAATCCGTATTGATCGCGGACGTCGACGAGCGTGCCGCTGCCGTAGGCGGTCGCGCCGCGTTCGGGCGCAATGATCCGGGCCACCGCCGGGTGCGGTTTGTCGGAGAACGTCGACGAATTATTGGTCGGTGGCCGCGGCAGCCCGAACAGCGGCCAGCCGGCCGTCCGCGTTATCGCGTCCTCGGCCGCGGGCGTTGTACCGGTGACATTCGTGATCCGCACCGGCGCGGCGCCCGACGCATACGCGCCGTTCAAGGCCAATGCGACGTTGGTCAGACCGGTCGCTGCGGCAACCAGTCCGATCGCCAACAGGACTTTAGCTTGCGTGTGGCTCATGCCGGCGGTTCCGTTCGTTTTCGGTGATCATGCGGAGCAGGCGAACGCGCAACTGGGCGCGCGTCGACCCGGGAGAATCCGGCCGTGCAACGGCCTGCCGACGCTCGCGCGCCACAACGCGACGCCGCGGCGCCGGCTGATCGGTGGCGGGCTTCGCCGCCAACCGGGGAAACATGCGGAATGAAGCAACGATCGGTTTGGGATGGGTCTGGTTCATGGGGTTCTCCAACTCGACCGGCGGCGTCGACCGGCCGCGCGTTAAGCGGCGATCGGCCGGCCGCCTTTGAGGTCTTCTTCGCGGGGCGGGAAGTCATAGCCTTCGTGGTAGGCGTCCTTCAGTCGTTGCAGCTCGGCGCGAAACGCCCGTTCGGCAAATTTCGTCAGCGTCAAGCGCAGCGGATAACCGGCGAGGTGGACGGCCGCGTCGCGGGCTTCTTCCAGCAAGTCGTGGGGCAGGTAGAGCGTGGCGCGGACCTTTGGCGCCGGCGGGCGGTAGGGGCGGGGCATGGGTGTCATCTCCCTTACGAGGTAGAAGGCGGGAAAGTTCTAGGTGGGCGTCGAGGCGGGACCATCGCGGCGGAGGACGCGCTCGCAGTTCGCGCTCCGCCGACCGTTGGCTAGCAGATAGCATCGGACGTTGGCCGACGATTCATCATACGTCCGACGTTTCGGCCTACGATCGCTGCGATTGAATATCACAATGCGGCCGGAAAACTTTCACCAGGCGTTAGAGTTTGCCGCGTAGGTCAGGCTTTCCAGCCTGACTGGATAGCATCCGTCAGGCTGGAAAGCCTGACCTACGGGTGCGCGAGAATCGCGTCGATTAGCCCGTCGGTCGTGTACCTTTGCGCCACGGACGTCGGCTCATATCCCAATTCACGGAGCACGTCGGCCGTCAGCGGGCTGATCGCGGCCAGCCGCGTCTTCCGCAGCGATTCGCCGAACAGGCGTACCAGGCTGCGGGCGATGGCCGAGCTGGTGACCGTGGTCCATTCGATCCGGCCGGCGGCGAGCGCCGCGGCTACCTCCTCGTCCGGGCTTGCTACGTCTCGACTCTCATAGACGACCACCTGTTCGACGTCGGCACCGGCGGCGGTGAGCATTTCGGCCAGCACCTCGCGTCCGCGGCTGGCGCGGGCCAGCAGGAATCGCTTGCCGCGGGCCAGGTGCGCGAGCGCCTCGGCCAGCGCCTCCGCACGATACGTTTCCGGCGCGACGTCGGCGACGAGACCGTTCTCCGCCAAGGCCTCTTCCGTGGCCGGTCCGATCGCCGCCAATTTCACGCCGCCCAGCTTTCGCGCGTCGAGTCCGAGCGCAGCCAGCCGGTCAAAGAAGTGATCCACGCCGTTGGCGCTAGAAAACACCAGCCAGTCGAACTTGGCCAGGCGCCGAATGACGTCATCGACCGGCCCCCAATCGCGCGGCGGGCGGATCGTGATGGCGGGCTGGCGCAACACTTCGGCGCCCAAGTTGCGCAACCACGATGCCAGTTCATCCGCTTGGCCTTCCGGCCGGGTCACGAGCACGGTCCGCCCGAACAGCGGCCGCGAGGTGAACCAGTTGGGCGCGTCGCGGGCCTGGGCCACGTCGCCGACGATGATCGCGGCGGGCGGACGCAGTTTGTCCGCCCCGCCGGCGAGCACTCCGTCCACGTCACCCAGCGTCGTGTAGATCGTCTGTTGATCGGGCAGCGAGCAGCGGCGAACGATCGCCACGGGCGTATCGGGCGACTTGCCGTGTTCAACGAGCGCGCGGCTCCACGTCGGCGCCGTCGTCACCCCCATGTAAAACACCAGCGTTCCCGGAAAGCGGGCGAGGGCGGCGTAATCCAGCGATTCGTCGGCGTGCTTGCCGGTTGTTTCCTGACCAGTTACGAATGCGACGCACGAGGCATCGCCGCGGCGCGTGAGAGGAATGCCGGCGTGGCTCGCGGCCGCCTGCGCGGCTGTCACGCCGGGGACGATTTCATGCGGTACGCCGGCCGCCTCCAGCGCGGCTAATTCATCGGCGACTCGGGCGAAGATGGTTGGATCGCCCCCTTTGAGCCGCACGACGCACCGCCCCTGCCGCGCGTGGCGGACCATCGCGTCGTTCACTTCGGCCGGAGACTTGAGCCGGTCGTGACCGTGTCGGCCCAGGCAAACGAGCGTGACGCCCGGCCGCGCGTGGGCCAACAGCAGCGGACTGGCCAGATAATCGTAGAGCACGACGTCGGCCGCGCGGAGGCACTCGGCCCCGCGCAGCGTCAACAAGCCCGGATCGCCCGGTCCCGCGCCCACTAGATAGACTGTGCCGGTTTTCGCGCTCATGGAAAGAAGAAGGCAGTCCCCCTCGCGGCCTAGCGCCGAAAGGCTCAGCGCACGAACTCTACCGTAACTCATTCGATTGTGCGGCGAAAGGCAAGTGGTAGAATAGGACTGGGTTCTGATGGCTTTGACGGATCGTGAAACCGGGATCGTGGAACTGGTCACTGAAGTGACCAGTTCGTAAATTGACCGGTCCGTTCCGCCTCCCTCCAGGATAGCGGCGAATCATCCCTCATGTCGGCTCAACCGCCCACCAAAGCGACGCGCTCCGGACTGCCGCCGATCACGACGGCCGTACGCCAGCGCTTGCAGGCGGTGTTCGAACATGCCCAGCGCAGCGCCGAGAAGGCCGAATTCGACTACGCCCACGATCGGTTCACGGAGTGCCTGGTCGATGACCCGGTCAACCTGATCTATTTGCAGCATGTGTTGAGCAATTTGGCACAAAAATATGGCAACAACAAAAAGGGGGCGAAGTTTGCCGCGCTGCGGCTGACGACGACCCGCATGTCGATCACGAAGGCGGTCGGCAAAGGTCAGTGGCGTGACGCATTTCAACACGCCTGCGACGCCCTGAAGACGAATCCGTGGGACACGGGCACGCTGCTGGCCGTTGCCGACGCCTACGAGCAGCTCGGCGGCGACGAGTGCCAGCTCTATGTGCTCCGCTGGGCGCTCGACGCCGCGCCCAAGGATGCGACGGTCAACCGTCGCGCGGCCCAGGCGCTCGCGCGGCTCGGGCAATTCGATCAGGCGATCAGTTGCTGGCGGCGTGTGGAGCTAGCCAAGCCGGGCGACCAAGAGGCGGCCAAGGCGATCCACCAATTGGGCGTGGAACAAACGATCCAGAAGGGCGGCTATGAACAGAAGCTGCTGCACGGCGCGTTGGCCGACGCGTCGAAGCTCGAAGCGGCGGTCCGTGGCCACACGCCGCACGACGAAGACGACGCTGCCGCGCAGCCAGCCAAGGGAGACGAAGAAGCGGCCGGCAGGCCGGCCGATGATCGCCGTGAACAGGAGCTATTGGCCGCGATCGAGGCCGAGCCGGCAAGCATCGAAAACTACGTGCAGCTTGCCGAACTGTTCACCGCCGGCGATCGGCTACGGGACGCGGAAAAGACGCTCACGCGGGCGCTGGCCGCCTCGGGCGGCGGCGACCTGACCGTCCGCGAGCAGCTCGAAGAGACCCATCTCCGCCGGGCCCATCAACAGGTAGCCCTCGCCCAGCGGCGGGCGGAAAAGGAAAAGACGGACGATGCCCAGCAATTGGCCCGGCGAATGGGCACCCAGGCCAATCAGGCTGAGCTGGAGGTCTACGCCGCCCGCTCCGCGCGCGAGCCCGGCAATCTGCTGTTGCAGTACGAATTGGGCCTGCGGTGTAAACGGGCGGGCAAGTACAATCAGGCGATCCAGGCGTTTCAGGCGGCCCGCGACGATGCCCGGCACAAGGCCCAGGTGCAACTCCATTTGGGCGAGTCGTTCCAGTACATCCGCCAGTTCAAGCTCGCCCTGGCGAGCTACGAAGCGGCCATTGAGGCGTCCGACACCTCGCAGCCGGACACGAAAAAGCTGGCCCTCTATCGGGCGGGCGTCCTGGCCGGGGAGCTAGAAGAGCGGGAACGCGCCGAAAAATACCTGACCGAGCTGGCGGGCCTCGATTTCGGCTATCGCGACGTGGCGGCCCAACTAGACAAATTGGCCAAGTTGCGAGATAGTGAATGATTCGCGGAAGCGCATCGCGCCCCTTCGCGCTCCGCGTCGCGGCTAGTGCGTGTCGCACGGACGTGTAGCGTACGATTGTTCGAAATCTTCGGGGAATTCGACGGATCGTTCGCTACACTGAATTAAAACTTGCTGTAAACGTTGTTTCAACCCGAGTTCATCATCATGCCCAATATTGCCAGTACCAAGAAACGGATGCGTCAGGACGCGGTCCGCCGCGCCCGCAATCGGTCCGCCCGATCGAGCCTCCGTACGCAAGTCCGCAAAGTCCGCGAAGCGATCTCCGCCAACGAATTGGAGAAGTGCGCCTCGGAGTTTCGCGTGCTCGTGAAGAAGCTGGACAAGGCGTCTGCCGATCGCCTGATCCATCCGAATGCCGCTGCGCGAACCAAGTCGCGGCTCTCGAAGGCCATCAAGTCGCTCAAGGGCTGAGGCAACGACTTATTGCCAGATGATCTTGTCCGCGTCGAACACCGGGCCTTCGACGCAGGTTCGCTTCCAGTCCCAATTGCCGTCGGGCTGACGGACTTTGGCTACGCAACTAAAGCAAATGCCGATGCCGCAGGCCATCGGCGATTCCAGCGAGACCAAGCAACGCGCATTTTGCCGCGCGCAGATTTCGGCGGCCGCCTCCATCATCGGCTCCGGGCCGCAGCAAACGACCAGACGGTCTTCCTCTTGCGTCTCGTCGAGCACGCTCTGCAGCAAGTCGGTCACTAGGCCGTGATGCCCGATCGTGCCGTCATCGCTCGACGCGCGGACGTCGCAGCCGGCCGCCTGGAAGTCGGGCACGCCGGCCAACAGGTCGGCCGTTCGCACGCCGTAACAAAGCGTGACTCGCTTGGCCGGTGGCACGCCGCGCGGCGGCGCGCCATATTGCCGGCCGCCGACGTACTCTCGCCCGAGCGCCAGAAAGGGCGTCTGCCCAATGCCGCCGGCCACCATGATGAGGTGCTCCGTCGGCACGGGTGGAAAGCCGTTGCCGAGCGGGCCCCAAACCTCCAACTCTTCGCCCGGCTCGTACTCCGCCAACCGTCGCGTCATCTTGCCGAGCACCAGGTAGACGATGTCGATCGCGGTTGCAGCGCCTTGTTCATCCAGCACCGTGTCGTAGAGCGCGAGTGGACGGCCCAAGAGCGGATCGTCCAACCCGGCGAGCCGCATCATCACGAATTGCCCTGGCACGATTTGCCGGGCGATCTCTTGGCATTTGAAGCGGACGCGGAACGTGTCTCGGGCCAGGCCGACGTTCTCGATGATGCGCACGCGATGGAAGGACGCGCGATCCGCGTAGAACGCGGCGTGCAGAGGGTTCGCTGGGCAGTGCGGCGGCGAAGCGATTTCGGTCACGATCGGTTCCTCGCTCGAGCCCGCGTTCCCGCTTGCGTTTTCGCTACATGCGCTATGCCGCAAGCGGCGCCGAGCGCTCGCACTTCCGGCCGGGTGAGGGGCCGCACCGCGCCCGCCGGCAATTCACCGAGCCGCAGCGGCCCCACCGCCACGCGCGTGAGCCGCTGCACCTTGTGCCCCAGCCGCGCCAACAGTCGGCGGATCTCGCGGTTCCGCCCCTCGTCGAGCACCATTTCCAGGATCGTCGACCGACTTCGTTGGCTCTTCACGCGGATGTGTTTGGCATGGGCAAAGCCCTCCGCCAAATGCGATCCCCGACGCAGCTTGGCCAGGGTTTCGCGTTCGACGTGCCCGGCTACCTGCACGTGATACACTTTTTCGACGCCGTGCCGCGGATGCGTCAGCCCGTTGGCCAGTTCTCCGTCGTTGGTGACCAGGATCAATCCCTCACTCGACATATCGAGCCGGCCGACGCAAAACACCCGCGGCCCACCGGGCGGCAATAAATCCACGACCCGCGGCCGGCCGACCGGATCGCGCGACGTGCTGACCACGCCTGCCGGCTTGTGCACGGCAAAGTACACGAGCTTCGGCCGGGGCAACGGCTCGCCGTCGACGCGAATCTCCTGCCGCGCCGGATCGACCCGCGTGCCCAACTCGGACACGACTCGCCGGTCGACCTCCACGCGGCCCTCGAGAATCAACTGCTCGCATTCTCGGCGGCTGGCGATGCCCGCGGCGGCCAGCACCTTTTGCAGACGATCGCCGTCGGCGGATCGGTCGTCCGCGAGACGGCGAGTCGCCGACCCGCCTTCGCGGACGGCGCGCGACGGGCGGCGAATGTCTTTGCGGCGATGACCGGTTCGGGGCGACATGTTGCAACCGACGAGAAAAGCGCAGCGAGCGATGGACCCACCTCTCAACCATGATATGCTGCGCCGCGGCGATTTCCCAGGGGCCGCGCGAGGCGCGGCCCGGCGACGCCCCGCTCGTCTCACGATCCGCCGCGCAGGGCGGCGTCACGGATATTGATACGCCGGCGGCGGAGAAGCCGGCGGCGCTGGATAGAGTGGAGAAACTGGTTGCGGCGGCGGAGTGGGCGGCCAGGGCGCCGGGGCGGCCTGCGGCGTGACGACGCTCGGCGCGAACGTGGGTGTCGGCTGCAGCGGGCGACGCGGCGGGTTATACAGACGGGCACGGTCCACCTCGGGCATTTGCTGTTGATAGGCGAGCGGCCGGGCCCCAACGACCGCCGGCCCTATGTCGTCGAGAGGGTACGGATCGTGCGCAATCCCGACCGAACGTTGATATCGAGCAGGACCGGGCTGAAAAAAATTGGGGAATTGAACGTACTGATGGATTTCGGACGTACAGCCGGCAAGCCCCGACACGCAAATCGTAATCGCCGGGAACAGAATCGCGTGGCGAGACGTCAGCATGGTGGATGTCCTGGCGGTCGGCGTCCGGGGCGCGATGACGCCTGAAAAAGGGGGGCGGATTATAGAAAACAAGGCGCTGGCGACCAAGTCCTTTCGGGCCGGTATTTCCGCGAGAAACGGTTTCAGAACCTGAAGCCGGGGGTCTGTGACCCTGGAAACTCGCGGCGGCCGGCTTCCCAGAGGCCGGCTACAATGGGATCCAGACGGCGCTGCCGAACGCTTCCCAGCCAAAATGGCCGGGCTATGTCATGAGGATCACGGCAAGAACATGTCGAGCAGGACCGCCCTGCCCTGCGGCGCGAGTTGGACGTCACCGCAGCACGCAGGAATGAGGATCGTGGAGCCGCGCCGCAGCCGCTGCACGGTGCCCTGCGCCGCGGTCGTCACCGCCCCTTCGACGACCGCCAGGATGTGAAATCGCTGATCGCCGACGAGCAACACTGGCCCGTCGAACCGCCAGCGGTCGAGCACGAACTTGTCGCACGCCACGAGCCGCTCGACGTGCGGCCGATCGGTCGGCTGCGGCGTGACAAGCTGCACGGGCCCGCGGGAGAAATCGATTACGTCGAGCGCTTGATCGACGTGCAGCTCGCGCGGCTTGCCGTCGCGGTCGACGCGGTTCCAATCGAACAGCCGAAATGTCGTGTCGCTGGCCTGCTGGATTTCGGCGAGCACCAACCCTGCCCCCAGCGCGTGAACCGTGCCCGCTTCGATCAAGATCGCGTCGCCGACGGCTGGCTCGAATTGGTGCAGGATCGTCTCGCACGTGCCCTGAGCCACGGCGCGCTCGAGCTGCCGGCGATCGACGCCCGACTGCAGGCCTGCGAAAATCTTCGCGCCCGGATCGGCCGCCAGCACGACCCAGGCCTCGGTCTTACCTAGGTCGGGCGGATCGAGGTGGGCGGCCTGGGCGTCGTTCGGATGGACTTGTACGGAGAGGGTCCGCTGGGCGTCGAGGAACTTCAACAGGAGCGGAAACCGGCGCTGCGGATGATCACGACCGAAAAGCGCTTCACCGTGCTTGGTGACCAACTCGTGCAGCGTCTTGCCGGCGAGCGGACCAGCGGCCACGACGCTTTGGTCCCCACCATGATCGACAATTTCCCAGCTCTCAGCAAAGTGATCGCCGTCTGGAAGCGACTGGCCGAGCTCCGAAGCCAGCCGCCGGCCGCCCCACAGATACCTGCGGAGAATGGGCTGAAAACATAGAGGCGCAAGCGTGGACATGACCTGTGATACTAAAGAAAGCGGGCGTCGATTGCAAATTGCAAATGGTAAAATACAAATAGCAAATCCCAGATTCGCCATTCACAATTTGCAGGTTGCAATTTATATTTTGCAGCTTGCAATGTCCTTTTTCAGTTGCCCATTTCACCCTCAGCAAATCTCTTACGCCCGTGCCCCGCCAGCCCGATGAAGACCTGTTTGAACGCTCGAAGATGACGTTCGGCGAGCATTTGGAGGAGCTTCGCTGGTCGCTTATCAAGGCGATCGTGGCGTTGGTGATCGGCTTCTTGATCGGCCTGATCCCGTACCTTTCCGGCGGCCTGGTTTCCTACGTGCAGACGCCACTCAAGGAGGCGCTGAAGGACTACTACGTCAATAAGGACTTCAAGGAGTACCTCGAGCAGCGACGGCTGCAAGGGCTGCCGGTGCCGACCGGTAGCGAGGCCATCGATGCAGCCAAAGAGCGGTTCGCGGAAACTCAGTTAGTCCCCGAAGAACGGTATGTCGATCCACGGGAGTTTGCGGAACTATTTGTCAAGGTGTTCCCCGATGCCGGCGAAATGCCGGCGCTGCCCGAACGCGACGACGCCCAGCCGCTTCGCCGCGGCGACCTGGTCCGGCTGCAATTGTATCACGACGTCGAACGCGAC
>Ga0307428_1001805_pt1 | contig 10284 bp, 4 predicted proteins | sample SalMarWE160240MG_FD_202161 | JGI IMG/M metagenome (GOLD analysis project Ga0307428, IMG submission 202161) | Salt marsh sediment microbial communities from the Plum Island Ecosystem LTER, Massachusetts, United States - WE1603-240 | ecosystem: Environmental > Aquatic > Marine > Intertidal zone >...
CCCTGTTCCTGGAACAGGGGCCTACTATTACAAAGATCCCAATGTAGTGGGTCTGGTGACCTTCGAGGATATGTGCGTGATGCTGGATGAGATGGGCATCGATCTCGATGGGATCAATATCGACCGGATACTGGAGCTCGGTACCCTCATGGAGAAGACCATAGGCCGTCGCCTCCGCTCGGAGTCAATCCTAAACGGCAGGATCCCCAAGAAGCCCCGTGAGGAGTTTAAGCGGCCTAAGCTTGCCTCCACCAAGGAGAAGTTCGGCGAGAAACCCGGACAGATTATTCCCGATGGCTGGCCCGAAAAGGCAGAGGTACCGAAGGAACGGTTGGCAAGGAAATAGCTCCACTCGCGAAATCCTCACACAAAGCCCCTTAATGCAAGGGATGGGCGCTGGGGGACAGGTGTGCGCTCTCTCACTCACGAGAAATAGAGTATATTACCCGGGTTCACGGAGTGTGATCCTGGCGTAGAGCCCTCTCTGCACCATACCGGTCAGGGCGATGACCTTTTGTTCGTTTATGCCTGTCTCAGCCCCTAATGAATGGAGGAGGCGTATGAGCCCCTCGGTTGGCTGATTACCGGGGGCGCCGGTAACACAACCCCCTGTTCCGCCGAGGGAAGAGTCGAACCGTCTAATGCCTCTTTCATAGGCAGCCTTGCTGTTGGCGATTGCCTTTTCCCCTGACACATGGTGGGGGTGATACGCGAGCTTGGCGATATCCTGCCCTGTTTTTCCGGCGAGGATGCCTTCAAGCACCTCTGCCGTGGTTTCTTCACTTGCTACACCCTGAAGATCAGAAAGGGTCACCTGGTCAGCACCGAGATCAAGCATGAGATCTATATAGTCGTTTAGGGTTCCGATATCAGGGATAAACAACCCTCCTCCTTCCGGGGCCAGGTATCCGAATGAGGCTGAGAGGTAAGCGATAACCCTGATACCCCGGGAAGACGCATCCCTGAGGATTATCCTGTATTCCTCGAGGGTGTCTTTGATGGGCCTGCCCAGGTTTGCCAGGTTATGTGCCTCAACCGCGGAGAAAAATATGCCCATGGTATGGCCGTAACCATCTGGCCCGAGGCCGAGATCAAGAAATGTCTTATACCCGGCACTGTTCGGAACGAGGGTGACGAGCCGGATGCCGTCTCTTCTGCCGATCTTTTTTGCTGTCTTCTCCAGTAAATCCTTACTCATGGCTGGGGCTATACCAGGATGTACACATGAGAGAATCTCGATACTGGTAAACCCTGCGTCTATGAGCTGGAGGGCAATCGTATGCCTGATTTCCGGAGTAAAGACATGCAGGAACCTGGCCGGAACATTCTGGCCATACTCACGCAAGGTAACATCGGTAATTGTTACGATACTATTCTTGTCATTTGGTATCATTTTATCATTTTGAAAACTATTCCTGGCCATTACTGAAGGCCCCGTACGTACCTGAGTGAGACCCATGTCCATACATCGAGTAATTTCAGAAATCTAAAATAATACGTCATTTGTTATTAACTCAGCAAACGCAACAAACACAATAAACCAGTTAGTCTTTTGCATCCGGAAGGACCTGAGGGAGGTCCTTGATGGCCTCTTTTCCCTCGGAGATTACTTTTTCCACCTTTTTTGACTCCTTCGAGATCCTTGCCTTCCATTCCCGGTAGAGATCCGGTGAGATAAGCCTGGCCATGAATTGGTAGGTGTTGATCACCATCCTGGCACATTTTGAGCTGACTATAAGGGGGCTCGTGGAAGGGACAAAAAAGGTCAGAAGCACGATCAAGAGATAGGAGATGATGATTCCCTTGATGAGGGCAAAGCAGATGCCCAATGTTCTGTCGAACCATCCAATGAGAAGCCTCTTGAAAAGGGCGTGAAAGAGGATCCCAACGAGATAAAAGCCGATAATCACCGATATAAAAAGGATGATAAAGCTGATAAGAGGAAGAGATTTTTCCAAAGGGATGTAAGCTTTGAGATAGCCTGCCATCTGTGGATGGTAGTGGTTGCCTATGACAATCCCAAAGACCACCCCGGCGAGTGAAGCGAATTCTCTGAAGAAACCCCTAAAAATACCCTTGATGAGAAAAAAGGCGATCAATCCACCGATGATAATGTCAAGGATATTCATATGAGAGCCTTAGGAAATCCCCGTTCGCAGTAAGCATCTCATTCCTACCAGAGGCGATTTTTATAAGTCAAGATAAAATCGCTTCACGATTTTATATAACGTCCCGCAAGCGGGACTTATCATTAATAAGTTTTCCAGGAGACATTTCTTCTCCTCGTTTGGAATAAGGGTAGGGAGTATGATACAAAAGATAATATGAGCAGAACGAATCGCATACTTATAGCCTTGGGAATCATTGTCCTCGACCTTGTCCTTTTCTTTGTGCCGTTGACCGCACTTTTTTTGGCATATGTCGTGGTATACAATCCGCCATGGGTAAAGGATTTCCTCGAAAGGCTGGGTTAGGAAGAGATATAGAAAGCGGCGGCAATAAGGGTTGCGGGTTCAGAGCCGTCCTGCCGTCTTATAGCATGAGCACTCTTTAGACGCTGGGCGCAGAGGAAGAAATGCCGAACCAGGCGTTTACAGACAAGGCCAAAGAACTGGGTTTTATCGCCGTGGGCTTTACCAAGCCGGTTACCCCACTGCATTTCGATCACTTCCGCCGATGGCTGCGGGATGTAGAGCTCGGCGATATGTCCTACCTCGGAAGAAACAAAGACATACGGCAAGATCCGACAAAGCTCCTCGAGGGGGCCCAGACGATCATCTCCATGGCCTATCCGTATCCGGCGGCAAAGCCCTCAACGCCGGACGGGTACACTGTCTCGAGGTACAGCACGCCGGATCAAGATGATTATCACCTGCGATTAAGGAACTTGGGACAAGAGCTTTGCGCCTTTATTTCCCGGTTGTTTCCGGGAAGCCTCAGCCGGGTATGCGTGGACTCTGCACCCCTGCTTGAGAGGAGCCTTGCAGCGGCGAGCGGCATCGGGTTCATAGGAAAGAACAACATGCTGATCGTTCCTGGTCACGGCTCGTACTGCTATCTGGTTGAGATCCTCACCACGGCAAAGTTCCCCATCCCTGAGCCCAAGGCGCTTGAGAATGCGTGCGGTACATGCACCAGATGTATCGACTCTTGCCCTACAGGGGCCTTGAAGGCGCCATTTTTCCTTGATCCTCATCGATGTCTGTCATACCTCACCATCGAGTGCAAGGGAGATATCGATCGGGAGGCTGCAGGAAAGATGGGAAACACCTTTTTCGGCTGTGATGTATGCCAGGAGGTCTGTCCCTTTAACGGCCAGGAACAAGGCATTGTATCCATGCCGACCACAGACGAAATCATTGCTATGAGTGAATCCGATTTCAAGAGGGCCTTTGGAAGGACTGCTTTTGAGAGGCCTGGGCTCAAGAAATTAAAGGGCAATATCCGGGCACTCCTTTACTGAAGAGGATATAGAAAAGATGCAGCTTCCCATTGCTTTGAGCTTTCAGCTTTGAGATATGAACTTCTTCTCCGGCTCTCCCTCTCTCCGTTTCGCCGCTTCTCCGTTTCCTGATCCCTGTCCCCTGATCCCTGACCCCTATTAAACTTGCCTCTTCCTCCCTATGCGAGTATTAAAAAAAGTACCTACTCAGGTAGATAGGTTGTATGCTGAAGATTGTTAGGAAATAACGGGAATATGGTACAGTGTGAAGCCACGGTTGCTGCGAGAACCTGCTGTTTATTCAACAACGTGCGGCACGATTGCTCTTCTGACCCCTTTAAGCCTTCAGTCTAAACAGCTTCAGCCTGACTACGGAAGTAGTCACGGAATAATTTCCTTTCCCAAGATACCAACGTGTACTCAACAGGCCTATGAGCGATCAGCCGTGAGCCATGAGCTTCTTACAACGGTGCACCTATTTTTTTCCAGCATTCAGCTATGAGGTTACTATAGGAATCATGAGCTGCTATATTTTATAAAAGCAATGATGGGATTAGCATAAAATAAGGCAATGAAGTAGGATCTTAGGTGAGTAAGAATCAAGAGTAGTCGTAAACAGAGCAGGCTTTAAACCGTTTCTAATTTCAAAGCTTTCTAGGTGTGTTATTCAGAGAAGGGTGCCTGATGCCGACAATCTTCGACAACATTGAAATAAGTCTTTTACCCGCCCTCCAAGAAACTCTCAAACTGGCAGATCGTGCTGATTTCTGTGTCGGCTATTTCAACCTTCGGGGCTGGAAACAGATAGATGCATACGTAGAAGAATGGTCTGGTGGGGCAGGCCACTGTTGTCGACTCTTGGTCGGGATGCAACGGCTTCCGCAAGAGGAGCTTCGCGATGCTCTTCGAGTTTTCAAGGATAATGAGGGCATGGACAACCAAACGGCCCTCCGGCTCAAGAAGAAGCTGGCTGAAGAATTCCGTGAGCAATTAATGATAGGCATACCAACTGAGGAAGACGAGGCAGGGCTCAGGCGGCTCGCGGAACAGATTAGGGCGAAGAAACTCATTGTCAAACTTTTCCTGCGGCACCCTCTCCATGCAAAACTCTACCTCCTTTTTCGTCCAGATCCTATAACCCCTAATGTTGGTTATCTCGGAAGCAGCAACCTCACTTTGGCCGGACTTTCTAAACACGGTGAACTCAATGTTGATGTCCTTGATCAAGATGCCTGCCAGAAATTGGCGCGGTGGTTCGAAGACCGCTGGGAGGACCATTTCTGTGTCGATATATCCTCTGAATTGGCTCAAGTTATTGACGAGAGTTGGGCCCGCGAGGAGCCCATAGCACCTTACCATATCTACCTCAAGATAGCTTATCATCTTGCTCAGGAAGCCCGGGCGGGCCTCACAGAGTTTCGGATCCCTCGCGACTTCGGGAACCAGCTCTTTGAATTCCAGGTGCAGGCGGTCAAGGTCGCGGCCCACCACCTTAATAGGCGCGGGGGTGTTCTTATAGGGGATGTGGTGGGGCTCGGGAAAACCTTAATGGCTACTGCCGTGGCTCGAATCTTTGAAGACGATCAAGACCTGGAAACCCTTATCATATGCCCTAAGAACCTCGTATCCATGTGGGAGGACTATCGCAGCCAGTACCGCCTTAGAGCTCGCGTACTTCCGATAAGTGTTGTCCAAAAAGAACTGCCTAATCTTCGGCGCTACCGCTTGGTAGTGATTGACGAAAGCCATAATCTTCGGAATAGAGAAGGAAAGCGTTACAGGGCCATCCAGGAGTATATCCGTGAGAACGAGAGCAAGGTCGTCCTTCTTTCTGCTACGCCTTACAATAAGACCTACCTGGATCTTTCAAATCAACTCCGCCTCTTCATCCCTGAGGATATGGACATCGGGCTCAGGCCTGAAAATCTCCTCCGTGATATTGGAGAAACCGAATTCATAAAACGACATCAGCGCTCGCCCCGATCGCTTGCCGCATTCGAGCACAGTGAGTATGCTGACGATTGGCGGGAGCTGATGCGGCTATATATGGTCCGAAGAACAAGGAGCTTTATCCAGGATAATTACGCCCTCTCAGACACGAGCAATGGCAGAAAATACCTTGTTTTTGCAGACGGCACCCGATCATATTTCCCGACTCGCATCCCGAGGACTGTGAAATTTAAAATCGATGAGGGGGATCGCCAAGACCAGTATGCTCTTCTCTATTCGGCTCCTGTTGTGGATGCCATAAACGGCTTGCTGCTGCCGCGCTACGGTCTTGGAAATTATGTTGAAGAACGACCGCATGATCCGCCCACGGCTGCGGAAGCACGAATCATCGCCGACCTGTCCCGGGCCGGCAAAAGGCTGATGGGATTTTGCCGGACGAATCTCTTCAAGCGCTTGGAGAGCAGCGGCCAGGCGTTCCTGCAGTCCGTTGAAAGACATATCCTGAGAAACTTCATTTACTTGCACGCCATCGGAACGGGGCAGGCTATTCCCATCGGCACCCAGGATGCAAGCCTCCTCGATGCCCGTATCCAAGACAGGGATCTGGATCTTTTTACCGATGAAGACGACAATGAAGACGCCAATTCTCTGGAAAGTGCGAGCTTAAGAACCGCGTCTGATTTTCAGCAGCGAGCCGTTCAGGTCTTTGAACTCTACAAGGGTCCACTCAGAAACCGCTTTCGATGGCTGAGGTCCGATCGATTTGTCGGCCAGCTAAGAAACGACCTTCAAAGGGACGTTGACTCGCTCCTAGCTGTACTTAAGAAAAGCGGAGTATGGTCCGCAGATCGAGATGACAAACTTCACAAATTGATCGAATTGATATCCCGGAATCATCCCGGGCAAAAGATCATCGTCTTTTCCCAGTTCGCCGACACCGTTGAATACTTGGCTGCCGAGTTGGCCGGGAGAGGAATTCAGCGTATGGCAGGGGTTACAGGCGATACGGATGATCCGACCAAAATAGCCTGGCGGTTCAGCCCAGAGAGCAACCAGAAACGCGGGCAGGTCTTGGCCGAACAGGAGCTTAGCGTCCTCATCTCAACAGATGTGCTTAGTGAAGGGCAGAATCTTCAAGACGCCTCTATCATCGTTAACTACGATCTCCCATGGGCCATCATCCGTCTTATCCAGAGGGCAGGGCGTGTGGACCGGATTGGCCAGAAGTCGGATGCCATCCTCTGTTACTCATTTCTGCCTGCCGACGGAGTAGAGCGAATCATCCGCCTCCGTGCACGGGTTCGCCAAAGGCTCAATGAGAATGCGGAAGTAGTCGGTACGGATGAGGCCTTTTTCGAGGATGATCGCAATGATCAGGCCGTTCAGGACCTGTTTACGGAAAATGCAGGGATCCTTGACGGTGATGCTGATACGGAGGTGGATCTGGCATCCTATGCCTATCAGATCTGGAAAAGGGCGATTGACCGCGATCCTTCGCTCCAGAAGGTCATTCCTTCCCTGCCCAATGTCGTCTATTCCACAAAGCCTCACGCGCCGAAAAAGGAAGAGCCCGAGGGCGTTCTGGTATACGTTCGAACAGCACAGGAAAACGACGCACTTGCCTGGCTGGACAAGAGCGGAAAGGCGATTACAGAATCCCAGTTCGCTATTCTCAAGGCTGCGGAGTGCGCACCCGATGCCCCGGCCTTGCCGCGGCTTGAGGAGCACCACAAGCTTGTTAAGGCTGGTGTGGAGGCTATCGCCAAAGAGGAGCGCACTTTAGGCGGCCAATTAGGAAGGCCATCGGGTGCCCGCTTCCGCACCTATGAGCGTCTTAAACGCTACGCAGAGGAAATTAAGGGAACCCTCTTTGACAATCCCCAGCTTCGTCGGGCTATAGAGGACATCTACAATTACCCTCTCCGCCAAGTAGCTATAGACACCCTTAACCGCCAACTTCGAAGCGGTATCAGCGATGAGATTCTGGCCCAGCGCGTGATGGAACTTCGAGAGGAGGGTCGCTTGTGTATTATCCAAGATGAAGAGGAACTGAAAGAACCCCGAATTATCTGCTCGCTCGGCCTATCAAAGCCAAACACGGGGGATGAGCCATGACGCTCAGTGTGGCCCGTGTGCGCCACTATCTGCAAGATTTCAACTTTGAGAGCCTTTTCGTTGATGAACTCGGGTGGGATCGCCATTCAGCCTCTCTTTCTGTGACTGTTGACGGCCAAACTTACAATCTTCAGGGGCTGGCAGAAAAGCGGGGCGTCCAGATTTTTCTTTGTAATCCCGGGGCCCATGGCAAAATTCCGGACCACCCGACTCGGCGGAAGATTGAGAGACAAGTCACAAAGTCCGCTTATGAGCACCTCATCATCTTCATGGATGAAGCCCATGCGGCGCAGATTTGGCAATGGGTTGCCCGAGAACCGGGACAGCCTGCCAAGTACAGGGAATACTCCTACCATCCCAATTACCAGGCGGGTGAGGCCCTGGTCCAGAAGCTCAAAAGCATCAGCTTTCAGCTCAGCGAAGAGGAAGCAATAGATCTGACCGGGACTGTCCACCGGCTCAGAGATGCCTTTGACCGGGACCGGGTCACCAAGAAGTTCTATGATCGCTTCAAGGTTGAGCACGGCAAGTTCATCCAGTTCATCGAGGGCATTGCGGGAACAGCCGACCGGGAGTGGTATGCGTCCCTTATGCTCAACCGGCTCATGTTTGTCTATTTTATCCAGCAAAAGGCTTTTCTGGACGGTGACCAGCGATATCTCCAGAACCGTCTCCAAATGGTGCAGGAGCGAAAAGGAAAAGGTAGCTTCTACAACTTCTACCGCTATTTCCTGATCCGGCTCTTCCACGAAGGCTTTTCCCAGCAGCCAGCCCAGCGTGCGCCGGATCTGGAAGAGCTTCTTGGCAAGGTGCCTTATCTGAACGGCGGCCTCTTCGAGATTCACCAACTGGAGCAGAAATACCCCGAAATGGATATCCCGGATGAGGCATTCGAGCGACTCTTCGGCTTTTTTGATCAATACGAGTGGACCCTCGACACACGCCCGCTTCGAAACGACCGGGAAATCAACCCTGACGTACTGGGTTACATCTTTGAGAAATTTGTTAACCAGAAGCAGATGGGCGCCTACTATACCAAGGAGGACATCACCGAATATATCGGCAAGAGCACGATCATCCCGTATTTATTCGACTCGGCCCGAAGAAAATGTGCCATCGCCTTCGAACCTGAATCAGCCCTGTGGAGGCTCCTCCAACACGATCCGGATCGCTATATTTACGAGCCGGTGACGCGAGGCGTCATTGACCATAAAGGTCAAGTAATTCCCGAATCGTCCCTGCCTGAATTTGTTCAGATAGGGATGAATGACCCAAAGGCCCGCATGTTCGACAAGAAGTACAACCTCGGGCAAGCAGACCTTCATGATGCCGAAGGCCGAATGCTCGCCCTGCCCACAGAAACCTGGCGCGAATATGTGAACCGGCGCAAGCGCTGCCTTGATTTGCGAGGGAAGATGATCAGTGGGGATATTGATGATATCAATGACCTCATCACCTACAACCTAAACATCCGCCAGTTCGCAGAAGACGCTATAAATACCTGCGAAGGGCCTGAACTGCTAAGAGCATTTTACGCCGCCATCTCCACGATTACCGTCCTTGACCCAACCTGCGGCTCAGGCGCTTTCCTTTTCGCTGCCCTCAATATCCTGGAACCTCTCTATGAGGCATGCCTTATCAGGATGGAGGCATTCCTGGAAGATCTAGAACATTCAGGAGAAAGTCACAGGCCTGAGAAATTCAGCGATTTTAAACGTGTCTTGGTGGAGATTGAAAAGCACCCAAACCGCTACTATTTTATATTGAAATCCATCATCGTTAACAACCTCTATGGCGTCGACATCATAGAAGAGGCTGTGGAGATTTGCAAACTTCGCCTCTTCCTGAAGCTCGTGGCCCAGGTGGACCGGGTCAAAGACCTGGAACCCCTACCGGACATCGACTTCAATATCCGGCCAGGCAATACCCTTGTGGGTTTCGCCCGCCTGGAGGATGTAAAGCGTACTCTGGATGGAAAACTTGGATTCAACAAAGGGCAAGTGGACAGCATTCTTGAAGAGGCAGAGATCGTGGATCGGGCCTACCGGAGATTCCACGAGATGCAGACCGTACACAATATGGACGCCAGGAATTTTGCATATGCTAAACAAGAGCTTCGCTCCCGCCTGGCCCAGCTGACTGAGAAACTCGACCGCTGTCTTGCTACTGAGTACAATATCAGCCAGAACGTGATCTTGGACGAGAATGAATACGAAGTGGCTTTTAGTAAATGGTGTGCCAGCCACCAGCCCTTCCATTGGTTCGCGGAGTTCTATGGGATCATGAACCAGGGTGGTTTTAATGTGGTCATAGGCAACCCGCCGTATGTGGAATACAAGAAGGTTTATGACCAATATCGAATCGAGCCTCTCTTATATCAAACGCAACTCGCTAAGAATCTCTACGCATTTTGCGTGGAACGATCTGGGTGTCTTTTGCACTCGCATGGGCGGTTCGGTATGATCATTCCGTCAAGTGCTGTTGGACTGGATGAGACCTTTTCTTTGCGAGAAGCGGTAAACACGAGATACGGTACAGTGTACTTCAGCACCTATTCAATTCGGCCGTCTAAGCTTTTCGATGGAGTTGATCAGAGACTGTGCATTGCTCTTGGCGCAGGGAATTCGGGAAAAAGCGGCGCGCGTCGTCTGTTCACAACCCGCTACCATCATTGGCACGCAGAGGAACGCCAATCGTTGTTTGGCTGCCTAGTATATACCTCATCGCTGGTTCATCCTCGACTAAATAGAATTGCGCAGTTAGGTGAGACTACGGCG
>Ga0307428_1001809_pt1 | contig 10264 bp, 12 predicted proteins | sample SalMarWE160240MG_FD_202161 | JGI IMG/M metagenome (GOLD analysis project Ga0307428, IMG submission 202161) | Salt marsh sediment microbial communities from the Plum Island Ecosystem LTER, Massachusetts, United States - WE1603-240 | ecosystem: Environmental > Aquatic > Marine > Intertidal zone >...
CTCCAGCACAGACGTCTCCGCCACGTCGAGAAGGCGCTCCCGCGTGTCGCTGCCCTTTCGCGGTGTCTCCTGCATCCCCATGGCTCTCCTTGCGCCGGTCTACTGTACCACGGGTACAGTTGAAAACGCCCCGGAGGCTAACGCTGAGGCAAATCAAGGATATCAGCCCCTCTTCCGAGGCGCCCGCCCCTGTACCGCAAGTCCGCTGGATTGCAGCGCCAACTCCCCTCACCTTCCCTCCAGACCAACACTGAGAGGAGACGATCATGCCAAGAGCAGAATATCGGCAGCGCCTGCCCCAAATCGACGGTGGTGTGTTCCTCACCGATGGCGGCCTGGAGACAACCCTCGTGTTTCATGAGGGCTGGGACCTACCCAACTTTGAAGCCTTCACGCTGTTGGACAGCGATCGCGGGCGAGAAGCGCTTCGCGCCTATTTCGACCGCTATGTGCCGATGGCGCTCGCCGCGCGCGCAGGCTTCGTCCTGGAGACCCCGACCTGGCGCGCCAACCCAGATTGGGCCGAAAAGGTCGGCTACGGGCGCGATGCGCTGGCGCGCATCAACCATGCGGCAATCGATCTGATGGCCGAGATCCGCGCACGCTGCGAGACCCCCGCCAGCCCAATGGTCATCAGCGGCTGCATCGGGCCGCGTGGTGACGGCTACGATCCTGGTACCCTAATGACCCCCGGCGACGCCGAGGCCTACCACGCCTTTCAGATCGGCATTTTCCGCGATGCCGGCGCCGACTTCGTGTCGGCCTTCACCATGACCAACAGCAACGAGGCTCGCGGCATTGCCCAAGCCGCCAAGGCTGCCGACATGCCATGCGTCATCTCCTTCACGCTCGAAACCGATGGGCGCCTGCCGACCGGCGAGAGCCTTGCGGACGCGATTGCGGCGGTGGATGAAGCGACAGACAAAGGGCCGGCCTATTACATGATCAACTGCGCCCACCCCACCCATTTCGAGCATGTCCTCGAGGCCGGTGGCTCCTGGGTGAAGCGCTTGCGCGGTCTTCGCGCCAATTCCTCGCGCTGCAGCCACGCCGAGCTCGACGAATCTCTGGTGCTCGACACCGGCGACCCCGTTCAGCTCGGCAAGGAGTATGCCGCGATCCTGAGGCGGTTCCCGCACATCAATGTGCTTGGCGGCTGCTGCGGCACCGACCATCGCCATGTGGCCTGCATGAGCGAGGCGCTGCCGCGCGTGGCGGCTTGAGACTTCGGGAGGGACCTCACGCCACCAGCGCGAGGTCGCTTCGATCCGGACCCACAGACGCCAGAAGCTGGCGGAGACGGAGGGATTCGAACCCTCGATACGGCTTTTGACCGTATAACGGTTTAGCAAACCGCCGCCTTCAGCCTCTCGGCCACGTCTCCACGCGAAAGAGACCTAACGAGCCGCGCTGTTTCGGTCAACAGCGACACGCGTCAGGCACCGGTCGCGACGGCTCCGCCGCTTCGCCAACCGATCTCCTGCGCAAAAGCGCGGGCCTGAAGCAGTAATTCCTTCGTTTTCCTGCCATTTTTGCCCGGCAAGCTAACCGAAGAATCAAGCCGGTCCAGGCTGGGGTGGGGTTGGCACGTTCCCCGTGCTAGAGTCCGGCTCACGGGAGAAGCCACCGAGGGAGCTCTTCGCGCCATGTCTCGTCGCGCGTATGCCATCGTCCTCGCCAGCGCAGGACTTGCCGCGAGCCTGCTCGCCGGCCGCGGATCTCGCGCCCAGGCCGGTGAAGCCGCGTTCTGCGTGGCCTGCAAAGGTCCAGACGGGACCTATGTCTGCAAGGTCAATGGCGATCTCGGAGGTCAGAGCGACGCGCTCAAGCTCTATTGCGTGGTGCGCACGGCGAAGGAGGGTGGCCACGCGTCTTGCTCGGCCCGCGACGACGTTGCCGGCTGCAACGGCGCCACCAAAACCTACAGCTACGACGTCCCCGACCTTCCGGCGAGCCTCGCCGCAGATCCTCGGGTGAAGAAGTTCAACAACTACGTGGCCCGCGAGCAGAAGAAATTCCGCCAGGATGACGAGCCATCACAGAGCCTGGTCGGGATGTCACGGAGGGGCATCCGCAATCTTCGCGCCTCGCTCGGCGGCGATGAGGAGCCGAAGCCCTCGCCACCACCCCAGCAGGGATCGCTGCAACAGGAGCCCCTACCGGACCTGCCGGGCGAGTCTGCGCCTCCCCTGCCCTTGACCGCCTCACCGGAGCAGAGCGTGAATGCCGGCTTGCCTGCCGAGACTGCGGCACCTCCCCTTCAGAAGAAGACGAGCCGCGTTCGGCGCGGCGCCCAAAGCGTCGGCATCTTTACGCGCAAGTCCTATCGCTGCGTGCGCTCGCTGTTCCGCAAGTGCGGCAGCGACGACCAAGTCGCCGAGCCGAACTGACCGGTTCTAGTGCGCGGTCTGCCGGTCCCGCCCTGACCATTGCGTCGCCAACCATTCGCGTGCCGCCTTTTGCGCCTCGGCGATCTGGCTCGTCGACATCTCGCGCGCGACCTCTTGGCGGTAGGCAAGCGCCGAACCGTTGCCGCGCATGGCGGCGAGGTTGAACCACTTATGGGCCGCGACGAGATCGGTCTCGACGTCACGCCCGGTCGCGTAGAGGATCCCCAGCTCGAACAAGGCATCAGGCGTTGCCGCCTGAGTCCCGAGCATCACCCCATCCATCGAAATGTCCATCCGCGCCATTTCACGCCCCCTGGTTTTTGCACCATGCCCCGGACGATTTCGCTTTGTTTGGCGTTCCGAGGCGTGTCGACCTTCGACACGGGGTATTTTTCGCGGACAGTTTGAACAAGGCCTGAACGGCCGTGCTTAACGCACCCTCACCAGAGTTAAACGGCGGAGTAACACTGATTGACGGCCGCACGCATTCGCGCGGCCGAATGGTTAACGGCGCCGCCTTCGCAAGACTTCCTTGACCAATGGCGGTGACGCCCCGCTAACCAACAGCACATTTCTCGCGCGCGCCCAAAGTAATCGGACGCGTCACGCCTTCGGCGAGTTTGCCGGCAACAGCACCGTCGAGCCTGTGGTGAGACGAGCTTCGAGATCGGCATGGGCCCGCGCGGCTTCATTGAGCGGATAGGTCTGATTGACCGAGACCTTGACCTTGCCGCTCGTCACCATCTCGAACAGCTCGTTCGCGCCGGCGACGAGATCCTTCCGCGCTGCGGTGTAGTGGAACAGCGATGGCCGCGTCGCATAGAGCGAGCCCTTCTGCGACAGAAGCGTGATCTTGAACTCCGGCACCGGGCCTGACGCCTGGCCAAAGCTCACCCACATGCCGAGCGGCTTCAGGCAATCGAGCGAGCCCGGAAAGGTGTCCTTGCCGACGGAATCGTAGACCACGTCGACGCCTTGGCCCTTGGTGAAGGCCTTGACCATGGTGACGAAGTCTTCCTCGCGATAGTTGATGACATGGGCGCAGCCGTGGGCGCGTGCGATCAAGGCCTTGCCGGCGGAGCCGACGGTGCCGATCACGGTGGCACCGAGCGCCGCAGCCCATTGGCAGGCGATCAGCCCGACGCCGCCGGCGGCAGCATGGAACAACAGCGTCGTCTCGGGCCCAACCTTGTATGTCCGGCGCAGGAGAAATTGCGCGGTGAGACCCTTGAGCATGATCGAGGCGGCAACCTCGTCGTTGATCGCCTCGGGAAGCCTGACGATGCGATCGGCAGGAAGCAGGCGCTCCTGGGCGTAGGCTCCGATCTCTCCGGTATAGGCGACGCGGCGCCCAACCTTGAGGTCTGTGACCCCTTTGCCAACGGCGGTGACGACGCCTGCTCCCTCCATGCCGGGGGTGAAAGGGAACGTGTCTTGCGGATAGAGGCCGGTGCGGTGGTAGACGTCGATATAGTTGAGGCCGATTGCGGTCTGGCGGATCTTCACCTCACCAGGCTCCGGCTCCCCGATCTCGACCTCTTCCCATTTCAGGACCTCAGGCCCTCCATAGTCGTGAACGCGGATCGCGTGAGTCATTCGGCCCCCCCTTACTCCACCAACCTCTCCAGAGAACGTCCGAACGCGCCTATTCGATCCCGAGCTTTGACTTCAACAGCTCATTGACCGCTTGCGGGCTCGCCTTGCCGCCCATGGCCTTCATTACTTGGCCGACGAACCAGCCGAGCATGGTCGGCTTTGCCTTCACCTGCTCCACCTTATCGGGATTGGCGGCGATGACCTTGTCCACCGCGGCCTCGATGGCGCCCATATCTGTGACCTGCACCAGGCCTCGCGCCTCGACGATCTCCCGCGGGTCGCCTCCCTCGGTGAACACGATCTCGAACACCTCCTTGGCGATTTTTCCGGAGATGGTGCCGTCCTTGATAAGATCGAGAATAGCGCCGAGTTGCTCCGCCGAGACCGGGCTGTCGGTGATGCTCTTGCCGTCCTTGTTGAGGCGCCCGAACAGCTCGTTGATCACCCAGTTAGCAGCCTGCTTGGCGTCGCGGCCTTTGGCGACCGCCTCGAAATAATCCGCTGCCTCGCGCTCGGCGACGAGCACGTCGGCATCGTACGGCGTAAGTCCGAACGCCTCGATGAAACGCGCCCGCTTCTCGTCCGGAAGCTCAGGCAGCCCTTGCGCCAGCTGATCCACATAGTCCTGGGTCAGCTCGAGCGGCAGGAGGTCGGGGTCCGGAAAATAGCGGTAATCATGCGCCTCCTCCTTGGATCGCATCGACCTGGTCTCGCCGGTCTTGGCGTCGAACAGTCGCGTTTCCTGCTCGATCACGCCACCATCCTCGATGATTTCGATCTGCCGCCGCGCCTCGTGCTCGATGGCCTGGCCGATGAAGCGGATCGAGTTGACGTTCTTGATCTCGCAGCGGGTGCCGAGCGGCGCTTGCGGCTTTCGCACCGAGACGTTGATGTCTGCGCGCAACGACCCCTCTTCCATGTTGCCGTCGCAGGTGCCGAGATAGCGCATGATGGTGCGGAGCTTGGAGAGATAGGCCTTGGCTTGCTCCGAAGAGCGGAGGTCAGGCTTCGACACGATCTCCATCAGCGCCACGCCGGAACGGTTGAGATCGACGTAAGAGAATTTCGGGTGCTGATCGTGCAGACTTTTGCCAGCGTCCTGCTCAAGATGGAGCCGCTCGATGCCGACGATGACCCGCTCGCCGCTCAACAGGTCGACGATGACCTCGCCCTCGCCGACCACGGGGCTCTTATATTGCGAGATCTGATAGCCCTGCGGCAGATCGGGATAGAAATAGTTCTTCCGGTCGAACACGGACGTCAGGTTGATCTTCGCCTTGAGCCCGAGCCCGGTGCGCACGGCCTGGGTGATGCATTCGGCGTTGATCACCGGCAGCATCCCCGGCATGGCCGCGTCGACCAGGCTCACATGGGAGTTCGGCTCGCCGCCAAATTCCGTCGAGGCGCCGGAGAACAGCTTCGACTTGGAGGTGACCTGGGCATGGACCTCCATGCCGATCACTACCTCCCACGGGCCGGTCGTGCCTTCAATCAGGTTTGATTTTTCGGTCTTCGCGTCCATCGCCGGAACCTTGTCAGCTGCCGTCGCCATTCTCGCGCAGCTTCTCCTCCTCGTACTGGATGAACCAGCCGATCATTTGGCGCCACAGCGCCTCGACCAACTCCGGCGGCAGCCCGTTGTCGACGGCGCGGGCCCGCACCTTGTCGATCACCTGTTGGATACGCCAGGGCACACGGGCTTCCGAAGGCTTCATTTTCAGCTTCCAGGCACGATCGACATAGGTGAAGCGCTCCCCGATCAGATCGACCAGGGCCCTGTCGATACGATCGATCTCGGCTCTGACCTCATCCATGGTATTGCACTCCTCAGCGCTTCTAGGATTCATTGGTCCCGCTCCGGTGCCGACGACAGTGCCGGTCACTTGTAGACAAAAGCCAAGCAGCAAAACCGCCAAGCCCCAGCGGACCGAGCTTCGCTCGCGAAGCATCTGCACGAGCAGTGGGTCACGCAGAGCTGAGTTGTTTCCATCATCACTCGCGCCTGATCGTCTCGCTCGTTCCTGAACTTCTTTGCGACTCAATGTAGCAAGTGGCAGGAGCGCCAAGAAGACTCCAAGGATGCCGAGCAGCAGACCTGCCAAAACCATGGCCGGTCCGAAACCAAGGTTCATGCCGCCCGGCTCCACCAATTCACCGGCTTCGCCAGCGGCCCCGCCGCCTCCTCGATGACCCGCGCGGTACGGAACAAGGTCTCCTCGTCGAATGGCTTCCCGATCAGCTGAAGGCCAAGCGGAGTCCCTTCCGAGGAGAGGCCGGCCGGAACCGAAAGCCCCGGCAATCCCGCCATGTTCACCGTCACCGTGAAGATGTCGTTCAAATACATCTCGACCGGATCGCCCGACTTCTCGCCGAGCGCGAAGGCGGGAGACGGCGTCGTCGGCGTCAGGATGACATCGACCTCCTGAAAGGCCTGGTCAAAATCGCGCTTGATCAGCGTTCGCACTTTCTGCGCTTTGAGATAGTAGGCGTCGTAATAGCCCGCGGACAGCACATAGGTGCCGATCAGGATGCGTCGCTTCACCTCCTGGCCGAAGCCCGCAGCGCGCGTGTTCTCATAGAGCGAAAGGACGTCATTACCCGGCTCGCGCAGCCCGTAGCGGACGCCATCATAGCGGGCGAGGTTCGACGACGCCTCGGCAGGCGCCACGATATAATAGGACGGCAGCGCATATTTGGTGTGAGGCAGGCTCACCGGCTTGATCTTGGCGCCCGCCTGCTCCAGCCATTTCACGCCTTGCTGCCACAGCGTATCGATCTCGGCGGCCATGCCCTCGATCCGGTATTCCTTGGGGATGCCGACGGTGAGGCCCTTAACGCCCTTGCTCACCGCGGCCGCATAGTCTGGCACCGGCACGTCGACACTCGTGGTGTCCTTGGGATCATGGCTCGCCATCGCCTTGAGCAGGATCGCCGCGTCCTCGACGCTCCGCGCGACCGGGCCGGCCTGATCGAGCGAGGACGCAAAGGCGACGATGCCCCAGCGCGAGCAACGGCCATAGGTCGGCTTGATGCCGACGGTGCCGGTGACCGCAGCAGGCTGGCGGATCGAGCCGCCCGTGTCGGTGCCGGTCGCTCCCATGCACAGCCGAGCCGCGACCGCGGCCGACGATCCACCCGAGGAGCCGCCGGGCACGAGTTTCGCGTTCGACCCTTGGCGCTGCCAAGGATTGACCGCCGGGCCGTAGTAGCTCGTCTCGTTGGACGAGCCCATGGCGAACTCGTCATTGTTGAGCTTGCCGAGCATGACCGCGCCCGCCGACCACATATTGGCGGTCACCGTTGACTCGTAGGTCGGGGTGAAGCCGTCGAGGATGTGCGAGCAGGCCGTGGTGCGGACGCCCTTGGTCGCGAACAGATCCTTGATGCCGAGCGGGATGCCCTCAAGCGCCCGCGCTTCGCCTTTGGCGATGCGTTTATCGCCCTCCTTGGCAGCTTCGAGTGCGCGCTCTGGCGTTACCAGGACAAAAGCATTCAGCGCCTCGTTCGCCTTGTCGATGGCATCGAGATGGGCCTCCGCAAGCTCGGTCGCCGAGAGCTCCTTGCGGTCGAGCGCAGCCCGGGCCTCGGCAATGGTGAGGTCAGTAGGATCTGTCATGGCCTCGCAGACCCCTATTCCACGATCTTGGGGACCACGAAATAGTGGTCGTCCACGGTGGGCGCATTTTTGAGGATGTCGTCGGCGCAATTGCCGTCGGTAACCTCGTCCTTTCGCTGCTTCATGGTCATGGCGACGACGCGGGTCATCGGTTCGACGTCGGTGGTGTCGAGCTCGTCGAGCTGCGCCACCCAATCGAGGATGCCGGAGAGCTCCTTCTCGAGCCTCGCCGCCTCCTCTTCGGTGATGGCGATGCGGGCGAGATGGGCGATGCGATGGACGGTGGCGCGATCGACGGACATGAGGATTGCCGGAAATGGAGCTTGGCTAGCGCTCCTCTAGCACCGGGCCGAAAGAGCATCAACTTGGCTCACCCTTTGGTTTTGGGGTGATTACGCCTCGAACGACACGCCAACCTCGGGCACGCGCACGATATTGTTGCCCATCTCGGCGATGAACTTATCCGGCGTCTGGTCGATGATCGGAAACGTGCCGTAGTGGCAGGGAACGACCGTCTCGAACTGGAAAAACCGCTTGCAGGCAAGCGCCGCGGTCTTGGCCCCCATGGTAAAGCGGTCCCCGATCGGCACGATACCGATCTCCGGGCGGTAGAGCTCGTTGATCAGGGCCATGTCTGAGAACACCGCAGTGTCGCCCATGTGGTAAACGGTCTTGCCCTCGCGGGGCGCAATGATCAGGCCGCAGCAGGCGCCAAGATAGATCGAACGCCCTTCGTGGAAGATCCCCGAGGAATGCCAAGCCGGCACGAAGGTGATGTCGAAATCCTCGTGCGAGATGGTGCCGCCAGTGTTGCCCGGATCGATCTTCTCGACGCCAAGGCTCGCCATATGCAGGGCAAGCTCGAACACCGCGATGAGCGGCGCGCCCGTCTCCTTGCAGATGGCGACGGTGTCGCCAGTGTGATCCTCATGGCCGTGCGTCAGCGCCACATGGGTCACGCCTTTGCTCGCCTCGCGCACGGTCAGTCCCGAATCCTCGAAGGTCGGGTTCCCGGTGAGAAAGGGATCGATCAGGATGCTCGACTTGCCCGCGGCGATGCGGATACAGGAGTGGCCGAACCAGGTGATCTGCATAACGGATGTCTCCGCGCTTGGCTCAAACAGGGTTTTGAGCCCGGACTATAGGAGACCCGAACGTGTTGACAACCGCGCAAGCGTACCCCACCCCATCGTCCCAGTGATCGACGCAACGCTCATCGCCATTGAAGATTTGCCCCCGAGGCTCGCTGCGGAAGCGCGGCTGCTGGGCCTCGACGTCGGCACCAAGAGCGTCGGCATGGCACTCTCCGACGTCACTCGCAGCATCGCCACGCCGTTCGACACCATCAGGCGCACCAAGTTCACCGCCGATGCCAAGGCGATTCGCGAAGTGATTGAAAAGAATCAGGTCGGCGCGTTGGTGATCGGTCTTCCCCTCAATCTCGACGGCAGCGAAGGGCCGCGGGCGCAATCGACCCGCGCCTTCGCGCGGAACCTCGCCGCGCATATCGCCATGCCGATGGTGTTCTGGGACGAGAGACTGTCGACAGCGGCTGTCGAGCGCCACCTGATCGAAGCCGACGCCTCGCGCAAGCGGCGCGCCGAGGTCGTGGACCGCATGGCTGCGGCCTATATCCTCCAGGGCGCACTCGACCGCCTAAGACGGCTCACCGAGCAACGTCACGCTTAGATTGTCGTTGATGATCAGATAGCCCCCGGGACGCTCGGGACAGCCGACGCCGAAGCCGCAGATCGCAAGTGTCGACACCACGTTGGCAAGCGCCAGCAGGAGCAGCAACGCGATCGCCATCATCGGCAACAGCCGCAAGCGCGCCGGCAGCGGCTCGGTCGGGGTGAACTGCCGATCGAACAGCAGCATAACGGCGCTACCGGCCACGATCAGAGCGAACATGAGAAACGCCCAGGCATAGAGGTGCAGCCCGAGGATGGTGTTACCGTAGGAACCGGAACCGGGGACGACATAGACGAGGGTCTGCCACGCCGAAACAATGGCCCCTGCCACCGCCCCGAGAATCGCGATGCCGTAGTGGCTTGGGCGCGGCCCGTAGATCAGATTGAGCGCGATCCCGAACGCGGCAGCAATGAACCCGGCCCGCTGCAGAATGCACACCGGGCATGGCAGATCGCGAAACCAAAGCTGATCGGCAAAGGCAACGACGAGAACCGTGTCGATCGCCACAAGCCCAAGCGCGTTGAGCAGCTTCGACAGGTTCGCGGTCACTCAAAAGCTCCCGCTACAAACCGATATTCAGCACTTCGTTTGCATGAATCCGGAACAGCACGAGAAAGACGACGACGCCGGCGACCCAGAAGCCCATCGCGGCCTCGCGCCGACTCGTCCAGGCCGCGCCGAGCGCGCAGGCAAACAACAGAAATGGCAAGCTCATCATGGTTAAGCCTCCGCCTGACCAAACCTATGACCGCATCATGAAATGCCGGCTTCATGACTGTGGCGCCGCCACGAAAAAACGACAGCACCGCCGCATGACCCCTCTTGACTGGGTCATCGGAAGCCCACGGTCTTGATTCTCAATGATTCGCGCCGAAGGGTAAACCATAAGTTATTGAAATCTCGGACAAGGCTGCGAAGGCGGTGGCGTCTTTCAGCTACGCACGGCGCAAACAGCATCGAGGCCGCCGAG
>Ga0307428_1001811_pt1 | contig 10254 bp, 9 predicted proteins | sample SalMarWE160240MG_FD_202161 | JGI IMG/M metagenome (GOLD analysis project Ga0307428, IMG submission 202161) | Salt marsh sediment microbial communities from the Plum Island Ecosystem LTER, Massachusetts, United States - WE1603-240 | ecosystem: Environmental > Aquatic > Marine > Intertidal zone >...
GCGATCCAGATCAAATGGGTCCGAGAGTTTCCGGCGTCTTGGATACGTCATAGCTCAAAAGCGCCTTTGGCCCCTCGCGGGGCGCACCAGCGAATAAATGCACAGTGAAATCATGCGTGATGATTTTCATGAAATTGCGGATTGTAATTTTCATGATCGGGGACTAACGTTGGCGCGCACAGAGGTACGCTGGCGATGTCTCTGCCCCGAATGCTGCGGCCCGCAAATCTCGAGGAGGCACCTGTCGAGTCGAGAAAGCGTGACGATGATGCGGTGTTCGTGGGCAGCGAGATACGCTCTCTGCGCAACGCGCGTGACATCACGCTGCAAGACCTCGGCGCCGCAACGGGTCTCTCGATCGGCTACCTGAGCCAGATCGAGCGCGGCATATCCAGCCCGACGGTCGATGCCCTTTACGCCATCAGCCGCGCCCTCGGCGTGACGATCAGCTGGTTCTTCAAGCCGAGCGATGAGGAGTCGGCGATCGAGCGTGACATCGTCGTCCGCGCGGGGCGAAGGCGGCAGCTCAAGTTCAGCTCGGGCATCACCGACGAGCTACTCTCTCCCAACCTCGATCGGCAGCTCGAGCTGCTCCGCTGCACGTTTGCGCCCGGCGCGACGAGCGGCGACGTAGCGTACGCCCATCGCGGCGAGGAGACCGGCGTCGTAATCTCCGGCCGACTCGAGGTGTGGGTCGGAGACAAGCACTTCGTGCTCGAGGAAGGCGACAGTTTCGCCTTCGAAAGCCACCTGCCGCATCGCTATCGCAATCCCGGCAGAACGAAGGCGGTGGTGATCTGGGCGATCACGCCGCCGAGCTACTAGGTCGGAGACGCCATGGCGCGAGATCTTCCGAGCAAGGTGGAGGTCCTGATCGTCGGCGGCGGTATTGCCGGTTGCTCGGTCGCCTATCATCTGACGAAGCTCGGCATCACTGATGTAATGCTATGCGAGCGCCGGCAGCTCGGCTGCGGCACGACGTGGCACGCGGCTGGTCTCGTCACGCAGCTCCGCGCGACCCGCAACATGACCGAGCTCGCCAAATATACGGGCGAGCTCTTCCGCACACTCGAAGCAGAGACCGGGCAGGCCACCGGCTTTAAGCAGAACGGCTCTCTGAGGGCCGCAAAAACTGAGGCGCGGCTCGAGGAGCTGAAGCGCGGCGCCTCGATGGGCCGTAATTTCGGGCTGGTGGTCGAAGTCGTCGCGCCGGGAGAGATCCAGGAACGCTGGCCGCTGATTGATACGAAAGACATCGTCGGGGGCCTCTGGCTCCCTAACGACGGGCAAGTCAATCCCATCGACGTGACCATGGCTCTTGCAAAAGGTGCGCGGGCAGGCGGTGCGCACGTCGCCGAAAATATGAAAGTCGAGCGGGTACTGGTCGAGCATGGCCGGGCTGTCGGCGCGCTCACCGACAAGGGCGAGGTGCGAGCGAAGAAGGTTGTTGTTTGCGCCGGGATGTGGTCACGCGAGCTCGCGGCGCGGGCGGGCGCGTCACTTCCGTTGCACGCGGCCGAGCATTTCTACGCCGTCACTGAGCCTATCCCCGGACTGCCAAAGAATCTGCCGGTGCTCTTCGTCAGCGACGAGCAGACCTACTACAAGGAGGATGCCGGTAAGCTGCTGGTCGGTTGCTTCGAGAAGGACGCCAAACCGTGGGGAGCGGGTGGAATCCCAGAGGATTTCTGTTTCGACAGCCTTCCCGAGGATTTTGATCACTTTCAACCGATCCTCGAGCAGGCGGTGTGTCGCGTGCCGGCCTTAGCGAGCACCGGCATTCAGCTCTTCTTCAACGGCCCCGAGAGCTTCACGCCCGACGACCGATATCTACTCGGCGAGACCGCGGAGGTCGAAAACCTCTTCTGCGCCTGCGGGTTCAACTCCGTCGGCATCCTCTCCTCGGGCGGGGTCGGCAAGGCACTTTCGCTCTGGATCCGCGACAGTCACCCGCCGGTTGAGCTGGCGGACGTGGACGTGCGCCGCATGGCCCCGTTCCAGTCGAACCGCCGCTACCTCTTCGAGCGGACCAAGGAGACGCTCGGACTTCTCTTCGACATGCACTGGCCCAATCGCCAGTATGCCACGGCGCGCGACGTGCGACGTAGCCCCTTCCACGACAAGTTGCTCGCCTCCGGCGCGTGCATGACTGAGGTCGCCGGCTACGAGCGGCCGGGCTTTTTTGCACGGGCCGGCGAGCGCCCCGAACTCGTTTACTCTTACGGCCGACAGAACTGGTTCGACGTCTCCGGAGAGGAATGCCGCAATACGCGCGACAACGTCACGCTGTTCGACCAGAGTTGTTTTCCGAAGTTCATCGTCGAGGGGCCGGATGCGTGCGCGGCGCTCAACCGCATCTGCGCCAACAACATCGACGTTCCTACCGGTCGCTTGGTCTACACGCAATGGCTTAACGAGCGCGGGGGGATCGAGGCGGACGTCACGGTAACGCGGATCAGCGAGACGTCATTCCTGATCGTGACGATCGCTGCTTCGCAAACCCGCGACTTTGCCTGGCTCAAGCGTCACCTGCCTGAAGACGCCCACGTCTTCGCACATGACATCACATCAGGCTTAGCGACCCTCGCCGTCATGGGACCCAAGTCGCGGGAGCTTTTGTCCCGGCTCTCGACGGATGATTTCTCAACCGCAGCGTTTCCGTTCGGATGGAGTCGCGAGGTCGAGGTCGGCTACGCCCGTGCGCGCGCGAGCCGCGTGACCTTTGTCGGTGAGCTTGGCTGGGAACTCGCAATCCCCACCGAGTTCGCCGCATATGTGCTCGATGAGATCCTGACGTTGGGCGCCGATCTCGGGCTTCGTCACGGCGGCTTCTTCGCGATAAATTCGATGCGCATGGAGAAGGGCTACCGGCATTGGGGTCACGACATCGGCGAGGAGGACACGCCGCTTGAGGCCGGACTCGGTTTCGCAGTTGCCTTCGACAAGAAGGATGGCTTCATCGGTCGGGATGTGCTGCTGCGCCAGCGCGAGCTCGGTCCTCCGGCACGGCGGCTTGTCCAGATTGCCGTACCGGACGCGGGCGACAAGCTCTTACATCACGATGAGCCGATCTGGTGTGGCAACCGGATCGTAGGCTCCGTCACTTCAGGTGCGTACGGCCACCGTGTCGGCGCCACGCTCGGGCTCGGCTACGTGGCGGACGAAAACGGCGTCACGGCGGAGCTGCTCTCCAAGCAAAAATTCGAGGTGGAGATCGCGTGGGAGCGGTATCCCGCGCAGGTTCAGCTCGGACCCTGGTACGACCCCGAATCGGAGCGTATCCGCGCCTGAGAACATGAACCTCTGGAGGGTGTCATGACCTTAATTAATCGGCGTCGTTCACGAGCGGTCAGGAACATGGGCGGACAGTCATGACAGCTTCGCAAGACTTCGCACGCCTTTCTGGAAAGATCTACGTTGGCGGTCGTTTCGAGCCCAGCGGCGCGACCCAACACCTCGACGTGATCGATCCCGCAACGGAGGAACGCGCCGGCGAGATCGCCGATACGACCGATGCCGAGGTGGATCACGCGATCGAACTCGCCAATTCCGCGCGACGCGTCTGGATGGGTATGGATTCCCGCGCTCGTGCAGTCATCCTCCATGACATCGCGGCCGTGTTACGGCGCGACAAAGCGCCCTTCGCGGAGTGCCTCACTCGCGAGGAGGGCAAGCCTTACAAGGAGTCGGTCGACGAGGTCTCTTGGTGTGCGACGGCGATCGACTACTACGCCGAGCTCGCACGCCACGAGACCGGACGTCTCGCAGGCGCGACGGTTCCCGGCCAGCTACACTTCAGCATCAAGGAGCCGCTGGGCACCATCGTCATCGTCCTCCCGTTCAACTACCCACTCGTTCTGTTGTGCTGGGAGGCAGCCGCCGCACTTGCCGCCGGCAACGCAGTGATCGTCAAGCCCCACGAGCAGACGAGCCTCACGACACTTAAGTTTATGGAGGTGTTTTCCACGCTTCCGCCGGGCCTCATCCAGGTCATGACGGGAGGCGCGCGCGTCGGCCAGCGGCTGATCGCGAGCTCGGGAACGCATGGTGTCGCCTACACCGGATCGGTCGCGGTCGGGCAGGCGGTTGCCCGCACCTGTGCAGAAACCTTCAAGCCGTGCCTAATCGAAGCGTCGGGTAATGACCCCTTCATCGTCATGCCGTCCGCTCCACTCGATATGGCGGTACGCGGTGCCGCATTCGCGGCCTATCTCAATTGCGGACAGGTGTGTACGTCGGCTGAGCGCTTTTATGTCCACGAGAAGATTCACGATGCCTTCGTCGACGGTCTAGTTGCAGAGGCGAGCAAGCTTCGCGTCGGCAACGGACTCGGCCCGGTCGACATGGGACCGCTCGCCACCCAACGGCAGCGAGAAAGATACGAGAGCCTGATTTCCCGCGCGCGGGCTCAGGGTGCCAAGGCCGCGACCGGCGGCGGCCGTCCTGCTGAGCACAATCGCGGCTGGTTCGTCGAGCCGACCGTGCTCACCGACGTGACCCCGGACATGGAAATTCTCAACGAAGAGCCGTTCGGGCCAGTGGCGCCGATCTGCAAGGTCTCGAGTTTCGACGAGGCCATAACACTCGCCAATCGATCGCGCTTCGGTCTCGGCGCCAATATCTATTCCCGCGACATGGATGAGGCATTCCGCGCCGTGCGGGAGATCGAATCCGGCCTCCTTTGGATCAATGCGCCGCTGCTCGACAACGACGCTCTACCGTTCGGCGGACGCAAGCTATCCGGCACAGGCCGGCAGCTCGGGCCCGAGGGCTTAGCGCAGTTCCAGAACTCTAAGTTGGTCATGATCGATCCGACGGCATCGAACCAGGACTTCTGGTGGTTCCCCTATTCCGACGCCGAGAGATTCAAGCACGACTGAGCATCACCAGCCCAGGGAGGACGAAGCAATGGTAGCGCGAAGTTTTGATCCCGAACTCGAGCGGCGCATCGCCGAGCTTGAGAACGACGCAAACCAGGGAGCGGGGTTTACGCCCATCGATTGGTTCTGGCTTATAGCACTGGGCGTGGTCGGACCTGCGCTCCTGCTTTATTGGGGATGGCAGTCATGAGCAATGGCACTCAAGGCGTTGAACAATCAGGCTGGCCGCTTACCACGCATGATCGGCATTGGACTCAATGGCAACTCTTCGTCGTGCTCCTGGTCGCGGCCTCCGCGACCTGGTGCTACGTGATTGGCGAATACATCGGCTATTACCTAAATCTCAGGATGGGCTTCGCGGCGATGACCGCGGGCTCCATGATCGGCATGCTGTTGGTGACGCTGGCTGTTGTCCCGGCGGCAACACGCTACGGCGTCGATTCGATCGCTTCCGCCACGCCGCAATTCGGGAACCGTGGTTGGATCATCACTGTCTTTCTGCAATACGTCTCGATCATCGGCTGGAACTCGCTGCTCTTGATCTTTTTCGGCAAGTCGGTCGCCCAGCTCCTCGCGGGCCTTGGCGTGACTACTGCCGATAGCGCCGACACCGTCGTTCGCGTTTCTACCGCTCTTGCTTGCATCACCGTGTTTCTGGTTTTGCTAAGAGGGGCCACAGGTCTCGAGCAAATTTCTAAGGTTCTCTTCTTTTTTATCGTCGGGATCGGTGTCTGGATGACGTGGCTACTTTTGACACAGCAATCTGACGCCATCGCTGCCGCAAAACCTGCCTATGCTTCCGGCAACCTACAGTGGGATTACGTGACTGGTATTGAGATCGGGATCGTAAGTCTGCTGAGCTGGTGGCCATATATTGGTGCTATGGTCCGCGAGGCGCCAAACGCGCATACGGCGACGCTGCCCGCGATGCTTGGCATGGGCCTTCCCGTGCCGCTGCTGTCGCTTGTCGGTCTCGCGGCAATTCTCGCGCTCCAAGTCTCCGACCCGTCGGCGTGGATGATTCAGCTCGGCGGTACGAGGTATGGCATCATCGCCCTCATATTCGTCATTGCGGCGAATCTTGGTACGGCCATTGCGGGTGTCTACGCTACCGGAATTGGCCTGCGCCAGGTGCCGGGCATGTCCAAGCTCCCCTGGAACGTGATTATCCTGCTGGGGCTCGTCCCGGTGTTTGCCGTCGGACTGTTCATTCCCGACGTGTTCTTCAACAATTTCGGCACGTTCCTCGCCTTCATCGGTGTCTTTTTTGCGCCGCTCTGCGCAATCCAGATCGTCGACTACTTCTTTTTACGTGGACAGCGGATCAACATCCGCGGCGTCTATCAGCGGGACGAAGGAACACCCTATGCGTACTGGGGCGGGTTCAATCCGGCGGCGATCCTTGGCATGGTGGCAGGGTTCGCAACCTACCTCTACCTGCTCAACCCCGTGACTTATGCAAGCCACTGGCCTTACGAGTATGTCACGGCCTCGCTGCCGACGGCGCTCGTAGGGGGCGTGGTGTATCTCATAGTGACGCTTCTAGTTGTGAGGCCGGCCGGCAAGGGCGACTATCGCTAGCTCGATGGCATGAAAGCTCTGCTGGTTTCGGCTCACGTGCGTCCCAACTCGCTGACTAAGGCGGCGGCCGACGCGTTTGTGCAGGCGGCGGCCAGGAACGGACACGAGTTCGAATGGGCAAATCTCGTCTCCGACGGCTTCGACCCGGTGTTGCGTGAGCCCGATGAGCCCGATTGGAGCAATCCTGACAAGGTCTACTCGAGCCAGGTCATTAGCGAGATGGAGAGGATCGAGCGCAATCAGGCTACCGTCGTCGTTTTCCCGGTCTGGTGGTGGTCGATGCCGGCCATCCTGAAGGGCTGGATCGACCGCGTTTGGAACTACGGTTGGGCCTACGGGGGACGAAACTACCCGCACAAACGCGTTTGGATGATCGCAATTGCCGGTAACAAAGCTTCCAGCTACCGGAAGCGCGGCTACGACACTGCGATGCAAATCCAGCTTGATATAGGCATTCTCGAATATTGCGGCATCGAGGACCGGCGCCTGGACGTCCTCTATGGTTCTATCGAGGGCGAGCCCTACCCGGCGCAGATCATCGAGGACGCGCGCAAAATTGGTGCATCATTCTAGCAAGCCGACGTGTGGGTCTCGCGCCTCCCAGCGGGCGCGAGGTCGCTGTATCCACCGATCGCAGCGTCGCGGATTGAGGAAACGCAGCATGTCGCAATTCAAGCATGGCGAACAAGACCTTGCGACCTTCAACTGGGAAGATCCCGTTCTCCTCGAGGCGCAGCTGACCGATGATGAGCGCATGCTGCGCGATGGGGCGCGCGCCTTCGCGCAGGATAAGCTGCAACCGCGGGTCTTGCGGGCCTACGCGGAGGAAATCACGGATCCGAATGTCTTTCGCGAGATGGGCGAGGCGGGACTCCTTGGTGTCACCATCCCTGAGGAGTACGGAGGGCTAGGAGCGAGCTACGTGACCTACGGCCTCGTCGCCCGCGAGATCGAGCGGGTCGACAGCGGCTACCGCTCTATGATGTCGGTTCAGAACTCACTCGTGATGTATGCGATCTATGCCTACGGCTCCGAGACGCAGCGCAAGACCTATCTGCCCAAGCTTGCGAGTGGACAGCTGATCGGCTGTTTCGGCCTGACGGAGCCAGATGCCGGCTCTGACCCATCAGCCATTACGACGCGCGCGGAAAAGACCGCCTTCGGGTATAGGCTCATCGGCACCAAGACGTGGATCTCGAACTCGCCGATTGCCGATGTGTTTATCGTCTGGGCGAAGTCCCAAGCAGACGGCGGCAAGATCCGCGGCTTCGTGATCGAGAAGGGGACGCCGGGCCTTTCTGCGCCCAGGATTGGCGGCAAGCTGAGCCTCAGGGTCTCGGTTACGGGGGAGATCGTCATGGACGGGGTCGAGGTTGCCGACGATGGGCTTTTGCCCGGCGTCGAGGGATTGAAAGGACCCTTCGGCTGTCTCAATCGCGCGAGGTATAGCATCAGTTGGGGCGTCATGGGTGCGGCCGAATTCTGCTGGCACGCCGCACGCAAGTATGGCCTCGACCGCAAACAGTTCGGCCGCCCGCTGGCCCAGACGCAACTTTTCCAGAAGAAGCTCGCCGACATGCAGACGGAGATCGCGCTTGGCCTTCAAGGCGCGCTGCGTGTGGGCCGCCTGCTGGACGAAGGCTTGGCTGCGCCGGAGATGATCTCGATGATGAAGCGCAACAACTGCGGTAAGGCCCTCGACATCGCGCGTATGGCGCGGGACATGCACGGCGGCAACGGCATCACGGAGGAGTTTCAGGTGATGCGCCACATGGTGAATCTCGAAGCGGTGAATACCTACGAAGGCACCCACGACGTGCATGCGCTCATCCTCGGGCGGGCACAGACAGGTTTGCAGGCCTTCAATTGAGAGAGGCTAAATGATGAGCTGTCCACTCGACGGGATTCGCGTGCTCGATCTTTCGCGGGTTCTGGCGGGCCCGTGGGCAAGCCAAACCCTGGCTGACCTCGGCGCGGAGGTCATTAAGGTTGAGCGGCCCGGCACAGGAGACGATACCAGAAGCTGGGGCCCACCCTACGCAACCGACGCCCGCGGCAAGTCGACCAGCGACTCTGCCTATTTCCTCTCGACAAATCGGGGAAAGAAGTCGGTGGCGATCGACATTACCGATCCGCAAGGCCAGAAGGCTATTCGCGAGCTCGCACGGTCATCGGACATCTTGGTCGAGAACTTCAAGGTCGGAGGACTGGCGAAGTATGGCCTCGACTATGGCACGCTCGCGCCGATCAACCCCAGGCTTGTCTATTGCTCGATCACGGGCTTCGGCCAAACTGGCCCCTATCGCGACCGCGCGGGTTATGACTTCATGGTGCAGGGGCTTGGTGGTCTCATGAGCCTTACCGGTGCTCCCGACAGCACACCGGGCGGCGGACCGATGAAGGTCGGCGTCGCTGTCGCCGACATTTTCACGGGTCTTTATGCCACGATCGGCATACTCGCGGCTCTTCGCCATCGTGAGCAGACGGGACGCGGCGATCACATCGACATGGCCCTTCTTGACGTGCAGGTGGCGGTCCTTGCCAACCAAGCTTTGAACTATCTCATGAGCGGTGTTTCGCCCCCGAGACTCGGCAACGCTCACCCCAACATCGTCCCCTACCAGACCTTTGCTACGTCCGATGGCCACTTCATTCTTGCTGTTGGCAACGATAGCCAATTTCGCCGCTTCTGCGAAACGGCGGGATGTCCGGAACTGGCCGACGACGAGCGGTTCGCGAACAATCCTGTCCGCGTCGCGAACCGGGAGGCGCTTGTGCCGCTGATCGAGGCACAGACCCGTCGTCGTCCTACCGGTCACTGGATTGCAGATCTCGAGGCCGCTGGTGTGCCCTGCGGGCCGATCAACGATCTCGAGGCCGTGTTCGCGGACGAGCAGGTACGCTACAGAGGTTTGCGCCTCGATCTGCCTCACGCCGTTGCTGGAACCGTGCCATCGGTTGCTTGTCCGATCCGTTTTCTCCATGCCAACCTGAACTTGCGGAATGGCCCGCCCTCCCTTGGTGAACACACACGCGAGGTGCTCGGCAATTCGTTTGGCTCAGACGCACGTCGTGATGCTGCGCAGTCACATGGCCAAGGAATATTTCATCCAGTATCAGAAGGGAAAGCTGCCAGGTTTTCCCAAGAACCTGACGGATGAACAGATCGCGCCCCGCGGAGCGTCCTCCTGTCATCACTTGCCCACCTGTGACGACAATCCGGGATCGCAGCCATGCGCCGAAGCTTTGAAAGTAGATGCGTGTTTGGTGCGTTCTGCGATGCGGTAGCGGTAAAGCCCAAGCGCCGAAAGTCTTCCTTTAGATCGGATGCGTGCGTGTCCCTGTTATGGAATGACGGCCTCCCTGCTCCTTGATTTAGGGAGAGACCTATCCAACCCGTTGAGATGCGATGGCTTTCTGGTGCGATGGCCTAGCGTCAGGAATATGTCAGCAATGTCCGCTCTGATGTGGCGAAACTGACGCTGACCTGGGTTACTGCACTAGGCCTTCAATAACACAGATGGGTGACTTGGTCGGAACCACACGATTAAGACGAAGGCCCGCGGAAGTGAATAGGTCTCTAAATTCGTCGACAGTCCGCTCCTTTCCGCCAACCGTCATCACCAACATCTCAATGTCCAGCATCTTAGCCGGCGCTGGACTGGGATCTTCAGGCACAATCATTTCGCACACAAGGACCCGGCCTTCAGGCGAGAGTTGTTGCCGAACTAATGAAAGAATGGTTCTGCAACGCTCATCATTCCAGTCATGGATAATGTGCTTCATCAAATAG
>Ga0307428_1001812_pt1 | contig 10250 bp, 8 predicted proteins | sample SalMarWE160240MG_FD_202161 | JGI IMG/M metagenome (GOLD analysis project Ga0307428, IMG submission 202161) | Salt marsh sediment microbial communities from the Plum Island Ecosystem LTER, Massachusetts, United States - WE1603-240 | ecosystem: Environmental > Aquatic > Marine > Intertidal zone >...
CGAAGGCGGGCATCCCGGGATCGTAGCAGGCGATGCGCTCGACCCCCCAATAGGCCTGGATGGAAGGCACGGTCTCGCCGTCGGGCCGGGGGAGGTCGACAGCGGCGTATTGCAGCCCCTTGCCCGAGCCGTAGTCGAGGATGGTGGCCGCCGCGTGCGTCTTCACCAGGTCGCGGATGGGCTCCATGAAGCGGGGCAGCTCGTTCCCCGGATAGGCCTCCTGCGGGGCGAGCCGGCGTGGCCCGGCCGCGCCCTCGACGGCATAGCCCTCGGCATGCATGCGGGCGTAGTGCGCGAGCAGCTCGGCGTAGCGCGGGCCCGGGCGGGCGCGCGAGAACTCGAAGCCGCCGTCGGCCGCTTCCGGCCCGGCGATCTCCCTGAGCGCGGCGGCGATCTCGGCGATGGCCTCGGGCTGATAACGGCCGCCGCCGGCGAGCGCCTCGGCCAGCACCTCGGCCAGCGCCGCCGGCTCGGTGCCGCGCGAGCCTTCGCCGGCGAAAGCGTCGCGCAGCTGGGTTTTGAGCGCCCTGAGGCGCTGCGGCCCGGGGACGATGCAGCTGCGCGCGGCGTTTCCGTCGGCCATTTCCGTCTCCCCTTTGCCCCGGCCTCCGTCATGTCGGCCCCGAGGGCCCGAGTATTCCGGCAAAGACCTAAGGATTCCTTAGGACCCGGCGGCACGGAGTCGGTGGGATTCCGCACCGCGGCAAAAGGTTCTAGAATGACCGACCCGGGGTCGAGGAGCGGCGGACATGGCGGACTGGATCAAGACCTTCAAGGGGGCGGTTCCGACCTCGGAGTACGACCCGCGGGCGCACATGAACAGCCAGCTCTACGTCTCGCGCTTCGACCAGGCCACCTGGTTCCTGCTCGCCACCGTGGGGCTGACCCCGGCGACCGTCGAGAGGCAGAAGCGGCGCATCGCCGTGGTCCGCCAGGGCTTCCAGTATCTGGTGGAGCTGCGCGGCGGCGAGCTGGTGGTGGTGCAGAGCGGGTTCGTCGCCGTCGGCCGCAAGTACCTGCGCTTCCAGCACCGCATGTTCGACGCCGAGAGCGGGCGCATGATCGCGACCAGCGACTGCACCGCGGTCGAGGCCAGCCTGAAGACCGGCAAGTCGGTGCTGCTGTCCAAGGCCCTCAGGCAGGCGGCCGAGTCGCACCTCGTCTCCTGGAACCTGGCCGAGGGGGAGTGAGGGTCAGCAGAGCGTGATGCCGCTGACGAAAAGCTTCAAATAGCCGTTCGAGATGAATCCCTCCCAGGCGCTGGCGATGGCGTCGCTGAAGTAGAGGCCGAGGAGCCCGGCGGCAAGCGCGGCGACGGCCGCCGCCGTCAGGTCGGCGGGCCGCAGGCGTAGGCTCGGTCCTGTCTGTCGGGAGATCAACGCTGCCCCCTCCATGCCGCCCTTGGGCCGGCAACAGTATAGCCGGCGCGGCCCGGCGCCGTCACTCCGTCTTCAGGGTCTCCGCGAAGCTCAGCAGGTCCTCGGCGTCCTCGGGCGTGATGACGAATTCCGTGGCGTAGGGCTTGGGGTCCGTCTCCTTCCGCGTCTCGCCGGGCTGGCGCACGAACACCGGATGGGGCCGGCGGGCGAAGAAGGTGCGAAAGCGCTCCCTGTAGTCGGGCAGCCAGTTGACCAGGGAGCGGAAGGAGGGCGTGCTGCCGATGCTGCCGTGCGGGTTGTGGTCGCCCACCACGTGGCAGCGGGCGCAGTGCTTGACGGCGAGCTCGCGGCCCTTCTTGGCGTCGCCTTCGGCCCGGGCCGCTGACAAGGCCGTAGCCAGGGCGATCAGCAGGCCCGCGATGAAAGCCAGGCGTCGCATAGGATGGGGGCCGCCCCCAGGCGGCTCAGTGAGCCTCGGCCCAGTTGCGGGCGGCGCCGGCGTCGACCACCAGCGGCACGTCGAGCGGGAGCGCCGGCTCCGCCGCCGTCTCCATCACCGCCTTGACCAGGGCGATGGTGTCCTCGACCTGGGCGTCCGGCACCTCGAACAAGAGCTCGTCGTGCACCTGCAGCAGCATGACGGCCTCGAGCCGGGACTCTTCGAGCGCCTGGGGCACCCGGATCATCGCCCGCTTGATGATGTCGGCCGCGCCGCCCTGCAGCGGCGCGTTGATCGCCGCCCGCTCCATGAAGTTGCGCCGGGCCGGGTTCTTGTGGTTGATGTCCGGCAGGTGGCAGCGCCGGCCGAAGGGCGTGACGACGTAGCCGTGCTCGCGGGCGAACTCCTTGGCGGCCTCCATGTAGTCGCGGATGCCCGGGTAGCGCTCGAAATAGGCATCGATATAGGCCTGGGCCTCGCCCCTCGGGATGCTCAGCTGGTTGGCAAGTCCAAAGGCGCTGATGCCATAGATGATGCCGAAGTTGATGGCCTTGGCCTTGCGCCGGACCATGGGGTCCATGCCCTTCTCGGGCACGCCGAAGACCTGGGCGGCGGTCATGGCGTGGATGTCGGCGCCCTCGCGGAAGGCCGCCTTGAGCGCGTCGATGCCGGCAACGTGGGCGAGGAGGCGCAGCTCGATCTGCGAGTAGTCGAGGGAGACCAGCTTGCAGCCCTTGGCGGCGACGAAGGCATGGCGGATCTTGCGGCCCTCCTCGGTGCGCACCGGGATGTTCTGCAGGTTGGGGTCGGTCGACGCGAGGCGGCCCGTCGACGCCCCGGCCATGGCGTAGGAGGTGTGGACCCGCCCGGTCTCGGGGTTGATCTGCTCGACCAGGGTGTCGGTGTAGGTGCTCTTGAGCTTGGAGAGCTGGCGCCAGTCGAGCACCCGGGCCGGCAGCTCGTGTCCCTGGGCGGCGAGCCCCTCGAGGATGTCGGCGCCGGTAGCGTAGGCGCCGGTCTTGCCCTTCCTGCCGCCCTGTATCCCCATCTCGTCGAACAGCACCTCGCCGAGCTGCTTGGGCGAGCCGATGGTGAACTCGCGGCCGGCGAGCTTGTGGATCTCGTCCTCGAAGGCGGCGATGCGCTGGGCGAAATCGCCGGAGAGTCGGGAGAGCGCGTCCCGGTCGACCAGGATGCCGGCCCGCTCCATGGCGAGCAGCACCGGGATCAGCGGCCGCTCGATGGTCTCGTAGACGGTGACCAGGCGCTCGGCCACGAGCTGCGGCTTGAGGTGCCGGTGCAGCCTGAGCGTGACGTCGGCGTCCTCGGCGGCGTAGTCGAGCGCCTTGTCGAGCGGCACCCGGTCGAAGGTCACCTGGTTGCGGCCGCTGCCGGCGACCTCCGAATACTTGATGGTGGTGTAGCCGTTGAGATGGCGCTCGGCCAGACTGTCCATGCCGTGGCTGTGGCCCGAGCCGGCTTCGAGCACGAAGGAGAGCAGCATGGTGTCGTCGACCGGCGCCAGGCTCACGCCGTAGCGGGCGAGGACCAGCATGTCGTATTTGAGGTTCTGCCCGACCTTGAGCACGGCGGGGTCCTCGAACAGCGGCTTGAGCAGCTCGAGCGCGCGTTCGAGCGGGATCTGCTCGGGCGGCTTGTCGCCGGCGCCGCCCCCGGCCCCGTCGCCGAGGTCGAGCTGGCCCTGGGGCACCGGCGCCTTGTGGCCAACCGGGATGTAACAGCCGTTGCCGGAAGCGGTGGAGAGCGACAGGCCCGCCAGCTCGGCCCGCATGGCGTCGAGCGACGTGGTCTCGGTGTCGACCGCGACGACGCCTGCCTGCCGCGCCGCCTCGATCCAGCCAACAAGCTGCGCCTCCGCCTGCACCAGCTCGTAAGCGGCCTCGGCCGGCGGCCGCGGGGCCGGCGCCTCGATGGCGCCGTCGGCGGCGAGCCGCGACTCGACGCGGGCGAGGATCGAACGGAACTCCTGGCTCCTGAGGAAGTCGAGCAGCGTCTTCGGGTCGGGCGGCTTGAGCGCGAAGTCGGCCAGGCGTTCCTTGACCGGCACCGAGTCGTCGAGGGTCACCAGCCGGCGCGAGATGCGGGCCAGCTCGGCGTATTCGATCAGGTTCTCCCGGCGCTTGGGCTGCTTGATCTCGTCCGCCATGGCGAGCAGCGTGTCGAGGTCGCCATAGACGTTGACCAGCTCGGCCGCGGTCTTGACGCCGATGCCGGGGACGCCAGGCACGTTGTCGCTGGAATCGCCGGCCAGCGCCTGCACGTCGATCACCTTGTCGGGGCCGACGCCGAACTTCTCGCGCACCTCGTCGGGGCCGATGCGCAGGTTCTTCATGGGGTCGAGCATGACCACGCCGTCGCCGACGAGCTGCATCAGATCCTTGTCGGAGGAGACGATGGTGACCTTGTCGCCGCGCGCCCTGGCCTGCTTGACGTAGGTGGCAATGAGGTCGTCGGCCTCGAAGCCCTCCATCTCGATGCAGGGCAGGCCGGCGGCGCGGGTGGCCTCGCGGATCAGCGGGAACTGCGGGATCAGTTCCTCCGGCGCGTCGGGCCGGTTGCCCTTGTAGTCGGGGTAGATCTCGGTGCGGAAGCTGATGCGCGAGCTGTCGAAGAGGACGGCGATGTAGTCGGCGTCGTCGTCGGCCACGGCGTCGTCGATCAGCTTGAGCAGCATGTTGGTGAAGCCGAAGACGGCGTTGGTGGGCGTGCCGTCGGCGCGGCTCATTGGCGGCAGGGCGAAGAAGGCGCGGAAGATATAGCCCGAGCCGTCGACTAGATAGACGTGGCCGGGCGGTCCCACGCCGGCCTTTTCCTTCGGCTTGGCCTTGGCCTTGGGCTTCGCCTTTTCCTTGGCGGCGGACTTGCTCATCGCCCCGTCATCGCCCTCCGGAGGGCGCCCCACCCGTTCGCGCCGAACTTCGCTGGATGCCGGGGCAGGATGCCGGAAGCCGCCCGCGCTGTCGAGCCCCGCCGGGCTCGCGCCGGCGGGGGCGGGCGCGCTATATTGGCCGCGAGCGCGACGGATTGGGGAGGGGAACCATGCGACTCTGCCGCTTCGACGACGACCGTCTCGGCCTGGTCCGCGACGACCGGGTCCTCGACGTCAGCGAGGCCCTCGAGGCCATCCCGCCGGCGCGCTGGCCGCTGCCCCAGGGAGACCTCCTGATCGCCCACCTCGAGGCGGTGCGCGCGCGGGCGGACGCGCTGGCCAAGGGCGCGCGCTCGCTGCCGCTCGCCGAGGTCAAGCTCAAGAGCCCGGTGGCCAACCCGTCCAAGATCATCGCCGCGCCGGTCAACTACCAGAAGCACCTGGACGAGTCCCGGCTCGACAAGGAGATCAACGTCGGCCAGGAGATCAAGACCATCGACTACTACGGCCTCTTCCTCAAGGCCAACAGCTCGCTGGTCGGCCCGGGCGAGGGCGTGGCGCTGCGCTTTCCCGACCGGCGCACCGACCACGAATGCGAGCTCGCGGCGGTCATCGGCAAGGCGGGCTCCGGAATCCCGCGGGCGCGGGCGCTCGAGCACGTCGCCGGCTACGCCATCGGCATCGACATGAGCATCCGCGGCAGCGAGGACCGCAGCTTCCGCAAGTCCGTCGACAGCTATGCCGTGCTCGGGCCCTGGCTGGTGACGGCCGACGAGATCGAAGCACCAGACGCGCTCGACTTAACGCTCAGGGTCAACGGCGAGCTCAGGCAGCAGGCGAACACGCGCGACCTGATCTACGACGTGCCCAAGCTCGTCGCCTACGCCTCCGAGTTTTACACGCTCCTGCCCGGCGACATCATCATGACCGGCACCCCCGAGGGCGTGAGCCCGGTGGTGCCCGGCGACGTCATCGTGGCCGAAATGGAAGGCATCGGCGGCATGGAGATCGCCGTCCGCGCGGCCTGAGCCGGGCGCGCGCCGCCGCCGGAGCGCTACTTAGTCACAGAAAATACGGTAGGCGTTTGTAAATTTGACACCCGTACGGTGTCTGTGCTGTATTTTGGTCGTGATGCTAATCGGATGGGGGGGCTGGGCAATTGCCTTGGAGTTGCGCGGCGGAATCGGGATTTTTGGGGAAATCTGTAGTGTTTCCCAATCCATTGTAAACAAAACAAAAGTAAGAATGGTGGGGATCATTAAACACATCCCGATACAAGAATACGCCCCATACATAATACGCCAGCGCGTTGTTGCGTATCGCAGTTATGTCAGCGGCGGATGTCTGTCTTCCCGGCCGCAATTCTGGACCGATATATATGTCGGCTTTGGGATCAACGGCGGGTTGGCGCAAGCGAAATTTAGTAGCAAGGAAAACCTCTGCCGATGGAGTCGGCGGATTTGTCGCAAGCACAATGTCGGCTCTGAATTCCAAATCCGACGCAGGAGTATTGCCGCTGTTTCTGAGATTAAGTCGAGTGTGGGTGTCCGCGCCCTCACGAACCCCATTCACGAATGGATAGGGCTTGGCAAAAACATAGGCTCGCAGCTCTTTTCGTGTCGCGGTCTTGACTTCGGCAAGGCTGTCCTCTGCGACCCTCACTTGTTTACGGGCGGCAATGACCTGTTCCCGCGCAAAATAGGCTGCAATTCCCGCAGCGGCAGTGGCAGCAATGGCAAAAAGCGTGGCTACCCACAACAACCGAATTTCCCACTTGTCTTTCCAGTCGCGATAGGGCTTGGGGGCTTGTTCTTGCTGTGCTGGGGGCTCCTGAGTGACGTTAACAGTCATCGATCTTGGGCAATCGCAATTGTCGCAATCTTCATCGGTTTCGTTTGTACCGTTGGCGGTAGCATTGCGACCCTCATTGCCCTGTTTCCCGTTCCTGTTTGATGTGTCGCTCATAGCGAACGTCCGGAGATTGTATATGTCGCGCGGAAAGTACCTCAGCCTAGAAGAAGCTCGAAAGATGGGCAAGCTGAAGCGATTCGCCAAGGAACACCCATCGCAATCGGACGGGCGTTTCTGGCCGCTGCTGAAGGCTGTGGCTAAAGGCGGGAAAGAAGGTCGGCGAGCATCGTCTGAGGATGCTTCCGCCGATTATAGCGGAACTCGAATTCGCCGAGATACTTCTGAAGATGACGGGGGCTGACGTGAACATGCGTGCCCCGGATCGACCGCTTGAGCATGGACCAAAAGGCTTCCAGGGTGTTCACGTGGCTGTCGCCTCGCGCGTATTTCTTGGCGCTGTGATTGACCGTATCGTGGCGGTAGCCGAGTCGCGAGAGAACCTGATACGCCGCCAATTCGTCGGTGCTGATCCGCGTCCCCTTGGGCACCTGGGCGATGATCTCGGGAACCAGGGTGTGGCGCTTGGCGTCGGGAACGACCTTGGTGTAAACCTCGCCACCGTCGCGCTCCAAGATGCCGAATACAACGGTTTTGCCGACCGGGCCGCGCCGGCCGGTGCCCGTCTGCTTGCCGCCGACATAGGTTTCGTCGGCCTCGACGTGATCCGTAAGCGGCGGCTCGCCGTCGATCTTACCCATGTATCCGCGAATGGCGTGCGCCATGCGAAGCGCGGTCGGATAGGAAACGCCGAGCTGGCGCTGCAACTCCTTGGCCGGCACGCCATGCCGCGTCGTGGTGAACAGGTAGAGGGCGTAAAACCACTTCTGAAGCGGCACGTGCGAGCGATGAAAGATCGTGCCGACCATCGGGTAAATCTCGTATCCGCACCACGCACATTCGTAGGCCGGGTGGCGGCGGGTGCGATGAAACTTCCCGTGCTTGCCGCACTTCGGGCAATCCAGGATTTCGCCGTGGCGAAGCTGCATCAAGTATTCGAGGCAGGCATCGTCCGTCGGGAAATGCCTAAAGAAATCAACGACGGTGGGGGTGTCGGCCATATCGCTCTCCATATCCTAAGGAGATTATAGCGATGCGGCTTACGGGTGTCAAGTTTATAATCGCGATACGGTACTGTTGTGGATAAACTGTGGACCAATTGTGGATGAAACGAATACTTATCCACAAGAAATTTTGACTTAAGATGATTTTTTTGTTGCAAATCGGTAAAGGTAATTTAAAGTAATCGCTGCATGGTTTTGAGTTTTCGGACCCGAGCCATGCGGGCCGGGAAGCCTTCGGGTGGAACGGCTGGGGAGGCGTCAGGAGTGCTCTTCGGAGCACGTTGCAAGGGCCCCGCGTCCGAGCACTTGGCGCCTCTCTTTTTGTGCCCGTTCCGCCGCAACGGGTCACCGGGCTCGTCCGGGGATGGCCCAAGGGCTCCCGGCGCTTGGCGGCTCGCCCGGCCCCAGCGATGGTGGGGGCGTCGAGAAGAGGCCCGGCAGTTCCTAGAACGAGCTAGCCGTTCAAGATCTGCCGGGCCCCGACGTCTGCGTCAGTTAATGTAACCCGCGTCCATGCACTTGGTGCAGGGCTGTTGGTAGCAGCCCCGGCTGGCGCTTGTCAACCACATTTTGGGGCTCGTTTCCGATTCTTGTCGATATATTGTGTCGGCGCGCGGCGGACAGGCGCTAACTTTCCGCCGTCACCTCGGCCAGGAAGCGCTCGCGCTCGGCCGGATCGGCGATGTTCTCGGCGAGCTTGAGGTGGAGCTCGTGCAGATTCGCAGCCTCCGCCGCCGCCTTCTTCACCAACATGCCGGCCAGCGGCCCGATGTGCTGGGCCAGGCGTCGCTCGGCCGATTTGAGGTCGTCCTCGGCGATGGGCCGGCGGGCGGCGGGCGGCGCCTCCGCGGCGGCCGGTGGCGCGGCCGGAGGCTCGGGGGCCTGCGGGGCCTTGGCCAGGAACGCGGCCCGGTCGGCCTCGTCCGGGATGGCCGCGGCGACCGCCTCGTAGAACTCGCCGGCGCTCCGGGCCGAGGCGGCGGCGCGGCGGACGATGACCTTCGCCAGCGGCCCGATCACCTGGGCGAGCCGCTGCTCCTCCGCGGCCATCGTCTGCTCGTCCAGCGCCTCCGACGTCGCCGGCTCGGCCGCGGCCGCCGCGCTCGCGGGCACCGGGCGCCCGGGCGGCGCCTCGCTCGGGGCCGCCGCCCCGGCGGCGAGGGCATAGATCTGGTGCTCGCGAACGTGCTTGTCCTTCTTGATGCCGAGATAGCGGAACAGCTTCTGGTTGCCCTCGGTGAGCCGGGCGACGACCTCGTAATAGGAGCGGGAGACGAGGATCTCGTTGTCGCCGGCGAAGCTCATGACGCGCTGGGCCACGTTGATGCCGTCGCCGACCATGTTGGGCCGTCCGTTGAGGTCCTTGACGATCTTGATCGGCCCCAAATTGACGCCGATGCGGAGCGCCTCGGGCGCCATGCGCGCGGCGCCGCGCATGGCGCCGCTCACCGCGGTGGCGACGTAGAGCGCGTCCTCGGGATCGCCGAGAAAGCAGAGCGCAGCGCCATCGCCGGTATCGAGCACGAGGCGTTCGTCTTCGGCGATCCCGGCGACCGCCTCGCGGATAAAATCGTTGAGCCGCGCCTTCGTGGACATCTGCACCGAGTCGGGCTGTTTGGAGAAGCCGACGATGTCGATGAAGACGATGCTGCCGATGATGGTGCGGCCGGTATGCTCGATCATTCGTCCTCGCTCAGCTTTCGATCATCTTCATGGCCTGCTCCAGGCTGCGGCGCATGCGGTTGAAGGAAAGCGCCAGGCGGCCGACCTCGTCCGTACCGACCTTCTCGAATTCCGGGATATCGAAGTTGCCGGTGCTGATCGCGTCGGCGGCGCGGGACATGACGGAGATCGGCTTGATGATCATCCGGCTCAGCATCACGTTGAGCACGGCGTAGAGCACCACGAAGACGGCGCAGAGCGACAGCAGGAAGGTGAGGAACGCGCGGTTGGCGTTGGCGATCGGCACCGACATCGGCACCGAGACCACCTGGGCGCCGACGATCTCGTTGAGCTTCCAGCCGAAGCCGTTGGATTCGCCGTAGAGCGCCAGCATCGACTGCGGCGCCTCGGCGGGCGTGCTGTGGCAGGTGAGGCAGGCTTCGTCGCCGATGCGGATGGGGCTGGCGATGTAGAGCGTCCGGCCGCCGGGGGTGGCGCGCTCGCCGGTCAGCACCTCGAGCGAGTCGTCGCGCTTGAACGCCTGCACCAGATCGGCCTCCCAGTCCGCCGCCCGGTCGCGCGGGTTGGTCGGGTTCAGAGTGGCTTCCTTATAGGTGTACTGCTGGTACTGCTCGGGCAGGCGGCCCAGCGTCTCGGTCGCCGCATAGGCCGGCACGGTCTGGGGCAGGAAGGTCTTGTCGAGCTGGGGCGCGAGCTTCGGCCGCACCTCCTGGACCGTGTAGCTGCGGATCGCCCGCGCCGACTCGATCATCAGGTTGGCGTTGTGCACCACCTCGGTCCGGGCGTTCTGCTGCAAGAGGTTGTACGAGATCACCCCCGAGACCAAGAGCCCCAGCAGGAACACCACGGTCAGGACCAGGTTGAAGCGGAAGCGCAGACCCACGAGA
>Ga0307428_1001814_pt1 | contig 10240 bp, 12 predicted proteins | sample SalMarWE160240MG_FD_202161 | JGI IMG/M metagenome (GOLD analysis project Ga0307428, IMG submission 202161) | Salt marsh sediment microbial communities from the Plum Island Ecosystem LTER, Massachusetts, United States - WE1603-240 | ecosystem: Environmental > Aquatic > Marine > Intertidal zone >...
GTAGGTTTTCTACTCGGCTGCGAGCAAAAAACATCACCGTGAGGAGGTGACAACAAATGGCTTACATGCTTAGACAACGCTTGACTAACAAGACCGATCTGGCAGGCACGCCAACCTGGCGCTTCAAGCTGCCGTCCGTTGGTCGCTACACTGCGCTGGAATTGGTGATTGACTGCAATCGCTACGCAACGCGAGCTGATCCACTGGTTGTTTATCCACTGGAGACGCAAATCACCAAAATCGAGGTTCTGGAAGGTGGTTCGCGTCCGTTGCTTTCCCTTTCCGCTTCACAGCTGGATGCTTGCAACTACTGGGACTTTGGAAGGCCAAACGCCCGGCGACACCGTGAGGAGGCTGCAACGGGAAACTTGCTACACCTCTTTTTGATGGGTGGGCGAGACCTGTACGACCGGGAATTCGGGTTTGACTTCGCAAAGCTGGCCGAGACCTACCTCGAATACACTCATACTATGACGGCTGACACTGCTGAACTGTTCGACGTGAGTGATCACCAAGTGTCGGTCTACGGCTGGCGATGGATGGGCAACGACGCGCCGAATTTCAAAGGCTACCGTCGCATCCGCCAACTTGCTGCTTGGGCTACCTCTGCGAGCGACACCCTGAAATTCGTTGACCTGCCCACGGGAAACCCCATCCGGCGGATCGGGATTCAGAGCAAAAGCGACGATACCACCATCGGCGGGGCAATCAAGGAGATCGAGCTTCGCGTGAACGACGGCGAGTATAGCCCGGTTCATATCGTTAGCCCGATGCACTGGGTCATGCAAGAAGCCAGCGAGTATGGGTTGATTAACGAGATTGGCGGGATCGGTTACTCTGCCAGCAATGCTGCAACTGAGCTGCCCAGATGGTGGGGATATTATCAAACCCTCTTGGCTGCAACCTACGGCTCTTTCACGGCGGAGGCGGCTACGCACCTGTTTATCACGCTACCAGCACGGATACATCACCAGACGACCGGCGATAAGGAATTCAACTTTGTCAGCCGTGGGTGGGGCTTCCAGAAGTGCTTGCGCATCGGGTTTGACCATGACCGTGATGGGTTCGACTTGCTGAAAACCAGGGGAATGGGATCGCTTGACCTGGAACTGACTGAGAACGCTGCCAGCAAGAACGCTGCTGTCTTTGTGGAAGATTTGCTCAACTACTAGACATCGGTAAGAGGGTAGGGTGCTATGCCAAGATGGACGCGAGTGATCGGGGACAGCATAGTCTATCAGGGACCTTGTTTGCTTCTGGACGTCATCCTGTGGCCGGACGTAGCGACTGACTACGTTGACATCTATGATGGTCGCGATGCCACTTCCGGGAAAAAGTTCTGCCGGATCGAGGCGGATGTGGACAAAACACGCCACCTGCGCTTCGGCCAGGGTGTGCCCTTCGACGTAGGTATCTATGTGGACGGCGCTGACTCAGTGGTTGAAACGACTGTCGTTTTCGAGCCGCTGCCCGCCTGACAATCCATAAATCGAGATCAACCCTTCCCTTCGCCCGGCGCGTGTTCGGAAGGGTTCACGTTAGGGACAGGGAAGGGTTTTTCTATTCATGCGATATTCTGCATCTGTAGAAGTTCCGGCCAGCACAACAGAGGCTGATCCACATGAAGAGTACCTGGAGCTTTGCTCTGGCACAATCTCTCAGGTTTTCGTGCTGTTTCCGCCTGGGCACGCTGGGCTAACTCATATCCAAGTTTTTTACCAGACCAGGCAGATTTTTCCCTCGACACCGGGGGAGGCTTTCACGGGGGATGATACCCAATACGTTTTCTCTGAGCGCTGGCCGATTTTCGAGGCCCCTCACGAGGTCTTGCTTCGGGCTTGGAACGAGGACACCGAAAACACACACACGATAATCGTTGAGTTGAGTGTACTTGCGCCAGAGATTTACATATCGACGGCTGTTCGGTCTCCGATACTGCCGGAAGGGATGTTTTTATGACTGGCATAACCAATCCAGCACAGGAATACTTTAAAGATGGGCTTTGGGGTTGGGTTACTGACCAGTGGAAAAAGCTCATTGGCGATGCAGCAGGCCACCTCCAGGTTGACGTTGTTGAATCTGGCTTACCGACCGGCGCGGCCACAAGCGCAAACCAGACCACCATGATAACGGCACTGCAACTAATTGACGACCTGCGAGCAGCATTGACGACTGTGGCGACTGACAGCCTGGACGTGCGACTGGACGGCCAGACGGCAGATGTAGAGGTCAAACAACAGACAGCCGCCGACCTGACACCTGGGGTCATGGGCTGGGATGGATCGGCGTGGCGCAAGCTGCCGATGTTGTGGGGATTCACAGAGACGGTAGCGGACCGTCAATTTGACACGGACGCCGATGCGGGTACAAACGACCTGACATTTACTGCGCCTGCAGGGGGCGAGGTATGGGTAATCACAAATGTTGCATTCCGAAACCGTGGCTCCGTGTGCTCAAGTATCGTGGTGACAGCCTACGTGGCGGGTGCAACCCCTCCATTAGTGGTGGAATATAGCCCAGTGGCAAACCAGTGGGATACCCATGCAATTCACTGTGTTCTGGAGTATGGAGACTCGCTGATGATAAGATTCAATGACTGTACTGCGCTTGACTATATCGAGGCACAAATGATAGGCTATTCAATGTCAGTTGCGGAGTGACGCATGGCTGGTTATCCTGACTGGACAAGGGCAATTCAACTTCTTGGCAGAGACGTTGCTACAGGCGAGGATGTGATCCTTGGCTTGGATAGCGATGGCCGGATTACCGTCTTTTTGGTTGACGACACGGATCAGTGGGGCCAGGTTCTCGCTGTCGGAAATGCTGAGCTTGCTGCTCGACTGGGCTCCCCGGTAGCCTGGGATAGACGGGGGAATGTACTGCGGGCATTCGATTTTGCCAATGGGCTGCATGGCCTTCAGAAGATCACTTCGGGCGCTGGTGCTATCGTGGCTTTGAATGCAGAGCATTGGCAAACAGGGGGATATTCTCTCTACATGATCGGCGGCAACGACGTAGATCGAAAAGCCTATGTCCGTGCAGGGTTCGGGTTGGCGACCGGTGGGAGACTTGGCGGGACTATATGTTGGGCAGTGGAAGCAATCCCCCAGTATCTAGAATTATGTGTTGGAGGATCGAAAGCGGAGACTCTTTACACTGGGCGCATCCGGTATGACTTTCCGAATGAGAAACTTCAATACCAAGACAGTGATGAAGCATGGCAGGACATAGCTACCAAAACTATAGCTACTTCCACGCATGTGTTCCATCACCTGAAGTTGGTTGTAGACATAGACGCCGTGACTTATGTTCGCGCCATGCTGGATGATTCCCAATATGACTTGACAGGAACGCTGCCCAGCAGCGCTGACCCTAAAACTGGTGGGCACTGCTTCACTGATATTTTTCTGTACAGCAACGAGGGGGAAAATGATAGTATTTACGTTGACTCTCTCATCATGACAGTAAAGGAGCCGTAAAATCATGGCAAAGTTCTGGCAACTCTTGGAAGATTCAGTCATCACGCAAGCACTGACCACGCTGTCACTGATCGGCGCGGTTATTTACCTGGTCGTCGCCGGGCAGCCGATACCGGAAGGTCTGTTCGGGCTGGCAAGTTTGGCGATGGGATTCTACTTCGGGAGCAAGGGGCAACTCACAGGCAAACAGGCTGCAAAGTCTGTCATGCAGCAACTAGAAAGGAAGGAATGAGATCATGCCAAAATACACAATCACCGACACCAAAGAAACGGCGACGATTACGCCAGGCGGTGGCCGCAAGCAAGTCTATCGCGTTTGGCTCATCACGGAGCGGGGCGCAACTGGCTCCGTTCTTGTGGAAAAGGCCGACTGGACGGCGGAGAGACTGCCCGTAATTCTGCAAGCGAAAGCCGACGAGTTAGACCTGGCGTTCACGCTGACTGGCTAAATCACAAAGCAAGTAGGTTAAAATGTTACCAAGTTTCATAACATATTTCCTACATGGTATCCTTCAGTCCATCCTACTATGGGCGCCACTCGTGGAGCCGCTACAAGAAGCCACAACCCCCAACCCCTGGTGGTATCCTTGTGAAATTCACGAACTTTGGGCCTATCTGTTGGATGCCAACCAGCGGCCAACAGCCGAGTTTATGGATTTATACTGGGACTGTTTGTGGTCAAAATTCAGGGGCCAGATCGCACAGGGATACAATGCAGCTATCGGAAACCGGGTGATCCCGATTTGGCAGACCATCGGTGATCTAGGTGAGACATTTGACACAATCTCCGAGTGGCTGTGGACACTCTGGTTCAAGATCGGTGAAGAGCTACCAGACTGGTCTTTCGACGTGGCCGAGGGGCTGTGGGCACTGTGGAACTGGTTTCCAGAGCCGATCCGCGAGGGACTGCAAACCTGGGCAGAGTTTCTGGAAAACGCGCCTGAAGCAATCAAAGAATGGGTGATCGAGTTCGTCGGATGGGCCATTGATTGGATCAACGAGCTTTGGGAATGGTACACCGTCCTGGGTCAGATCATAACTGATTGGTGGGTGTGGGCACACGGTCAGTTGACAGACTTGCTCACCGATGCTTATGCTTGGCTTGTGCGTGTGTTGGGCGAGGCGTGGTCATTCCTCATTTGGTTTTGGAGCGATCCAACCGGCGCGGTAGCCTCGTGGCTCTCACCCTGGTGGTCTCAACTTGTCACGTTCGCTGGCGACTGTTTGAATTTTTGGTACAACCTGTGGGGGTCTTATGCAGAGGAGCTTGCAGGATTTTTGGCCGACCCACTAGATTTCTTGTGGGATCGTGGGGAAGCATGGCTAAATAGGAAATTGGAGCAATCATAATGGCTTTCAACCTACCGCCTGGTCCAACACCTGGTTCTCTAAGAGAAAAAATCGAGTGGATGCTCCAGAGACCTTTTGTACTGGTCTATGAAACCATCATAGAGCCGATTGGGGATCGTCTCCGGGCAGGTGTGGACAACCTGTTGGAGCAAATGGAGCAAGCTCTTCTCTCCTACTCTCGACCGTGGATCGCCCGGATAGCCGATGCGCCAGGATTGCCAGAGGAAATCAAGGATATTTTGGATCGCGCTAATAATCCACAAGGACAGGTAGAGATCGCGGCTGTGATCGCGGTTGTCGCTGGGATTTTGATTGGTATTATTCAGGGCGCAATGGGGCCAATTTCGCGGTTCATGTCTTATTTTGTGGAAAGGATCGTCCAGACAGGCAGGCCCGATCCAGAATCGCTTTTCAGGATGCACCGGCGCGGTGCGCTGGACGCGGACCAACGGGACTCTTACCTGGACGATCTTGGTGTATCCGACCGGCTGAAAGATGCTTTCGGCACGATCTCAGAGGTTCGGCCAGGATTAGGCGAGCTTATCACATTGTGGTTAAGGGGACACCTCGACACAGCCGCGTTTCACGGTAGGCTTTCAGAAGAAGGTGTCCCTTCTCTTCTTTTTCCCGACATTGAAAAGCTGGCTGTGGCGCTGGCCTCGCCTGTGGACTTGGTGAGGTTCGCCCTCCGTGAAGTCTGGCGGCCGGAGCTCCGGCCGGAGTTGTTGTCCCCGGACGCGCCCGACAAGTATTACAGCCTCATGGCCCAACAGGGCTTTGACCATGACTCTGCTGCTGACTACTGGGCTGCCCACTGGGAACTACCATCTGTCGGCATGGGCTTCCAAATGTACCATCGTCTGGAATCGTTTACGGAAGCTGACCTTCGGGCGCTGCTGACTCGCCTCGACATTCTGCCCCGCTACCATGACCAATTGATTGCCATAGCGTATAACACTTACACTCGCGTTGACGCCCGGCGCATGTACGCTGCTGGCGTGCTGAGTGCTGAGGAGGTCCTGCAGAGCTATTTGAATCAGGGCTATGACGCGGAAAAGGCGCGGAAACTGGCGGATTTTGCGATTGCCGACGCTGGCGCTGCTGACAGGGAATTGACCAAGAGTGACATCTTGAACGGCTACAGGGACGGGCTTCTGTCGCTGGCTGAAGCAAGAGATATGCTAATTGGTATCCGCTACAGCACAGAGGCTGCAATTTACCTGCTGGCCCGGATTGATGCACAGCAAGCGCAAAAGCTGGTAGACGCGGAAACGGACATTTTCCGAGACCTGTTTGTCAACAACGATTTGTCGCTAGTAGAGGCACAAAGTGAGTTGGCAACGTTGGGTCTGCAAGCCCGGCAGATCGAGCTTCTCATTGCAGAGTGGACGATAGACCGTGAAGGCAAGGTCAAACGCCCGACACGGGCAACGCTGGAACGTTTGTACAAGACCGGCACGATCACGCAAGAGGAGTTTGTGTCTACCCTGGACGCCATAGGATACCAGGACAAATACATTGACTGGTATCTTACCAATATCGCGCTTGAACGGCAAACAGAGGCCGAAAAAGAAGAAGAGCGGGCGCGAAAGGAACGCGAACGGGTAGAGAAAGACAAACGCCGGACAGCCTACCAACGTGACAAGGCGGAGCTTGACGTTGAGATTGCAGAGGTCAACGCGGCTATTGCAGCCGCCGATGTTGCACTGGCAGAGGCCACACACGAACGGAACGAGGCACTGCGGGCTGCGCTACCACTGGAAGAACGCGCCACAATCGAGCGCGATTATATGCTGATCGCCCACGACGCTGACAACGCCATAGGCCAGGCGCGGATTGTGGTGGCCGGCCTGCGAGCGGAGGACAAGGCGCTGCGCTCCCTGTTGGCTGTGCTTGATCAGTCTCTCGCCACAAATATAGATGTGGCCTTGCAAGAAGAAATCAAGGCCAACATCGCCAGTATGCGAGTAGCACAAGCCAGGTTCACGGACGCGGCTGCTGCTATCGTGGTTGAGATCGCGCGGCTGAAAGAGACTGGCGCAACGGAAACCGATCCGGTTGTGCTAGAGCAAATGGCGCTGGACTTGTTAGCGCTTCAGGTAAGGGAAAAAGAGGAAAGGCAGGCTATCACCAGTGTGGGGATTGACATTTCTAGTGCTATGGAGAGCCTGGGCGCAACGATGGGAGCAGAACATCGGGCGGACTTAGAGACAGAGCAAGCCGTTGTCCGGGTAAGACTTGCGGACATCTCAGAGCGCATTGCCACGGCACAATCAGCTATGGCGGAGACCGCAAAGGCCAAACTGACTGCCAAGAACGCTATGGACGCGGAGTTGACAGAGTTGCCCGGCGCTGTGCAGGAGCTTGAAATCTTGCAGCATTACAACAGCCTGATAGAGCGCATACGAGCACAGGTCAAAGAGTTGCGGGTGCGCTTGTCACAATTGCGGGTGCAAAAAGCTCTGCTTACTTTTGAGTATGCGGGGCCTTCGGGGTAGGGGAGGGGTAGAAAGTGCACTTACAGAAGGGTTTGCCGATAGACAAGATCGGGTGCATCTTCTTGTTGGCGCTGCTATTGTGCATCATAGTGCTGGCGAGCATGTTCACCGACAGCAGCAGTCAAGCAGAGCTTACGTGGACACCCAGGCCAACCGGCGCACCTGTCACGCCAGCCTACAAGGTGTTTTTACCTGTTGTTCTTGACATTAAGCCAACAGCCACACCGATACCACGACCAACGATAGGGGGTTAGAAATGCCAAGTCCGAGAGAAGCATTAATCAAGCAGGTTAGAAAGCTAAGGGAGGCAACGGCCAAAGTGAATCGTGGGGCAAAGGTTCAATCCGAGGCTCAAGCGGAGAAAGACCGGCAAGCCAGCTAACGTCAACCCACCACGTCCAACGGGCTGACGACTCAGGCTGGACAATTTCCCAAACGTCATCTTGGGTCATAGCAAGCTCGCGAGGTCTGACCGTTCCGTCCTTCCCAACAATCGCGTTGGTGACGACGTTCCGAGTGTGGACTTCGACATCATAGGTTTGCACGCTGCCCAAGTCCCCGCTTCTGAAGCCATAATTCAACGTTGTGAAGTACTCTTGAGAGTAGGTTTGTGGACCTACTCTCTTTGCTTTCCCCTTAATCCCCTTGATTGTGTCTACCCCATCAAATCTATACGCTTTCTTTGCCAGTATCTCCAGGTCGGTTGTAATCCCCTCGACTTTCAGGTGGCCTAACCTCAGATTATCACGTGCAGCTTCGAGCCGCTTAAAGCCCTTCTCCTGGACAATTAGTGAATCTGTGTCCATGTAGAGGACATTTTCCCACCCGGCCAAATCCAGGAGCATTAGCATGTGTTCTCTGGCGTAGGCTGCTGTGTGGGCACTCACAGCCGGAAAGCTGTCGAAACTCTCGCCCTCGTAATACTGGCGGATGGTCTTACCTCCGAATGTCCAATCCACACATCTATCACCCGTCTCCGCCCGCACCCAACGCCGTACAGACACCTGGTCAAGCGGTGCATCTCCAAGAATCTCTTGCCTGTATCCCCTCTGTGCAAATTTCCCGTACAGACTGTTTCTCAGGAGCTTGCAGATCAGAGATCGCCCAGTGTCACCGGCTGCCTTGTACTGCTGGCGCAAAGGGGTCAGGGTATTGATGTACTCTGAAAAGAGGTCAGCAGGCTCATAGAGTGCCACTTCTCCGATCGCTCTCAGGTGGCCTTCTGCGATCGCGATCCTCAATTCAGGTGTACAAAGCTGCATGTGGAAAGTGCCGATAGGAAAATAGTTACTGTTCTTGTGCCGGTATGGATAGTATGGTTTGTCTGTGGTCACAATGACATCTGCAATCGCAAGCCAACGTTCCATCAGTGTGAAAAGTTCATCTGGATTGCGTGCTCTGACTATTTTGAGCAATTTCTGTGGATGGGGACTGTCCGCCATGACATAAGCATACAACCCGTTTACATCCAATTTGTAGTAGTTTTGGCCGTTGAATTTCCCTGTCCGAAACACCTCGACACGTCCGCCCCTATAGCTAGCCCGTTCCAAGTCTATTGCATCTTGGCGGTTATGGATCCCAATCTGGACATCCATAAACTTGTGACGGTATGCGTTCCACGCTTGCCCGGCTGCTGTAATCGCAAAGTCCCCCAGGTCATGAGTGTCTAGAAACGAGAGCCAGAACTGCCAGACCTGTACTAACACCTGGACATCTTGTTTGCAGTAGGTAGCCAATTCGTCATCTGTGGCTGTCTCAAAATTAACAGTTCCCTTTGTCACACCAAACTCTCTGCCCAAGTCGGCCAAGCTGACTTGCCAATAGTTGCTGTTGTCCAGCAGGTGAATTTTCTGCTTGTCTGACTGGAAGGTAAAAAAGACGCAACTTTCACTCATGATTGCGTAGTCAGGGGCAAAGCTGTTGGCGGGGAGAATTGAGAAGGAATTAAGAAGACGTGCATCATAAGAAATATTGTGAGCGACAATGTAAATTTGCTCATGCTTGCCAGAAATAGCAAAGACCCACTCCCAAAACTCCAGGGGGGTCCGAAATTCGAGCCATTCTACCTCTTGCAATCCCGTCTCCGGCGCGTACTGACCCAGGCACGCCCAACCCAGGCGCAAGGCATGATCTACTCGCTTGTCGTCCAACTTGGTCATTTTCGCTTCGGTATCCACGAAAATGAGCGCGTCCGGACGGCGCGATTTCCGGTTCTTGCGGAGCCAATGACACCTACGATCCAGATGAGGGATTTTCACGGCTTGCCCTTTTCTGTAGAGCCAGCAGGTTAAGAGCTAGATTCATGATGAGGAGAGCCAAAATCAGGCTGTCCGGGAACACAATACCATCCACCACTTGGAAACCCAATGACAACCCGATTATCCCAACGATGACAGCCACCATTTTATCCCACCAATTCCTCATACTCTTCAATAATCTCGTAGTATTCGCCCTCTACCCAATAATCAAGATCATACGACTGGCTTGCCGTTTGCTCCCATTCGATAAAGACATCGGGATGGTACTCCACAACAAACCTCTCAAAATCTGTCGGGTGGATTTTGTCCGGTGCAATCGTGGTCATTAGTTTCCTCCTACCATTCTACCTCCGGCGATTTCCATGCTCCTGTTACAGCAGCATCAAAAACCTCTGAGAACTGACTACCTGCATACCCACCAAATCGGGCCTTCGCTTCCATTATCGCGTCCTCAATAGTCATCTCCCGTGAGACAGTCATGTCAAACTTCTGCCGACGAAACTGACCAGTTGCACGGTCACGGCCAAATATGGTGATTTGGTATGCGTACTTGTCGGCCCAGGGTATATCAGAGATCGTGAAAAGAGAATGTGGAATGGTTTCGTCAAGTCTCAAAGCAGCAATTTCTGGTTCAAGCGCATCCGCTATTTGCACT
>Ga0307428_1001816_pt1 | contig 10236 bp, 13 predicted proteins | sample SalMarWE160240MG_FD_202161 | JGI IMG/M metagenome (GOLD analysis project Ga0307428, IMG submission 202161) | Salt marsh sediment microbial communities from the Plum Island Ecosystem LTER, Massachusetts, United States - WE1603-240 | ecosystem: Environmental > Aquatic > Marine > Intertidal zone >...
TCAACACACTTTTTGGGAAGAATATTGGCCAGAGCAAGTATCCCTCCTTTACAACCAAGGGTGAGTGCTCCAAACAAAGCACCTGCTGTACCAACCAAAACGTTAAAATCAGGATTGACCTGATTAAGATATTGGCCGAGTTGATTAACATTGCCACTACTGTCTTTAATGCCAATAATATTGGGATGCTTTGAGAGTGCTGATAAGGCTTCTACACTTAGATTAATTCCGGTAAACTTGGGGACGTTGTAGAGTAAAATAGGTATTTCAACCTGGTCAGCAACAGTAGAATAATATTTTATTAAGGCTTCGTCATTCATTTTACTGCCATAATAGAAAGGTGTCACAATCAGTGCAGCATGTGCACCCATCTTTGCCATTCTATTGGTCAGATAAATGGTTTCCCGAGTTGATTCGCAACCGGAACCAACGATAATTAACATGTTTTTGGAAGCAGATTGGATAGTCGTTTTCACAACATCAATTTTTTCTTCTTCCGAAAGATAAACATTTTCCCCATTAGATCCCAAAACAATGAGCCCTTTAATGCCACTTTTGCTTAATTTTTCCACATTTTCAGCTAAATAGTGGTGGGCTACATCGTCTTTTAGAAAGGGTGTAACAATAGGTGGATAAATGCCCGCTAAGTTCATTGTTTTCAAGATAGACCTCCTTTTACTTAATTAAAAAATGAAATTCATAAAATGAGCAACCTTTTATTTATTATAATGGATAGATTAAGTTTGGCAAATTATTTTTAATAATATTCACATTTTTTCATTTACCTCTTTTTCTTAAATTCAATCTTTTTAAAATCTGAAAAGTAAAATATTTAATCTAGTGGGAATTCCCGCTAGATTAAAGGATAGGCTATTTCATCGGAAAAGAACATTATCCCTATAGGTTGGATAACACCGGTATAATATTCAAAATTACTCATTGTTTCTTTGTGTTGAATTTTCATAGCTACAAAAAATTTTTAATTCGGAATAATTTAGAAAACTTTACCCTGAATAACATGCACAACTTTCCTCAAATAACATACCCGGGCTCTGAGACTGTGGGTCAGGCTGAATAAGTTCACAAAATAATGATATACTGAAAAAAATAAAGACAGGTGATAAGCATGGCCAGAAAACCGAGAATTCACTACGAGGGTGCACTTTATCATGTTTTGGTTCGGGGTAACAATCGTTCCTATATTTTTAGGAGCAAGGACAATAAAGAAGAGTATAAAACAATCATCTCAAAATATAAGAAAAGATATCGCTTCAAATTATATGCCTATTGCATCATGGATAATCATGCTCATTTACTGATAGAAGTTGAAGATATTCCTTTATCAAAGATCATGCAAGGTATCCAGCAAGTTTTTACCCAATATTACAATAGAAGAAGTAGAACTACCGGTCATGTATTTGAGCAAAGATATAAATCCTTCTTATGCGATAAAGATCACTACTTGCTTTCCTTAATCCGATATATTCACCAAAATCCGGTCCGCTCAAAATTAACCGGTACCCTCGATTATGAATGGAGCAATCACCGGGAGTATATCGGAAATTCGCAACTTGCCGATGTCAATTTCCCGCTCAGTTTGTTTGAATCCCAAAAAAACAAAGCTATCAAAAGATATCTAATTTTTATGGACGAGACGGAAATAAAAGTGGTTGAATCAATGACGAAAGAAGAGGATACAATAGAGGTGGCAAAAAATACAGAAGAAGGATATAAAATAACGAAAGAAGCATTAATTAAAATTATCGAAGAAGTTACGGAAATAAAACTGGATAAAATAAAAGGAAACACCAAAAGTAAAAAAATATCAGATATCAGAAAACTTTATATTAAAAACCTTAAAAAATATACAACTATACCCAAAAAAGAAATAGCCGATTTACTTGAGATCGGAAATTCAATGGTAACCAATGTGTTAAGCGGAAGATATACGGAAAATGACTTCATCAACAGATTAAATAGAGAAATTGATAAAAATGTGAAGTTGTGAAGCCTGAACCCATATATACAATTCTGTCCATCATGGAAATACAGAAAAGATTACAAAAGTCATTGCGGATGAACTGAAAGCCAAAATGGTCGAACCGTCAGATGAGGAAGCGAGCAAATGGGAGGAATATGATTTGATTGGTTTTGGTTCTGGAATTTATTTCGGGAAACATCATGAAAGTATTCTACAATTAGTAGGGCAATTACCAGCAGTTAAAGGTAAAAAAGCCTTTGTTTTTAGTACCAGTGGTATTTTAAGAAATTACAATGAATCCTTAAAAGCGTATTTAACTGCAAAGGGATTTCAGATGGTGGGGGATTTTTCTTGTAAAGGTCTTGATACGTATGGACCCATGAAACTTATGGGCGGGATAAATAAAGGTCGGCCCAATGAAGAAGATTGCCAAAAAGCGCTAGAATTTGCCCAAGGTCTTTTAGAATAAAAACATAAAGTGTGTGCCAGTTCAGTTCATTTTATTCTTCTATTATAGATAAATAGGGACAGCTTGAGCTCAAGATGTCCCTATTATTTTAGTACATCGTTTTTAATGTGAATAGTTTGTTGATTGTCTTCATCTAAAACCAGCATTTGCTCACCGCCGAACTCAATGCCGGCACAAAATCCTTCGTCTTGAAAAATGGTTTTTTTATACTTCTTTTCCAGGAGAGTCACTTCTACTTTGCCCTGAAGGTTTTCTTGGACCAGAGGAATCATTTTTCCGTTCCTTGGACCGTTAAGCAGGAAAAAATCGCTCTGCTTTGTACTGGTTTGTATGTGCAATGCATATCTCGCATTTTCGACCTGTATTTTAATATCAGAATGATTCTGTGCAATATGGATCCGGCTTTGGTTCATCGTGGTAAAAGAATAAAAAACCTCTTTAACATACAAGCCGATAAGAAAACCACGAAAAGAAAAAAATGAAAAAGGGATGTGGGCCAAAGAACAGCTCAAAGAGGTTTTAGGATGAGAAAAATTATTAGATTGTATCCATATCCAGGAATAAGGAAAAGCTTTACCCCAGTTTTTCTCTATGTAGCCTTTTCCATTTTCAAAATCAATGATTTCTCCGTTAACATTTAGTTTTCCCATTAAATCCATATCCATAGCGCATACCTGACTGTAGCACTGCAAGGAAGGAATATAGTTATAAAAGCCCATGCTTCCTGGATTTATCAGTGTGTCAGGCCATTTAAGGACGTTTTTAAAGCCCAGAGTCCCTTTTACTTTAAAGTCCGGATCATCGATATTTAATTCTATACGGTCAAGGGAAAAATAGTTATCCGCAATCGAAACGGAAAAGGTGTCCCGGGTTGAACTGAAATCATTAGTGGGGAATCTTTTGTATTTATAGGCAGTATCCGTACCATGTAAAAGCTGAATAAAGCTATGGGATTCTTCTTTCGTGTTACCTAAAAATAGTCCCGGAATAAAGGCAAAAGTCCGTTTCTTATTTGCGTCCACAATTTTAAAGTACCAACCTTCAAAAAAATGACTTCTTTTGCCTCGTCCGTGAAATAAATCAGGATTTAACAGTTGTTTTAACATGTTTATCGCGCCCCTGTAGTTTATAGAAAAAGTCTATCTTTTTTGAGTGCTAAATTCAACCTGATTTATATACTATCACAGCTTAGATATAAATAGAAATAGTGATGATATTTTTCGAATTTTTATTGGATACAAGGAAATATTATTTAAAATATCAATCATTTATCGACACTTTTTAGAAAAGAAATGTAAAAAAAAATGGGGTCGCATCTTTATCTTTGACAAGTGACCTATTTGATTGTCACACGGTCTGCCGTCCCCTTGACATTCTGTTCCTCTAAATTCAGAGACTAGAAATATGATTGATGAACGGGAATTATCTTTACTTCCTAAAGGTCTTTTTATTCTCAATGCCGCACGAGGTCCAATTATAAATAAAAATGCTTTAATGAAGGCTTTGGATAGTGGACATTTACGAGGTGCTGCTTTAGATGTATATTGGGAAGAACCTCCGGAACCGAAAGATCCGATTTTGAATTATTCCAATGTCTTGGCTACTCCCCACATTGCCGGAGTAACCGATGTTTCTTATCAGGGGATAGCTGCTAAAGTAGCAGAAAATATCCGTAGAGTAATGAGTGGAAAACTACCTATATACTGCGCTAATCCAGCTTTAAAAGCAGGTTGGCTAGAAAAATAAAAAAATTTTCTGGAATCCAGTTTGATCCCAAAGCGGTAGATGCATTTTTTAAATTATTAGAAGAGGAGAAGTAAAGGGTTATTGACTACCTTATCGTTGGAGGCCTCCAGAAAGCCCATAAGCGTAAATTCCACATCTAATACCCTATTAGACGATGTGCTTTGGTTTTTTATTATGTTTGGTCACTATATTTCCACCATGCTATTGACAATATGTAGCCTGCAAAAGAAGTAAAAATCAATGAAAGATAACTCCACTCGTTTAATCGACTTTTTAACACCTCACCAGCAGCCCCACAATATATTGAAGGAATTGACCAGGGGAAATAATAGCCCCAGCCCACAATAGGGATAAGCTGTGCAAAAATCAATGTCAACACTAGAAAACCTAAAGGCGCTAAAAATCCCTTACTCCATAAAGCAAAAAAGGCGATGAGAGTTCCCAGCGCCATGGTTAATAAGGCGGTAATTAAATAAGTTATAATATTTTCAAAGATAATACTGTATTCCCACCCAGGCAGTTTTAATATTCCCGCAATTATAAATCCTAAAACCAAGATGAAAACTGTCAGACAAAGACACCAGATAAAGTAAACAATGAATTTTGCATTTAATATATGCGTGCGGGAAATCGGTAAGGATAGTAAATCCCTGTAAGTACGATCTACATATTCTCTACCGAATATATAACTGGCTACAAATCCAAAAACAATGACTCCACCAATTGCCATAACCTGCGATAACATTGAAAAATAAGCGCCCCAGCCTACTAAGGTCGATAGTATAGAGAGCTTGGTGCTTATGATTCCTGACTTAGGGACAAGTTCTGGATTTTGTAATAAAAACATTAAAAGTCCTCCAAAAATAGGACCTAAAGAAAAGGCAATAAAAGTAATCCAAATCATGTTTAAATGCTTGAGTTTAAGACACTCTGATAAAAATGCCCTTTTTAGTTCATTCATACTTTATGCCTCCTCGGTATTGATTGTTCTTATGAAAAAGGATTCAAGATCCTCTTCAAAGACAGATAGTGTTCGTGGTGTTAAACCTGCTGTTACCAACCATTCACAAATGGTTTCTGGCTTATTTATTACACTTGGGTCATATATTTCAATCATATTTTTTTGGTTAATATTTGAAGATATGTTCTTGCTCTTTAGAAATTCTAAAGCCTTTGAATTATTCCCGGTTTCTATTATTAACTTTTTTATTACCTGGTCTTTTAATTTCTCAGATTTCAACTCTTTTATGAGCCTTCCTTTATGAATAATACCGATTTTAGTCACTAACTTTGAAAGCTCACCTAAAATATGACTTGAGATAAAAATAGTAGTTCCATTTCTTGAAAGCTCTTTAAGCATTTCTCGAATCTCTATTATTCCTGCGGGGTCCAGTCCATTCATAGGTTCATCTAAAAGAAGTAGTTTAGGCCTATGCATTAATACTTTTGCCAGTCCAAGGCGTTGTAAGTTACCTAACGATAGATGTTTAGCTTTAGCATTATGATAGTCTTTAAGTTTTAATCTATCAATAACATTATCAATTAAGTTTTTATCTATCAATTTCCTCAAATTAAAAAATACTTCAAGATTTTCTCTAACAGAGAGGTTAGGATATGAATCCGTGGACTCTACCATATACCCCACATCATTCCAGAGAGCAAAATTTTTCCTTATATCTTTGCCAAATAGCTTAACAGTCCCTTGATTTGTTTTGGGATTAATCATTCCAAGCAACAACCTAATTGTGGTGGTTTTCCCTGTGCCATTTAAACCTACAAAGCCATATATTTCTCCAGATTCTACTTCAAGGGAAATATTATTGACAGCAATTAAATCCTTAAATTTTTTTGTCAAATTATATGCTTCAATTGTTTTCATTTTTTTCTTCCTCATTTCCAAACATATCGCTTAACTACCAAGAAGGCATTTTTATATTTGATTCTTGATGCTCTAGTCATAAATAAAGGATAGCTTAAAAGTAGATCAACTGTCAAGAATAAGGATTTAGCTCCATTTTTTCTAAAAAGAAGGATTTTTAAATCTTTTGTCGAATCTTAAAATGTAAATGGGAATTTTAAAAATATCTCACCGGACAGTAAAATAGAATGAATAATATTCTTTTAGAAAAACTGAAATCAGAAATGGAGATTGAGCCTGAGAAGGTGGTCCTTGCATATGCGAAAGATTTTTATACTCAAAGATTACTAATGGTTTTCTAAAATGCCAATGGAAATCTTATACTAAATAATTTTGATTTTTATGGAGGGTAAAAAAATGAATCATTGGAAATCAATGCTGAAAGCTGACCAGACAAACTGGTTATTAGAAGATGACAATCCTTCGGTTAGATATTTTACTTTAGTTGATCTCTTAGAAAAGTCAAAAGAAGATCCGGAAGTGCTAAAGGCTAAAGCCGAAATTATGCAAAAAGGAGTAGTACCTAAGATCTTAGCTAGACAGAAAGAGGAAGGATATTGGGAAGAGGCAGAAAAATTTTATACTGCCAAATATAAAGGGACCATATGGCAGATTCTTATCCTGGCTGAACTCGGTGCTGATGCAAAAGATAGTCGCATTAAGAAAGCTTGCGAATTCCTTATGGAAAACTCTCAAGATCGTGAAAGTCATGGTTTTTCTATATGGGTAAGTGCCAAAACAGGAGGGGGTAGACCCAGTGGCGTTATACCCTGCTTAACCGGAAATTTAGTTTGCAGTTTAATTAAGCTTGGTTATTTTAAAGATGATAGGGTGCAAAAAAGTATCAATTGGATTACCACTTATCATAGATTCGATGATGGGATAAATGAACGACCAAAAGGTGGGCCTTTCGATAGATTTGTTATGTGTTGGGGTAAACATTCTTGCCATATGGGCGTAGTAAAAACGGTAAAGGCCTTGGCAGAAATTCCTATTACTCAAAGAAATAAAGAGGTTAAAAACACAATAGAAGAGGGGGTGGAATATTTACTTAAGCATCATATTTATAAAAGAAGTCATGATTTGAGTCGGGTGTCTAAACCTGGATGGTTGCGCTTGGGTTTTCCTTTAATGTATCAGGATGATATTCTGGAAATTTTAGGAATATTAACCCAATTAGGTTACCATGATGAACGGATGCAAGAAGCCATAGATCGGTTAATTCTTAAACAGGATGATCAAGGTAAATGGAAATTGGAAAGTACTTTTAACGGGCGTTTCCAAACTAATATCGAACAAAAGGGTAAACCAAGCAAATGGATAACTTTAAATGCCCTTAAAGTATTGAAAAATTTCTATAGCTAAACAAAAGAAAAGAAATATTTGGATATAAACAATCATGTTTTTAAAAATATTTCTGATTTTTTATAAATTTGAATAATAACAAAGACCATAAATTTAGATATAGTTGCAATAGCTTAAGAGTTTATTCTAACAGTAGTTCCCAATAACCAACATCTATCCATTTATTAAACTTATATCCAACTTCTGTAAAATGAGCGACTTTTTTAAAACCAAATTTTTCATGCAAATGTTGGCTTTCCTTATTAGGCAGTGCTATACCACCTATAACTGCATGAATGTTTCTTTTCCTGAGATCATTTAATAGCGCAGTGTATAGTTTAGTCCCAATTCCTTTACCCAGTTTACCGGTCTTTAAGTAAACTGTTGCTTCAACAGAAAAACGATAGGCACATCTACCTTTCCATTTGCTTGCATATGTATAGCCAATGATTTCTTCATTTTCTGTATAAACAAAAAATGGTAGAGACGAAGTAATTTCGACTATACGTTTTTTCATTTCTTTATAGGAAACAGGATTCTCTTCAAAAGTGATTATAGTATTTTGTATATAGTGGTTATAAATATCACAAATTTGCTGTATATCATCAAAGGTTACTTCTCTAATCATCTCTTCTTCCTCCTGCAATGACATCTAACTGGTTCATGGCCGCACCAGTTTGTCTATACCCCACATTTAACCAGATATCTGAAGTGCTTCTGGGTATTTCAATTTTGAATAATTCTTATATTTTTTATTATAACATGGAATATGAAAAAACGGAGAAACGGAAAAGAGTGGAGAGGGGCAGGCTTTTTTATTGTTATATATTATTTTTCAGAAAAAGAAGGATTTTTAATAGTAAGGGTCGAATATAATCTAAAAGTTTCAAGCATTTATTACTTTCCCCTTTCTTATTTTTGGAGTAATCATTATGCGAGATAACCGATTTGTTGCCCTACATCGTGGCGGACCGCTCACCAAAGACCATCATCATCAATTAATGAGATGGGCAAGGGAATGTTCAGAACACGTATTATCACTTATTGACGAGAATATTGACCAACGGCTCATTCATGCACTATCTGTTGCCAAAGAATGGGAAAAAGAAAAAGCAACAGTAGGTGAAGCAAGAAATGCCTCTGTCAGTGCACATGCTCTAGCCAGGGAATCTTCGAACCCAATGATAATAGCAGTAGCTCGTTCCATTGGACACGCTGTAGCAACTGCTCATATGGCTGACCATTCATTGGGAGCAGCGTTGTATGCTTTGAAAGCTGTAAAAAATGCAGGTCAATCAGTAGATACAGAAAGAAAATGGCAAAATGAACAATTGCCATCAGAAATTAAGGCGCTTGTCCTAACTGCAATGAGTAAAAAAGAGAAAGGCTTAAAAATATAAAAGGAACAGGGGACGGTTCTCCATTCCTGTTTACTATCTTTAAAAACCTTTATTTACAAGGCTTTCAAGAAGTTTTTCCCCACAGGTTTTAAACATTTTCCCCATTTATAAGTAAATATTGTGAGTTTTAATTCCTCTGTCATTAAGGGAAATAATAGACAGACACCTATTTTTTTAAGATAAAAATAGATAAAAGAATATTTCTTTGGAAAGCATGTGAAGTTGTGAAATCTGCCCCAGACATTTATAGTCCTTTGCATTTTGCTGAAGGGCTTTTTTGTTTAAAAAAGGATTTATAGAAGATTTGTAGTATAATAAATATAGAAAAATTATTTTACATTGAAATAAAGTACTTGAAAAATATGCCAGGTTGAACGCATAAACAAAGTAGTCCGGATATTTTAAGTTTTGCGAAAGTCAGGGCGCCGAACATCAGAAATCCTGAAAGGTTATGTGCAATGTAATATTATGAATATCTATATTTTAAGGAGGTAGAAATGAAATTTTGTTGGGTAACTATCAATGTAAAGGACATGGAAAAATCATTGCATTTTTATCAAGAGATCATTGGTCTTAATGTTAATAGGAGAATGAAGCCAAACTCTGATATGGAAATTATTTTTCTGGGATCTAGCGAAACACAAATAGAATTAATTTACAATACAAAAGTTGATGATATTACTATTGGAAAAGATATTTCTCTGGGTTTCGAAGTTGATTCAATTGAACGAGTGAGTGAGATATTGAAGAAAAAAAATATCCCCATACATTCAGGACCATTCCAACCAAACCCTTCCGTTAAGTTTCTATATATACTCGACCCAAATGGAATAAAAATTCAATTTGTCGAAAATATAAAATAAGAAGAAGAACAATCTAACGGGATTAGGTCTTTGAAATAATAGAATTAATTACTTAGAGAAGTACAAAATACTAAAGCGTAGTTTTATAAAAATAATAAGCGAGGAATTAACTATGTCACTTAATTTATAGAAATTAATAAATAGGAGGATACAAGATGTGAAACTATTAATGATTTATGCCGATAGGTTTGCTTATAAAACGAGTAAGAAGACTTTAGAAACAGTTGAAGAATATGAAGAAGAAAAGCAAATAGAAGATGTTTTGGTAGGATTTATTCAAGTTGAAAAAGAAGACGAAGAAAAAATTGACAAAATTGAAACTAAATTAATTAAAAATTTAAAATGGGCAGCTAAAAAGAATAACACAAACAATATTGTATTACATTCTTTTGCTCATTTATCTTTAAGTAAAGCTGAATCGGAGATAACAAAAACAATATTCAATAATGCTGAAAAGCGATTAGAAAATGCAGGTTATAAGACATGGCAAACTCCCTTTGGTTATTTTTTAGACT
>Ga0307428_1001817_pt1 | contig 10236 bp, 24 predicted proteins | sample SalMarWE160240MG_FD_202161 | JGI IMG/M metagenome (GOLD analysis project Ga0307428, IMG submission 202161) | Salt marsh sediment microbial communities from the Plum Island Ecosystem LTER, Massachusetts, United States - WE1603-240 | ecosystem: Environmental > Aquatic > Marine > Intertidal zone >...
AGTAAAACTGAGAAGTTCAAACCAAAAAAAGAAAAAGGATGTGGGAAAGAATGAGTAATGATAATTACGCAACTGATGAAAGTATAATGGAATTATTTGAGAATTGGTATGATCCGTGTCCTTTGAATATGGATCCAACTTTGATGAATGGTTTGAAAAAAGATTGGAACTTACATAATAATAAAGTTTATGTTAATCCACCTTATTCAAATCCCTTGCCATGGGTAGAGAAAGCAATTGAAGAGAATAAAAAAGGTTGTACAATTGTTATGTTATTGAGAATGGACACCTCAACAAAATGGTTTATGAAACTACAAGAAGCAGGAGCTAAGTTTTTATGGATAAATAAAAGATTAAAATTTAGGACAGGCAAACCTGCAAATTTTCCAAGTATGTTAGTGATATTATCTAAAGCTAAAGAAAAAGGAGAACTTTATTGTCAGTTGCCAAGTTATGATTCAACTCAAAAAATAAAAATTGGAGTTGGAAAATGAAATCAAAAGAACTATTTGGTTATAGTTTTTTAAGAAAAGGGGAGAAAGTTGTAGGATATGAAAGCAGAAAACCTTTTGTAGTTGGTTTTTTCTTATCACTCTTTTTGATAACCATCTCTTTAATTTTGACCTATGTTGTTTGTGTATTATTTTTCTTTGTTGCTTTAGTGAATATCTTAACTCTAATAATTTGCATAATTGGAATAATTTTCCCCTCAGAAAAAACAAGGAAATTTGTGGACTACATAAATTCAAAAGGTGAAATCAAAAGAATTTACGAGAAAGATTTCAAATTAAAAGAAATAAAAAAAGAGGGACAAATAAGTTTTAGAATAAAATGAATAAAGAAGATGAAACAAAAAAAATAACAAAACTATTTCAGGACTTTGAAAAGAAGTTTGGATTTGAAACTTATGAAGGACTCAAAACTTATTTATTTACTTTATACAGAAAGATTGAGGATTTAGAAATATCCAGAGCAAATTGGAGAACTAAATATGAGGAGTTGAAAAATGAAAAATAAAAATCAAGAAGAATTGAAAAAAGAAATTTTGAAAGAAATCTCAAAAGAAGGAGATAAAAAATAATGAATATAATCCAACAATGCTTGGATAATGTGAAAAATGCTTCGTCGTTTTTCACATCCTTTCGGGGCAGTTGATTAAACCTCTCTGCCCCTCAATTAAAAAACAAAAAGAGAAGATGACAAAAAATTTTGAGAAAAAAGTGACAAAAAATAAAGTGACAAAATCACTATATAAATTAGATGAAAAAGATAAAACAATATTAAAAACTCTTGTTGAAAATCCAGAAGGATTAAGAACACCAACAATTCAAAAACTCTCAAATTTGCCTTCTAAGACGCTATACAGACATCTCAATAAACTGAAGAATTTAGAAGTTCTTGAAAAATATTCTACAATTTGGAAAATTTGTCAAAATCAGGCGACCCCTCTAAATATGACAAAATTATTAGAGAGTAACAATATTCAGATTCATGATATTTCTTTTGTTGTAAAATTAATTAGAATGCCGGACTGGTGGGAAAAAAGAAGTAATAGTTTGAGAAGATTAAAAGAATATCAATTCAAAAAAGAGGTTGATTGGGGAAATAATCCTTATGTTCAATTAATGAAAGACCATTTTCTAATTCATTGTTTTAAAAATTCAATAGTTTTCATAAATAAGAAAAAATATTTTGGAAATGACCCGTATGATTGTTTTATTAAATCTCTGAATGATTTTCTGGAAGCATTTAGATTCTTTGAAGAGAAAGTTAAATTCAGATTTTTTTTGGATGATGTCCCACAAGTTTCAGTTAAGAGCAATCATTTCGTCAAAATAAATGATTATTTGCATAAGAGATGTGAAAAAAAGAAAGATAAATTTGAAGTTTTAATCAACAATGAATTAAGGGCATGGGTTGATATGTCAGACCCGAAAGGAACTGAATTTGGAAATAAAGATTATGCCCCTGAAGACACTCAAAGGTATTCAAAGGTTGTTGAAGATGTAATAAAAAACAATCCCCCAACATTAACAGAATTGACTTTTGTAATTGACCAAAATAATAATCAGATTTCTCAATTAGTTGGAAATTGGAATGCTTACGGAATGCACATCCAATCCCACATCACAGCAATTCGGCAATTAGGAGAAGGTGTTGAAACTCAAAATAAAATTATGTCTGAACTTTTACAGGTAATTAAGGGGTTGAAAAGATGAAAACAAATCTAAAAGTTTCAAATATTGTGATGACAGGAAGAATTCCTTTAAATAGGATGTTATCAATAAAAGATTATAACAAATTAATTTATAGATTTAATTGGATACCTGTTGAAGCTGGAGAAAATCTTCCAACAAGATATTCTAAAAAATTTTATATACGGAAAAAAACTGAAATTTCAGTTCATAATAAAAAGAAAGCCCCATATGTTACACTTTTTCATAAGGGGGGAATAATAATTGTTGGTTTGAAAACAAAGAAAGAAGGTTATGAAATTTATGATTTAGTTTTATCAGAATTAAACAAAGTTTGTCGGGGGAAATTGAAATGAATAAAAATCCAGAGCGACCAGAAAACATGGATGAAATTATGTCAAAAATTTTTAATCCAAACTTCAAAACTGAAAAAGAAAATTATCAAGAAAAACAGAAGAAAATTTTGGAGGGAATATTTAAATGATAACTTTCATATTTTATTTGATAATTTTCTTTTTAATATTTTTAATTGGATGGGTAATTTATAAAAAAATAGAAAGAATAAAAGGGGTGAAAGATGAATAATCTTGAATTACAATTAGCAGAAAATTTAGAATTTGCATTGGAAATAAAAAATAAAGACAAGATTGAAGAGACATTTTTCATTTATAATTGTTATGTTTCTTCAATGCAAAATTACAATCTGGAATACAATAAAATTCTCTATGAAAATTTATTAAGTAAATTTCAAAGGAGTTTAAGAAATGACTGAAGATGGTTGGGATATGGATGACTTAATTGAATCCTTTGAGGAAGATGAAAAAGAAAATTCCCGGAGGTTCAAGGAGCAAAATGCCAAAAAGGAAATCTGAAGAGCTCAAAAAAGAAAATAGGAGAATCCACAAAAATACTATTGAATTCATCAAAAAAGCAAAGGAGGAAAAGCAAAAAAATGTTAGAAGAAAATAAACTTCAAGTTATGAATATGTCTTTTTCAGGAATTATGAACTTGGGAAAAAATTTTAAGGTTGATTCAATTTTGGAAAATTCAAGAGAAATAAATTGGGAGTTTATTGAAGAAATTGGAAAAGGCGGTTGTGAAAGACCCCCAAGATTAATTGGAAAAATGAAAGAAGGAAAATTTCCAACAATTATCATTTATCCTTCGGGAAAATTTCAAATTATGGGTTCTAAATCAAAAAAACAAGCAAGAATTGTATTTGAGATTGCTCTCAAAGAAATTAAATCAAGGAAAAAGAAAAAGGAGAAAAGAAATGATACAAAAAGAATATTGTAAATGTGGAAAATATTTTTATAAGAATGAACATGAAATAGATGTTACTCCGCCAAGAAGTAAGGAAAAATATTATATTCTACTTTGTGATAAATGTTTTAAAAATAAAGGAGTTTCTCAAAAAACAAAATCTAAAAAAGGTTGGGGGAGGTCTTATGGATATTAATCGTTCGTTCGGAAACTTCTCTGAATATCAGTTCAACGAAATTTAAGGGGGTTGCTCCAAAATAGTTAATCAGAAAATGCCAAAAGTTAATTATGTAAAAAAAGCAAGAAAGGATAACCCAGTTTGTAAGAAAGGAGAATCTTATTATTGGTGGAAGTTTAGATTTGGGAGTAAGCATTATAGTTTAACTCCACCAAGACAAAGCCAATTAACACAATCAGATTTCTTATCAACGATTTATGGAATACAAGAAAATATAGAAGATTTAACTATTGAAGATAATTTTGAAGAAGCGATTGAAGGAATAAAATCAGAACTTGAAGAATTACAATCTCAATGTGAAGAAAGTAGAGATAATATGCCTGAACAATTACAAGATTCTGGCTCTGGAGAAATGTTACAAAATAGATATGATTCTATTGACGAAATGATTTCTGAATTAGAAAGTATTGATTTAGAAGTTGAAGATTTTTCAAAAGAATTAGAAAAAGAAGAAGATGAAACAGAAGAGGAATTTAATGAAAGAGTAGAACAAGAAACTGAAAGTAAAAAGGAAGAGATTTTATCAGAAATACAAGAGGTGTGTTATAATGGAGAATAAAGAAAAAATGAATAATCAAAAACAAAAAAAACTAATTTGGAAATACTTGGAATTTCAGAGAAAAGTTAGACAACCGAAATATACGCGTGGATTGAATTTGTTATAATTATAATAAAATGGCATTAACTCAGATTGATTTTGATGAAATTGAAGAAAAAAAGATTAATAAAATAAAACAAAAATTTGAATTAAATAAAGCAAAAGCTGTTAAGAAAATTGTGAGGGATTCTAAAGAATGATAATTACATTAAAAGAAATAAATAAATTAAAGTTTGAAGAGAGAATAACCCTTTCAAATTGGTTTAATATTCAACAAAATAAATATTTCTTTTATCAAATAAGTTTATTAATTACTATGACATTCTTTTTTACAATTATGTTTTTTTCAGATAGTTTTCTATTATCCTTTTATAGTTTTATCGCGGGAATTTTTTTATATTTATTAATGATTAAAGAAATAAAAAACTGGAGAAGAATAAGAAAAGAAATAATTGAGAGTTATTTTGAAATAAGTCCAAAATCAAGGAGGAAAAAATAAATGGATATTGATATTCAGGGAGCGGGCCAGCAAATAGTCCAAAAGGCAACTTCCGTCGGAACTATAAAAGTTGTTTTAATTATTTTCTTGGTTATTCTTGTCTTTATTGCAACAGGAGTTATAACTTATTTTATTTTGAAAAAAAAGAAATTCAATAAATTTGTTGTTGTTTTTGAAAAGATAAATGGGAAACCAGAAGTTGTTTTAAGATGTAGGGCTATGATATCAAAGTTTGGAAGAGGTGGAGACCAAATAATGATTCTTGCAAAAGGAAAGAAAATCCTTCCAAAACCAGAAATTCAAACAGGAAGAAATAATTATTGGTTTTATATTCGGGAAGACGGAGAATGGATAAATATTGGAATTAGTGATATTGATGAAAAATTCAGAGAAGTAAATGCTAACTTTCTTCATCCAGAAATTCGTTACCAAAGAACTTCAATTCAAGAAGGAATGATTAAAGAGCGTTATCAACAAACAAGTTGGTGGAAAGAAAATTGGCACATTATTGTTTCAATAGCAGTTATTGTTGTTTTGCTGATTTTTATGTTCTTAATTGTCTCAAAACAGATTCAAGTAATGAATGCTCAACAAGGTGTGGCTGAAACAGTGAAAGAAACTGTTGAAATTGCAAACAAACTTTTGGCATCCGCAGAAAATTTAAGGTCCGGAGGTTCGGGATTAGTTTCCGTAGGTTAAGATGGGAAAATTAACATTATTAGCAGTTGGAGGGGTGTTTTTAGCACTTATCTTTGGATTTTTCATTGCCTATCTTAATTTTTTTATCTTTATAAAAAGAAAGAAAAAAAGATTACCAAAAGATATGAAAGAAAGAATAGAAAAATCAAAAATAGAGATAAAGGAGGTGGAAAATGATAGAAGATTTAAAAAAACTGCAAGCAAAAAATCAGGAGCAGGAGCAGGAAATAGAACAACTGAATTTGATAATAGAGCAGGAGAAAGTAAAGGAAACTCTGTCAATAGACCGAGAGTTCAATTACCAATTCATATTAAGAATGGACGAACAAAACAAACAGTTGAACTCAATCGCCCAGCAGCTTTATCAGATTTCAGAAATTCTTTCTAAATTTGTGCTTCCTGAAGAAGAACCAAAGAAAGAATAACTTTTTTATTTTTTAAAGGATTTTTTATAAAAGGAAAAGCCAATGGAAAAAATCAAACAAATTTTTAGAGAAATTGAAGGAGCGATTGAAAAAACAAAGTCAGATGTTCCAGTCCCAATTAAAAAAAGCAGGTTCATTAAAGAACTTAATAAAATAAAACAAAAATGGATAAAGTAAATAAATTAAGAAATTTTGCAAGAAAAAGACATAGAATAATTCAGATTTTATCAATTATTGTTCTGTTAATGTTAATTGTTTTTCTTATCTACTTCTATTCTTCAACAAATAAAAAAGCAAGAGAATGTTTAATTAATCCTATGGAGTATTATCAAAAAGTCACAAATCAAATCTGTTCATGTTTGGATGTAAAAACAGGCATAACTTACAGAAGTCAAGAGGAATCTATAAAAATAACACCCTTACTTCCAAAAAAAGTAGAACCAATTTTAATTCCCTAATTTATTTAAAAATTCTTGTTCAAGATCCTCAATTTCAACATGGGTATAAATCTGAGTGCTTGAGATTGATGAGTGACCGAGGGCTTTTTGAATATATCTTATATCCATTCCTTTCTTAAGAAGATAAGTTCCAAAAGAATGTCTCAATAAATGAGGGTTAATTTTCTTTCCAAGAGCTTTCAAAGAAGCTTTATCAAGAATTGCTCCCCATCTCCGAAATCCAATTTTAAACATTCTCCCTTTCATACCTTCCGAAGTAACTTTCAAATCATGCTTTAAGAATTTTCCAATCCGAACCATGATTTTTCCGGGAACAAGAACTACTCTTTCTTTATCTCCTTTCTCAATAACTCTAAGTTTTCCAAATTTATTAATTAATTCTTCTTCAGAAAGGGAAGGAAATTCTTTGCATTGATTCCAGTTGAAGTCGCAAGGTCTTATTTTTAAAAGCCCCCCTCTTCGCAATCCACAATAAAAAGTTAAAAGAACCATAATTTTGTTTCGCTCATTCCCCATGGCTTCTGCAATTTTCAATACTTCTTCTTCTGTGATAACTTTTGGAATTCTTGATTTTCTACGCCCTGTAATCTCCGGGAGCTTTATCTCTCTTCCAAGATATTCAAATAAATTTTTGAGGAAAGCTCTGACAACATAATTGTTTTTATAATCAGTTAAAAAATGTGAAATATAATCAAGGTCTTCTAAGTTTTCAAAAGAAAATTTCTTAAAATAAAATAAATAATCTTTGACTGTCTCAGATTTCAGGCCCTTACTTTCAAGCCATTCACTAAATTGTTGTTCCCGGGGGAAAAAGTTTTCGTCCATAGTCATTTAATACATCTTAAAGGCAGTTACCTCTTTGTTTTGAGATGATTGGTTATCCAGAACCACAATAGAATTATTATGTGTTTTTTGATTGTCTTGTGATAATTTTACTAAGAAATCTTTCAATGTTTTGTTATGTCCTTCATTCTTCAAACGATTGTTAAGGTTGCTCACAACAGAAGTATATTTCAAACCATTAGCCAAACAAACTGAATTCAAACCCTCTTTTGTAACCTTTTTTTCTTTAATTAATTTCAATAAATGCTGATAGAAGTTAAGCTCTTTCAGGTCTTTCATCCCCTCTTTCTGGGCTTTCTTTTTGTCCCTCAAACGCTCTCTGGCTTCATTTTTCAATCGCTTATACTTTTCTTCTTGGTCTGGGTGCAATTTCCCAAATTTAAGATAACCAATGAATGTTGTAAGCTTCCATGGTTTTCTTTTAACTTTTCCGCCAGTTCTTATCCAACTTCTCTCTATTCTTTCATTCATCTTTTGGTCCCAAGTATCATTGGCATAGCTCATGTTCAAAGGTGCATGCACTTCTCCTAAACCTCTCTTTTTCATATCAATCCGAATCTTAACTAAATCTCTTAAAGGTTTATCCAAATCCCAGAAATTAGGAATACAAAAAATTATTACATGTCTGTGGTCTCTATACATATTCAAAAGTTTTATGAGTTCTATTTGGTCAAGATTATAAAATTCTCTTTTATAAGCAGAATTAATTATTTCATCCCCATCAATAACTCTTTCCCAATCTTCAAGAGCTTCAATCAATTTTTCTCTATTATAAACCAAATCTCTTTCTGCTTTGAAATTTAATTCCAGACCAAGTTTGTATCCTCCTGTTGATTTTGAATTTCCTCTTGGACCGCAAAAACAAATAATACAATCAAATTCATTATCCCTTCTTGATTTGGAAATTTGTGCCAAATCTTTTATACTCCAAAAAATATATTTTTTACTCATTTTATCCTGTATTAATTAATTCCTGAAGAAGTTCATCTTTGATTTTTTCAGGGTCAAATTCATCAATTCCTTTGAAAATCAAATCAGACCTGTTCAAAGCTTCAAGAGTTTTAATTTTTATTTTAATAAGAAAATCAAGAACTTTGCCAAAAACTAATTCATCAATCTCAACATTTTTTTTATCTCTTTGAACAGTTTCTCTTTTTGAAAAAGGAATTGCATTTTTAAGAATTGTAATATCATCTCTAAAATTTTCTAACAATTCTTTATCATCTTTACGTGCTGGTTTTATCGCAAAGATGTTATCTGCAATTAAAGAATCAAGTTCATCAGCATACCAATTAATTCCTTTCAGACGCGCGTCAATTTTTATTTCAAGTTGTATTGAATATTGACTTTCAAATTCAAAAACCCCATATCTTGCGATTCTTTCAAATTTTCTTAAGTCCAGAATATGTTCAAGAGTTATATCCTTTGTGTAGCCCTTTGCGACATTCCAATTATCATTCTCATAAGAATCATCAGTATAACCGCGTTTATTGAATGTCATGTTCTCTTTTGTTTAATTAAATGAACACTTTAGAACACGCGTGAATTTCGGTTTCTCCGGTTTCGGGAGATTGTCAAATCATAGGGAGTTTTAATAAAAATTAATTATAATTATAATGAACTGGGACCGAAATATACGCGTGGATTGAATTCTTTAAAATAATACAATGTTTGGATTGAAAAAGAAATCTCCTGATGAATTACAAAAAATTTTGGAGATGGAAGAAGAGAAATCAAAAAAACGAGAATTAATTAGTAAAATAAAAAAACAGCGTAACAAAAATTTTCAACTCGTTCAAGGTATGAAAAATGTTAGAAAAAGAATTTCTAATATTGATATGGAAGATTTAATGGATTTATAAAACCAAAATATACGCGTGGATTGAATTCTTTAAAATTGTAACAAAGTTTCATGACTTTGTTGAGAGAGGAAAATTTAATGGGATTAATTGGAAGAATTAGGTCTTACATAAGCAGGAAAAGGAGTAAGCCGTCAGGTACAATTAAAACAAGTTCAGGTCATACTTCTACGATGCATACGAGCTCTTCATCATCAAGTTCATCTTCAACAACTTCAGGGGGTTCTTCTGGCGGAGGTGGAGGAAGTTCTTCTGGTGGAAGATTGCCTGAAACAATGACTGTTGAAACATTAGAACCGGAAAAACAAGAAGGTGTTATTGTAACTGATTATGCAAGCGGAGGTTCTTCAAAAACAAAATTAACTCCTTATCAAGTTCAGCAAATTCAGGATAGAAGAAGTGCAGGATTATCAACACCAGAAAAACTTACTGAAAGAATTGAAACTGAAGAACTTCCTCCAAAAAAAGCTCCCGGAGTAATTATTCAAGACAGAAGAATTGGAAAAAGCAGAAAAGTTTATTTAGATTCTCAAACAGGAGAAAAGCTCTCAAAGAAAGATTTAAAAGCCATTAAAGAATCACAAAAGAAGAGTAGAGATGACATTGCTGATATTAGGGGCAATGGGTCTGACAGGAGCAATTCTGGAGTTGATAACTTCAATAATATCTCATCAGGTTCAAGAAAGGGAATACTTCTTCAGGATTTTGATATCATTCGTCTTATTTCTGGACGAACAAAGAAAGAAAAGAAGAAAGAAAAAGATTTAAATAAGAATATTTCATCTGAAAATAATGGCAATAGATATAGGACTGACAATTTTAGTGATGTTTTTAGATTGGATAGCGAACCCTTTGAGTTGGGCCTTGGTTTTAGTTCTAATAATAAGAGCAATAGTCAAAAAAAGGAAGAAAAAGAAATCTTAATAAATCCTTTAACAGGACAACCTTATTCAACAATTTCAAAGGCCTATTCAAAAGATGTTTTTAAAAAATATGTAAATGAAGAAGGTTATATTAAGGGAGCTCTTTCTTATCTTAGTGCAAAAACGGGAAGTTTTGTAAAAGAAAAACAATATCAAAGAGCTTCTAAAAATCCCAATGTTGAATTATATCAACCAGAAGCAACTGCGAATATCATTGCGCGCGCAATAGACACCG
>Ga0307428_1001821_pt1 | contig 10226 bp, 10 predicted proteins | sample SalMarWE160240MG_FD_202161 | JGI IMG/M metagenome (GOLD analysis project Ga0307428, IMG submission 202161) | Salt marsh sediment microbial communities from the Plum Island Ecosystem LTER, Massachusetts, United States - WE1603-240 | ecosystem: Environmental > Aquatic > Marine > Intertidal zone >...
CCTTATTAAAGGGTAGTTTATGGCATAAGATGACACGTCGAATTATATATTACGCAAATACTGTGCCATGAGGTGGATGATTTATGGTATCTTATTAATAATACATAGGATATAGAATTGTCGCCCGACAGTCAAGATAGTCTTGGGAGGGGATATTATTGTCAGGTTTTTTAACAGTTGTAAAATATTTTTACAGTTTGAATCTATGGTCATTTATGTTTCTTTAAGACCCCCACCCAGCCACCCAGCCTCCCCCTCTCATTATTTCTTCCTCCCCTCTTAGGGGAGGATTGAGGTGGGGTCTCATCGATTTTCAAACATCTCTCAATCTCTTCATATATCTTTTGCTGAACACCGGAGATATTCATCAAAACATCCCGATCAGAAAATCGCAACACCTTTAAACCTTGCTGTTGAAGGTATAAGTCACGCCTATGGTCTTTTTTCATTCCTTGTTCAGTGAAATGATGACTTCCATCCACCTCTATTACCAGGTTTGCTTTTGGGCAATAGAAATCGAGGATATATTGACCAAATGGTATTTGACGGCTGAAACGAAATTGCATCTGCTTGCCCCGCAGACAATTCCAGAGCTTCCTCTCTGCCTCAGTCATTTTTTGACGAAGGCGCCGTGCATGGGGAGTGAGGGACGCAGTGTAATTAGGAAAGTGTCTATGTTTTTTCATGTTTTGTTTGAGACCCCCTCCTGACCTCCCCCTAAGAGGGGGAGGAATAAAGAATGTTCCCCTTGAAGGGGGAGGAATAAAGAATGTTTCCTATTTTAGACGATCTTCCAGCTTATATTCTTTATCTTTCTTCGCCGTACATCCTCCCCTGGTCAACATTCTTCCTCCCCTTTTAGGGGAGGATTGAGGTGGGGTCCTCTTCCAAGAGCCCATCCTAACCTTCCCCTGAGAGGGGAAGGGACAAAGGAGAGTTCCTCCTATTTCTTCCTCCCCTTTTAGGGGAGGATTGAGGTGGGGTCCTCTTCCAAGACCCCATCCTAACCTTCCCCTGAGAGGGGAAGGGACAAAGGAGAGTTCCCCGTATTTCTTCCTCCCCTTTTAGGGGAGGATTGAGGTGGGGTCCTCTTCCAAGAGCCCATCCTAACCTTCCCCTGAGAGGGGAAGGGACAAAGGAGAGTTCCTCCTATTTCTTCCTCCCCTAAAAGGGGAGGATTGAGGTGGGGTCTCAGGGCGTCTTACTCCCAAGAATCGGTGGAGTTATTCCATTTTTTTATCACAATGATTCCTGCCGACCAGGTCCCGACTGCAAACGCGGTGCCCAGGTTATTGGACAGATAAACATAGCCTGTTGATCCGGTACCCCTGGAGTTGAAAACAGCCTTATTATATCGATAACTGATATAATCAGAGGGCAAAGGACCGCCGGACGTGGTCGCGGCTTTAGTGGCATTTCCGCAACCATAACCTATGGTTCCGCCGGCATCATAATCCAGGAAGTTGATACTCTTTTCAGTTGTGTTATCAGGTTTCTGGAGTATATAGGAGCCGTTTACCGCGAGATTAAAGATCAGTCTGTATTTCTGGTGTTGCCTTATGGCTGTCATTCTGGCAAATTGCATGTTGCTGTAGAGTTCACGCACCGCGCGTTTCAACTTGTATTCGGGCAGCCACGCCGAAAAGGCCGGGACGGCAAAGGCGGCCAGGATTCCCAGTATGGAAAGGGTAATAATCAATTCCAGGAGGGTGAAACCTGAAGAGCCTTTTCCTTGTAGGATGCTGTCTCTCATATGCCTGTGTCAAAAAGAAGGGTTAATCCGGATTAACCAAAAAAGGGAGAATATCGAACACGGGATTCAGATTTACGAAGTATCGAGGTAATTTTCTTTGGCAGTCTTGATACTCGTCATACATATTGAAATTAGTTGGTTATTTTCATCAATCATAGGATACAGGCGTGCGGCCGACTTTATTAGATTCAGTCTTATTATCATTATTAACCAGACCTTTGTTTCCTGTAATTCTTTCAGGCATATGCGTATCTTGTGAATAAAGTCAGAGTGGGATTCAGCACCCTGTGCTTCAGCGTAGTTGGGTGCAGGGGATGTCCCACACCGAATAAGTTCTCCGGCAATATGGTTTCCGGTTCTTGTTCTTGGTAAAGATCTAGCTACCTGGCTTATTCTGACCGCAAAATCTATTAGACGGTCTTCCAGCGTATATTCTTTATCTTTCTTTGACATATATCATCCCCTGTTCGGCATTTTTTCCTCTCCTCTTAGGGGAGGATTGGGGTGGGATCTGCTTAGAGTATTCCAAGACCTCCACCTGGCCTCCCCCTAACAAATCCCTTATTTATGCTTGTTGCAAATGCTGAGCCAGTCAAAATATGCCGTAAAAACAGCATGATATACGTTTAGGGCATATTTGATTTGAACAGGTTTCTATACATGACGGCACACAGATCAGTGCTTTTTAGCATGGCGGAAAGGTTTGCAAGGTGTTAGAATGCGGCCATGAGGATTCGTAAAACAGATGTGGTTGAATTGTGGGTGGATAAGATGGCCTATGGTGGCTTGGGTTTAGCACGTCTGGACGGATTGGTGATATTCGTTAGGGGGGCGTTCCCGGGCGACAGGGTTATGGCCCGCATCGTGAAGAAGAAAAAGGATTATGCCCTCGCAGATCTGCTGGAAGTCATTGACCCTTCACCTGACAGGGTTAGTGCGCCATGCCCTTATAGCGGCTATTGCGGCGGGTGTGATTTTCAGGCCTTGAAGTATGAGAGGCAGCTTGAATACAAGAAAGAGCAAATCAAGGAATCAATGGAACGAATCGGGTCACTTGCGGGTATTCCCATCCATGACGTTATCCCTTCCGAAAGGATATACGGCTATAGAAACAAGATGGAATTCTCCTTTTCAAATCGTCCCTGGCTGTTGCCCGAGGAATACGCGAAAGGCAAAGATATGGGTGGTATCGGTCTCGGCCTGCATGTAGGAGGCAGCTTTTACAAGATCATTGATATGGATGCCTGCCTACTTCAGCAGGATACCGGAAACCTTATATTGCGGGAGATAAAGAGATATGTCAGAGACAGCGGGGTGCCTGTTTATGACATTAAAAACCACAAGGGGTTCTGGCGCTTTCTGGTCCTGCGTTACTCAACAACATACGATGAATGGCTGGTAAACCTGGTCACCGCCGAAGAGAACAGGGGATTGGTCATTCCCCTTGCCCAGGCCCTTTACCACAGGTTCGAGAGGATCAGGACTGTAGTCAATAATATAAACACAAGGAAGGCGGCTGTAGCATCAGGGGAAAGGGAGATAATCCTTAGCGGTGATGGGTTTATAAGGGAGAGGATAGGGCCTTATGAATTGCAGGTTTCCGCCAATTCATTTTTACAGACAAACACGATAGGTGCGGGGATTATTTACGGGAAGATACTTGAGTTTGCGGAGCTGGAAGGTTCTGAAACTGTCCTTGACCTTTACTGCGGTATAGGAACAATCCCTATATTCCTTTCGGGAAAGGCAAGAGAGGTGATCGGCATGGAAATCGTGGAGAGTGCTGTGCTTGATGCGAACAGGAACCGCGAACTGAATAACGCATGGAACTGCCATTTTGTGCTGGGAGATATAAGAGAAAAACTTTTAGGGATAGAACCTAATCCGGATGTCATTATTATTGATCCTCCCAGGGCGGGAATACATAAAGATATCATGAAGCATATAATGAGTATGGCCGTGGAACGTATAGTCTATGTGTCATGTAACCCGGCTACCATGGCAAGGGATATCGCCAGGATGTCGGAGAAATATGTCATAAAAGAGATTCAGCCCGTGGATCTGTTTCCACATACATATCATATTGAGGCGGTGGCTAAAATGGCTCTTAGAAATGCCGCATGAAAAGTAGAGACCCTAAGAAACCGATAATTTCTTGACATTCCTGTTGCTTTGGTAGTAGCAATGCGTCGTGTTGAGAAGGCCGAATAACAAACGGCGATGAAAAGAGAGGAAATGAATAAGGGATGGAACCTGTAAGAATCCTGGGTACCGGCTCATATGTGCCCCCCAAAGTTCTAACAAATATCGATCTGCGGAACATGGGTATAGATACCACGGATGAATGGATAGTCCAGCGCACCGGCATAAAAGAAAGGAGAATAGCTGAAAGGGATGTGAATACCTCTGATTTGGCGCTCCAGGCGTGTTTAAAGGCGCTTGAGATGGCCGGACTGGAGGCGAAAGACCTTGATCTTATTATAGTCGGTACAATAACGCCTGATACCAACTGTCCGGCCGCGGCAAACTGGTTACAGGCAAAACTAAACGCCCCCCAGGCCGCAAATTTCGATATTACGGCTGCCTGTTCCGGCTATGTTTACGCGCTGCACGCTGCCTCCCACTTTTTAAATTCGGATTCATACAAGACCATCCTTGTGGTGGGAGCGGAGGTTATGTCAAGGGTAGTGGACTGGACGGACAGGACAACCTGTATCCTTTGGGGCGACGGGGCAGGCGCGGCCGTCTTGACAAGAGGTGACGAAGGGCATGAACTACTCTCGTCTCACATTCACACGGATGGAGCCAACGGACAGGACCTTCTAGTACCCGGCGGCGGGTCTAAGGTAACACCTATAACCCACGAGAGCGTAGATCAAAAAGCTCACTACTTAACTATGATAGGGGCCAATGCCAGCTTCAGGGTTGCTGTAAGACACTTTGTGGAATCCATCAGAGAGGCGGCGGAATTCAATAATGTGGCTATTGGGGATATCAACTGGTTTATACCCCACCAGGCAAACCTCAGGATGTTTCAGTCTATGGCCAGGACTCTTAAAGTCCCCATGGAAAGATTTTATGTAACCATCGATAAATACGGCAATTCCTCTTCAGCGTCCTGCGCCATTGCGCTGGATGAGGCCGTAAGGGACGGAAGTATAAAGAGAGGTGATGTGATATGTATGCCGACTTTCGGCGGCGGCATCACATGGGGCAGCGCGATGATTAGGTGGTAGGGAGTCAGGAGCCAGAAGCCCTTCGACTTTGCTCAGGACCGTGAGTCCTTCGACTTTGCCTCTCGGCCATGAGCTCGAGGCCGAATGGCTCAGGACCGTGAGCTTGTCGAACGGCTTGTCGAACGGCCAGGAGTCAGAGGTCAGAAGTCAGAATAAACAATCTCAAATTATGAAGATGGAATGCAAAATATCGAAGTAGAAAAAGCTTCGACATTCGATATTCCCTGTTCAGTATTTGTCAATTTAGTGAGGGTTAGAGACTTAAATGGTAGAGGACAAGAGGCGTCTTACAGAGAGCGTCAAAGGCTCGGGGTGAGCTTCAAAGCTGGGTCCGGGGGACCTGCAAAAGGCCCTATGCGGCCTGGATGTGCCCATACACCCTGATCTTCTGGTGGGTCTGGAGAGTCCTGATGATGCCGGAGTTTACAGGTTAAATGACGACCTGGCAATCATACAGACCCTGGATTTTTTTACTCCTATCGTGGATGATCCCTACTCCTTCGGTCAGATAGCTGCGGCCAATGCCATGAGCGATATCTACGCCATGGGAGGGGACCCTCTTACCGCCATGAACATTATATGTTTTCCCGTTAATACAATGGATATTTCCGTGCTTCAAGAGACATTGAAAGGGGGACTGGATAAGATAAAGGAGGCCGGGGCCTTGTTGGTGGGGGGCCACAGTGTAGAGGATAATGAATTCAAATATGGCCTTTCGGTGACAGGCACCGTTCACCCGGAACAAGTGTTAACCAACAGGGGCGCCAGGCCAGGCGATATTCTGATACTCACCAAGCCTATAGGGACCGGGATTATCAATACCGCTATAAAAGGAAACCTTGCCGATAAGAGACTTATTAATGAAGTAACAGAAATAATGTCATGTCTTAATGGCGCCGCAAAAGACGAAAGTATCAGGTTTGATATAAGCGCGTGCACAGATGTTACAGGATTTGGGCTTTTGGGGCATGCCTGCGAGATGATCGAGAATCAAGATATCGGTCTTAGAATAGATACACATAAAATACCCCTGATAGAAAAGGCAATGGATTTTGCTAATATGGGGATTGTGCCGGCCGGCACCCACAGGAACCGGGATTTCCGGCGAGGGTGCCTGAAGGGGTATGAGACCACAAAACCGGCCTTTATGGATGTGCTGTTTGATCCTCAGACATCCGGCGGCCTGCTTATAGCAGTTAGAAGAGAGGAGGGGGGAATCCTGGAGCAGGCATTGAGGGAAAAAGGGGTAAAGGATGCGTCCATAATAGGAGAGTTTGTTGATGAGCCCAAAGGTATGATTATTCTTCAGGATTGATCCGGCGCCCCCAGCCTTTGTTTCATCTCTTTCAGCCGGACCTGACTCTCTTCCCATTCAAGCATGGATTCTTCCAGCGCCTTCCTTATTCTATCATACTCATTCAAGAGTGGAAGGGTTCTGTCCTTGTCTTTGAAGAGGTCGGGGTCCGCCAGGAGTCCGGATATCTCCTTTTCTCTCTTTTCCATGTCCGCGATTCTGTTTTCAAGCCCGGATAAGCGGTCCAGGACAGGCTTAAGTGCGTTGCTGATAACATTCCTCTGGTCGGCCTTTATCTTTCTTAATAATTTTTTGCTATCTTTAGTCTTATCAGAAATCTTAGTCTCTTCTTTTTCTTCTTCCGCAGCCTTTTTCGGGTCAAGTCCTAAAGAATCATCATCAAGCCTTTCCAGATGATCGTAATATTCATACAGGCTTCCCGGATATTCAATGATCCTTGCTTCCCTGATATCCCATATCTTTGTGGCCAGCCGGTTGATGAAGGATTGATTATGGGATACAAAAAGGAGGCTGCCGTTGAAACGGGCCAAGGCCTCGATCAGTATCTCCGAAGATATGAGGTCAAGATGATTGGTCGGTTCATCCATCACCAGCAGGTTCCCCGGTTTGACCAGTATTTTTGCCAGAGATACCCGGGCCTTTTCCCCTCCGGACAGTACCTTTATTGGTTTATCCACATCTTCGCCTGAAAACAGGAAGGAACCGCAGGTGTTTCTCACGAAACTCACGCTTTCATCAGGCACGACCTGATAGACCTCATCCATCACGCTTTTCTCAGGGTCAAGCATCTCCGAGTGATGTTGTGCGTAATAACTCATGTTTACGTTATGGCCCGGTGATATGGAGCCATCATCAGGTTTAATCTCTCCGGCTATCATCCTGAGCATGGTGGTCTTACCGAGGCCGTTAGCACCAATAAGGGCTATCCTTTCGCGCCTGAGGATGGCAAGGTCTATATCATTGAAGAGGACATTCCCATCAAAACTCTTTGAAAGACCCTTTATATTGACAACGACCCTGCCGCTCTGGGGCACCATGGGAAAAGAGAAACCGATGCTTTTTACCTTTTGATGCGACTTTATTGTTTGCATTTTTTTGAGAAGCTTGATCTTGCTCTGGGCCTGCCTGGCCTTTGTCGCCTTGGCTCGGAACCTTTCTATAAACCTTTTTGCCTCCTTCACCTTTTGCTCCTGATTCTTCGCCATGGCCTCCAAGCTCCTCATCTCTTCCTCCCGCGCATTCAGATACTGTTCGTAATTACCTTTGTAGGTTTTCATGCCTTCCGGTTCAAGGCTGATAACGCGTTGTATGTGCCTGTTAAGGAAGATCCTGTCATGACAGACAAGTATTATGGCCCCCTTAAAATAACCGAGAAAATGTTCAAGCCAGCGTACCGAAGGAATATCCAGGTAATTGGTAGGCTCATCAAGGAGCAGCAGGTCAGGATCCTGAAACAGGAGGCTTGCCAGTGAAGCCCTCATCTTCCAGCCCCCGCTAAGGGATGAAACAGGCATATTAAAATCGCTGGATCTAAATCCCAGACCCTCCAATATCTTTTCAGCCTTGTGGGACGGAAAACGCATGTCCAGGTTGAGCATTTCCTGGTGGGCTTCCGCCAATCCTGCGGCAAAGGTTTCCAGCTCACATTGGCGCCGATCCTCTTTCAGCGCCTGTTTAATGTTTTCGATTTCTTCTCTGATATGAACGCGGCCGGGAATTGAATCAATAACCGATTGGAGCAGGGGACCCGACAACCTCTCTTCCATGTCTTGGGGGAGGTAACCTGCACGGCAGCCGCTTTTTATCCCGACCTTCCCCCTATCAGGACGTATCTCTCCTGCCAGTAATCTGAGGAGGCTGGTCTTACCCGAGCCGTTTAGTCCGACAAGGCCGACCCGATCACCTGGTTCGACCTGAAAACCTATATTATTGAAGAGATCCTTGCCGGGGAAGGCCAGGCATAGATCGGTAACAGTGACAAGACTCATGATTATTTTTCCAAATCACCGGGGCCTTGGGATCATCGGCCCCTGCATGAAATATCGAATGTGGAGCAGGGAATTATGAATTTGGAAGGTTAATCACCATGGATTCTTCGGGCAAGTCTAAGAATGACAGATCCGTTTAAAGGTTCCTTTCCTTCGACATTCATAATTACCTGTTCGACATTATTTCCCCACCTTTAGGGGAGCTTAACTACCCTCTTTTCCTCTCCTCTCAGGGGAGGATTAAGGTGGGGTCTGCTGAGACTATTCCAAGACCCCCTCCATGCCTCCCCCTGAGAGGGGGAGAAGGAGAAGGGGTCCAGGATGCAAAGGTTCGAGCGTTGCCTTTGTCGTTTTCAATCATTTCACTTGAATCCTGGAATCCTCGACCCCTTGAACCCTTCTTTTATGCCTTGCGAATAAGATTCCCCCGTAGGCACAGGCCGTTATTATTAGCCACGCTATAACGGCCGGCCAACTCTTAAATATCTCCCAGATGGCCCCGCTCCCGATAAAGGCGGGAATAATCATTGCTATCCCTATACCCATGTCCCTAGCTGTCATTCAGCAACCTCCTACTTGTTGGGTAAATCGCTATTAGAGTTTTTCTTTTAACATCTAAGCTAACATAAAGTCTGGTCAATTGCCATAGCTTTCCCTGATACATGAGTAAGCAACGCGACAGAAACTATCCCTATGGCCAATACATAAGTTGGATGATGGGTTTGGGTAAACCATTCTTGATCATTGATTGATTTTTCTATATAATTCGGTTAAATAAAGGTTGATAGCATCATGTAATAATGTAAACATGTCTTTCTTATCCTCTTAGAGGAGGCGAGGAGGGGGTCTTGTGTGTAACAGTCTAAGGAGATCCCACCTTAATCCTTTCCTAAAAGGGGAGGAGACTGATTCCATTTTTGATATTCGTCATTTCAGGAATCAGGATAAAAGGCTTGGAAAGATGAAGCGAAATATGGAGGAGGACCTTATATAAATATAAAGAGGGATCGGCATTGTTCATAACCTTTGAAGGCATAGAGGGTTGCGGCAAGACCACTCAGGTAAAACGTCTTGTTAACAGGTTGGCCCAGCATGGAATTAGATTTATCAGCACTTTTGAGCCGGGAGGCACAGAGATAGGCTTAGCCATAAGAAAGGTGCTTTTGGACTCGCGTAATATGGGCATGACCCCTCTCGCGGAACTGGCTTTATATGAGGCCGACAGGGCTCAGCACGTCGAGGAGGTTATCAGACCGGCTCTGGACCAAGGCAAGTGGGTTATTTGTGACCGGTTTTTCGATGCGACGGTAATATACCAGGGCGTGGCCCGGAGACAGGATATGGAACTGATCAGGCTTTTAAATGACAGAGTAACAGGAGGTATCAGGCCTGATATTACCTTTTTGCTTGATTGTCGGGCAGAGATCGGTCTTGCCAGAGCCGTGCAACGCAATAAAGAACTTTCCGCGGATGATCAGGGCAGGTTTGAGAATGAAGAGGCGGATTTTCACAGGATTGTGAGAAGAGGATACCTTGAGCTTGCGGATAATGACAAAAAGCGTTTTATAGTGATTGATGCGGCATTGCCTGAGGACGAAGTGGAACGGCATATATATGAAGTCCTTGAGCCGTTTTTGCAGTGACCAAGGGTTAATGATTTCAGGGGAGGAGAGACAAGGACAAATATTCAGATATGAAGACATTCTCAGAGATAATAGGACAGGAAAGGGCTATCGGTTTTCTTAAGAAGGCTATAGCCTCGGGAAGGATTCCACACGCGTTTCTGTTTACCGGTATTTCAGGTGTGGGAAAAACTACAACCGCAACAGCCTTCACTCAGGCAATAAACTGCCTGGAACCGGTGGAAAATAACGGTTGCGGCAAGTGCCTGATATGCCGGCAGATAAACAGTGGAAATTTTCCTGATCTTATTT
>Ga0307428_1001824_pt1 | contig 10212 bp, 12 predicted proteins | sample SalMarWE160240MG_FD_202161 | JGI IMG/M metagenome (GOLD analysis project Ga0307428, IMG submission 202161) | Salt marsh sediment microbial communities from the Plum Island Ecosystem LTER, Massachusetts, United States - WE1603-240 | ecosystem: Environmental > Aquatic > Marine > Intertidal zone >...
CCAAGGTCTATCTCTTAGTGGCACGGCGAGGGGCAGCTTCCTTATGCGAGCCTGGTGCGTGGCGATCCGCACGCCGATTCCGTGGTGCGTGCCTGTCAGGCTTGGCTCGCCGCGCACTTTCATGAGGCGAATGCCGTCACAGGCGTGGAGCGCGTCGCGCCCGTGCCGGCGCGCACTCTGAAGCGGCGCTTCAAGGCGGCGACGGGCTCGACCCTGATCGAACATGTCCAGAATCTTCGTGTCGAGGATGCGAAGCGTCGCCTGGAGACGACCGACGCGGCCGTCGACGACATCAGCACCAAGGTCGGCTATGAGGATCCTGCCTTCTTCCGCAGGCTGTTCCGCCGCCGCACCGGCCTCAAGCCAAGCGAATACCGGCGCATGTTCCGGCCAATCGCCACTGTGGAGGCGCTTGTTTCAGAGCGGGGCAGGTCGGAAGGGCGTCAGTCCTGATCGACGGCGTGCTTAGCGATATTGTCGGCCCGCTCGATCCCGGTCGGGTAATAGGCGCCGGTGGGCCTCGTGCCGAAGCTCAGCATTTTGAGACGCCCCGCCTCGATTGCGTCGGGCTCGTGGGTCTCCTTGAGCATCCTCACCGCACAGGTGTCGGCGTCGAGCTCCATGTTCCGAAGCGCGGGGCGGATATAGTAGAACGGCTGCGGCCCCAATTGCCCGAGGCCGGCGAAGCGGCGTACATGGCCGAGGGTGTGGTGGCAGCATTCATGGGCCAGCAGAAAGTGCCCATAGGCCGGGTCGTTGGCCAGCAAGCGCGAGCTGATAACGATGACCGGGCGCCCGTTGCGGTCCTGCATCGAGATCGCCTCCTCGGAGAAGTCGGGCAGGAGATAGGTGGCGATGTCGCAATAAGGATTGTCGAGGTTCGGCAGGCGCGACCGCGGGATCGGACTGCTCCCGGCGTGAGCGCTGTCCAACCAGAGAACCACCCCCAGCAACAGAGCCCCCGCAAGGATCCACAGGCGAAAGATTTTAGCCTCCGTAACTTTGCTTTCCCGTCAGTCTAGCGGGGCGAAAGGGCGCGCTGAAGCCCCTTTTGCGTAGCCGCGTCGTCACTTGACGCAATCGTGATGGAAGCCGGGGCTCACTTGCCTGCACGCTCGCGGCCGACACGGGTGTCGCTCGCGCCACTGGCCGGCGGGTCCGCAGCGTGACGCCCGTTGTGAAACCGGCCCGCTTGGCCCTTCGGATCGGCGCCCGATTTCGCTATTGTCGGGTCACGGTCCCGGAGAGGGCCGAAGGGAGGACGCTATGGCCACTCGACGCAATTGGGACGGCGAGCCCGACCGCCTCGAACCTTTCCGATTCGGGCTGTTGCTTGTGTTCGTCGCCGCGCTCGTGGCGTTGATCTGGTGGGCCTATGCCACCGGCCACATCAAACATATCGACACCGTGCCCCCGCCGATCACCGCCCCGTCGCAAGCGCAAGCCCCGTAAGTCGAATTTGAAAGCAAGGAGCGGAGTGCAGCAAAATTGGCTGGGGCATATCTCCGAGCGAGCGATACACTCTTGCTGGAGATAGAACGATGATCCGAGCGCTCGCCTCGACGCCAACCCGCCGCAACGAAGATGACGACGTCCGCTGGGATGCCGTCGTCGCCCGCGATGCCGAGTTCGACGGCAGGTTCTACTACGCCGTGGCCAGCACCGGCGTCTATTGCCGCCCCTCTTGCGCCGCGCGCCTGCCGAACCGGAAGAACGTGCGCTTCTTTGCCAGCGCCGGGGCCGCGGCGCGCGCGGGCTTCCGCCCTTGCAAGCGCTGCAAGCCTGACCTGGCGCCGCTGAAGCAACGCCAGGCGGAGAAGGTGGCTGCGGCCTGCCGCCTAATTGAAGCCGCGGAGGAAGAACCGACCCTCGATGCCCTGGCCGATGCGGTCGGCATCAGCCCCTATCACTTCCACCGCCTGTTCAAGGCGGCGACTGGCGTCACGCCTAAGGGCTATGCCTCGGCCCATCGGCGCAGCCGCGTTCGCGACGGTCTCGGCACCAGCGGCACCGTGACCGAGGCGATCTATGCTGCCGGCTTCAACTCCAACGGCCGCTTCTATGCCGGCGCGGCCGAGGCTCTCGGCATGACCCCAACTGACTTTCGCCAGGGTGGCAGGAACCAGATGCTTCGCTATGCGATCGGCGTGTGCTCTCTCGGACGGATTCTGGTTGCGGCGAGCGACAAGGGCATCGCCGCCATCTTCTTCGGCGACGATAAGGACTCGCTCCTCGCGGATCTGCGGACTCAGTTCCCGCGCGCAAAGCTGATCGGCGGCGATGCGGACTTCGAGCAACTCGTCGCCAAGGTGGTCGCCTTTGTCGAAAACCCGAAGATCAGTCTCGACCTGCCGCTCGATGTCCGCGGCACCGCGTTTCAGCATCGCGTCTGGGACGCCCTTCGCCGCATCCCGGTCGGCTCTACGGCGAGCTATGCCGAGATCGCGGCCAGGATCGGCGCGCCGGGATCGGCCCGTGCCGTGGCCAGGGCTTGCGCCTCGAACCCCGTTGCTGTCGCCATCCCATGCCATCGCGTCGTCCGTAGCGACGGCTCTCTCTCAGGATATCGGGGCGGGGTCGAGCGGAAGCGCGCCCTGCTCGACAAGGAGGCGAATGGATGAGCCAGGCACGCGCGGCACGTCCCATCGCGCCGTCAGGCGACACCGCCGAGCCGCGCATCGCCGCCGGCGACTGGGAGCGGATCGAGGGCGACCTCGACGCGCAAGGCTTCGCGGTGATCGAGCGCCTGCTGACACCGGACGAGTGTGAAGCGCTTGCCGCGCTCTATGGCGACGACGGGCTGTTTCGCAAGCATGTGATCATGGCGCAGCACGGCTACGGCCGCGGAGAGTACAAATATTTCGCCTATCCGCTCCCCGCTATGATCGCCGCCTTGCGGACGGCGGCCTATCCTTATCTCGCCCAACTCGCCAACCGCTGGAACGCCGAGATGAACGTCGAGGTCCGCTATCCCCTCGACCACGACGCTTTCCTCAAGCGCTGCCATGATGCGGGCCAGGTGCGCCCGACGCCGCTCTTGCTCCGTTACGGGCCCGGCGATTTCAATTGCCTGCACCAGGACCTTTACGGCGAGCATGTGTTCCCGCTGCAAATGGCAATCCTGCTGTCGGAGCCAGGCCGGGCGTTCAGCGGCGGCGAGTTCATCTTGACCGAGCAGCGGCCCCGGATGCAGTCGAGGGCAACGGTGGTGCCGCTGCGCCAGGGCGATGCCGCGATCTTTCCCGTCCGCCACCGTCCGGCAAAAGGCACGCGCGGCTTCTATCGCCTCAACGTCAAGCACGGGGTGAGCGAGCTCAGGACGGGGCGACGCTATACCCTCGGCATCATCTTCCACGACGCGAAGTAGCGCTGCGTCTAGCCCTTGCCCCTGGTGCGGGTGTTGCCGTGGGGAGCGTTCCGCTCGAGGAAGTCGATCATCAGACCAGCGACGTCGACGCCACTCGCCTTTTCCAGGCCCTCGATCCCAGGCGAGGAGTTGAGCTCCATAACGAGCGGCCCGTTCTTGGAACGTAGCATGTCGACGCCGCAGACATTGAGGCCAAGGGTGCGCGCGGCCTTCACCGCCATCTCGCGCTCCTCCGGCGTGATGCGCACTTTTTCGCCGAGGCCGCCGCGATGGAGATTGGAGCGGAACTCGCCAGTCGGCCCCTCCCGCTTCATTGCCGCCACGACACGGTCGCCAATGACAAGGGCGCGAATGTCGGTGGCCTCGGCCTCCTTGATGAATTGCTGCACCAGGATGTTGACCTTGGCGCCCTGAAACGCCTCGATCACCGACTTCGCCGACTGCATCGTCTCGCCAAGCACGACGCCGATGCCTTGCGTGCCTTCGATTAGCTTGATCACCACCGGCACGCCGCCGACGAGGTCGATGACGTCCTCGGCCTGTTTCGGGTCATTGGTATAGGCGGTGACGGGAAGGCCGATGCCGCGGCGGGCGAGCAATTGCAGGCAGCGGAGCTTGTCGCGGCTCCTGCCGATGGCCACCGACTCGTTCAAGGGATAGACGCCCATCACCTCGAACTGCCGCAGCACGGCGAGACCGTAAATGGTGATCGAGGCGCCGATGCGCGGGATCACGGCGTCGAAATCCTCGAGCCGCCGCTTGCGGTAATAGAGCATCGGGCGGCGCGAGGTGATGTTGATGGAGACGCGAAGCGTGTTCAGCACCTCGATCTCATGGCCGCGGGCTCGCGCCGCCTCGCAGATGCGGCGATGGCTGTAGAGATGCGGATTGCGCGCGAGCAACGCGATCTTCATGGGAGTGGCCTGAGAAAGTCCGTCGCGAGGGAAGAATGACTAGGGCAGGACCTTGCTCGGCTCAAGAGCGAGGGGGTTGCGCACGCGGGCGGTACGTCGCGGCTTTTGCCCGGCAAGAAAGGAACGCCCAGGCTCGATTAGGGCCCGGCCCTCGAGCGCGGTGCGCCCGAGCAGCATGCGAAAGCCCATTTGGTCACGATTGGCGAGCGCAAGCTCGATCGGCCAGCAGTGGTCGCCAAGCGCAAGGTGGGTCTCGATGATGTAGCGGCGCTCGACCTGGCCGCCAGAATTGCGCACGGCGCGTTCGTCGATTGCCGGCGCCTCGCATTTGATCCGCACCGTGCCGCTGCGCTGGATCGGCTGCACCTCGAAGCGGACCCAGAGCGCCCCGGCCCGACGGAACGGCTCGATGGCGAAGGCGTGCAAAACGCTGGTCCGAGCGCCGGTATCGATCTTGGCCTTGATGGCGGGGACGCCAAGATCGGCAAGCCGCACCCATTCGCGCCAGCCGACCCGCAACATATCATTCGCGCTCAAGCGCCGGTGGGGCATGCCGTCTTCAACTCTGTTCGACGTTTCGCGCGCCACTCTATGCCCGCAAGCCACCCGCCTCAATGGCCCGCTGCTTCTATGGCGCCTTGACGTTGGCTATAGTCCCGAGCACCGGTTGGCGGAGACTGGAATGAGCAGGAACCAGCACGTGGTGGCGCATGAGCGTGGCTGGGCGGTGACGCCCGAGGGCGCGAGCGTGCCGAGCGCCGTGTTCAAGACCCAAGGTGAGGCCTGGGAGAAGGCCAAGGCGATTGCCCGCAGGGAGCGCTCGGCTGCGCTGCTCCACGGCAAGGACGGCCGCATCCGCGAACGCAACACCTACGGCTGAGCCATTGATTTCAATTGGTTAGGGTCGCCGTCAGGGGCTGAAGATCAAGGCGATATAGACCACGAACAGCAACAAATGCACCGCACCCTGAAGCACGTTGGTGCGGCCGCCGCTGAAGGTGAAGGAGCTGACGAACAGCGTCAGCACCAAGAGCACGGTGTCGACCCGGTCGAGGCCGAGATGCATCGCGCGTCCGCTATAGAGCCCGACCGCGAGCACCGCAGGAATGGTAAGCCCGATGGTGGCCAGCGCCGAGCCGAGGCAGACATTGACGGCGCGCTGCAATTGATTGTCGAGGGCGGCGTTAAGAGCGGTGAGGCCCTCCGGCGACAATACCAGAATGGCGACAAGGATGCCGCCGAGCGACGCCGGCGCGCCGAGCTGCTCGATGCCGAAGTCGACGAGGATGGCGAGGAACTCGGCGAGCACCACCACGGGCGCGAGCGTCAAGAGCAGCATGATCACGTGATAGGTGAGTGATCCCTCCGCGCGCTCGTGGTGCATGACATAGGATGCCTTGGCGTGGTTGCCGTTCTCCGGCTCGGCGAAGAAGGCGCGATGGCGCATGGTCTGGATGGCGAGGAAGATCGCGTAGAAGGCGACAGTGATGGCGCCGAACAGCCCGGCCTGGAATGGTGACAGGTTCGGGTCGGGCTCGGTCTTGGTGAAGCTCGGCAGGATCAGGGCGAACACGGCGAGGGAGGCGATCACCACGAGGAAGGCGCGCGCGCCTTCGAGATTGTACTCCTGCTCCCAATAGCGCAGCGCTCCCAACAGCAATGCTGCACCGACGAGGCCGTTCAGCACGATCATCAGCGTCGCGAACATGGCGTCACGGGCAAGCGTCGGGTTGTTTTCGCCATGGATAATGATCGAGGCCATGATCGCGACCTCGATGGCGCTCACCGACAAGGTCAGGACCAGCGTGCCGTAAGGCTCGCCGAGATGCCAGGCCACGGCGTCGGCATGGCGCACCACGCCGAAGGCGCACCACATGATTACGCCGAACAGCCAGAGAAACACGAACAGAGTAGCGGCGTCGCTTTTGATGTTTCCAAACAGCGGCTGCTCGAAGGCGTAGACCAGAGCCACGCTCACGAGCCCGGCGATGGTCGGCGCGACGGCAGAAAGGTGGCGCCACGATAGCAGCGTCTTGCCGGCAACGGGCCCGATGGTCTCGCGCTGATTCATTTTGGCCTGTTTCGCGTGCCCTCGCGCCGTCTTCAAAACACTGTGCGACGGCAGCCGTGAGGCGAACCTAGACCAGGCGTCACTTGGCCGCGAGGCGATTACAGGCGTTGGCCGCCGTGCAGGGCGCCTAGCCGCGCGCAAAGCTTTGATGTAAAAGCCGTTTACATGGGCTCAGACGAATCACGCTGGCGGCGGCCACGCTCCTATCACCACGGCAATCTGAAGGAAGTGTTGCTCGAAGCGGCGCGCCGGCTGATCGAGCAGCATGGGCCGGTCGGCTTCAGCCTTACCGAGGCGGCGCGACTCGCGGGCGTGAGCCCCGCGGCGCCGTATCGCCATTTCCGCGACCGCGACGCGTTGCTCGCCGAGGTCGCCAGAAACGGCTTCGAGCGTTTCGCCGCCAAGCTAGATATGGCCTGGAACAACGGCATCCCGACGCCGCTCTCGGCTTTCGAGAATCTCGGGCGCGCCTATCTTGCCTTCGCCCGCGACGAGCCTGCGAACTACGCGGTGATGTTCGAGCCCGGGCTCAGCCACGGCGAGGACGCGGGGCTAAAGGCCACGGCGGACCGTGCCTTCGATGTGTTGCAGCGGGCGTCCGCAGCGCTCTGCCAGGCGTTGCCGCCCGATCAACGGCCACCCGTGCGGCTGATGAGCCTGCACATCTGGGCGCTGTCCCATGGCGTTGCCGATCTTTTCGTTCAGGGGCGTACCGGCGCGGCCAAAATCCCGCTGACGCCGGAAGAGATCCTTGAATCCGGGATGCTGATCTATTTGCGCGGCATCGGCATCGTGCCTCCAGACAAATCTGTCGGTACCCCCTAGCGCCCGGCGCCCTCCGATCACATTTTGTGACATGACTTGACTCTGGACAGGGCGGTCCCACTTATGTGAATGTGAATAACATTCACACCGAAGGAAGGGGTTTCGATGCAGCTGGTTGCGACCTTGGACGACTACGGGAAGCCCGCGTGGATCATCGCCATGATCCTCGGCTTCATTGTTTGGTGGCCGATCGGCCTCGGCATTCTGGCCTATCTGATCTGGAGTGGACGCATGGGATGTGGAAATAAACTGCAATGGAAGCAGCACTTTATGCAGGAAGCGCGGCGGTTTGGTGGTGGCCTTGGCCCGCTGCGCTCAACCGGCAACGCGGCCTTCGACGAGTATCGCGAGGAGACCTTGCGGCGCCTCGAGGAAGAAGCCGCTGAGTTCCAGACGTTCATGGAGCGCTTGCGCAAGGCGCGCGACAAGGCCGAGTTCGACCAATTCATGTCCGAGCGTGGCCGCGGCGGCGCCGCAAACACCGCGTAACGGTTTAGGCGCAAGAGAGGCAACAAAAGTGGGGGCGCGGGACTTCGGTTCCGCGTCCTTTTCGTTCGCCCTCAGGCGTAGCCCCCGAGCACGCTTTTGACGCCGAACCAGCGAAACACAATCGGCAAGACGAGCGGATTGAACATCAGACGGATCGTCAGCCGCCTGAGCCAAGGTCGGGACCGCTCGGAGGGAACGAACACCTTGGCGAACAGCGCAGCGTCCTGCTGGCGCTTGTCCACCGCCGGCTTGAGCAGTGCCTGATAGGCGGCAAAGGCTGCATCATAGTCGCCGTTGTGCTGCTTTAACTCCTGCGCCAGCACATAGGCGCCCGCCATGGCCATGTGCGAGCCTTGGCCGGCGAGGAGGGTGAGGCAGCCGCAGGCGTCCCCGAGAAGAGCCACGCGACCCTGATGCCAGTGCGGCATCACGATCTGGGTCATGGAGTCGAAGAAGATCGGCGCCGGGCCTTCATAGCCGTTGAGGGCCTGCTCCAGAATCCAGCCGGCGCCCTTGAATTCCTCCCTGGTAAGATCGAGGCGCCGTTCATGGGGCACATGCACCTCGTTATGCCGGAACACATAGGTCGCATCCATGCGTGTCTCGTCCAGCGGATAGAAGGCGCCGACGCGGTCGGTCTCCTCATAGAGCTTCAGCGCCCGGTCGAGGTCGAAGCGGTGATCCTTGAGGTGAAACGCCGCGACATAGGCGCCGAGAAAGTGATCGAACTGATGCTCGTCGCCGAACACAAGCGTCCGCACCTTGGAATGCACCCCGTCGGCGCCGAACACGAGATCGAACGGCGCATGGGCGCCATCCTCGAAGGTGACATTGACCTTGGTCTCGTCCTGGGCGAGCGCCGCGATCGACGAGCTGAAGCGGATAGCGACGCCACAGGCCACGGCGCGCTCATAAAGGATGTGCTCGAGATCGGAGCGGCGGAGGTAGACATATTTGCCGCCAAGCGCCCGGCGCACGACATCGATCGGCACCGAGACATACGCCTCGCCTCGATCATCCACGAATTGGAGCGAATCGATCGGATAGTGGATGGCATGGAGCTTAGGCACGAGGCCCATGCGTTCGGCCACGTCCCAGCCCGAGCCGAAAAAGTCCATCATGTAGCCCTCGACGCGGAGCCCCGGCTCACGCTCGATCACCAGTGGCTCGAAGCCAGCCTCTTTGAGCAAGATGCCGAGGGTGAGCCCGGCGATGCCGCCGCCCGAGATCAGCACGTCGGTCATGATCCACCTTCCCTTCGGACGTCAGGGTGGGGGCTTATCGTACCCTCCGCCGGTCGGCGTCTTGATGACGATGGCCTCGCCAGGCTCCAGAATGGTCTGGGCGCAAGCCGGAAGGTTTTCCAGGCGCCCATCCTTCCGCCGTACGAAGTTTGCCCCGGGCTCGCCAGGCTCGCCGCCGCGAACGCCGAAAGGCCGCACCCGGCGAAAGCCGGAAAGGATGGCGCACTGCATGCGCTCCAAGAACCGAATGACACGAAGTGTCCCGTCGCCGGCGCGCCAGCGGCCCTTGCCGCCCGAGCCGCGCCTGATGTCGAAGCGCTCGAGGAGCACCGGATACCGAAGCTCGAGCACCTCTGGGTCGGTGAGGCGCGAATTGGTCATATGGGTCTGCACCGCCGCGGCGCCGTCGAAGCCGGGACCGGCCGGCGCGCCTGAGCAGATCGTCTCGTAATATTGAGTGCTGGCGTTTCCGAAGGTGAGATTGTTCATAGTGCCCTGCGCCGATCCCAGCACGCCAAGCGCGCCGTAGAGGCAATTGACGATGGTCTGGCTGGTTTCGACATTGCCGGCGGCGACCGCGGCGGGATAGCGCGGCGCGAGCAGCGAGCCGTCCTCGACCACGATCTCGATGTGTCGGAGGCAGCCGGCATTGAGCGGAATGTCATCATCGACGAGGGTGCGGAATACATAGAGCACGCAAGCCCGCGTGATCGGCTCGGGCGCGTTGAAGGTATCGGGCTGTTCGCCGCTGGTGCCGGTAAAATCGACAACGGCCTTGCCGCGATCTCGGTCGACGCGGATCGCGACCTTGATGCGAGCGCCGCTATCGGTCTCGACCTCGAAGCTCGACGGCTCGAGCTTGGCGATGACCCGCGCCACGCTCGCCGCGGCGTTGTCCTGGACATGGCCCATATAGGCTTCGACCACATCGAGGCCGTAGACGGCGACGAGCTTGTGCAGCTCCTCGACGCCCTTGGCGTTGGCGGCGGCTTGCGCCTTCAAGTCGGCGATGTTCTGCGCCGGGTTGCGGACAGGGTAGGGGCCTGCGGTGAGGAGCGCCTGTACCGCGTCCTCACGGAAGCGGCCGCCCTCGACCAGCTTGAACGGGTCGATATAGACGCCCTCTTCCTCGATCCGTGTCGCTTTCGGGCTCATCGACCCCGGGGCGATGCCGCCGATATCGGAATGATGCCCGCGCGCGGCGACGAAGAACAGGATCTCGGCCCCTTCTTGCGCGAACACCGGCGTCACCACAGTGATGTCGGGAAGATGAGTCCCACCGTTATAGGACGCGTTCAGCAT
>Ga0307428_1001829_pt1 | contig 10197 bp, 12 predicted proteins | sample SalMarWE160240MG_FD_202161 | JGI IMG/M metagenome (GOLD analysis project Ga0307428, IMG submission 202161) | Salt marsh sediment microbial communities from the Plum Island Ecosystem LTER, Massachusetts, United States - WE1603-240 | ecosystem: Environmental > Aquatic > Marine > Intertidal zone >...
TTCTCCGCGAATGTCTGCGCCGGCGTTGGCTGACCATGGGGGTTGTCGGGGGGGCATTCGTGCTGTCGGTGTTTGGCTTCCAGTTCATTGGCAGAAGCTTCTTCCCTGACTCCTCACGCCCGCAGTTCCTGATGGACTTCTGGCTTCCGCAGGGGACCTACATCGGCGATTCTGCCCGCGAGGCGGCGTCCGTCGAGAAGTACCTCGAGGGGCTCGATGGTGTAACCCACGTGACAACGTTTGTCGGTTCGGGCGGCATGCGCTTCTTGCTGACTTACGGTGTTGAGAAGGCGAACAGCGGGTATGTGCAGTTCCTCGTCGATGTCGACGATTATGAAAAAGTCCCCTCGTTGATTCAGCGGGTGGAGTCGCATGTGAAGGAGAACTATCCGGATGCGGTGGCGGCCGGGAAGCAATTCCGGCTGGGCCCCGGGGAAGGTGGGAGAATCCAAGCGCGCTTCATGGGCCCTGACCCCGACATCGTGCGAAAGCTCGCGGACCAGGCCGTGGAGATCCTCCGCGCGGCCGGCGCCAAGGGCGTCCGGATGGACTGGCGCCAGCGGGTCAAGCTCGTGCGCCCCCAGCTCGCCGAGGAGGAGGCGGACCTTGCCGGGATCACGCGGCCCGACGTGGCGCAGGTGCTCAAGGAGGGATTCGAGGGCGAGGACGTGGGTGTCTACCGCGAGCGAGACGAGCTGCTGCCGATCGTCGTGCGCGCCCCTGAGGAGGAACGGAGCAACATCGTGAATATCAACGCCCTCCAAATCTGGAGCCGCGCGGCAGGGCAGATGATCCCGTTGCGGCAGGTGGTCTCGGGCTTCGAGACGGTGTTCGAAGACGACATCATCATGCGCCTCAATCGCAAGCGTACCCTCACCGTGCACGCCGATCCGGAAAGTGGACCAGCGAGCGTCCTCATCAATCGGGTCAAACCCAAGATCGAAGCCCTCGATTTCCCCCCGGGCTATACGCTTCAGTGGTGGGGTGAGTACCGGGACTCCAACAAGGCCCAGGCGGGCATCGGGAATAGCATTCCGTTCTTCTTTGCCGGCATGGTCCTCATCGTGATCGTGCTGTTCAATGGCCTCCGCCAGCCCGCCGTCATCTTCCTGACCGTGCCGCTGGCGCTGATCGGCGTCACCTTTGGCTTGCTGCTCACCCGGCAGCCGTTCGGGTTCATGGCGCTCCTCGGCTTCTTGAGCCTGTCGGGCATGCTGATCAAGAATGCCATTGTCCTCATCGATCAGATGGATATTGAGATTCGCGGGGGCAAAGACCGTTTCCAGGCCATCATGGACTCGGGGGTGAGCCGGCTGCGCCCGGTCGCCATGGCCGCTCTCACGACCGCGCTTGGCATGACCCCCCTGATCTTTGACGCCTTCTTCGTCGCGATGGCGGTGACCATCGTCTTCGGGTTAATGGTCGCGACCGTCCTCACCATGGTAGTCGTTCCGGTGCTCTACGCGATCTTCTTCCGTATCCCTTTCCCGGAGACAGCGGACGCCGGCACTCGAGCCATTTAGGCGAGGTTGTGATTGGTCGTGTCCCACGATGTGCGGATCGTGATTCTCATGGGCGTCACCGGTTCGGGCAAGACCACCATCGGACGGCTCCTCGCCAAGGAGTGCAATTGGCCCTTCTACGAAGGGGATGACTTTCATCCCACGGCGAATGTTGAGAAGATGCGCCGCGGAATGCCCTTGACCGATGAGGACCGTGCCCCCTGGCTTGACGCGCTCAATCACCTCATTCGAGATCTCATCGCGCGGGTGCAGTCTGCCGTGATTGCCTGCTCTGCGCTGAAGCAAGCGTATCGGGACCGTCTGGCTGGAAACCGGGACGAAGTCGTCTTTGTCTATCTGAGGGCGGACTATGCCCTCGCGCGCGCGCGACTCCTCTCGCGGAAGGATCACTTCATGAAGGTGGACCTTCTCGCAAGCCAGTTTGACGCGTTGGAGGAGCCAGAGGGTGTGCTGACCGTCGATATCGCTGAAGAGCCTGACGTCATCGTGGGTCGGATCCGGGAGGCGCTGCAGCGCTAACCCAAGAAGGGAGGGTGAAATGCGATGACACATCGGATGGCATATCCCCGCCATGTGAGATCGCCTCTGTGGCGGTCATTGGTGGGTCTCGTCGCCATGGGTTGCCTCGTCAGCGGGTGTATCAGCGTGGGACCCGATTATGTCCGACCGTCGGCAGACGTGGAGGATCAGTGGATCGACATGGGCGATCCGAGGATCAAAGACACGCCCCCGGAGTACCGCGACTGGTGGACGGTCTTTGATGATCCCATCCTGAATGCCCTCGTCGAGGTTGCGTATAAGCAGAACCTGACGCTACGCGCCGCGGGGATTCGCATCCTGGAAGCGCGGGCGGCGCTGGGAATCTCTGTCGGCCGGCAATACCCACAAATGCAAGAGGCGACGGGCCAGATTAGCAAAATCGAGTTGAGCGAGAACGTGAGTCTTACCGGGGTGACACCCACAGAGACCAACTTTGATTACTGGCAACTGGGATTCGACGTCGGATGGGAGCTGGACTTCTGGGGCAAGTTTCGCCGGGGTGTCGAATCGGCGAACGCGGATCTGGGAGCCGCGATCGCCAACTACGACGACATCCTGGTGTCGCTCGTGGCCGAGGTCGCTGCGACATATGTCCTCATGCGGACGTTTGAGGAACGCCTGAACGTCGCGCATGACAACGTTAGGATTCAAGAGCGGAGCTTTCGCATCACCAGCGTTCGTTTCCGCAACGGACTGGTCACCGAGCTGGACGTGCAACAAGCCAAGGCCAACCTGCGGAACACGCAGGCGTTGATCCCCCAACTTCAGACGGGTGTTCGTCATTCGCAGAATGCCCTCAGCGTCTTGCTGGGTATGACACCGCGCGATCTGCAAGATGTGATCGGAGGTCCCAGATCCATCCCGATCGCGCCCACTGACGTGGCGGTGGGTATGCCGGCTGAATTGCTGCGACGACGGCCGGACATTCGACGGGCCGAGCGACAAGTGGCAGCCCAGAGTGCCCGCATTGGAATAGCCAAATCGGATCTCTATCCGCAAATCACGCTGGCCGGGTCCTTCAATCTCGCGGCGCAAGATGCTGCCGATGTGTTCATGGGGAACAGTTTTTCGGGATTCGGGGGTCCCGCGTTCGTGTGGCCTCTCTTCAACTACGGACGCATCAAGAATAATGTGCGGGTGCAGGACGCCCGCTTCCAACAACTAGCCGTGAACTACCAAAATACAGTACTCAGGGCCGCGCAAGAGGTGGAAGATGCCATTGTGGCCTTCTTGCAATCGCAAGAAGAGGTGCGATTTCTCGCTGAGAGTGCGGATGCCTCGAAGCGTTCGGTCGATCTGTCGCTCATCCAATACCGTGAGGGGCTCATCGACTTTAGTCGCGTGCTGCAATCGCAAGAACTGCTCGTGAGACAGCAGGAGCGATTGGCCGAAACGACCGGCGCCATCGCGCGGAACCTGATTGCCGTGTACAAAGCGCTCGGAGGGGGCTGGGAGATCCGTCGTGGGCAGCAGTTTGTGCCCGAGGAGGTTCGAGAAGAGATGCAGGAGCGAACCAGCTGGGGGGGCTTGCTGGAGGCGGCGGCCCAGAAACCCAAGCCGACCGGTGTCCTTCCAGGCTGGCCGGATTGGTGATCGGCCCTCCCTCAGTCGCTCGACGTCTTAACTCATTGAAAACGTGGGAAATTTAGGAGCTTGACGTCCGCCTCTTCCCACTGGTACATTTCTTTAACTGGGGAGGTGGCACGGTTCCGCGGGACCCTGGCCGTCTTCAATACCACGCATAACAGATTGGGCAAGGGGGTCAACCATGAAGAGACATGGCATTATCGCGGTCATCGTAGCAATGGCGCTTGGATTCGGCCTTGTCGGGTGCGGTGGTGGGGGAGCGAAGGCACAAACAGAACTCACGACAACGACAGTCGGACAGCAGCTCTTGGACTTGCAGAAAGCGTATGAAGCGGGTGCGCTCTCGAAAGGGGAGTACGAGAAGGAAAAACAGAAAATATTGAGTGGAAAATAGCAACGGCAAAAACACGATGACGAAGGAAAGGGGGACGAGCATATGCGGTGCAGGAAGGCAACATCAGCGATTGCAATTGGGCTGTTAGTTACGGTACCCATTATTGTGGGGTGTGAGAGTATCGAGAAGGAAACCGGTCTGTCGAAGGGCACGCAAACTGGCGTGGCGGGTGGTGCCGCGGCGGGCGGTCTCATTGCCGCGCTCGCGGGGGCGAGCCCAGCCTGGATTGCCGGCAGCATCATTCTGGGCGCCGTCGCCGGTGGCGTCATTGGAAACCAGCTCTCCAAGAAGGACAAAGAACAGTATTCGTCGTCGAGCTATGACGCCCTGAGTACCCAGGGCAAGGGTGGTACGACCTCGTGGAACAACCCTGAAACGGGAAATAGCGGGTCAACGACTATCAACGAGGTCTTCACAAAGGCGGATGGCACCAAGTGCAAGCGCTTCACGACGAAGATCACGGCGAAGGGCAAGACGGACACGACCAATGGCGTTGCGTGCCAGGAAAAGGACGGAACCTGGAAAGTCACTAATATTTGAGCCGTCGGTGATCCTGGCGGAACGAGGCCCAAGGATACGCGTTTGACCAGGCAGGGCCGTAGCCTCTCGATCAGATGAGTCGTTGCCCGGCAGCTACCATCCCAGTGCCCTCTCTGATCCATGAAAGGAGGGGTTAGTCCCTTGAGGGGCTGGCTCCTCTCCTACCACGGGTCGTAGAGCCCTCCTGTAACGGCAGCCAGCCATACCAGCCCACGACCGCGCCCGAGGGGGAGGGCCGAACGACCCGACGCCCGTCAAGTAAATTTTGGCCTAAAACCTAGTAATTTTACGAGTTGTCAGAGGAGACTCTCCCTGGTAGGGTCGCGTTGTCCCGGCGCGGACTTTTTGTGGAATGCAGAGTGGGGAGGAGGGTGAACGCGATGGCGTCCTCAGCTGCTACGGAAGTCAAGGAGAGCGCTCTGCTGCTCATCGTCCTCGGCTTCGGCATGGTCGTCCTGGGGGTGCTGGCCATGGGGGCACCGTTGATGACGGGCGTGGCCGTCGGGATCCTCGTGGGCGTGCTCATTATCGCCGGGGGCCTCGCCCAAGCCTTTTACGCCCTGAAGGCCAAGTCCTGGGGATCTGGTACGTTGGGCGTCTTGCTGGGCGGACTCTCTATCCTCTGCGGCATCCTGATGCTCGGCCATCCGTTATTCGGCCTGGCGTTTCTGACGCTGGTCTTGGCGATCTACTTCGTCGCCGACGGCGTCTTCGAAATCGCCTTTGCCTTCAAGCTCAAGCCGTTAACGGGCTGGGGTTGGACACTCGTCAGCGGCATCGTGTCGCTCTTCCTCGGCATGGTGATATGGGGGCAGTGGCCCATCTCCGGAACGTGGGCGGTCGGCCTTTTGGTCGGCATCAACATTTGTTTCAGCGGCTGGTCCTTGATTGCGCTCGGGGCGGCGGCGCGTCGTGTGGCACGCGCGGTCTCGTGATTTTCTGGTCTATCACCCACTTTTAAAGAAGAAGAAGAGGAGTAATCAATGAAGCGAGCAAGGGAAATCATTCGTGTGCTGGCGGCGCTGGCGCTTGTGTTGGCGTCAGTCATCCCGGCACAGGCTGCAGACACCCTGTCCCAGATAGTGCAAAAGAAAGAATTAGTCGTGGGGACCGCTGGCGACATGCCCCCGTTCAACATGACGACCAAAGACGGGAAACTCATCGGCTTGGAACTCGATCTGGCCGGATACATGGCGTCGGCCATGGGCGTGAAACTGAAGGTACAGACCATGTCCTTCAAAGATCTGCTCCCGGCCTTGGAGGCCGGGAAGGTCGACATGGTCATGTCCCAAATGACCATGACCCCCAGGCGAAATCTGAAGGTGGCCTTCGTAGGCCCGTATTTTATTTCCGGCAAGGCGTTTTTAACGAAAAACGCAGCGATCGCGGCGGCGAAGAAAGGTGAGGAAATAAATCGTCCGACTGTGACGCTGGCGGCGCTCAAAGGATCGACGAGTCAGTACTTTGTCGAGCGAATCATGCCCAAGGCCAAGCTCGTGACGACCCCAAACTATGATGAAGCCGTGAAGATGGTCATTGAGGGCAAGGCGGACGCTTTGGTTGCCGACTATCCGATCTGTGTTGTCTCCGTCTTTCGCTTTCCGGGCAAAGGACTGGTTTCCCTCATCACGCCCCTCACCTATGAACCCATCGGGATCGCGCTGCCCGCTGGTGACACCCAACTGATCAACTGGGTCGAAAACTTTGTCGGTGCGCTCGAGGGCAGCGGTGAGCTGAAGGCGATAACGCAGCGTTGGCTTGGGGAGGGGGACTGGCTAAAGCAACTTCCCTGAGTCGCTCCTCCACTCGATGATCGTCCTGCTCCGGTCTTGGTCGGACTTGATAAGATTCCCCCGGTCACCCGTTCTTTTTTTTCGACAGCATTCAGAAGCGACATGGGAGGCGTCCGGGTTTTCCAGCTCTTATAAAAGCTCATAATGTTGCGAGTTGTGCGGCGATATCGCTTGCTGGAAGCTTCTGCGAGGAGAGCCGTATCGAAGCTAACGGGAGCATGGAGAAAGGAGTTTAGTGATGGGGAAGAAGGTTGGCTTGGTAGTTCTGGGACTAGTGTTGGCTGCAGGTCTGAGCGCCTGTGCGAGCAAGTACGACATTCCCCAGGGCGGCCCCCACTTTGCCTCGTGGGGGCATTTGAAGTATTCCACCCGCGGGGGCGAGAAGCCGCGCTTGACCAAGGCCGAGGAGAAACAGGCCAAAGCAGAAGGCTGGTGGGGGGTCCCGATCCAATACAACATTGATGAGCTGGAGTAAACCGGTCGAGTGGTCGAGCGCGGAGAGTTGAGAGGAGATTTCGCGAGGATACGAGAACAGAAAAGTGAAAGGAGAGAGGAATGGAGACACGCAACAAGAGACCTGAGGAGAGACAGAGGGCTTCTGCGGTAGGCGGGTGGGGTCGAGCGGCGTGCGGAGCAGTCCTTTTCGTGGTGGGCGCCGTGCTCCTTGCCGGTTGCCCAAAGAAGCCCGTAGTGAGGAGTTTCGCGCCTACGAAATCGGCCAAGGTGGTGCTACCGGCCCAGGAGCCCTTGAAGGACGTCTTCTTTGGCTTCAACCAGGACGAACTGAGCCCCGAGGCTCGGAAGACCCTAGATGCAAATATCCAGTGGCTCAAGGCCAATCCCGGGGTCCGGATCACAGTCGCAGGCTATTGCGACGACCGAGGGACCGAGGACTACAATCTGGTGCTCGGAGAGCGCCGCGCCAAGGCAGTCCGGGCCTACCTGGTGGCCGGCGGCATCGATCCCGCGCGGATCTCCACAAAGAGCTACGGCAAGGAGCGGCCGTTCGTCCTGGGCAATGACCCAGCGGCCTGGAAAGCGAATCGCCGGGCACGCATCGTCGCAGCTCAGTAAGAGCCTCGGAGCGGCGGCCGCGCCGGTCCGCCGAAGGGGCACGATCTACGACGTTTTCCGCGACATATTCCGCGCGTTCGAGAAGCGCAAGACGAAACACCTCCGGGTGATCGTGGTTTTCATCCCGACCTCCCGCGACGAGCTACTACCTGCGCTCGCCTCGGGGCGCGGGGATATTGCCGCAGCAAATCTCACCATCACACCGAACCAACTGCACCAAGGCGATGAGGACTGAGCGAGCCCTCGGAAGGCTGCGCGAGGCGGAATCCCATGAATAGTGCGTCCCGAGATCTCGCCCGCAGCGCGCTGCAGCTGCTCTTCATCAGCGTGCTCATGGCCGGGAGCTTCTGGATCCTGGAGCCTTTCCTCCTCCCGCTGATTTGGGCCATCATGATTGTCGTCGCCACCTGGCCTTTGATGCTGCAAACGCAGACGCAGCTCGGGGGCAAGCGGGCCCTCGCCGTCACCGTGATGATCGCAGCCTTGTTGCTGGTTTTTGTCGTGCCTATCTTTTTCGCCGTTGTGACCATCGTGGAGAATGCGGGCGAGATCGTGGCGTGGTCAAAGTCCCAGACGTTCGCCCTGCCGATGCCTCCTCCCTGGGTGGCCACGCTGCCCGTGGTCGGATCGAGGCTGGCGGCGGAATGGCGGCAGATCGCGGCTGCCGGCCCGGAGGGGCTCGTCGTGCGCATGATGCCCTACGTCGACAAGATCGTCCGCTGGTTCGTGTCCCAGGTGGGGGGGCTGGGAGTGATGGCCATCCATTTCTTGCTAACGGTGATCATCGCCGCGATCCTCTACGTGAAGGGCGAGGCTGCCGCCGAGGGCATGCGTCTCTTTTCCCGGCGACTCGCCGGACCGCGAGGCGAGAACGCCCTCCAACTTTCCGTCCACGCGATTCGCGCAGTGGCCCTCGGTGTCATCGTGACGGCTATCGTCCAGGCGCTGCTTGCCGGCATCGGGCTGGCGATCGTCGGCGTGCCCTACGTGGCTATCCTGACCGCAGTGATGGTGATTCTGGGGATCGCACAGCTAGGACCCATGCCCGTGCTCATTCCCGCGGTGGTCTGGCTGTATTGGAAGGGCCATGTCGGGTGGGGAACCGTCCTATTCGTATGGACGATCTTTGTGGGAGTCATCGACAACGTCTTGCGCCCGATCCTCATCAAGAGGGGCGCCAAGCTGCCGCTACTGCTGATTTTCGCCGGCGTGGTCGGCGGCCTCATCGCATTCGGCGTCATCGGGCTCTTTGTTGGCCCGGTGGTCCTCGCGGTGAGCTACACGCTTCTCGCCGCCTGGATTCGGGATGATGAACTACAGCCTCTGCCTGGACCTGAACTCGCCGGCGATGGGTAAGAAGGAAGTAAGCGGGCAAAGCTCAGACACTCAATACTACATACCGGGCAGCTTGTCTTAACGGGCAGGGGTCTAGGGATAATGCGTCGCACGTTGACTGCAATCGGCCTTCTCTTCGTCGGTTTCGTACTCGGCTGTATGCCAAGGACGGACGGCGCGACTGCACTGCAAAAGGCTTCCACGCCGCCCTCTCTCGAAAACACGTATTGGAAGCTGACCCGCCTGGATGACCAGCCGGTCCAGGTCGCCGCAGGGCAGCGCGAACCCCACATGATCCTACAGTCGGAGTCGCGCCGGATCGGAGGCTTCGGCGGGTGCAACCGCCTGATCGGCGGCTACGAGCTCGAGGGCGAACGACTCGCCTTCGGGCAGCTCGCGACGACCCGGATGGCCTGCCCGCAAGGCATGGAAACGGAAGATGCGTTTCTTGTCGCGCTGGAAAAGGTGAAGACGTGGAGAATCCTCGGCCAGTACCTCGAGGTATACGATGCCGCCGGCAATCTCCTGGTGCGATTCGAGGCGAGGCATACGGATTAGTGCAACCCGCAACAGACGGAGGGTGAAACGGAAAATGAATAAGTACATTGTCGAGTTCATCGGAACGTTCTTTCTGGTTCTCACCATCGGCTGCACCGTCGTCGGCGGAGACCCCGGAGTCATTCCACCTCTCGCCATCGGGGCCGCGTTGATGGTCATGGTTTTCGCTGGCGGCCATGTCTCTGGCGCGCACTACAATCCCGCGGTCACGCTCGGAATCTGGATGCGTGGGCGCTGCGACAGCAAAGACCTGATTCCCTACTGGGTGTGGCAAATTGTCGGCGGCGTGCTCGCGGCCCTATTCGTCAAGTTCCTCAAACGGGGCGTTGAAGTGAAAGCGATGACGCTGCATGTTGGGCCGGCTCTGGTCGCCGAGTTCCTGTTTACCTTTGCGCTCGTTTACGTCGTGCTCAACACTGCGACCGCCAGAGGCACCGCCGGGAATTCGTTTTACGGCCTGGCGATCGGGTTCACGGTGCTGGCCGGCGCATTTGCCGTCGGCAATATCTCCGGCGGGGCCTTCAATCCGGCCGTTGCCGTGGGCATCTCGGTCATGGGCCTTACGGCGTGGTCGAATATCTGGCTCTACCTCACGGCAAATCTGCTCGGGGGTGCGGTCGCCGCGATCGTATTTCGATTCGTCAACCCGGATGACAAATAAGCGCCAGGGGCTACATTTGACAAATGGTTCGGGTCCTGGCTCCGGCCCGATGGCGGTTAAAATATCAACAATATCAAGCCGTTATGGCGCCACGGCCCCGTGAGACTCCTAGCGGTAGGCCAGTAAATTTTTCGTCAAAACCTCGTAATTTTACGAGTTGCGGGGGGGGGCTCTCTTAATAGATGTTAGGAC
>Ga0307428_1001830_pt1 | contig 10193 bp, 10 predicted proteins | sample SalMarWE160240MG_FD_202161 | JGI IMG/M metagenome (GOLD analysis project Ga0307428, IMG submission 202161) | Salt marsh sediment microbial communities from the Plum Island Ecosystem LTER, Massachusetts, United States - WE1603-240 | ecosystem: Environmental > Aquatic > Marine > Intertidal zone >...
TCCGGTGAGCCGACCGAGGAGGCGGCCCAACGTGAACTCGCGGAGGAGATCGGCTATCGCGCTGGCCGCCTGACCCCGGTCAGCACGTATCACACGAGCAAGAGTGTCATGGACGAGGCGGCCCATCTCTTCCTCGGGGAAGAGTTGATCACACTCGAGCGACCGCCCCACGATGAGACTGAGTTTATCGAGGTCCGCCCCTTTCCCTTTCGAGAAGTCCTGCAGATGGTCCTGTCCGGCGAGATCGTCGATAGCATGACGGTTATTGCCGTGCTCCTCGCTGCCCGCCGAAAACAGTGCTGAGGGATTTCGGAGCTCGGAATAAGGGCCTGTACCTCGGGCGAGCGACGACAGAGGGTTCTGGCAGGAAGTCCTTACGTTACGCCGGAATGAACCTGAGCGCCGCACCGTTGTTGCACCAGCGTTGGCCTGTCGGCTCGGGGCCATCGCTGAACACATGGCCCTGATGTCCGCCGCAGCGGATGCAGTGATATTCGGTACGCGGCAGGAACAGTATAAAATCCCGCTTCGTCCCGAGATGGCCGGGAATGTGCGTGAAGAAGCTCGGCCAGCCGGTCCCGCTGTCGAACTTCATTAAGGAAGTGAACAGCGGCAGCGTGCAGCCGGCACAGATATATACACCGGCGCGTTTCTCGTCGTTGAGCTGACTGGAAAATGGCCGTTCCGTGCCCTCTTGCCTCAGCACGAGGAACTGGGGGTTGCTCAGGATCTGTTTCCATTCCGCCTCGGATTTTTGGATCGGTTCGGTGGACAGCGTTACGTCCGCGCCTTGCGCCAGCAGCGTCTTCCAATTTTGCCGAATCCCGTTCAATGACGTGCCGCCCCCCGCATCTGCCCGCGGCACCGAGCGAGCGCGCCCCGCAACCGTCATGGCCAATGGTATGGCCGCGATAAGCAACAGAAACTCCCGTCGTTTCATGATCCTCCCCTCGCTCCTGTCTTATGGATAAGACCGCCAAGGTACAGACGATTTCAGCCGCAGATCTATTCTCTTCCCGTCCTCCGGCCGGGTCAAGCGTCTTCGATCACCAGTCGAGTTCGCCATGCTCGTGCCGAATTTCCGGGATCCGCCCCGGACGCTTCGCCTTTTCCCCCACCTCTTTGGATGCGCGTGAACCCCCGAAGGTTTCATCGTTTCCCCGGTCGTTGTCCCTCCCCGGGCCCTCACCCGAGAATCTTTCCCGTTTCACGTTCGTCGAACGACCATGGAAGTGCTAAGATAGGGCCCCATAAACGCATCCCACAATCGGAGAGGTGGACTTGGGAAGCGTCGCAGTCCCACTGGGTGCAACTCACGATTGCCTACGATTTTCCGTCATCCTTCCGGTACGGAACGATGCCGCCGCGCTTGGCCGCACCCTTGATCGTCTCGAGACCCTCGTGGGGACCGACGCGGTCGAGGTCATCGTCGCAGCCTCCGGGGATTCCGCCGGTACCGAACGTGCCGTCGCCGGGCGAGCGCGACTCCTGTGGCCTCCGGGCTCCGCGCGGTCCGCCCTCATGAATGCGGGTGCAGCGGCCGCACGGGGCGACGTCTTCTTTTTTCTGCACGCCGATTCCCTCCCCCCGGCGAACGTCTTCGCATTGATCGAGCAGACCCTCTCCGACGATACCGTCGCCGGCGGCGCCTTTGAGCATTGCTTTGCGGAGGCCGGGTGGAGCCTCCGCGCGATCACGTGGATCAACCGAATCCGGTATCGCCTCACCCACAACTACTACGGCGATCAGGGCATCTTCGTTCGCGCCGCCGTGTTCCGGCAGATGGGTGGGTACAAGAACCTCCGGCTCATGGAGGATCTCGATTTTACCCAACGCCTCAAGCGGGCGGGACGGTCCGTCCTCGTCCCGGTACCGCTGCTCACGTCCGGACGCCGCTTTCTCGCTCGCGGACCCTGGCGCACCTTTTTCTTTATTGTCTGGCTGCTGTTTCTGCACACGCTGCGTTTGGACACCGAGAGATATGCGGATCAATGGCTTGGCCCGAGCGACAGGCCTCCGGGGAGTCCGTTGCCCCGGGGTCGGATGCGGCAAAGGGCTCGCTGAATGAGTCCCCGCCCACGTCCTCGTACTTCCCCGCGCCACCGACCTCAACGCGCGTGTCACGTACCGCGCATCCCCCTGCTCATCCTCCTCATGGGCCTCCTTGTCACCCGGACGGTCACGGCAGGAGGGGGGCCCTCGGATCTTGTGGCCGAGTGGCGCATCTGGTCCATGCGATACCACGAAGAGCCAGCGCGCCTGGACGAGATCCGCGAAGCTTTGGAGCAAACCATCAAGACCAACTCCCGTGTGGGAAATCTCCTAGCGCTGGCACACGTCTGCTTTATCTGGGGGGACATACGAGCCAAGACCCGAGACGAGAAGCTCGACGCTTACGACTGCGGGCGACGGGCAGCGGAGCGCGTGGTAGAGCTGCAACCGAAGAACCCCACTGCCCACTTCTTGTACGCAACCAATACCGCGCGTTGGGGAGAGACGAAGGGGCTACTGGGTTCACTCTTTCTCTTGCCGACCGTCAAGAAGGAAATGAACATCGTCATCAACCTCGATCCATATTTCACTCCTGTCTACGCGCTGGCCGGCAATGTATATTATGAAGTGCCCCCTCTCTTTGGCGGCGATCTGGATAAGGCCGAGGCAATGTTCCGAAAGGGGCTAGAGCAAGACCCGACGTTTACCGCGATGCACGTGGGACTGGCCAAAACCCTCATCAAAAAGGGACGGTCTGATGAAGCGCAACAAGAGCTTCGGGCCGCGCTGAATGAGAAACAACCGCGAAATCTGGCCGAGTGGACCCTGAAGGATTCCAAGGAGGCCCGGGAGCTCCTCGATTCCATTTCAGACAAATCGTCAGATGAATAGACAACCCGGCCCGATGCCAAAACGGCGGATCCGAGGTTGGAACCTTTGCATGCGGCCGTGCATCTAGGATATGGAAGGGAATAAAGATCGCTGAATTCGTGTTTATCTACTCAATGGTCCGCGAGGCCACATCCTGATCGGCCATCGAGCACGATTCCCAGGGGGCCCGGGAGCCGCTTCTTTCCATCAAGGACTCATCCTAGATCCCTGTCGAAGAACTGAAAGGAAATAGCGTTTGTGGCTTCGACAACACCTGCTACTCTGAGGGAGGGGAGGAAAAGCGTGCAGCCCTTCGCACAGCGGATACGAGGAAACGGGTTTCGCAAGCGCAGGATCGAGGTCCTCCAGGTCAACATGGGCAAATATTGCAACCAGGCCTGCATCCACTGTCATGTGGAGTCTGGACCAGGACGCAAGGAGATGATGACGCGCGAGACGGTGGAGGCGATCCTGCGCTTTCTCGAACACGTGCAGATCCCAACGGTGGATATCACCGGGGGGGCACCGGAGTTGAACCCGCATTTTGATTACCTCGTGGCGTCCTGTGTCCGCCTGGGACGTCACGTCGTGGACCGGTGTAACCTGACGGTCATCTTCGAGCCGGACATGGAATACTTGCCGGAGTTTTTCCGGCGACACCGGGTAGAACTGATCTGCTCGCTTCCTTGCTACACCGAGGACAATGTGAACCAGCAAAGGGGAGACGGCACCTTTCAACTGAGTATCCGAGCCCTCCAGATTCTGAACCGGCTAGGCTATGGCCTTCCGGAGACCGGGCTCAATCTTCACCTGATGTACAACCCTCTTGGGGCGTATCTGCCACCGCCCCAGGACCGCCTCGAACGAGATTACAAGAGGATTCTGGCAACGCAATTCGGCATCTCCTTCAACCGCCTCTACTGCCTGACCAATACACCGATCACACGTTTCGAAAGGCTCCTAAGATTGCGGCGTGAGTACGACGGGTACATGGATCTCCTCGAGTCTGCCTTCAATACGGCCACACTGGAACGCGTGATGTGTAGGAACCTCGTGAGCGTCGGATGGGAGGGTTCGGTGTACGATTGTGACTTCAACCAGATGCTGGAGCTCTCCTTGACAAGTCCGGAAGGAAGACCGCTGAAGATCTGGGATCTGGATGCCGAGGCCATCGAGAGTCAACCGATCCTGGTCGGCAACCATTGCTACGCCTGCACTGCCGGGGCCGGAAGCAGTTGCGGCGGCGCCTTACTCTCGTAGCTGCCAGCTGTTAGACATCAGTAATGGGCTTCCATGTAGCTGCCGACTGCTGACGACTATAAAAGTGAACAATGCGTAAGCTAGGCGATGTGAAAAATGCAATCCTTGTGCAGGCCTTTAAGCACTGGCCGTGGCTGGCAGAACGCTGGGCAAGACATCACCAGTTTATTGAAGGGAAAGACATCCCCTGGGCTCCGCTTCGCAAGCCCGTCCGGGAGAGCTCAATTGCGATGGTAACAACGGCCGGGGTCCACCTCAAGTCTCAGACTCCCTTTAATATGGAGGACCCCGATGGGGATGCAACCTTTCGGGCTTTTCCATCAAACGCCAACACAGCCGACCTTACGATTACCCACAAGTATTACGATCATTCGGCGGCAGATCGAGACATTAACGTGGTCCTCCCGATCGACCGCCTGCGTGAACTTCGGGACGAAGGAGTCATCGGAGGAATTGCGCCGACCCTGTATAGCTTCATGGGCCACATCGATGGGCCACACCTCAACATTCTTATGGACGAGACCGCGCCCCAAGTGGCCGAACTCCTGGTCCAGGACGGGGCCGACGCCGTCTTTCTTACACCCGCCTGAGGACTCTGTAATCAGGCCGTGGGCCTGATCCAGCGGATCATCGAAGCCAAAGGCATTCCTACCATCGGCATCACGCTCCAGAAGGAGGTCACAAGGCGGGTCAAGCCTCCTCGAGCGCTCTCCCTCCGCTATCCCTTCGGATATCCCTTGGGGGAGGCTTCCCACGTAAAGCAACAGCGCACGATCCTGCTCGACGCGCTCAACGCCTTGCAAACCATCACGGAGCCGGGGACGATTTTGGAACCGGGCTACATCTGGCGAAGACATCGATTTGACTGACAACCGGGTGGACAAGACTTGACACCATCCGGCCAGATGGTTTATACATTCCTCGCTCTCTCAAGCTGGTTTGACGAATATACGACTGCATGGAGACTCTTCACCAACGCGATCGATGCCGACGGCAATATCTATGTGGGAGCTCTCGACGGTCGACGTGCGCCGCTCGGTGACCCAATCAGTTCTGGATCTCCGGGCGCGCCACACTGTGCCCTGAATCCCTAGCCACGAGAGAGGAGGAACACCTTGTCGCGACGGGGACGATGCCTGGCGGTGCTGGCAGTACTCCTTATTGTGAGGGAGGCACCCGCAGCGGATCAAAATCATTTCGCTTCGATCTACCTAGACGGCGATAAAATAGGCCAGGTTCACTACACGGTTCGATACGACGAAAAAGGCCACGTCGAGGAACTCAGGACGCGGGCCTCGATCTCCATCCTGGGAATTAAGCTCTTTAACTTCACGCAGCACCTGCATGAAGTGTGGAAAGATGGCCAACTCCAGCGCATGCAGGGTCACACCAACGATGACGGCGACGTCTACGAGGCGTCGGTCGAACGGAATGCCACAGACTACGATGCTGTCCTGAATAGCAAGTCTTTGACGCTGCCGCCCAATGCCTTTCCCACGTCCGTCTGGCATTTCCAAATCACGCAGAAGTCGCTTCTGTTTGACCTGAAGGATCTCCGGCTGATGAAGGTCAAGGTTGTCAAAAGTGAGGATTCCGTATCCGTGGACAAACGATCCATTCCAGCGACCAGGTTTGATTTCTCGGGTGACTGGAATGTTTCGGTCTGGTATGACCAGAACAGGCAGCTGTTGAAGACGCAACATAAGGTGCAGGGCAAAGACGTCGTCGTGACGATGGATGCCGAGTGATGTTCTTTAAACAGGGCGCCCTCCCCCCGGATCTCGTAGGGCCCGGAAGCCGTTAAAACCTCGTAATTTTACGAGTTGACACAGTTGCCCTCTCGCCAGTAGATTGTCCCTTGAATTCGAGAGGTTCGCGAGTCCAGAGTATTTCTTCCTAGAACTTTTCCGGCGCGTACGCCGATCAAATAGCGGAACTGACCGAGGATTGTGATGCTCCTCAGCGTCTTGATCGGTCCTCCGGCACGCAAGCGCTGGTACCCTTCTGCGATAGTAGGTCTCACGTTCGTCCTGTCCGTTGCCGGGCTGGTCGTGCCGGCGTTCACCGCGGCGGCCGCCGTGCCCATCCAGACTCCGAATATCTTCGAGCCCGTCTCCACACCGGCTTACGCCGTCGCCGAGCTCTCGTGGCTGGTGCTGGCCATCACCGGCGCCATCTTCGTGGTCGTCGGCAGCCTGTTGGTTTACAGCATTGTCCGATTTCGGGCCCGCCCGGGCGACGAGGGCCGCGAGCCGCCCCAAGTCTACGGCAGCAACCAGGTTGAGACGGCTTGGACCGTCGTGCCGCTGCTGATTGTCTTCGTCCTCTTCCTGGCAACGACCCGCACCATCATCACCGTGCAGAACGCCGAGCCGCCGCCCGACGCGCTGAAGATCACCGTCGTCGGTCACCAGTGGTGGTGGGAGTTTCACTACCCGGAGCTGGGGATCATTACGGCCAACGAGTTGCACACCCCCGTAAGCGACCGGGGTAATCGCAGACCGACCGTCCTGACGCTGCACTCCGACGACGTCGTCCACAGCTTCTGGGTCCCGCGCCTGGCCGGTAAGACGGACGTCATCCCCAACCGTGACAATCACATGTGGATCGAGCCGATGGAGCCGGGAACCTACGTGGGCCAGTGCGCCGAATTCTGCGGGACGCAGCACGCCTACATGCTGCTCCGCGTGGTCGTCCACCCCAGGGGCGAGTTCGATCGGTGGGTGGCCGAGCAGCGGAAGCCACCCGTAATGGATCCGCGGGTTCAGGCTGGCCGTGACCTGTTTTACTCCACGGCGTGCATCAACTGTCATAGAGTCGGGGGGACCGTGGCCACCGGGACCTTTGGACCCGATCTCACCCATCTCATGAGCCGCGAGACCATTGGGGCAGGTGTTGCCGCCAATACGCCAAAAAACCTTCGAGCCTGGATCGAGGACCCGGATCATCTGAAGCCGGGCGTCAACATGCCGGCGATGAAGCTGACCGAAGACGAGGTAGACAAAGTCGTCACCTATCTGTTGACCCTGAAGTAGCCACTGAGAGAACGCTATGACCGTCTTGGATCAAACCATGGCCCAGCCGCGGCCTGCCGAGGCACGTCTCCCCCTTCTGCTCGTGCTGCACGAGTGGGTCACCACGGTCGACCACAAGCGCCTGGGGATCATGTACATCTGCTCCGGCATCGTCTTCTTCGTGATCGCCGGTCTCGAGGCCACGATCATGCGGTGGCAACTCTTCTTTCCCAACAATGACGCCATCTCACCGCAAGTGTTCAACCGCCTCTTCACCATGCATGGAACCACAATGGTCTTTCTAGTCGGCATGCCAATCATCATCGGCATGGCCAACTATCTCGTGCCGCTGATGATCGGGGCCAGGGACCTGGCGTTCCCGCGGCTGAATGCCTTTGGATTTTGGCTCTTTCTCTTCGGCGGGCTCCTCCTCTACTTCAGCTTTCTCGGAGGGGACGGCCTCTACGGCGCCGGCACGGCCCCCGACGTCGGCTGGTTCGCCTACTCGCCGCTCACGGGGCGGGCCTTTTCCCGCGGGAACAGTACCGATTACTGGATCCTGGGCCTGCTCGTCGGCGGCATCGGCAGCATTGCCACGGCCGCAAACATTGTCACGACGGTCGTCTGCATGCGATGTAAGGGGATGACGCTTGGCAAGATGCCTCTCTTCGTCTGGATGTTGACCGTTGTTTCGGTCCTGATCCTTCTCGTCATGCCGCCGCTGACCGCAGCCCAGGTCATGCTGCTCTTCGACCGGTTCCTGGGAGCGAAGTTCTTCGATACGCAGGCAGGCGGTTCGGCCGTCCTGTGGCAACACTTTTTCTGGATCTTTGGCCACCCGGAAGTATACGTGCTGATGCTACCGGGCTTCGCCGCCGCCTCCGAGATCATTCCGGTCTTCTCGCGCAAGGTGATCTTCGGATACCCGATGATGGTCGCGGCCACCATTGCGATCGGCTTCATCGGCATGGGCGTCTGGGCCCACCACATGTTCACGGTGGGCATGAGCGCGATGTCCAACACGTTCTTCACCGCGGCGACCATGCTCATCGCGGTCCCCACCGGGATCAAGATCTTCAACTGGTTGGGGACGATGTGGGGGGGGCGGATCCGCTTTGCCACGCCCATGCTATTTTGTATCGGCTTTCTCCTTCAATTCCTCGTCGCCGGGCTCACCGGTATCATGTTGGCCGTCTCACCGTTCGACTGGCAATTGAGCGACTCATATTTTGTCGTGGCCCATTTCCACTACGTGCTGATCGGGGGCCTGCTGTTCACGATCTTCGCAACCATTTATTACTGGTTCCCGAAGGTCACGGGCCGGATGCTCAGCGAGAGGGTCGGCAAATGGCACTTCTGGCTCTTTGCCATTGGCTTCAACCTCACCTTCGCGCCGATGCACATCTCGGGCATTCTCGGCATGCCCCGCCGCATCTACACCTACGAGGCCGGGCGCGGGTGGGAGCTGTGGAACCAGCTCTCCTCGATCGGGGTGATTTTTCAAATTGCGGCGGTTCTTATCTTCGTATGGAACATCATCTCTGCGCTGCGGCACGGCGAGCCGGCCGGTGATGACCCGTGGGATGCCTGGACGCTGGAGTGGTCGACGACCTCCCCACCGCCGGAATACAACTTCGAAACGCCCCCGGTGGTGCGAAGCCGGCGGCCGCTGTGGGATCTGAAGCACCCCGAAGATCCCGACTGGAGGCACGAATGAACGCGACGGCTGCCACACCCATCGCTGCCGAGCCGACCGAGTGGACCTTGTTGCCCCGCGGGCGCGTGGGGATGGTCACGCTGATCCTCACAGAATCGGCGTTATTCTCGATCTTTGTCGTGGCCTACCTCTTTTATATCGGCAAGAGCTTGAACGGCCCCTACCCGAAAGACGTACTCGAGCTTCCGATCCTGGCGACGATTTGCCTGCTGTCCAGCAGCCTCACGATTACGCTGGCGGAGCGGGGCCTGAGACGGGGACACGTCGGCGGATTCAGCCTCTGGTGGGGGCTGACGATCCTGCTGGGCGTAGCGTTTTTGGCCTCGACGGCGATCGAGTGGTACCGCCTCATCTACCAGGATGGCTTGACGATCGCCACGAACCTCTTCGGCACGACCTTCTATACGCTTGTGGGATTCCATGCCGGCCACGTCACGGTGGGCCTGATCCTGCTGTCGCTGGTCCTTGTACTGAGTCTCCTCGGCCACGTGAAGCAGGCGCATGCCGAGCGGGTCGAGGTGCTGTCCTGGTACTGGCACTTCGTCGACGTGGTGTGGGTGGTGGTGTTCACGGTGGTCTACATTATCGGCCGCTGACCGGCCGGTGCGAGGGTCCCAATGGCCTCTAAGGAACACAGAGAGCAGGTGGGGGAAGCCATCGAGATGCCGGCCCCGACCGCGTGGCCACTCATCGCTGCGTTGGGCGTGGCGCTGGGCTTCGCCGGGCTCGTGACGAACGGCATCGTCACCGTGGTCGGTGTCGTGCTCGCCCTGGCCGGCGCCGTCGGCTGGTCGCACGATGTCCTGCCACACGAGGAGCACGAGCGGATCCCGCTGCGCCCACCCGCACAGCGCGCCAAACCCGTTCAACCCGCTCCCCAGGCCGTAGAGCACCTCAGGCTCGGAGAGGCTGGCCACCGGGTGCGCATTCCGGCGGAGATCTATCCCTACTCGTCGGGAATAAAAGGGGGCCTTGTCGGCGGGGTTGCGATGGCCATCGTGGCCTTGCTCTACGGCCTCATCGGCCACGGCAGCATTTGGTATCCGATCAACTTGCTGTCGGCCGCCGCCATGCCCTCGCTAGCCAACGCCGGCCTCGAGCAACTGAGGGCCTTCAACCCGCTTGGCCTGGGTGTCGGCCTGATCGTGCACGGAGTCACTTCGATCTTTGTCGGTCTACTGTATGCGGTCCTCTTGCCCATGTTCCCGCGCCACCCCGCCTTCTCGGGGGGCCTCATCGCTCCACTTCTGTGGACGGGACTCTTGTGGTCCACATTGCACATTATCAATCCGGCGCTGAATGCCCGGATTGACTGGATCTGGTTCACCGCCTCGCAGATC
>Ga0307428_1001831_pt1 | contig 10193 bp, 6 predicted proteins | sample SalMarWE160240MG_FD_202161 | JGI IMG/M metagenome (GOLD analysis project Ga0307428, IMG submission 202161) | Salt marsh sediment microbial communities from the Plum Island Ecosystem LTER, Massachusetts, United States - WE1603-240 | ecosystem: Environmental > Aquatic > Marine > Intertidal zone >...
GGTTAATTATCTCTATCCCGTTAAGTGTATCATTCTTTATTATTGCCTCTAAAAACTCAAAAAAAACTTCTTCCTCAATTATTCCTAAAACCTCTCTAACACTTTGAGAAGTTATATCTTTGCCACAATAAGCAATTATTTGGTCCAAAGCACTTTCAGCATCACGCATAGAACCCGTCGAACTTCGGGCTATTATATCTAAAGTTTTATCATCTATATTTAATTTTTCATCTTTAACAATCATCTTTAATTTAGCCACAATGTCCGCTAAAGATATCCTTCTAAAATTAAACCACTGACATCGGGATAAAATAGTACTGGGAATTTTATGAGGATCAGTGGTAGCAAATATAAAGATTACATGGAGCGGTGGTTCTTCCAGGGTTTTCAACAAAGCATTAAATGCCCCTTGAGATAACATGTGTACTTCATCAATAATATATATCTTGTATCTTCCCTCAGCAGGTGCAAAGTTAACTTTATTTCTTAACTCTCTAATGCTATCAACTCCATTATTAGAGGCACCGTCTATTTCCATTACATCCATAGAATAGCCGTTAGTGATTCTAATACATCTCTCACATTTATTACAGGGATAAGGAGTCGGCCCCTTTTCGCAGTTTAATGATTTAGCTAAAATACGAGCGGTTGTCGTCTTTCCCACTCCTCTTGGACCAGAAAAAATATAAGCGTGGGAAATTCTATTTAGAGAAATAGCATTAATTAAAGTTTGGGTAATATGTTTCTGCCCGATTATATCCTCAAAGGTCTGCGGTCTCCATTTACGATAAAGTGATTGATGTTCCATAAAATCTCCCTAATAAGCTAATCTGAAGTTAGATATAAATTCCCTTAAAATCATAAACTTAAGCTTTGTTACCAAATATAATTTTAATGATCGTGCACCTACCTCCGATTCACCCTCCCAAGCGATACTAAGACAGTTTGCTCCAATCAGGTTTACCTGCGGCACCCAAAGAGATTTGCTTACCGCTGCTTCCTTCCAGATCTGACGGAGTTCACAATTCTTTGCTGCACAGGGCCCAATCTTCATCACCACTTATCTTAGCCGGCCCCAAAAAGATAAAACCTCGGGTAGGAATTCAACCCTGCTGTAGCGGATTGCAGGTTACAGGGCACCGCTATCTCCCCGTCTAGCACGACCACCTATTAAATAAGTGGCGGAGAGGGCGGGATTCGAACCCGCGTGACAGCTTTTGGCCGCCTAATCGCTCTCCAAGCGACCCCGTTATGACCACTTCGGTACCTCTCCCTCATCTTTTTCTGCCTAATAAATAATAACCCTTATAATCGTTGGTGTCAAAAATAATTTTTTGCCAAATTTCCTGATTATCCCGCTAAATTTTATCCTAACTTCTATCGATTTGAAAACTATTGATTTTGGCGGTATGCGTTCGAAAAAATTCGAACATATTTCGCCCAAAATTTGTAGGGTAGGCGGAATCCCCCCCCCCCAGACCCCCTTCCACCCGCCCGCGGAAGCGACCCTTTCGGATTGGACGATTTCTAGTTTTTCTAATTCGCCTGTGGCGAATTGCTCGGCGTTGCCGAGCTTGGCGGCAAATTCTTTTTTAATTCTTTTTCAATATACTCCTTATTTTCAATCTCAATTTTTCTATCAACTGGCGGGTGATTTAAAACCGCTAAATTTGTAATCGTGTCTATGACTTTAAAAACAGGTCTCTCAAAAACTGATTTGTCTCTCTCTTTCTCATATTTATCAAATAAATTTTGGTACAATTTTTTTGCTATTTCACTTTTATACTTCTCCACATCAGTATTAATTTGTTTAATTCCTTGACCAGCGTCTCTTTCTTCTTCAACCTGTTTGGCGGTTATTTGTTTTTGTAATTTTTCACTCAAAACGGTAGCAATCTCATCGTCAATGAAACATGCCATCTCAAAATCTTTTCCTTTGAAAGGTTGATTGCTGTTTGTAATTCCCCAAATAAATTGCCAATCTTTCGGAAATGGGTATTGGTTTTGATTAAATGAAATTGAAACTCCTTTGTTCAACAAGGAAGTAATATTATTTTCATCGTCTCCAATAAAAAAGGGTATTATCTGCCATTTGTTTAGATTGTAACTTACGAGGTGATTAAAATTATTGATAAATCCTTTTTGGTATTTGTTGTTTGAGTCTTTAATCGCAATTTTTTGACCAAAAAATTGGTTTACTCCTTGAATATTGAAAAATTCAATACCCAGATTTTCAGGTTTATTCCCAGTATAACGCTCAAATATTTCTGGGAAAATGGTTTCTTCTGTTTTACCTTCCACAAACACCATAACTCTTGTCTGATAATCTAGTTTAAAGTCATTTGAAAGATAAAACAATCGCTTGTAGCGATTATGGTAGCAATTCTTTTCATTATCGGAATATCTTTTGTTTCTATTGGCTCTTAAGAACTCTGCGTATTGATTCATTTTCTCGGTATCGAATTGCAAAATGTCATCAGTATCAATATTTGACATCTCATCAATATCTAAAATTTCTTTTTGGAGATGTTCTTCTATTATTCTTTTTAGCATTACCGCCCACTGAAGATATTCGACCCCAAGTCTTACCCTTTCTTCAAGTTCGTCTTTTTTTCGCCAAGCAATATTTTTCCAAAGTTGAACCCAATCACCTCCTTTTATACCTAAAATATTTTGCGCTTTGTCTGATAATATTTTGCACCACCCAGCAACATCTTCGATTTTTATGTCAATTTTATTCAAAACTATTTCCAGCTTAAAATTGCGTTTTGTCTCGTGCCACCTTTTATCATCACCTGTAATTTGTATTGTTCCTCCGCCTGATTTCGCATAGGGGAAATAAGCGGATTGAACTAAAAGCAAAAATTTTAAAAATTTATCAAATTCCTTGTAATCTTCCTTTAATTTTTCTTTTTTCTTTTCCATATCAAAAAATTCTTTAAAGGGCTCTTTTTTAGCGACCTCTTTTAATCTTTCAACAAAATCATCAATTTTTGCTAAAGAAAAACTCCCGTGTCCCTGTCTATTGTCAATCAAAACAATAGGAGAAGACACCTTTATTTCGTCCCCAGCGAGATTTAAGGTAATAGAAAAAGATTTATTGAGTATCTCTAACCAGTAGATTTGAAAACTTGAGTAGAAACTAACAATCTTTTGTTTATCGTATTCCAGTTGTTTACCTAAGAAATTATTCCAGCTTTGAAAATCTTTTGTCGAAGGATCAAATAAATTGCCATCTTGTACCCAATTTAAAAGTAAGTTTTTATCATGTTCTGAAAAACCGTATGAAAAATAAAATTTTACCTTATATTGTTCAATCTCCGTTTCGCCTTTTTGTAAGCCATTCTTTGCCGGTCTCCAATATTCTTTTCCGTCATCTTTTTTGAATTTTATTCTCTCTTCCTCTCCAACGGGCCTTTCAATTCTAACAATCGGGAAAAGAAGTTTTTCCTTTTCGAAATATTCCAATTCTTTTTTTGAGGTTTGGATACCAAGATTTTTGCAATATTCGATAAACTTATCCGTTGTCATTGGCGAATTCTGCAAGTAATTTTCTCCTTCAATAAAATCTTGGAGAAAATCATTCGGTTTTTTCAATTGTTCTAATTTCTGATGTTGTGAATCCATATAGTTTATAAATTACCTCGTCAATTTCGCGGTCAAGCTTTTCGATTTCCCGCTTTAATGAGTTATATTTATCGGTATTAACAGAAGTTGCTTGCAATTTTTTGTGAAAATCGAGCATTTTTTGGGCGAGATTTTCTAATGAATCAGATTTTTCAATTATTGGCATTTCTTTCATAAATTGAGTAAAATACCTGATTCCTTTATCTCCTAAACCTGAAGCAATTTGTCTATAATACCAATTCATTAATTTCGAATTTAAGATCGCAATCCATGATTTTTTTACATTTCCAACAATCATGTAAATAGTATTGTTAAAATAATAACCTTCATTATCCCAATAAAACCCACCTTTCTCGGAAATATCCGGATAAATTATTTTTGGTTTTTTAAATTCATCATAATAATTACATGTACGTAAATGGCACCATTCCATTATTCGAGGTTTGTAATCAGTTCTTTTCTTTAAATGATCTTTATATTTTAACAAATGTTTATAAATTGCAGTATATTTATTTATATCAATTCCTATTTTTGCTTTTATCAAATATAAATTTGGATAATATAACTCATATCTTTTTATATCTCGACCACGAACAATTGGAACAATAATTACTTTTGAATCTGGATTTTCTGAAATTAATTCTCTCTTTTTGGTTTCATCAATAATAAAAGCTTCGTTACAGCCTGATTTTATACCAAAATAAATATTTACATCATCCCAATCTTTAATCTTTTTGCCTGCGTTTTCTATTTTTCTTTTTAGTTTTAATTCAGTTTCATCAATAAAAGACCATCCTTTTTCTGATAAGCTATTTTGAGAAACTTTAACTTTTTTGTTGTAAAGAATTTGATGATTTTTTCTCGGTTTTTCTTTCTGAATAATAATTATGCAAGGATCAACTGTAGCGGCTTCAAAAACTTTATCGTTAAATTTATCAATTAAGCTAATAATCTTAAAATTATTTTTGATGTATTTTCTTAGGTTCATTCCATAACCTGACTTGATAAACTTGTTTGAAACAATAAATCCAAAGTATCCGCCATCTTTTAAAAGGTGCATTGATTTTTCAAAGAAGTAAACAAATAAATCTGCAGTTCCTGCATAAACATTTGGAAACTCTTTTTCGAAATAAGATTTATATTGTTTAATATTTTCCTGCCTCACATAAGGCGGATTTCCGATAATCACATCAAAACCGCCTTGGATCTCGAAAGCATCTTTAAATTCGTTTTCAAAATTGAATGGTTTTTGTTCACGAAAATCAGGACCAAAATATTTTTCCAGTTTTTCAGCGTTCCCAGACACAAGCGAATTACCAGAACTGATATTGTGCTGAAGTGTAGGTAGTTTGGTTTTTTGCGATAAAACTTTTAATAAAAGATTAAGCTGGGCGATTTCAACTGCTTGCGTGTCCAAATCTACACCATAGATATTATCTTTGAGAATATCAAACTTGATAAAAAGCGATGGATTTTTCACGCTTTCCAATATTTTATCGTAAGCAGCAATAAGGAAAGAGCCGGAGCCACAAGCGGGGTCAAGAACTCTGATTTTAGAAATTTCTTTTAGTTTGGTTTTCTTTAATATCTCACCTAAAGTCTCCTTGACGATAAATTCAACAATGTATTTCGGCGTGTAGTAAATTCCTTGCGATTTGCGCTTTGATTTTGTTTTATCCTCGCCCTTGCGTTCTTGTACAAAACTCAAATACTGCTCATAAATTCCACCCAAAACATCAGCAGAGATAACAGAAAAATCGTAGCGGTAGCCGTCTTTTGTTTCGTATAGATCTTTTATAACTTCGGAAATTATTTTGTCGCTTGCTTTCCATTCTTCGCAGTAATGAGGTGCAAAAAGTTTGGAATTAAAACCGTTATCAAAGTCGCGAAAAACTTTTGCTAATTGCTTGTATAAATTGGTTTTTCCGCTTCGCAAAATACCAAGTAAAACATTCGGCTCTATTTTTCTGTCTTCAGCAGTACGGATAAAGATAAGACGGTCAAGAATTCTCTGTACTCCTTCGTCTAATTCTTCATCAGTTAAAGTATTTTGCATCTTGAAATTTTTTGTGAGCGAAACTCGCCAAGACATTAAATCTTCAAAAAGTTTTTCGCCTACTTGCTTCCTTTGGGTAAGCTTGCCCCATTTTTCTGCCTCTTTGTCTAAAAGTTTCTGCTCAAAACTTTCTTTGGATAAAAGCCAAAGCTGATCAAATCTGTTTATAAAATCTTGGCAGCTAATCTCAATAAAAAGATTTTGCAAAATACTTCTTGGCGGAATTTCGGCATTAAAAATTTTGATGCTTTCAAAATCGGTTAGTATCGCCCAAGTAACGCTTTTGTTCCAGCTGTAATTGATTGCCTGCTCCGCCCATTTCCACTCATCCAAATCAACCTTCATCGCTTTGGCTTCCAAAAACATTGCCGGGATATTATTGAAGCGGAAAGCTAAATCAACCCTACCGCCGGAAACATTTTCTTCAGTGGTAACTTCGTTGTCGGTAGTGAGATTTCGCATATCCCAACCCAAAAATCCAAAAAGCGGCTCGATAAATTCGTTGCGGGTTTGCGCTTCGTTGTAGGATTTTATCTTGCCTGCTTCCGCTACTCTTTGATATTTCTCAACGAGTTTTTGAATTTGTTTCTTGGCTTTTTCTTTGTCCATAGGATTATTCCAATAAATCATCTAAACCAATGTTTAGTGCTTTGGCTATTCTAGCCATTGCGAACACGGAAGGATTTTTTATTACTCCCATTTTAATTTTTAGTCAGTATTATGTAGGCAATATCGACTTTTCTCGTGAATTCATCTTGCGAAAGTTCAAGTTTTGCACTTAAAGACCTAATCTCTCTTCCAATTTATTGTTTTGATTATTTTCCATAATTTGATAACATTATATATAATTCTATCATTATTATGCTAACAAATGTAATGAGAAAAAGCAAAATTTATAATTTAAGAAACAGGAAAAATCCGCTTCTGACCAAGATAAAAAATTCAATTTCGCCTTTAAAATCATTTGGCGACCCAACAAACAACATCTACTAACTGGCGGAGAGGGCGGGATTCGAACCCGCGAGACAGGTACTACCCGCCTACTCGATTTCGAGTCGAGCGCTTTCAGCCGGGCTCAGCCACCTCTCCTTATTAATTAGTCGCTAGTATATAGTATAGCGTGGAGCGTACAGCGTATAGAAATACAGTAATAAGTGATTTGTAATGAGTAATAAGATTATATTTCTGAATTTATAAAACAAGTTACTTATTACACAATTTACTGGTAAACCGGGTAACTAGATAACTGAATTAATAGGTCAATTGGTCAATCAAATTAGCGTCTTTCTTGAAAGAATTTTTGTAAAATTAAACTACATTCCTTTTTTAATACTCCGCTTACTACTTCCATTTGATGATTAAATCTCTTATCTTGTACGATGTTAATGATACCGCCTGCTGCTCCGGCTTTAGGGTCAGGAGTCCCAAATATTAATCTTTTAATTCTAGCCTGAAGCATGGCATAGGCACACATCGGACAAGGTTCTAAGGTAACATAAAGGTCAATATCCTCTAAATGCCAGCTTCCCAAGTATTTAGCAGCTTGTCGGATTGCTAATATTTCAGCATGAGCAGTAGGATCCTGTAACTCTTCTTTCTGGTTATGAGCCCGGGCGATTATCTTGTTTTGATAAACAACTACCGCTCCTATCGGCACTTCCTGACGGAAATAAGCGATTTCTGCCTCTTTCAGGGCTTCTTGCATCAAGCTAATATCTTTATCACTATTTTTTGGCATATTTTATATGAAGACTTTCCGGAAGTATTACTACTGGTGCGCCCGGAGGGACTCGAACCCCCAGTCTACTGATCCGTAGTCAGTTGCTTTATCCATTTGAGCCACGGGCGCACTATTAAAACAAAAGTTCCCTATTGATTTTATTATAATTTAAACCCTTAGTCAAATTTATTAAAAGAAAGTATCGAGTAAAAACAGTATCGAGTATACAGTGAAGAAGATAAGATGTGGGTTATAAATGCGGGTTGGCGCATAGTAATGGCGGATAGGAAAATTAGCATTTAATATCGATTTAAGAAAGAGAGAAAAAAGGGATAAAGATTATCCATATGTATTCTTCTATTTTTTGTAGGGGTCGGATTTATCCGACCCGAAACGGGTTTGATGAATCAAACCTCCACATTTACATTCACATGCGAGACGCCTGTCATACGATTAGTAGACTAACTAGCTAATAAATCTTCTGTTTTCTTTCTTTTCTTCACTATATACTATATACTCGATACTCGATACTATATTTTATTAATTGAAATATTCGATTAATTTTGTTATATTTAGTAAGCAAGTTTTTTAATTTTATTAAAGAAAGATAAATTAAAAAGGAATTGTATTTTGAATGATAAGAAAACCCCAGGATTTAAAAGATAAAAGAATTACTATAATGGGATTAGGATTAAATCAAGGCGGCTTGGGAGTTGCCCGGTTTTTAGCAAAGGCCGGTGCTAAAATTTTAATTACAGATTTAAAAACTGAAGAAGAGCTTGGACCTTCTTTAGAAAAATTAAAAGATTTCGATGTTAAATATATCCTGGGCCGACACCGGGAAGAAGATTTTATCAATACAGATATGATAATTCAAAACCCGGCCGTTCCTCACAATTCAAAGTACTTAAAAATTGCCCGAAAACATAAAATTCCCATTAAAACTGATTTAGATCTTTTCTTTCAGCTTTGCCCCTCAAAAAATATAATTGCCGTTGCCGGAACAAAAGGTAAAAGCACTGTATCTCAACTTATTTATCATATTTTTAAAGAAGCTCAAAAAGATGCAATTTTAGCCGGTAATATTGGTATCTCCGTTTTAGATATTTTAGAAAAAATCAACCCTCAAACCTGGCTAATCTTAGAAATATCTACCTGGCAGATGGAGGGGATAAGAAATCGTAAATTTCGACCGCAAACCGCAGTTTTAACTAATATTCTACCTGACCACTTAGACCGCTATCCTAATTATAAAGAGTACATCCGGTCAGAAAAATTAATCTTCAAGCACCAAAGGCCAAATGATAATCTGATAGTAAATTATGATAATGAGGAAACTATTAAAATTAAAAAAGAAGCCGGGTTACCAATTTACTGGTTCAGCGCTAAAGAAAAGGTAGAACCCGGGTGTTATTTAAAAAATGACAAGCTGATCTTTCAGTCAGGAGAATATAAAACGACTTTCGCTAAAATCTCCGACCTTCTTCTCCCCGGGCTACATAATCTGGAAAATATTTTAGCAGCGAGTACAGTAAGTTTTATTCATAACATCCCAGGAAATATTATTCTAAAGGCCCTAAAAAATTTTCCCGGAATTCCATACAGATTAGAATTTATCGGAGAAGTTAGAGGAATTAAATTTTATAATGACACCTGTGCCACCACTCCGGAGGCAACTTTAGCCGCTTTAAGATCTTTCACCGAACAGCCTGTTATTTTGTTCTTGGGCGGTAAAGATAAAAAATTAAATTATGAAAATTTTGGAGAAGCCATCGGGAAAAATAAAGAAATTAAAAAGATTATCCTCCTGCAACACCCCGACTATGACGCCTCTTTAAAAATACTTTCTGCCTTAAAAAAACACCTTGATTCAGAAAAAATTATCCTTACTTCAAGCTTGAAAGTGGGAGTCGAAGCAGCCCTGCAACAGGCACAAGAAAATGACCTTGTTCTTCTTTCCCCTGCAGCAGCCAGTTTTGGAATGTTTGAAAATGAATTTGACCGGGGAGATCAATTTAATAAAATAGTAAAAAACCTCAAATAATCTATTTGTAATAATTTAATTTTCATAAGATTAAGATATTGGAGAACTTTTTACACCTAAATAGTTAAAAAACAGATAAAATTAGAGTAAATTTACATTCACCATGCCGAAAAGATAGAGTACCGCAATTATTAAGGGCTGATGGAGCAAATAGATTAATAAGGAATGTTTTCCCAAAAAACATAAAATTTTGATCCCTGAAAAGAAAGAAATATCAGCAAGTTGAAACCTTCGAGAGTAATCTGAGTAAAGTAAATTACCAAAAAATATCCCCATTAAAACCACTCCAAACCAAGGTAAAAGAGGGAAATAGTCAACCGAATAAAATTGAGCTGTCCTAAGCCCTAACCATGACAGCCAATAAAAATTAAAAGCAAAACCCTTTAGATATGCCCCCAAAAATATACAAACTAAACCAATTGATAGATTCCAATAGCGGAGTTTCAGAAAAGGATAAGCTAAAATAATGGAAATTCCGATAAGATGAAGTATACCAAAAATTACAAAAGCCTTGCCTAAAAATATTCGAGTTACCAGGGTTATAATTAAACCCCAGGAAAATACCTTCAAGCCTCTTCGAAGATATTTTGTGAATAATTTATTTTTATCTTTATGAATTTTCTTAGTCCTGGAAAAACTGACACTAAGGGATACTCCGACCAAAAAAATAAACGTCGTAGCAGTTACCCGCGCAAAATACATCCAAAAGCCAGAATAAACATTGACATTATAATGAGCAAAATAGT
>Ga0307428_1001832_pt1 | contig 10192 bp, 8 predicted proteins | sample SalMarWE160240MG_FD_202161 | JGI IMG/M metagenome (GOLD analysis project Ga0307428, IMG submission 202161) | Salt marsh sediment microbial communities from the Plum Island Ecosystem LTER, Massachusetts, United States - WE1603-240 | ecosystem: Environmental > Aquatic > Marine > Intertidal zone >...
TGCGTGATTCGGGTCCCCATCAGGGCACCGACAGATTCCTTTGCGTCGCCGCACGCCAGATCGAGAAACCAAAAGGGCCTGTCGAACTCGTCCAGCAGCAGGCGCCTCAGGGTGCCATACGCCTCGCGATGGTAGACATAGTTCGCCTCGACCTGTCGGCGGTACATGGCCCACTGCGTCCGGAAGAGCTGCGTGGCCGCTTCATCCAAGGCGGCATGACCGCCGTACACAGAATGGATCTTCACCATGAGAACGGCCCCCTATGGTCTTTGGTGCCGGGATTATACTTGCACGGTTTTGGGTGTCAAGAGATCGGTGAGTGGACCAAGTAGATTGTGGACGCTTGACAGTCCTCGCGCGCTCAGGGATACTTGGCCTCGTCGAAACCGCGGAATGAAAGCGATACGATCGTCGGCACACTCAGAACCAAGATGCCGGAAAAATCGTGCGGTGGGTCGTAGGGGACATTCAAGGCTGCGCCCGCGAATTCGAGCGGCTCCTGGAGGTGATCCGCTTTCAGCCCGGCAAGGATGAGCTGTGGTGTGTGGGGGATCTTATCAATCGGGGTCCCGATTCACTGGCGGTGTTGCGCCTGTGGCAAAGCGTCGGAGGACGGGGGGTCCTTGGCAACCACGAAGTCAACGCACTGCTGTCATTCTCTGGAGCGAGACCCAAGAGGCTCGCACGACTTCAGGATCTCTTTCAGGTCCCAGACGCGGACGATTTGCTGCGGGCACTGCGTAGTCTGCCGGTTCTTGTGCACCTGCCGTCCGCTGGAAGGGGGCCCGATGCATGGATTGTGCATGCAGGTCTCGACCCGCGCTGGACTGACCTCACCGAGATTGCCACGAAGATCAATGCCCCTCCCCATGAGGACGCGTGGCTCCAGAGTGAGCCGGTCACTTTCGCCACCAATGTCCGCTGCTGTACCGCGAACGGAACACGATCCCGCCACACCGGTCCGCCCGAAGCATGCCCCGCCCCGTTCGGGCCCTGGTATAGCTTTTATTCCGGGCAAACGCTGGTGGTGCACGGACACTGGGCTGCCAGGGGATACTACCGCGCGGAACACACAATAGGTCTTGATTCGGGATGTGTCTACGGCGGTATGCTCAGTGGGTGGTGCCAAGAGGAGGATCGAGTCGTTCAAATCCCGTCCCGGGAGCGACCATGATTGCACGTGTCTCCGCGCTGGGGACGGCGACCCTCTCACTTCTCTTTTTTCGCGTCTCCCGCGCGAGCTGGATGAATGTATCCTGAGCGGCTTGCCACGTTTCCCCCTCGCGCGGGGTGCGGCGCACGTAGGTGCCGTCGGGCCCACAGTCCCACGCGGAACAGTTGTCGCTATGGTACACCTCCAGGATCTCGTCTAAGTCCTGTTTCAACGTCTCGTCCAAAATGGGTACTGCAACCTCGACCCGGTTGCTCAGATTCCGCCTCATCCAATCGGCTGAAGCGATAAAGTACTCGGGATCCCCGTCGTTCCAAAATCGATAAATCCGACTGTGCTCCAGAAACCGACCCACGACACTAAACAGCCGAATGGTCTCGGACAGCCCAGGCACACCGGGCCGGAGGACGCTCTTACCGCGCACGTTGAGCTGGATGGGCACCCCCGCCTGGCTGGCAAGGTAGAGCTCCCGGCCAATTTCGAGGTCCTGAAGCTGATTCATCTTGGCGTCGATGCCGCAGGCTCGGCCTGCGCGAGCGTGGGCTGCCTCGCGACGGATAAGCTCGATGAAACGCCTCCGCATCGTCACCGGGGCCACAATCATCTTCCGGAGGTTGTCGTAAGGAGTCGTGCCGGTCAAGGCATTGAACATGGTCGCGACATCCTCACAGATCTCGGGATCGCACGTCAGCAAACCGAGATCCTCATAGATCTTGGCGGTGCCCGTGTGGTAGTTCCCCGTCCCAATGTGAGCATATCGACGGATGCGCTCACCCTCCTCGCGCACTACTAGACCCAGCTTGACGTGGATTTTCAGGCGCTCGACGCCGTAGGCGACATGGACTCCTTCCTTCTCAAGATACTGTGCCCAGGCGATGTTCGGTGCCTCATCGAACCGTGCCGTCACCTCGACCAGCACCGCGACCTGCTTTCCGCGTCGGGCTGCCTCGGCGAGCGCGTTGACGATGGGGGAATCGCTACTGGTGCGGTAAATCGTCAGCTTGATCGCGAGGACGGCCGGATCCATCGCAGCCGATTCCAGGAAACGTAGAACCGACCTGTCGAAGCTATGGTAGGGATGGTGCAGAAGAATGTCCCCACGGGCGATCTCGTCGAAGATGGCCTGCGGGTTGGCGGCCCGGAGACGCCGGAGACGGGGGTGAGTGACAGGTTCGTGGGGCGGAAAATGAAGCTCCTCTCGGTCCGGAATCTTCAGCTGCAAGAGATCGCACAGACCAAGGAAGTAGTCCGTTGGATACAGGTCTTCGACCCCGATGCGGAGTTGCTTGGCGAGCCACTCTTGAAACTTCCTGGGCATCGAGGGGTCGAGCTGGAGCCGCACGACACCCGCAAATCGTCGTGCTTTCAGCTCGCTACTCACCTGCTCGATTACGCCGCCCGGTTTATCGAGCGCTTCGTCCTCGGCCAATTCCGCGGTGGCGTCCGGTTCTCCTTCCGCCCCACGGGTGACCCGGAATAAGTAGACGGCAAGTGGCGGATTGGACGAATCCAGCAAGTCAAAGTTGGCCGTGATGACTTGTTCCAGCGGCGTAAAACCGACACCGCCCGGCAGCGGAACCCAACGGGGACGGTTGTTCGGCACCTTGATGCGAATGAAACGATCCCGTCCACCATAGTCGTCGGGCACTACCACGGCCAAGTTCAGCCCGAGACTACTGATAAAGGGAAATGGGTGCTCCGAATCGACCGCCAGCGGGGTCAGGATGGGAAGAACGGACTGTCGAAAGTATTCGCGCAAGGATTCTTTCTGCTGGGCGCCCAACTCCGAGTAATCCAGAATCGGGAGGCCCTCCTTCGCCATTTGCGGCCTGAGCTCCCCCTCTATCACCCCCCCGATCCGTCTCATCTGTTGGAGGATTTCCTTTCGACAGGCCTCAAACTCTTCTTGGAGCCGAAGGCCGTCGCTGGAGGGTTTGTGCGACAGCTTTCGGATTTCTCGTTTGATACCGCTTATCCGTTTCATGAAGAACTCGTCGTGCAGCATCCCGGTGATGCCGGCGAATTTGACCCGTTCCATCAAGGGGAGGTTGGGATCCTCGACAAGCGCGATGACCCGTCCGACGAAGTTGAGCCAGCTCAACTCCCGATTGATATAGGCATCTGGGGAGTCCAGGTCAATCTGGTGCGTCGCTATTTCAGCCATGATGACATCCTGAAGGAAGGCGAGATTTCTTGCCCTATGGGGACTGGAAGTCTACCAAACCCTCCCTGCGATGTCAAGATGTGAATCTGCCTATAGCGGATCTTCACAAAAACTTCATAGATTCAGAATGCTGGAGGGGGTATGATCCATTCCCGAGATGGACGAAGCTAAAACCGCTCTCCCCGAGACGCTTGCCGCAGTCGACCTTGGCTCGAACAGTTTTCATTTGATCGTAGCCCGCCTCAACGCGGATGACCTGATCATCCTCGACAGGCTGCGTGAAATGGTGCAGTTCGCCGCCGGACTCGATCGATCGAAGCACCTCAGCAAGGATGCAATGGTGCGCGCCCTCGATTGTCTCCGTCGATTCGGCGAGCGGGTACGGCATATGCCATCGCACGCCGTCCGAGCCGTCGGCACGAATACCCTACGCACGGCCAAGAACGCGCGGAGGTTCTTGACCGAGGCGGAGGAGGTGCTGGGCCATCCAATCGAGACGATTTCAGGAATCGAAGAGGCGCGCCTGATCTATCTTGGTGTCACCCAGACCGTGGCCAACCCTGCTTCCCGCTTGCTGGTGCTGGACATCGGCGGTGGCAGCACGGAACTGATCATCGGTGAGAAATTTCAGCCCATTCAGATGGAGAGTCTCTACCTCGGGTGTGTATCCGTGAGCCGCACTTTCTTCGGCGACGGAGAGATGAGTCCGGCGAGATGGAGGCGAGCGGAATTGGCCGCCCTGCAGCAGCTTGAGCCGCTACGAAGGAGGTTTCGCGGCACGGGTTGGGAGCAGGCTGTCGGTTCCTCGGGAACCGTGCGAGCCGTGGACGCCGTCGCCCGTGCCCAGGGGTGGAGTGAGGAGGGGATCACGCGTCAGGCCCTCGAACGTCTGCGCGACAGTGCGTTAAAGGCCGGACATATTGACCGGTGGTGTCCCGTCGGTCTCGACCCGGAGCGCCGTGCGGTCTTTCCGGGAGGCTTGGTCCTGCTGTGTGTCGCTTTTGAGACGCTCGGCCTTCAACAGATGCAAGCCTCGGAAGGCGCGCTGCGCGAGGGGTTGCTCTACGATCTGCTTGGTCGGATGGAGGAAGAGGACGTGCGCAGCCGAAGCGTGACGGCCCTTGCGGATCGCTTTCATGTGGACTGGAAACAGGCGCACGGGGTGGAACAAACGGCGCTCCACTTGCTTTCCCAAGTGGCCGAGGCGTGGAACCTCACTTCGAGAGCATCACAACAGCTCCTGTCCTGGGTGGCGAAACTACACGAAGTCGGGCTGGGCATTGCCCACCAGCACCACCACAAACACGGCGCCTACATTGTTGCGGAGTCCGATTTGTTCGGCTTTTCTCGCGAGGAACAGAGGGTGCTCTCCACCTTGGTCCGTGCTCATCGGCGCAAGTTTCCCCGTTCGGCCATCTCGGCATTGCCGCATCGGCGGGCCCAGGAGGTGGAAAGGCTCGCCATTCTCCTGCGACTCGCCGTGATTGTGCACCGGAGCCGTAGCCCCGATCCCATTTCAGAACCTCACCTTGCAGTGGATGGAAAAACCCTGACCCTTACCTTCAAGGACGGAGTGCTGGACGACCATCCCCTCACAAGGGCCGATCTGCACGATGAACAAGCGCACCTGAGTTCCGTCGGGTACCGGCTCGACTTCACGTAACCCCGTCCGGCCATCCGATTCCTGCCAGCAGCTTCGGAAACACCAACCACACGAGAATCCCTTTTCCGAAGCCGGCCTCTGCCCAGCTCGCAATGGTCAGGTCGATGCGTGCCATGGCCGCGGTGGGAAACTTCACCTTCGCATTTCCGATCAATCCCCCCGCCAAGAGCGACCAGGTCGGCTCATGGCCTGCCAGGAGAATGCTATTCAGGGAATCCTCGCAGCGGCGAATCAGTTCCAGGATCTGCCCTGGGGACGCGTCGTAGAGGTCTTCCGTGATGGCGATCGGGCACGACCACTTTCCTGCCTTTGCCGCCAAGCGCACGGTCTCCTGAGCCCGGACCGCAGACGAGCAGATGACTCGATCGGGCACCTGGTCCAAGGCGGCAAGATACCTTCCCATGAGGGAGGCAGCTTTTTCGCCGCGTTTGGTCAGGGGGCGATTATGGTCCGCCCCGTATTCGGCGTCCCAGTTCGATTTTCCGTGCCGAAAAAGAAGAAGCCTCTTCATCAGAACGGCTCCTTTCCCCGCAGGATGTGGTCCTGGGACCATCAGCCAGCGATGGCATTCTGCGTCCCGACGAGACGCTGAAGACGCCTCCGGTTCTTCTGCTGTGAGAACTTTGCAAACTGCTTGTCGAACCGCTTGCGCTCTTTCACCTGACGGGTCTCCAACCACTCCACGACGCGGCGTATGGCCTTTCGCAATTCGCCAGTAGCCATTCCTTCCTTGGCCATTTGCTGGTCGAACCTCCTCATCGCCGCCTGTTGCAACCGGAGGTCGTTGAAGTTCCCCAGGTTGTCCTGAAGACTCTTCAGTGCCTTGACGAGCGCCTCGAGATCATCCGCCTCGTAGAGGGTCCGGAAGAACTCCAGCAAATAGCGCAGCTTCTTGCACTCGATGCGCAGCCGATGGAGGGCTTCCGACGGAGAAGAGGTCTTGATCCTTCTCCCCTTCTTGAGGACCCTGCGGAACCGACGTTCGATCTGCTCTGAGGCGACATCGAGGATCGGCCGCTTGGCGTTCGGCAGCCTGGTCTTCTCCGGCACCGGCTCGTCGAGAAATTTTTCCCAGGAGCGAATCAAGGTCCGGTACCGCGCCGACTGCAGCGCCTTTGCGAGACGCCCTTGTTCGATGCGTCGGCGGCCCTCCAGAAACTCTCGCAGTGGCGCGAGATGGTCCCGGACTTTCCCGAGTCTCGCCTCGTATTCGTCCATGTGCAGGAGGTGGACGTCCAGGTCCCGTTTTGGTCCCGAGACCCTCCCCAACCACGAGAACTCTCGGCGGAAACGGTCGACCGCCTGCTGCGGGAATACCCCCTTAATCTGTGCAAGGCATGTCCGCGTTCGACGTAGGGCGACGCGGAAATCGTGCAGAAACCCTGGATCGGCGTCCCCCCGAATCCCCTCCTCATTCATCTCAATCGCCCTGAGCAGCCTCCGATGGACACTCTTGGCCGCCTCGTCGGCCCGCATCTGGGGGTCGAGGGAGAGTTCGAATTTGGACGAGTAGCCAACGGAATACCTTGGTGGGAGGTTGGCCATGGGAGAACCCTAAAGATGGCTTCGCCGGGTTACCGCGATCCAGCCGGGACTCCGCGAAAAAACAGAAAGGTGAAACAAGGGGTGAACTGTTTCTGTCTACGTGGCCGGACGAAGGTGAAAACAGATTGTATTTGGAACAAGTTATCGTGTCAAGTGAACTATTTGTGAAGAAATCTTGGTGGTGCGCCCAGGGTGATTCGAACACCCGACCTACGGATTCGTAGATCGCGGCGCGATAAGTAGGATCAATAGCTTCCAACGCTGGGGGCGAGGCGTTCGGACGTTCCTCGCCAGCCGTGATGGGCGGAGGGCGAATCTATGATCTGAATACCCAGGGAATAACGATCAAAATTGTGCCGATGATAACGCTGGCGTATAAATTGGATATGAAATACGGGTAAGCACACAGAGCTACACCCGTTATCATGGGAATTGGCTGTTGCTGTTTTTTGCCGTAAATGAAATACCCGACACCTACCGATCCAAAGAGGATTGAAGAAATCAACATCGTCCCAATATCCATCAACACTCCTTCCGCTTGCCCGGCTCGGCGGCCAAACCGTAACTTATTGTATTGGACGGCATCTGCCCGGATCCGCCTCTGACCGGGGCAGGGAGAGTCGGACCCCACCCAAGCGGCGGCGACCGGGAAAGATTTTAGAGCAAGAGGCGGGCCAAGCGCGTGATCTCAGTGGTGCGCCCAAGAGGATTCGAACCTCACCAGACCGAAAGGATTTGTAGCATGGTCGAGCATCCTATGCCGATCGACAGGAGGCCGGCAAGGACCCTCGCCCCTCCATGAAGCCGTTCGAAGCGCCCCAGCGTGAGGAGAAAGGGCAGCCCGATGAGCGCGCTGACCGTCAGCATCCCCACAATCGATCCTAGACCGAAGGTTAGAATATACAGGATGCCCGTCAGCGGGGATCGGATCGTGCTGAGGACGAGGACCAGCAGGGCCGCGCTTCCGGCCAAGCCATGAACCATGCCGACCAAGAGCGGCTTTCGGACATGCGACCCCTGGTGTTCATGGGTATGGGCTTCCGTCGCCTCATGGGCATGGAAGTGAATGTGCGTTTCATCGCTATGGCGATGATAGTGGGCGTGGATCCGCTTTTTCTTATACTTCCACAGGATCTGAACCCCGAGAAGGATGAGGATGAGGGCAACCAGGAACTCTGCGGAGAGAGTCACCCACGGGGGCACGGCAACGCCGAAAAAGAGCACGACCAGGCCGACGACGAGAAGCGTCGCGGTATGTCCGATGCCCCACACGATACCGATGATCAAGGATCGGACGAGGCTCCGGGTCTCGCTGACGATGGTGGAGACAGCCACCACATGGTCGGCATCGAGGGCATGCTCCATGCCCAGGAGCAAGCCGACGGTCATCAGCGGAAAGGGGTTCATGGCGTCAGCGACGCGCGGGCTGCCTCGATCGCTGCGGCCATGATGTCGCCCACGGGCGTCTTCCCTGTCTCGGCCAGCCGCCGGCAATCCTCGTATTCGGGCGCCACATGGATCGGACGGCACTGAAGGCGTCCGACCTTGACGCGCACCTCTCCGAACCGAGTCTGGACCGTGAGGGTCTCGCGGGGAAGCGTCTGTCGGTGCATTCTCCTGAATCTGACCCCGAAGGTGCTGCTGAAGTTCAAGAGGATGGGCCCGATGCTCGCCTCGAGCCCGGCTGGAACGACAGCCGAGACGACAGTGGCGGGCCGGGACTTCTTCATGATGATCGGCGTGAGGAACACGTCAAGGGCCCCGGCCTCGAAGAGGGCATTCATCAATGGCTCGTAGAGTTGGGGGTTCATGTCGTCGATGTTCGTCTCCAGGACTGCGATCTCATCGCTGACTAGGTCGTCAATCCTCTCGCCGACGATTAGGCGGAGCAAGTTCGCCCGGGCCCGAAGTTCCAGACCTCCCGCCCCGTAGCCGATCTGATCGACCTGCAACGGAGGGAGGGCCCCGAACACTTTAGCGACCGTCGTGATGACGGCTGCCCCGGTTGGCGTGGTGAGTTCTGCCTCGACCGGGCTTCCATAGGCGGGGATACCTCGGAGGAGCGCGGCAGTCCCTGGGGCCGGTACTGGCATCTCTCCGTGGGCCCCCTGGATCTTCCCCCCGCCCAAATTCAGGGCCGACGCATAGACCTCGTGGATCCCCAGGGCGTTGAGCCCGATCATGGCTCCCGTCACGTCCACGATAGTGTCCAACGCGCCGACTTCGTGGAAATGAATCCGCTCCACAGGGACCCCGTGGACCGATGCCTCGGCTTCTCCAAGCCGCTCGAAAATCCTGCGGGTCGGCGTCAGGATCTCCTCGGGGAGCTCACTTTTTTCGAGCAGAGCGAGGATGTCCGAAAGATGGCGGTGGGGGTGGGATTCTTGGGGGGTGATGACATGGACCCGGGTCCCCACAAAGTTCCCCCGCCTGACCTTCTCCGATTTGAGATCTATGCCAGGGAGATTGAGCTTTGCAATCTCGGACCGGAGCACCTCCACGGGGAGGCCGACATCTACGAGGGCTCCCAGGATCATGTCACCGCTGATCCCGCTGTAGCAATCGAAATAGGCGATCCGCATTAGTCAGCTTTCCGCAATCCCAGCGAGAATCTAGCGCGCTAGGAAGCTAGAACCCTCAGAAATCAGAAAGCGAGAAGGAACAAGACACCAACACCGGAGCCTAAAAGCATTCCAGCCTGCTAGCATTCCGGCGGACGAGTTGACTGTTCTCCGACGAGGTTAATCCGGTGGGCGAGCACGCCTGCGCCAAAGCCGTTGTCGATGTTGACCACTGCCGTACCGGCGGCGCAGGAGTTGAGCATGGTCAGCAGGGCGGCGAGTCCGCCGAAGCTCGCTCCATACCCCACGCTCGTGGGAACGGCGATGAGCGGCTTCGCCGTCAGTCCCCCCACAACGCTGGGGAGGGCCCCATCCATCCCCGCCACCACGACGAGGACCCGGGCCCTCTGAAGGTCATTCCACCTGTGAAGTACGCGGTGTAGTCCCGCCACACCCACATCGTAGAGCTTCTCAACCCGACTTCCCAAGAAATCGGCAGTCACCGCCGCCTCCTCGGCGACCGGGATGTCTGCGGTCCCAGCGCTTGCCACTAGGACCGTGCCGGTCGTGGACGGCCGCTGCTCTCGGCGGACCACGACCGTGCGGGCGAGCGCATTGTATTCGGCGGATCCTTCGATTTCCACGATGGCGCCATAAATTTCTTGGGTGGCCCGGGTGGCCAGCAGGGTATTGTGCTGGCGGAGCAATCGGGTAGCAATTTCAGCGATCTGTTCGATTGTCTTCCCGCAACAATAGATAACCTCGGGGAAACCCTGGCGGAGGCTCCGGTGGTTGTCGAGGGTCGCGAATCCCATCTCCTCATATGGCAAAAGCTTCAATCGGTCCAGGGCCTCCTCGGCTGACAGGTCCCCCTCGCTCACTGCCTTCAATACGGCTTTCACCTTTGTTCCATCCATCCCCGTGTCCCTTCGAGTATCAGCAAAAGAAAAGACTTTAGTCCCGAACGCCCGACCCAGTCGCCGGAGCCACGGGTCGTCAATGGGATATACGGCCTGTTTCGTTTGACCCCTACGCTGCGGAGAACACTTTCCCGGCTTCAACAAGGGAACCCGTGGCTCCTTTGAATG
>Ga0307428_1001834_pt1 | contig 10185 bp, 5 predicted proteins | sample SalMarWE160240MG_FD_202161 | JGI IMG/M metagenome (GOLD analysis project Ga0307428, IMG submission 202161) | Salt marsh sediment microbial communities from the Plum Island Ecosystem LTER, Massachusetts, United States - WE1603-240 | ecosystem: Environmental > Aquatic > Marine > Intertidal zone >...
ACGATTGCCGCAGGTATCGCAGCGGCGCATCGTTGGTTTTCCGGATAGAAATCACCATGGGTTACGGCCGTAACAGCTCCGCTTCTTCTTGACTTCCGGACATTTTTCTCGTTTCATAATCAAAGGTTTTTATCTGTTTCCATCCAGGAGCTGCCGGACGGAGATCTATCTCAAGATGCGCCCGCACCGCTGTTGACGGGACAGGGATGCGATGAGTGGGGCTAATCTCAGAAACACGGCAGACTTTGAGAATTGATTCTCGTTAACCATGCCTCTATGAGAAAAGGAGAATGACATGGCAGACTATCAGGCTATAGTGATCGGAAGCGGTGCAGGAGGGCTTTCAACAGCCCTGACGCTCAGCAGGAGCGGATCCTCTGTATTGCTCCTTGAGGCCATGCCCTCTTTTGGCGGGTATCTGAACCCTTTTAAGAGAGGATCCTATACCTTTGACACAGGACTCCATTATCTCGGTGAACTGGGCAAAGGAGACCGCTTCTGGAGGTTGCTGGATACGCTGGGCATACGAGATACGGTTGGTTTCATTGAACTCGATCCGGATGGGTTCGACCGCTACCTCTTTCCCGGATATGAGTTTCGCTTCCCCAGAGGAAAGGAACGGTTCATGGAACGGCTTCTGAAGGATTTTCCGAAAGAAGAGCGGGGCATACACAGGTTCTTAGATATATTTGAGAAGATCATGGAAGCCATGGCGCATGCCTCTGCCTCCTTCGAGGGAGGCTTTTTGGCCATGATGGGTTTTCTCCTGAAGTACCCGTCCATGGTGAAGTACGCCCGCATACCCTATCAGAAGCTCCTTGACGAGGTCACATCGGACAGGCGCCTCCAGGCGGTATTGAGTGCCCATTGGGGTACCTACGGCCTGCCTCCGGCACGGGCATCGGTTATCATTGCCCTTTCCGTGTGGCGCCATTATTTCTCCGGTGCGTACTACCCGAAAGGCGGGAGCGGAGCGTTTCGAGACGCGTTTCTGGATGCCCTGAAAAACAGCGGTGCCGAGATGAAGAATCGTTCCCGGGTGGTACGGATAGGCAAGAAGGAAGATGAGTTCATCGTCGAGACCGAAGCCGGCGAGACATACACGGCGCGGGCCGTAATCAGCGATGCCGATCCGGTTCTCACCCTGGGCAAATTGCTCGATCCTCAGATCGTGCCCTCCAAGGTGCAGAGCAAGGTGCGGCGGCTGATGCCGTCGGTGGGCGCATTCTACGCCTTTATCGGTACCGATCTCGATCTACCCTCTTTGGGAATCACCGATGCCAATATCCATTACTATGAGGACTATGACCTCAACAGGGTATACAGTGCCTTCCACGCATCCACGCTCCCTGAAACCGTGTCGGGATACCTGATTACGAGTCCGTCGGTGAAGGATCCTGATGGGGGACATGCGCCCCCCGGGCAGCACACGATCGAGCTCATCACCTTCGTTGGCTACCGCCATTTTGAGCCATGGGCCGATTCTCCCTCTATGAAGCGAGGCGAAGAATATGAGCGCTTCAAGGAGCGGATGGGAGAGCGCCTCGTAAAGGCAGCGGAACGGTATATCCCAGGGCTCAGCGATCATATACAGTTCGCCGAATATGCCACTCCTCTCTCGAATGAGCATTGGGTGAATGCTGTCCGAGGCGGATGCTACGGACCGGAGCAAACCCCGGATCAAGTCGGCCCCGGCCGGTTCAGTTCGTTTACTGCGGGCATCGATGGGTTGTTCCTGGTTGGTGCCGGCACGATCGGTGGCGGAATTATGCCCTGTGTGATGTCCGGCGTTATTGCTGGAGGAAGGGCTGCCAGGTTTTTAGGACTGAAACCATAGGAAACCCAAGGCCAATTCTCCGGTTCCCCGTTTCCCCGTTTCTTTTTTCCCCTTGTGCCTCAAGCAATGCTAAGTCCATCGATTCATAAATTCGTTCACGAATTTATTCACTCAGGACTTAGTGCTGCCCTCGGCCATGAGCCCCTCGGCCATGAGCTCGGGGCCGAATGGAGTGAGAAAGAACGGCCCATAATCATGGAAAATACGTGAGTGTAATTGCGAATCGAAGCACTAAGCACGTTCAGCACGAGCTTCCACTATTACAAAGGCAGGTCGAATACTAACTGATTTCTGCAATACCTCGAGGTGCCTGAATAGGGCTTATTTCAGAGCAGTTAATTATGAAGGTGGAAAAGCAATATCAGTTCGCCGGCATCTGGTGCTCACTCTGCGATCTTCTGAGGAGAGAGTTCTCTTTACATTAAGTACTCCTAGGTCAGGCCCTGTCCCCCCTCTGCCGATCGGCAGAGGGGGGACAGGGGTGGCTGAGTGATGTTCTACGGTATGGCAGCCCGTGAGGCTTCGTCCTTGATCCGTTGGCCGTCGGATGCCGTGATCAACCCGGCCTTTAACAGTTTATCCACGTGGGTGTTCACCTTATGCAAGTATCTTTCATGGGTCGGATAAAGCTTAATAAGCAGGTCCTTTTGGAACGGCACCTTATAGCCCACGAGGGAACAGAACAGAACGGAGTCAGGGGCTTTAGGATTTGCGGGTGTGCTGTGTGCGTAATAGGTCCCTGTGGGCACGTCCAGATAAGGGGATCTGACGCCCCCTTCGGCGTTACCGTACGTATCCACCTTGACGGATACAGGGGGCGGCCCGGTAGGCTTCGCGCCTTCGGGGACCGGCTCCACTTTGATCCCCCGGCCCTTCGGCGGGGCGATGTTCGATCGCGCCCAGGCCTCGAGGTTGGCAAAGGCCCCGCGCATGAAGTATTCAAAGGGGAAATCGGTCATGCCGTATGTGGCGAACTCGGTACAGTTTGGCGGCGGCCCCGCAATGCCGGCCCTGATCATGTCTTCAGGCCTGGGCAATAAGCTGATTGACCTTTGATTTATATGGCTTGCACCGGCAATCTCGTAACGGCGATAGCGATCCTTCGCAGCGTTACTGTCAGGCCGGTATGCTCCCATGCCCGTGACCATGACCTGTGATGCCACGCTGATAACCGGCTCGGGTCGAGGCTTGATGACAAAACGCGGGTCACCCGGCAATATGGGTGCTGTGCATTGATTGAGGGATATTGGTAACCCGTCACCATCGCCGATCAGGTATCCGTCGTACACCGGCTTGCCGTTGGATCCGAGGGCGTCCGGGAGTGGACGGATGAAGTTGACATAGGTGACGACATATCCGCCTGTCTGGGAATATCCTGTCAGAAAGGCCATCTTGACGGAAAACCCTTTGAGCGGATTATGTTGCTCTTCGGATTTCAACAGGGCACCCACCTGTGTCGCAATGTCCCAGACCAATCCATTCTCCGTGGCCGGCGTTGAGTCGGGAAGTAATGAGACAGGCTTTGGACACGTCTGGTCGGGGGGGAGTGGATTTGCCCACGACACAGCCGAGTACCGCCTTGGGTCGAAGGTCTTCAGGGCCTTGGCCGTCACCGGCTTGCTCGTAATGCCCACCCACGCGTCCCCATGCTCCGTAAAGTACACATTGGCATACTGCCACTGGTAATCGACGTCGTACATCGCGGTTGGATTCAAGAGCTCGACGATCACGGTGCCGCTGAATTTTTGAGAAGACGCAGGCCGGCGTACCAGTATCCGGGTTGTGTACGGCGCATGCGCCGTCTTCACGACAACGCTGCCATCGGCGTCGAAGTCGTATACGTTTGCGAACCCGCTTACCAGGTACTCTTCCTCAACGTATCCGAACCGGGAGAGATCCTGGGGTGCGATCGTCCGGTTCGCTGCACCGAAAGGATATGAGTCGGCGGTCACCGTGATGGGCCCCTTTACCGCAGGAATCGATGCTGCTGCCTGGACGCTTATCGGATTGAGGAGCGCCATCAGGCACAATAGACCGAGAAAACCGCTTGTCACGCGTGATACCTTCGTGAGCTTCATCGTAAAACCTCCTTTCTCTCAAGACATCGTAGATGTGAAACAAACACCAACAGTTAGGGGGATAAACCAGGGGGAGGCGGTTTCCAGCCCCCACAATAGTCGAGGTAACCGCCCCATTCTATTGTTTTATAAACCCGCACGCTATCACCTCCTTTCCGGCCCCGCTCTTTTTGCAGAGATGAGCTTCTTGTTTGTTTACCTATAAGATGAGAATATGAAAGGAATGTTTCTCCTTTACAGGTCGAAGAAAACGTTATAAAAAACTATGGTAATGTCCTGACCGAGTCAAGTAGGCACTTTGTTGTATTATACATACCTGCAAGTAAGCTTTTCGATCGGACAGAGCGAAGAGGGGATCTGAGGTGGTAACCAAGAAAGCCACTTGTCCTGTTGAAGCAACAATCAACCTTGTGAGCAATAAATGGAAGGTGCTCATAATGAGAGAGCTTTTTGAGGGCACGAAGAGATTCGGTGCGCTCTTCAGATCCAAAGGTCTTTCCGGTATAAGTCAAAAGATGCTGACCCAACAACTGAGACAGATGGAGGAGGATGGAATAGTAGCGCGCACCGTTTACCCCGAAGTCCCGTCCAGAGTTGAGTATTCCTTGACCGACCTCGGAAGAAGTCTGAAGCCCATACTGGATGCTATGGACACGTGGGGAAGCAATTATATCGAGGAGAGAGGATTGAGTGAAGGAGGATCAATCATGAATCGTGAAGAAACCGTTGCGTTTTTGGATGCCTACTTCGCTGCTTTGCAAAAGGGAGAGATTGAGAAGATTCCTTTAGCTGCTGATGTGACGTTGACCGGCCCGATGGGAGGGCCGATCAAAGGAGAAGCTGTGGTAAGGGCACTACTCGTCCGGATATCCCAAAGCTTCCGGAATATCAAGCTTGTTGTTCAAAGGCATGTCATAGACGGAGAGCACGCATGCTCCATGTTTGATATGATTCTTCCGACAGGAAAGATCGTGGCCTTCCTTGATTATTTCCACATTGTAGACGGGAGAATTAAATGGTTACAGCCCTTTTATGACCCGCGGCCCATGCAAGAGGTATGGGGTTGGGTAGAGGCGCAGAGGCCGGCCAACAAAACCGCTTCATCAGGCCGGATGTCGGCTACGGGTCGTTGACGCTTCGCGTGCCCAGGCGATGTCCGCATCCGGCAATAGTCACAGTCTAATCCTGATTCTTCTTCAAAAATCCAATTGATTGCATTTCGCTAAGGAGTAATTGTCTTCGCAATGGCCGAGATCCCGTAACACATCATAGGCTGCTGAGGTGAGCGTATGAATTGATACCGAGTCACCATCATTAAAGAATAACTCGATTGCGGTCATAAGTTACCATCTAGCCGCCTCTATCTTGGTTATTTGTTCAATCTTAGACCGTGCAATTTTGATCAATTGGCTGCTTTATTATTAAAAGGACGTAAACGCACAAGACAGGGAGTAGAATATGGCCGCAAGGAGGTAAAAGGGCTAACAAGGTCTATCCTACCGCTTCCTTATACTCCTCCCACAAATCCTCTTTTTTGATACCGTGGTTGATGAAGTCCCAGGGGAGGATTTCATCCTTGCCTTTTCCCCGGTACACCCAGAAGTCAGGGTTGAGGTAGGAGTTATTGAAGGCAGCAGTCCAGTCCCCTTGGGCACTGCAACCCGGACGCCTTTAAAAGGTCTTATTGATATAGTGAGACGCCGAGCCTTCGTACTGGGTTCAAAAAGCACAGGGCCTATGTCCTTGATTTTCACTTTGTTTGATTGAACCATTTGAAGCTATTCGATTGGTTCACATTGAGACGTGATCGCCTTGATGATTACGCCATTCCTGCTCTGAGCTTCTCCCCTTCTCCCTTTCTCCGTTTCCCTGTTTCTTCTCTTCCCTTATCCGTGACACCGGCAAAGCCTTTCATTTTGTACCCCGAATAACGCTAGGCAATTTCTGGGTGAGTGGCCCCCCCGATTTCTTTAATAGAAGTATGCATACTACATATAAGCTTATGTAAGGCCCAAATTACAAAACGCTTATTGACTCATCAATAGCCAAGCAAAAGCTTGTCTATTAATAAGTCATCTCGGAACCAACGTCCCCTTTTATAGGATGTCCCGTATCATATCGGATCTAGCGTAAATGAATATATATGGAATGCACGCTCTGCACGAACGCGCCCTATCACAAATTGTCTCGTGGATTGCGAAATGCCAAGATCAAAGATGCAACCCCTTGGCTCATCTTATCCTACTGGTCGAACCTTCGTCCTTCTGCCGCATCCGGAGGCCTTCAACCATTTTACATACCGTCCCGACAGGAGTAAAAAAACCCCCCCCTCCATCATGGAAAACCGGGGGTTTCGCAGGATGGAGAAGGGATCAAGATCGTCATTAATGCTATTGATTATGTCAGAAAGCCTTTAAAGCGCGTCTAAAGAATTCCATCAATCCTAACGTACGCGACGCCCCTGCCCTTAACGGCTTTTTTTGCGCTGCTTTTTCAACATCTCTTTGTGTCGTTCGGTCTCCAGCTTATAGGTCCGCTCTATTTCGCTCATTTTTCTGCCTTGAATCTTATCCCCATGTTTTTTAAAGGCGACCACCAATGTATGTTTGCCAATGGTTATGGCGTCATTCTCCTCCAAGACCCTCTTGCTAATCTTCTCTTGATTAACGAAAGTACCATTGAGACTGTTCAGATCCTCAATGAAATAATGATCCGGACCTTTTATGATCCTCGCATGTTTTCCGGAAACAGCTACGTTATCGATCTGAACATCATTCTCTGCATCTCTTCCAATGGTAATTTGTTCTTTGGTGCTCTCAATCTCTCTAAGCACCGTCTTATCAAACTTCAACAGTATTCTCAGCATTGGCGACCTCCTAAAAGTCAAGATTCTTTGATTCAGAAACCCATATCTTTGCAAAAATAAACCATAGGGCCCTGGAAGCACCATCTTTTTCCCGTGTGCTATGGCAAAACATAAAGGTTCCCCTCGCCACAAACGTGTCCTTCTTATCACTACTCAAAGGATCTATCCAGCTATCTCCATCCTCGCGTTTTAGGACAGCTTATCCAGGCATAGCTGGATTTCTTCGGCCACCTTAGCGGCGGGATTTAACCGTTTGGTTACGCCTTTGGCCAACAGCTTAACCACAATCTCAACACAACACGGCCGGATGTCTGGCACCAGTTCCGTAATCGGGGTATAGGAGGCCTTAGCGATGGCGTACATGACCTCTGTAATAGTGTCGCCCTTAAACGGCTTTTCCCCGGTCAACAGCTCATAAAAGACCACACCAAGGGAAAAGAGGTCAGAACGGCCGTCCACTTTTTTCCCTGCAATCTGTTCGGGCGACATGTAAGCGGGGGTACCGAAAACCACACCTGTCTGGGTTTTGGATATGTCCATAACCCGCGCTATGCCAAAATCGGCGACTTTCACCTGATCGTTTTCTAAAAGGATAATGTTGGCCGGCTTTATATCGCGGTGTACCACTTTTTGACTGTGCGCATAACTAAGTGCCTCGGCCACGGAAGAGATTATTCCGAGCACCCTTTCCACTGGAAGTAGATTTCCTTTCAGGCAATAATTGCTCAAATCTTCCCCGTTGAGGAGTTCCATGGCTATGTAGGCCGTATCGTGATCCTCGCCCACGTCAAATATCGTCACGATGTTTGGATGCGCAAGCTTCCCGGCCGCCTCCGCCTCGCGGAAAAACCGTGCCTTCACTTCCTCCAACTGGTTGGGAACTTCCTCATATCTCAAAGTCTTGACAGCCACCTCCCGGTTGATCTTGGGATCCTTTCCGAGGTAGACCGTTCCCATTGCGCCCTGCCCCAGTTCGCTCAGGATCTCATAGCGACCCAGAGTGGGTTTGGTCTCGCCTTCTCGCATCAATAGGCCCATACCTTGCTTGGAGGAACCTGCGGTAAGGGCGACCGTCTGCCCTATGCTTTTGAGCCCTTGTATCCTATCCTTAATGTCCTTAAATTCGCCTGCCTTCAATATGTGTTCATACACGGCCACCGCCTTGTTGAACATTCTTTTCCGCTCAAAATCCAGCCCAAGATTAAAAAGCACTTCCTTCACCAATTCGTCTTCAACAGGACATTTTAAGAACTTTTCAAAAGCCATATCCAGCATGCCCTGCCCTTGCAAAGACAGACCGAGCGCCTTATTTGCCTCTATGCTTTCGTCTTGCCTTTTAGTGGAAGCCCTCTCATAGACCGTAACGCTATAACCGAGGACGGAGAGAAGGATGGGAGCGAAGACCCTGAGCCAGTACCCATACGCCATAAAGAGAAACACAGCAGCACCCACCCAGCTCACCAGGAAGATTCCCAATATTGAGGCGCCGACTCTAAGGGTCACCCTGGGTATTACGAACAAAAGAAACACGCCTAAATAGAGAATTATCAAGACTTCCAGGGCGAATGCCCAGACAGGCCTCGAAAGATGTTTCTGGTTCACAATATTCTCAACAACATTTGCTGCTATCTCAACGCCAGGGACCCCCGGCTGAACCGAAGTTTCAAACAGGGGAGCCAGTCCTTTGGCGGTAACTCCGACAAGCGCGATCTTTTTCCGAAAGGAATCCGTTGGAATTTTGCCGTCGAGCACGTCAGTAAACGAGAACTTTGTGTAGGTTGGATGTCGCCCGCTATAATCGATAAGCATCCAGGAGGTGTCGGTGGGAATTTCCAAGGACTTGAGGCGTAGCCTGCTAACATCGTCTCCTCCATCTCCGGCCTCCAGATCCTTCAAACTTCCACCCACATACTTTGCCGCCACTTGCAGGGCAAAGGAAGGGAAGTACCTTCCCTGATAGTCGATCATGAGCGGCACACGCCGGAGCTTGCCGTCCCGGTCAGGGATGAGGTTAATATGGCCAAGCGCCCCGGCCTTTCTTGCCAGTTCACTGTAAGTCGCCGTGACCTCCCTGGCGGTAAGCCCCTTAACTTTCAAGACATCCACTGGATTTCTGAGCCTTAAAAGCTGCGTTTTCAGGTCAGGCTTGTCCTTGATCCAACGCAGAGAATTCCTCTGCAGGCATGCGGGCATACTGGGGAGTTCCTCACCCTCCGGGTCGCCAGGGGTGAAGAGCAGCGGCAAAACAACGTTGTGGGCGGGCCTGACAGCGGACATCAGCCTGGCGTCATTATCCAGCTTCTTCTCCGATTCTGCGAGAATTCCATCGATTTTCCTAAGGCTGCGCCCTTTTCCCATGGACGGCATTGTTCGGAGAGCCTCTCTGATGCTTTGTATTTCCTCCAGTCCTGGGTTCAATTCCTTATCGGAATACAAAAGGTAAATGCCCAGTGTATGGACGCCATACCCAGAGAGGCGGCGGACCATATCGGCGATATAAGAGCGGGGCCAAGGCCAGGCGCCAATATTCTTAATGCTCTTACCGTCAATCTCAACTATCACAACCGGGCTGACATCTTCCCTTTGCCGCAGGCCGGCCATGAAGTCATAGGCCTTGTATTCCAGGGACTGCAAAGGGTAAAACTCAAGCATCAACCCTGCCAGAATCCCTAGAGTTAGAAACACATATAAAAGGCAGTTGGAAATTAGGAGCCTTTTGAGCTTCATGATTGACTAACTGATAGGAAGTACCTTTGATGATAAGAACTCGCTTCTTGTAAAAAATAGTATAGGGAAATTATCCTTGTTTTTCAAGTGTAATCTCACACATGACCTTGTGGCTTAAGACCTTTTGTGAAGCCCGTTGGACGGTAAAGCTTCGAATCGACCATAAATTATAATAGCAATAGATAATAGGGTGCCAAATTACTCATTAAAGAGCGAATACCGCTGCGATTTCACTAAATCTCTTCCCCTTCGAGCAGCTTGACTGACATCTAGCTGGGTTAGGTTTAATGTGTGCGCGAGCTGAGTTTGGCTTGGGGAGTAATGCCCATGCATAGCACGAGGTCTTGGTCTCGGACACTACGGGTCCAAGTCTATTCAGAAAATCATTGTAATCCATTTTGTCTGAGAAGATCTTCCGACGATTGATTCCTCGGCCGATAATATGATGAAGTGCACACGGGGCATCTATGCGTGATTTTCTTGGCATGTGTAATCTCTACAATGTACAATAACTTATAATTTAATGTACCCTATCACAAAGCCGTTCATTTACTGGCTCTAGCAGCCTGTCGGTCTTGACGCTCTCGTCCGGCTTTTCCGCCAGAAGAGATTTTCTTGCTGGCGCACCTCACCGGGGTAATCATAAACCCGAAAGGGTGACAGGTTCGGTTTTCAGT
>Ga0307428_1001835_pt1 | contig 10181 bp, 6 predicted proteins | sample SalMarWE160240MG_FD_202161 | JGI IMG/M metagenome (GOLD analysis project Ga0307428, IMG submission 202161) | Salt marsh sediment microbial communities from the Plum Island Ecosystem LTER, Massachusetts, United States - WE1603-240 | ecosystem: Environmental > Aquatic > Marine > Intertidal zone >...
CAACGCCCGCTCCTATACCTATTCCAATGACGTAATCCGCGTCGAACCCCCTTCCCTCCATGGCCCTGACCGCTCCGAGAACACCCTCGTCATTGACGGAGAAAACAAGCCATCGCTTAACCTCGGGGTGCTGTGCCAGAACAATATTAGCAACGTCAAAGGCCCCCGGTATGTCGGTGGTCTTTTCGCCGATACGATAGATTCTGTCTTCGGGAAAACCAAGTTCGAGAAGGGTGCTTACCGTGGCGTCGGTTCTCTGCTTGACGCAATCGAGCTCGTCAAAGGTGATGCCGCAGGCAGCCGTTTCCTCGATATTCCAGGCCCTGTTTTTGAACTCTTTGTACAACTCTTTGGCGACGGTTCGCCCGATGTCCCATGCCGCGCAGCCCATGAAAGGCACCTCTTGCATGAATCCGCCGTCTGCTGCAACGAACTGGTCATCGACGGCGAGGACCTTCATGTCATGCAGGAGCGCCCTTGAATAAATGGCAGGTCCGAGGCGAACGTCCGGGGTACAAATTACAAAACCCTTTGCGCCATTGGCCGCCAGCGAATCGATGGCAGTGAGTACCTTTTCGCCGTCGGGTGTGCCGATTGCGATAAGCTCGAAACCATAATCGGCAGCACACTCTTTTGCGTATTGGGTCTCGTTCTGGAACCACATTTCCTCGGGCATCTTGACGAGGAATCCTATCTTGACCTTTTCCTGGGCGGTTGTACCGTGATGTTTAAACCTGGTCACAAGACCGAAGATGACGACGGCACCAATTATTGCCACCGCTGCGGTGCGCAGCCAGAGCCTGGATGGACCGGCTGCATCTGCTGTGCGAAGGGTCTGCCTGTGCTTGTACTGGTCGAAAAGGACCGCGCCGAGCAGCGTCGCGCCGTAAACCACTTTCTGATAGAACACGGGCACGTTCAGAAGGCTCATCGTGTTCTCGACGGTCCCCAGGATGAGCACTCCGACTATGACACCGAGCACTGAACCGGTACCTCCGGTTAGTGACACACCGCCGAGCACACACGCCGATATTACCTGGAGGGAAAAACCTTGGGAAGTATTAGGCTGGCCGCTGGTGAATCTCGATGCGAGGATGACACCGGCAAAGCCGGCCATCAATCCCTGCAGAGCGAAGGCGGCGATTTTGATATTATCGACATTGATACCCGCCAGCCTGGATGCCTCCTCGTTTCCGCCTATCGCCAGTATGTTCTTGCCGAAGACCGTGTTCCGCAGCAAGAACGCGCTGACTATAAAGCACACGGCGGTGATGAAAACAGGAGTCGGTACGCGCAGCAGCGATGAATTTCCCAACTTGAAGAAACCTTCCTGTACGATTCCGACGGCCTTACCGTCTGAGACGATAAAACCCAATCCCCTGACTATCATCATTGTAGCCAATGTGGCTATCAGCGCGTTTATCTTGAACTTTGAAACAGCAATGCCGTTAAAGACACCGACCGCCCCGCCTGCCAAAACCCCTGCCGCTATGCCCAGGTTTACGCTGGAGGTCTCCCTCATCACGACCGCAGCCAAAACCCCCGCCAACGCGACCACCGATTCAGCGGAAAGGTCAAGTTCCTTAGACGCCAGCACAAAAAGCATGGTACACGCCACCATTCCAACCATCGAAACGGAAAGCGCGAGACCGGCGAAATTTTTTATCGTGAAAAAGTTCGGTACAAACACGGAGGCAAGAATGAACAGCATTGCAAAAACCAACGCCATGCCCGTGACGTCGCCAAACAGGTTATTTCTTTTCATAGGCTTCGTTCCTGAGCCGTTATGTTTATGAAACCGGCAACGCAAGCTTCAACAGATTCTCCTCGGTCGCATCTTCACGGTTAACCGATGCGACAATACCGCCCTGCCTGACCACGAGGACCCTGTCGCAAATACCGAGCATCTCCTGCATCTCGCTTGACGCGACGAGCACGGCCTTGCCCTGGCTGGCCAGGCCGAATAATATACCATATATCTCGTTCTTTGCGCCGACGTCTATGCCCCTGGTTGGCTCATCCAGAAGCATTACGCTGATATCCTCGCAAAGCCACCTGGCAAGAATCACCTTCTGCTGATTACCGCCGGAGAGGTTCTTCACCTGCTGATATACCGATGGCGTCTTGACAGCCAGCTTCCGAGACATTTGCTCTGCGTTGGTAAGCTCCCATTTATTATCTACCAGGCATTTCATTTTCGTGTGGAGCCGACGGGCGCTGATGTTTACGTTGTCCTTAACCGATTGGATAGCTACGAGTCCTTCGGCTTTGCGGTCTTCCGGGCAGAAAGTAATGCCGCAGTTTATCGCATCTGCGGGGGTGTTTATATCCACCTGACGCCCCATGACCTTGACAGTGCCGCTGCTCTTTTTCACCGCCCCGTAGATGAGTTTCATAAGTTCGGTCCGCCCCGCCCCGACAAGCCCGAACAAACCGACGATCTCGCCGGCCCGAACAGTTAGGTCAACAGGGCGAGTTAGACCCCGGCCACAGAGCCCCTTTACCTGCAGGGCAGCCTCGCCAATGTCCCTTGGCCGGTAATCGTATATATCCGATATCTCGCGGCCGACCATTTTCCTGATTAGTTCGTCCTTTTCAAGGCCCGGCCTGACTTCAACAGTATCGACACACTTTCCGTCCCGCAATATCGTGACAGCGTCGCATATCCTCAGCACCTCCTCCATGCGATGCGAAACATAGATAACGACCACACCGCCTTGCTTGAGACCGTTGATGATAGCAAAGAGCCTTTTCGTCTCCATCTCGGTGAGACTGCTTGTCGGCTCGTCGAACGCGATTATGTTCGAGCCACGCGAAAGCGCCTTGGCGACCTCGACCATCTGGCGTTTAGCTATCGAAAGGTCGCGTATCTTGGCCGAAGGGGAAATATCCTCGCCTATCACCTCGAGCTGCTCAAGAGCCTTTCGCCTGAGCAGGCGTTTGTGAATAATACCAAACCTTGTCGGCATGTGACCGAGAAAGAGATTCTCCTCGACCGTCATCTCATCTACAAGCTGAAGCTCCTGGTGGATGAGCGAAATCCCCGCGTCAAACGCCTGTTGGGTGTTCTCGAACCGCCGAGGCGAGCCGTCAAGCTTGACCGTTCCCGAACTGGCAGGATATATGCCGCCCAGAATCTTGAGCAGCGTACTCTTGCCCGCACCGTTCTCACCAATGAGACCGTGAACACTCGAAGCGGACGCCGTGAAACTCACCTCGTCGAGCGCCCGTACCCCGGGAAAGTCCTTGCTGATATTTGAAAACTCAAGCGAGCTTGCTTTAGCCATAGGCCTAAAACGTATAATAAGTCAACTCATGCTCAAGGAAAAGAATAATCAACGGTCCCAGCCGAAAGCTTCAACGGTCATTTTGATTTCTACTTTTGGATTTTAATATCAAACTGGCGGTTCTGTCAGTTTGAACTACTACCACTTTTCAACACGCTTGATGATGTCGGGCTGGACCTCTTCATCCGCCGCCAGGCAAAGCAGTAAAACGAAGAGGCGCCCGGTCGATAATCTCCTGCTCGTACCAGGCGTAAATCCTCTCCATCGCGCGGTCGAAATTGTCCTTGCCCCGGAGTTGAAAACCGCACTTCTTTTTGCCGGGCGTTCTAAATTCCATAATCTTACCGGCCCGAGATACGACCAGGGGCTGGCCTTGTCCTTGATATATAGCAGGTCTCCTTATGGGCATACGTTATCAAATCACTCGCAAAATTACAAGTATTCCCTGGTGTTTCGTGCGGGTCTTGAGAAACGTCAAGCGGCACGGTGTTTGGAGAATGTGCGCAAAGTGCAGAAATCAGCGGACGCAGGGGTGAGGGGCCGGCTGGACTTATTGACAAGGGAAAATAATTTCGTTCGCGGCGGGGATTATTTACCGTCGGACATATACGTCATAGGTGTATTCTATTTCCTTGTGCTCGCCGGTCTTTAGTTCAATTGTCCAGGTAAGCTTTGCCATTGTGTTCATTCGGCGGAGTCCCTGTGCCATTTTTTCGATTTTTGCCTGGGGCATTGAAGCCTTGACCTCGCCTGAAAGCGTCTTTGTAATCTCGAGTGTAATTGCTTTTTGGAGCAAGTTCGTTACGGAGAGTTTGCCCTGTACGGTAATCAAATCGAAATGGTTGCCGTACATTGTGAGGGCGTCGCGTTTTCTGTCGAGTTCGAATTCGGTCTGCTCAGCCGAGACGCTAACAGCCTGGGTAATCCGGACGGTGGTTTTGCCCTGTACGGGAGTAAACTTCAATGTATCCTGTCCGAGAATGAGGTCGTCTTTTAGTGTTTGGGCGGGCGCTGTCGTCCAGGGCAGTTTCGAGACATTTTCCAATCGAATGCTGTGCCAGACCTGCTCTTCGTAGTCGCGCTGCTGCTCACGACGATAGCGGTCCTCCTGGTTAACGTAATCGCGTATTTCCCACTGGTAGATATGCTTGTATGGTACGGTTTCCGTGAACAACGGCAAATAAGCGACTTGTCCTTTTTCAAGCTGGACATTGTCGATTGGGTAGAAAAACAGGTCTTCAGCGACCTTTCCAGCCTCGGCGGCGCCGTAAGCGGGCATAGCGGCCGGCCTTTCGCGCGGGCCCCAGCCTCCACCCTGGGAGGCGATATTATGGGTGACGGCGGCGTCTTCCAGGCCCCGCTCACTCTGGCCCCTGATAAGAGACTGGAGAAACTGGGCGAGATTCTCCTTCAAGGCGAGGGGGCTGACGATGTCAGCAAACTGCAGATGTGGAAATCCCGTGACAAGCTGGAGGGTGACACCTTTGAGGTCGCACACCTCGTTTATGACGGCGGCTTTTGCCGAAATCTCAGCCTGAGCCGGCTTGCTAATATCGACGACATAGCTGGGCGCCTAGGTAATTCCCTTGGCGAGATAGCTTACGAACAACTTCTGGTCATCGGCAGGTTCGACCAATTTTATATCGAGCCGCATCAAGTCTTTCTTTTTTGCAAAGGCTCTCGCCGGCGTACCGTTCGGAAAATCCACGCGCCTGATTATGTCAGGGTTGACACCAACCTGTCCGTTAGGGGTGTCAATTATTGCGAGTCGCGACCCGTAATCATAACCTCTGTAATTGCCGGCGACTGTGCCTAAGCCTCCGGGTGCGTAAGGCTCGGGTTTGGGGGTTTGCCGGTCCTGAGCGAAATACAATATTTTTCCTTCAATGGTCGGCTCATCGGGGTCTGGAAAATACAGTTTGACTGTTTTTCCGACGTTTGCTCTGAGCAGTTCTGCGACATTAATTGCGTCAATAAACTCCTCAATCTCTGTTTGTTTGACGACCAAGCTGTTTAATTTGAGTTTTTCGGGATATGCGACCCAGAAGGTTCCATGTGAAGCGGCTGCGGAGGGTACGACATAAAACTCCGTTTTGTTTTCCGGCACGGCGGCCTCGGAGACGAAAAAGGCAAGGCCGTTTTTGAAAAGTGCGACCTGCTGGAGCTTTTGCTGTGCCTGGGTTTCGCTCGCCTGGGCGGGGCAAGAAAGAGAATCAACAGCAAGCATCACAGGAACCACAACGGCGACGATTGCAATTTTTTTAATCGTTTCCATAACAAGAATCTCCCAAGATTATGCATTACCATTTTTATTAAAAACCCAGCCAGACTGGTTGCTATTCTGCACCGGCAGAGTTTATTATCAGCGATATACTTGTGGTCTACAAAGTAAAATCCGTGTAAAAATTCCGAGGAGAGAGCTCTTGGGTGCGGGGCAAATCCGCAAATGGAGCTGGCGCAGGTACTTGCGAATTTCGCGGCGAAATGGTAAAGACAAGCGTTGGCGCCGTTAAATTCGGAGAAGATGCCGGTCAGGGGGCTTGGGATACTGTTTATGAGCAGGCTGCGAGCAACGCAAAGCCGGGCGGGGATTTGGCTGGGTGTGCTTGTATTTGGCTGCGCGTTTTTTGTGCGAGTAGTGTATCTCTATGAGAGCAGCGATAATCCGACCTTCCGCGCACCGGTGGTTGATTCGGCTACTTATGACCTTACGGCGCGTGAAGCGGTCGAGGGAGGCACGATAACACGCGGTTTTTTCTGGCAGCAGTTTTTTTATCCTTTCTTTTTGTCGGTGGTGTATTTTTTCAGCAATTGCTCTATCGTCTGGGCGAAGGTCATCCAGGTCCTGCTGGGCTCGGCCACGTGCGTAATTACGTACTGCCTTGGCAAAAGGATTTTCGGTCGAGCGGCAGGGGTATCGGCTGGATTGATGGCGGCGGTTTACGGCCCGTTGATTTTCTTCGAGGCTGAGCTGCTTTCGGCGGGCTGGTCGGCGTTCTGGGCGGCGGCGCTTATATTGCTTTTTCTCAAGACGGCTGAGAAGCGAAGCTTGAGGCTTTGTTTTGTTCTGGGGCTGTGTTCGGCTTTGAGCGTTATTACGCGGCCTAATTTTATCCCGTTTTTGTTGGCGGCAGGGGTGTGGCTGGCGGTGGTGTGCATTCGGCAGGAATCATTCGGCAGGAAGTTCGTAAAAGGTGCGCTGCTGGTTTTAGTCGGGTTTTGCGCGGTTGCGGCGCCGGTTGCGGTCAAGAACCGGCAAGTGACGGGGCGGTTCAGCTTTCTTCCCGGCACGAGCGGTCTTAACGCGTATATAGGCAACAATCCGGACTTTGAGGCCGTTGCGCTGCGGCCGGGGCTGGAGTGGAAGAGAGTCGTGGAACTTCCGCTGCGGCGAGGTTTCATTACACCAAAGCAAAGAGAGCGTTTTTATTACAGTGAGACGTTGAGGTATGCGTGGCAGCAGCCGGGGCGATTCGTCAAGACTCTGGGGCGCAAGTGTGTGGAATTTGGCAGTTCGCGGGAGATGCCGGGACACATAGACATATATATGTTCCGCAGGTGGTCTGGGCTGCTCGGTTTTCTGGTGTGGAAGGTGGGCGGGTTCGGGTTTCCTTTCGGGGTTTTGCTGCCTTTGAGTTTTTTGGGAATTGCTGCGTATTGGAAGAAGATACCTGCACCATTGCTGCTGTTTGTGGTTTTTTATTCTGCATCGGTGATACTGACGCACGTGGAAGCACGTTATCGCGCCGGCGTTATCATACCGATGTGCATTGTGGCGGCCGGTGGTCTGGTAAGAATCATCGAGCTGGCTCGCGGCAGGCAGTGGTCTAATTTGACGGGCGGGTGCCTCTTATGCGTGGCGGCAGGTATTCTGTGCAGTATGGCTGGGCCGTTCTACTCTGAAAGGAATATTGACTACGAATCGGAGCTTCAGTATGTGGTGGGCGGGTATCTCCAGGACCGCGGAATGACAGGCCGGGCAGCAGAGGCATACCGCAAGGCAATCGCTTTGAGGCCGGATTATCTGGAAGCGTATCAGAATTTGGGGCTGCTTCTGACAGGAGAGGGCCGTCTCAAGGAGGCCAGTGCTCACTACATAAAGTCGCTGGCGGTTTTTCCGAAAGACGCGGGCTTATACGAGGGGCTTGGGATAGTGCTTTTCCAGGACGGCAAGTTCAGTAAGGCCGCTGAGTATTATCGCAAAGCGATTGAGCTGGACCCATACAAGGCTACAGCGTACGATAATCTGGGCACGGCACTTTTCAAGCTGAATCAGGTTGACAAGGCGATTGAAAATTACAACAAGGCGGTAGCGCTTAATCCTTATGACGCAGGTACGCACAGCCGTTTCGGGATTGTACTGGGGACGGAGGACCGGATGGCCGAGGCTATCGAGCACTTCGAGGCATCGCTGAGGTTGAGGCCGAATCAGGCCGATACCCTGAGCAATCTGGCGGGCGCCCTTGCGAGTCTTGGCGAATTCGACAAGGCAACGAAGAAGTTCAAAGCTGCGCTTCGGATGGCTCCAGCCGACGCAGATATTTACTTCAAATGGGGCTGGTGTCTTCACCGGCAAGGGCGAATAGACGAAGCGATTGATGCCTACCAGACGGCTCTCAGGCTGGAGCCGGGACACCGAAGGGCACGTCAGGCTCTCAATGCGCTGATAAAGGCAAAGTATGACAGGCAGAGCGGGCAGTGAGGGTGGTCCGCGTAAGGTATGTTGCGATAGAGGCTGGTTTTTGGGGCTGTGATGTTGAGGCGCAGGACGAGGTAAGCGGCAAGGGGTGTAGGTGGTTTTTGTGGGGGTGAAGTCCGGATGACGAATTGCACGGCGGAGTGTCTTGGTTTATAATGCGGGCGGCAAGAGGTTTTGGCTGGGCCGTCGGTTTTTGCGATGGCAGTTTGGAGTTATTGTTATGAACATAAGCGATGCGGCTTATCAGAAGTGTATAAACCCGGATTGCGGGGCGGAGTTTGACTGCGGTCAGAGTTTTTTTAAGTGTCCCAAGTGCGGTGAGCTGCTTGATATCCGTTATGACTGGGAGAAGCTTCCGGTTCCGGCTAAGCTGAGTGACTTTTCGAAGCGGTGGGCCAGCCGGGACGAACGGCTTGACTTTTCGGGGGTGTGGCGGTTCCGGGAGCTTCTGTCATTTTGCCAGGACAAATACAAGGTGAGCATAGGCGAAGGCCAGACGATTCTGGAGGAGAATAGCAAGGTTGGTGAGTATGCCGGTATGCGGCCTGGGCGTTTATTTTTGCAGTACGAGGGTCTGAATCCTTCGGGGTCTTTCAAAGACAACGGGATGACGGCGGCGTTCAGCCATGCAAAGATGGTCGGCGCCGGTTCCTGTGCTTGCGCTTCAACCGGCAATACGTCGGCATCGATGTCGCTGTACGCGCACAGATGCGGGCTGAAGAGTACGGTCTTTATCGGTTCCGGTCGGATTGCGTTCGGCAAGCTGAGCCAGGCGATGGATTACGGGGCTCAGACCATCCAGATACGCGGCGATTTCGACGACTGCATGCGGCAGGTTCAGGGCGTGTGCACAAAACTTGGGTTGTATCTGCTCAATTCTCTGAATCCATTTCGGCTGGAGGGTCAAAAGACGATAATGTATCGGATTGTCGAGCAGATGGGCTGGTCTGTGCCGGACTGGATTGCGGTTCCGGGCGGCAACCTGGGCAATTCCAGCGCGTTCGGCAAGGCATTCGAAGAGCTTAGAGGGCTTGGTTTGATTGCAAAGGTACCCAGAATAGCGATAATCAACGCGACGGGCGCCGATACGCTGACGGATTTGGTCAACAACAAGAAACTTGCGTGGAACGGCGGTCGTGTCGAGCAGAAAATCATTGACGATTACTACGCTGACCTGACGGCGCGTGGTTTTTCGCCGCACACTTGCGCCTCTGCGATAGAGATTTCCCGGCCTGTGAACCTGAAAAAATGCCTTCGGACAATCGACATTTGCGACGGTATTGTTCGGGCGGTAACGGACGAGGCTATTTGCGATGCGAAGGCGATTGTGGGCAAATACGGGCTGGGGTGTGAGCCGGCCTCGGCGGCGTCGATTGCCGGTCTGAAGCACCTTGTGGCTGAAGGCGTTATAGGTTCGGACGAGCGTGTTGCGTGCGTGCTGACGGGGCATCCACTGAAAGACCCGAATGTCACGGTAAGCTACCATAAGGACGGACAGGGCCAATTCAGCAATCGGCCCATAGAAGCTCCCAATGACCTCGATGAAATCCTAAAGCTGATAAAATAGTACGAGGGAGGGCAAACCGGAGGCAAGAGTATGCTCGATTCAGCGATTGAGTTTTTTAAAACAGCGGTAATGGAACAGATAGTCGGCGACCCTGTCTGGGCGACGACGGCGCTGGTTGGTCAGGCCATATTCGGCGGTCGGTTTATCGTTCAGTGGATAGCCAGCGAGTACAAGAAGAAGTCTCATATTCCGGTGGCTTTTTGGTTCATGTCGCTGGCGGGCAGTTTAGTATTATTGAGCTATTCGGTTCACATAAAAAACCCGATTTTTATGCTGGCATTTTCGCTGAATACGCTCATATACTTACGCAACCTTCACTTGATTTATAAGCATAGCAACCAGGCGTAGCAAGGAACGCGGCGGCGACTCGAACTGAGCAGGGGCCGCTGGTTCGGGAGGTTTAGACGGATGAACCTGACACTTACTCGCTGGAAGGTTTTTGTAATAGTTTTTCTGCTTTGGGCGGGGATTTATCTGCCTTCTCTTGGAAGCCCGGAATTTAAGGGCGAGGAAGGCAGGCGTGTTCTTCCGGCGGTAACGATGCTGGAGACCGGCAACTGGATAGTACCTTCTGTAGGCGGCGAGGACTACTACAACAAACCGCCCGGGATTAACTGGCTGGTTGCAA
>Ga0307428_1001836_pt1 | contig 10177 bp, 12 predicted proteins | sample SalMarWE160240MG_FD_202161 | JGI IMG/M metagenome (GOLD analysis project Ga0307428, IMG submission 202161) | Salt marsh sediment microbial communities from the Plum Island Ecosystem LTER, Massachusetts, United States - WE1603-240 | ecosystem: Environmental > Aquatic > Marine > Intertidal zone >...
TGTTCGACCGCATGACAGCCGCCTATCCGGAGCTCCGCTATGTCCCCGACTGGCCCAAGGGCACCTATCCCGAGGGTGGCGTGCATTACCGCTTCTTCGACGTCATGGTGGATCCTGAATCAGGCCGCTACCTTTCCGAGGACTACGGCTTCTGCCGGCTGTGGGAGAAGATCGGCGGCGACGTTTTCGCCGACGCGACCTCCAATCTCTCCCACCAGGGCGAGCGACTCTATACCGGCGATTTCGCCGCGACATTGAAGCAGGCGCTCCCTGTCGCCGTGGGCGCGCCCGAGGGTCAGCGCATGAGCGTCGCGGGGCTCGAGAACTTGAAGCGAAAGCCCTGAGGCCTAGTCTCCTGGGACGTGACGATCCGCGCATGCCGTAGGACGTGACGAAGCGCGCGTGGCTGCACTACTCTCCGGTCAAAGTCGCGCCCACCGGCCCCCCGACAACGAAGGTTGCGTTTGTTCACCCTCGCGCATCTCTCCGATATTCATTTGAGCCCGATGCCGCGCGCCCGCCGCCGCGACCTCCTCGGCAAGCGCGTGCTGGGCTATGTGAATTGGCATCGCGGGCGGAAATTCGTGCATCGCCGCGACATCCTCGACGTCCTCACCCAAGATCTGATCGAGCAAGCCCCCGACCACATCGCCGTCACCGGTGATCTCGTCAATCTCGGGCTGCCGGAGGAATTCGTGGCCGCCGCCGAGTGGCTGCGTCATCTCGGACCTCCCGACAAGGTCACCGCCATCCCCGGCAACCACGACGCCTATGTCCGTCTCCACCCGAACCGCGGTACCGGCCATTGGCGCGATTACATGGAGGCCAACGCCGCGGGAGAGGCTCTGATCGGCACGCCGCCGACGGGGTTTCCGTTCGTGCGCCGCTACGGCGACGTCGCCATCGTCGCCCTGTCCACCGCCATTCCGACCATGCCGTTCATTGCTGCAGGCCGCCTCGGCTCAGCGCAGCGCGCCCATCTCTGCCTTGCGCTCGAGGAACTCGGCCGGCGCGGGTTGTTCCGCGTCGTGCTCATCCACCACCCTCCCCTGCCCGGCCAAGCCGGCTGGCGCCGCGGGTTGCGCGATGCCAAGGCGCTGAAGGTTGTGCTCCAGGAACATGGCGCCGAGCTCGTTCTCCACGGCCACGATCACGCCGAGAGCCTGCATGCGCTCGACACCGTCACCGGACCGGCGATGATCATCGGCGTGCCGTCGGCATCGGAAGCGGTGGCGGGACGCATTCCCGCCGCGCGCTACAACGAATATCGCATCGACAAGGTCGCCGGCGGCTGGCGCTGCGACATGATTGGCCGCGCCGTGGCCGACACCGCCGACCGTGTCTGGGAGTGCGAGCATCGGGTGCTGCTGAAGCCTTAGAGCGAGAGAAAGAAAACCCGTCATTGCCGGGCTTGACCCGGCAATCCATTCCGATGCGTTTCGGCCTGATGAGGAGTCACGGCATGGATGCCCGCATCAAGTCCGGGCATGACCTGATTCGTTAGGGGGTGGTGAGCCAAGCCACCGCGAACAGACCCGCTGCACCGGTGACAAGACCAATTAGGAAGCCGAGGATGACGACGCCCAAGCCAAGCCGGAACGGCTGCGCCGGCGGCGTCGGCTTCTCGTCGCGAAGCAGCGGCTCGAGCAGCGCCGTCTCCTGCCGCTCCCGGCGCACGATCTCCCGCGCCATGTAGCTCGTGATGCGGTCGGCCATGTCGCCGACCTGCGCGGTGCTGAACACCGTGCGCCGCCCTGCCTCGCTGTTGCGAATGAAGAGATAGGCGCCGCTGACATCGTCGATTGCCACATAGGTGAAGAGATCGATCCACAGCCGCGCAGGGCGGCTCGGCATCAGCATCAGGCTGAAACGCTCGTCGCTCGCCGGCACCTCGGCAAATACCGATTCGAGCTCGGCCTTGAGCAGCTCGAGCCGCGCGATCTCGGTGTCACGCTTGTCGGCGGCCTCGTCGAGCTGGTAGGCCTCCTCGACACGGGCCCTGCGGACGGCCTCGTGAAGCGACCTGCTCGCCGCCGGGCGGGCCATTTTCTTAACAGTCTCGTCCATCCCCGCTGCCTTAAAGGGCTTAGGCATCAAGCATATCGCTGCAAGCCGGAATTGCCACGGAAATCGCCTGGGGGCCGCCAAGCGGCTCGATCTGCCGGCGATAACGGCCGCTTTGGGGTCTATTTCGCCGAGAGCACCACGCTCGCGCGGGCGTCGTCGAACCATTTGTCGATGGCCGTATTGACATTCGCCTCCAAGCTCGACTTCCAGCTGGCGATGGTGGCGTCGAGCGCCTGGTTGTTCGCCGCCACGAACTCATCGCGGTTGAAGGCCTCGTTCGCGGCGTTGCTGAGATAATCGACGGCCGCGCCGATGGCGACGCCGACCGCAGCGCCGATCACCTGGCCGCCCATGGGCTGGACCAGGGTCCCAGCCACGGCCCCCTGCTCGGCGAAGGCGAGGCGCGTGCCGAGCGAGGTGACGAAGCGCCGCGACAGCTGGCCGAAGCTTTGCGCCAGTATCGCGTTGAGGGAGGGCCCGAGCGCAAGCGCTCCGACCGTGCCGCCGGCCGCGGCGGCGCCGATCCCAACGACGCCGTCAAAGGCGTGATCTTCCATGAGATAGACCGGGGCCTTCCACTTCTGCGCATCCCAATCGAGCTTGACCTTGGTCGCCGGCGTCGACGCGGGAAGATCCTGAAGGTGGCTCGTATGCTTGGCGAGGAAGAGCTGGAGCCTCATATCGCTATTGGCGATTACGCGGCGATAACTGTCATGGGCATGGCGCACCGCCTGTTCGACGCCTTGGCTGATGGTCTGGTCGCGCACTTCCGGCTTCAGCACTTGCTCCTTGTAGTTCTTGAGGAAGTAGTCCTTGACGTCGGCCGCCACCGCCTCGGTGAGCGATTCATACTTTCCGACCTCGAAGAACCGGGTGATGGCCGAGGTGATGGATTCCTTGAGCACCACATAGGAGCGCTTCCAGGCGAAGAACCAATCGGCGTAGCTTTCAATGGCCTGATCGCGATCCTGGAAGGCGAGCGCAAAAGCGCGATCGATGTCCTGATGCGCTGTCTGTTTGATGCGCGTCCGCTCATCGTCGAGCATCAGGATGGTGTCGTTGACGAATTGGTCCGCCTCGGACTTGCTCGCCACTACCTTATGCACTGTGCCGTCAACGTTCTTGACGACGAGATCCACGGCGTCAGGCGGCAAGCTTGTGTCGCCGAAGAAAATGTCGAACACGCTGTTGTCGCCGTGAACCGCGGCCGAATGATCGAGATGCCGTTCATAGCTGCGATAGAAGGTGACGCCGAGGGACATCAGCGCGTAGGCGCAAAGCACGAGGGCCACGGAGACGCCGATGGGGCGCAACAGGACGGCAAGCGCGCTCTGCCTGACGACTTTTTCGCGCCGGCGAAAGAGGCCGCCACGCTTCCGCTCGGCCTTGGCCGTCGACGCCTTCTTGGCGCGCGGCGAGGCGATGTCACCGAAGCTGTCTTCGGGGCGCGCGATAAGGGCTGTGCCGTCGCTTCCGGGCATGGGTTCCAGCATGGTGCTTAGGGTCCTGGCCGCTGTTAGGCCATTTTGACGCACGCTTCATATAGGGCGTTGGCACAGGGCTTTTAAGGCCGGTGGACGAACAACGGCGAGCGGGAGCACAATGTTCCCCTTCGGCGCTTAGCCCGAAAGCCGGCGGCGGCGAAGGGTGACCGGCCATGGCGCGAAATTCAGGCGACCCCCAGTTGATGCTGTTTCCGGAGGCAGGGCGGATCAACGATCCCGGCAAGGCGCTGGAGATCCTGTTCGAGCAGGCGCGCGCCTGCACCCGCTGCCCCCTCTTCAAGAACGCGACGCAGACGGTGTTTGGCGAAGGGCCGGCCGATGCGGCCCTGATGCTCGTCGGCGAGCAGCCAGGCGACCAGGAAGATTTGATCGGCCGCCCCTTTGTCGGCCCCGCCGGGAAGGTGCTCGACCGGGCACTCGACGCGGCCGACATCGAACGGGAGGATGTCTACATCACCAACGCGGTGAAGCATTTCAAGAACGAACCGCGCGGCAAGCGCCGCATCCACAAGAAGCCCGACGTCGGCGAAATCGACGCCTGCCGCTGGTGGCTCGACAACGAAATCGCCGTGGTGCGGCCTGCCGTGGTCGTAGCTCTCGGCGCCACGGCAGCCCGTGCGCTGTTGCACAAGATCGTCACCATCAACGCCAACCGCGGCAAGCTGATCCAATTGCCTAAGCAGGTGAGCGCGGTCATCACCGTCCACCCCTCCTACTTGCTACGCATCCTCGAGGAACGCGACAAGCGACGGGAGTTCGATCGCCTCGTCCAAGATTTGCGCTTTGCCGCTGACGCGGCGAGACAGGCGAGACCTTAGGCGACTTCAGGAGGCGTGGGCCTTCGACAGTTCGCTGACGACGACTGAGGTCGCCCAGTTGATGACGACGAAGATCACCACGGTAATGATCACATTCACCGCCAAATTCAGGCCATGCGCGAGCCTCTTGTTCTGGAGGAAGCCGAACACGTTCACATACCACTGATCGAAATAGGACAGGCAGTAGATGAAGATCACAAGCAACGCGAACTGGTGGATATAGTAGAGGAGCGGGCTGCCGGTCTTGTCGTAGAAATATTTCAACAGGCCGACCAAAACGAAATTCCGCAGCAGGTTGAAGAACCAGATGCTGAAATTGCGCACCATGGTGGCGACGGCCACTTCGCCTTGCGGCCGCTCGAACATGTGGCTGAGATAGGTGCGAAAGTCCACGGAGTGCCAGCGGGCTATAGCGCGTCCGCGCCCATCTCCCCGGTGCGCACCCGCATCGCGCCTTCGAGATCGAGCACAAACACCTTGCCGTCACCGATCCGGCCCGTGCGCGCCGCCGCGCCAATGGTCTCGACCACGCGCTCGGCAAGCATGTCGTCAACGGCGATCTCGATCTTCACCTTCGGCACGTAGTGGATGGTGTATTCGGCGCCGCGATAGATTTCAGTCTGGCCCTTCTGGCGCCCGAAGCCGCGGACCTCGCTGACGGTGAGCCCCTGCACGCCGATGCCCGCGAGCGCCTCGCGGACGGGATCGAGGCGATGCGGCTGGATCACTGCAATGATGTACTTCATGACGCTCGTTCTCCGCCGACACCGTCGCGCTTATTGGAATTGAGGTTAAGGATCGACACACCCACGCGCGAAAGGGTCGGTCGCACGCACAATTTCGTCAAGGAGTTTCGCCTCTTCACCTTAAGGTGAGCGTCGAGCGGCATTAGAAGGCGCGGCAAAACCACGGCACAATCCATGGGGTTGGCGTGTTATATTTTCAGTTATGAGCAAGGCCTTCACCAAAGAGCCTGAGGGCGGCGACGTCTACGATGATTTGCCCGATCGGCCGATCTCACCGCACAACCTCGTGACGCCCAAGGGGCTCGAGCTGATCGAGGCCGAGCTCGCGCGCCTGCACCAGGAGCACGCCGAGGCTCACGACGCCGACGATCGGGCGCTCCTCGCCAAGATCAACCGCGACCTGCGCTATTGGACCTCGCGCCGGGCCACAGCCCAGGTCATGGAGCCGCCCACCGACGCGACGGAAGTCCATTTCGGCTCGACCGTCACCATTCTGCGCGAGGATGGCCGCCGCCAGACCTATCGCATCGTCGGCGAAGACGAGGCGGATCCGTCCGCGGGCACCTTGTCCTACGTCTCGCCTGTGGCCCAGGCCCTAATGGGCAAGGCCATCGGCGACGTGGTGCAGGCCGGGACCGCAGAGGCGGAAATCGTCGAGATCAAGTAGCGAGCGTGAGCGGCTGATGCGTCAGCTCGTCCTCGGCGGCGTCTTGCCAGGCTTTTCGAGCATCAGCTGACCCTGCTTCTGCACGATGGCCTTCGCCTTGTTGGCGAGCATGGCGAGCACCCAGGGCAGATGAACCTCGAGCCTCACGCTGGTATCGCCGACATCGACCGTGCCAGTCGTGGTCTGGCCAAGCAGGCTCGCGCGGAAATCGAGGTGGTCTCCGTTCCAATCGTCGGTGAGGGCGACGAAGGGCTGGCTGAATGTCGAGCGGGCATTGCCGAACCCGGTCTTGAGGCGCCTGATGGCTTCCTCCTTGCCAAGCCGATGCGGGATGGTGACGACGACAGGGTCAGCCATGTCTTTGCTTTCCTTCCGGTTTCTTGACCTAAGGTCCAGACCGAAATGTGGGGCAGCCAAGGCCGTTCTACCAGGGGTCCGTCAGGGTTGCGATAGCTTGGCGTCGCTGTGGCCGAGGTCGTGCTCAGGCGCGATCCGGTCCCTGACCAGCTGTTTCAGCTCCTTGATGTCTGGGAAGCGCCCCTTGTCCTTGCGCGACCAGATCAATGCACCGTCGAGGCGGATCTCGAACACGCCGCCGGTGTCGTCGGGAATAAGGGTCACCGAGCCAAGCTCCCCGGCGAAGGTGGTAAGCAGCTCCTGGGCCATCCATGAGGCTCTGAGCAGCCAGCCGCACAGCCGGCAATAGGTAATAGCGATGTTCGGCGCGTTTGTTTCGCTCGCAGCCATGCTCAGCCCTCGTGGCGCTGGGCGAGTATAAGCGGAATCGATAGCTTGACCCTAGGGTGCCTCGTCGGGGGCGTCGTCCGGCTCGTCGGGCGGATCGTCTTCGAGCGCGCGATAGGCTGCCCCTTCAAGATCCTCGAACTGGCCCGAGCGCAAGGCCCAGAGAAAGGCAACGAGGCCGAGCGCCCCAAGCAGAAGCGCCGCCGGCACGAGCCACGCCAGAGCGGTCACGGTCCTCTCCGCCCCGCGAGCCGCGCGGCGTTGAGGGTGACAAGGATCGATGAAGTGGACATCACCACGGCCGCGATCAAGGGCGTGACAAAGCCGGACATGGCAAAGGGCACGACGATGATGTTGTAGCAAAAGGCGACGCCGAAATTCTGGAAGGCCAGCGATCGTGCCTGCTTCGCGGTGGAAATCACGTCGAGCACCGGTGAAAGCCTCTGCCCCTGAAATACGAAATCGGCGGCGCGCTGGCTGATATCCGCTGCAGTGGCCGGAGACAGCGAGGCATGCGCGGCGGCAAGGGCCGGCGCGTCATTGAGGCCATCGCCGACCATGAGCACCTTGTGCCCTTCCCGTTCGCGCTCGGCGAGCCAGGCGATCTTGCGCGCGGGCGTGAGCCCCGAGAGCCAGGTGGTGATGCCGGCCTCGCGCGCCGCGCTCTCCACGGCGCTCATGCGGTCTCCGGAGAGTAGGGCCACGGCATAGCCGCGGCGTTTCAGGGCTGTCACCACCTCACGGGCGTCGCTTCTGACGCGGTCCGCAAAGCGGAAGCGTATTGGGGCTCGTCCTGGCCGGCAGTACCACACTTCGCTGCCGCCGCCGTTGGCCTCGATCCCGCACCATGCGGCCGAGCCGAGCCGTTCTTCCCCAGCCTCCGAGAGGCGCTTCAGACCGTGCCCCGGAGTCTCCTCCACGGCATCGGCGACGGCGATGCCCGACCTCTCCGACGCCGCAGCCACGATGGCTTGGGCGTACGGATGGCGGCTTGCCGCGGCGAGGCTTGCCGCTCCGGCGAGGACCTCCTCGGGAATTTGATCCGCATAGAGCAGCTGCGGCCGGCCCAAGGTCAGCGTGCCGGTCTTGTCGAGCACCACCATGTCGGCTTCGGCAGCGCGCTCGAGACCGTCCGCGGCCTTAATCACGATGCCTCTCCGGAACAATCGGCTTGCCGCGGCAATCTGCACCACGGGGACCGCGAGCGCGAGCGCGCAGGGGCAGGTAATGATGAGCACGGCGATAGCGTAAGTCAGCGCGGTTTGCCACGGCGCGCCGATGACGAGCCAGCCCAGGAAGGTGGCGGCGCCGAGGCCGTGTACCGCGGGCGCATAAATCTGCGCGGCACGATCGGCGATACGCCGGTAGCGGGCCTTCCCCTGCTCGGCAGCCGCCATCAGCCGCCCGATCTCGGCAAGAAGCGTCGCATTATCGGCTGCGGTCACCTCGATCTGGAGGGCCGCGCCGAGATTGAGGGTTCCGGCATAAACCTGCTGGCCCGGAGACACCGGCGCCGGGTCGGTCTCGCCGGTGATCAGGCTTTGGTCGATCTCGCCCGAGCCTGAACGCACCGCGCCGTCGGCCGGGACGCGGTCACCGGCGGCAACAAGGACCCGGTCCCCTGCGGCTAGTGCGTGCGCCGGCACCGGGCGATGGCCGCCGTCGGCCTCGATCAGGGTGACAATGCCGGTCTGGAGGCTGACGAGATTCTGCGCCTCGCCACGGGCGCGAACCCGTAGCCTTTCATCGAGAAAGCGGCCGACGAGCAGGAAAAACAGCAGCGTCACCGCGGCGTCGAAATAGATCTGATCGCTGCCGACGATGGTCTGATAGAGGCTCATGCCCGTTGCCAGCAGAATGGCGAGCGAGATCGGTACGTCCATGTTGAGCCTGCCACCGCGCAGCGCACCGGCAGCCGATTGATAGAAAGGCTGCCCGGCATAGACCACGGTCGGCAGCGCGATCAGCGCCGAGAGCCAAGAGAACAGACTGACGAGGCTGGCATCCATGTCGCCGGAGCGTCCGGCCCACACCGAGACCGACAGCAGCATGATGTTCATGGCGGCAAAGCCCGCGACCGCGACGCGCCGCAGCAGATATTTCTCGCGGGCCGTGTCGGCGTCGGGCTTGACGGCTTCGATCGGCGCCGCCGTGAAGCCGATCCGCGCGAGCGCCGCGATCAGATCGGCCTCGGTGGCGCGGCCCGGCTCGACGACCACGCTCAATCTCTTGGCGGAGAGGTTGGCGCGCGCGCTGCTGACACCCTCAACACCGAGCGCCGCGCGCTCAACCGAGCGGATGCAGCCGCCGCAGCGCATATTGTCGACGGCCAGGGTGAAGGTCTGTGGAGCCGGCCGACCAGCGGCATTGACCTTGGGCGCGCCCTCAACTGAAAGCGCGTGGACGGTCATGGCGTTTCGGGGACGAAGAGACGCTGCTTCAGCCGGTAGGACGGCGCGCCGTCCCGCGACAACTCGCCCGAGCCAAGCTCAATCACCCACTGCCCTGGCGCGAGCCTGACATCGGCCGTGTAGCTCCCGCTCGTCACTTCCTTGAGGATCACCGGCTCGTCTTGCCGGTCTGTCGCCGGCCGGCTCACGAACCCCTTGAAATGCAAGCCGGAAACGGGGCGTCCCTCGCCGTCCGAGAGATTGAGCACGAGGCGCGCTTTGTCAGCGCCGTAGATGACTTGGGCGCTCCAACCCTGCTGGTCCTGCCGCGCCGCCTCGGCAAGCGTCTCGTTATAGTTCAAGCCCTTGCGATAGGGATCGACGGTCTCGCCGCCGCCAAAGGTGGAAAGCGCGTAATAGACAAAGATGCCGTTGACCACGAAAATCATGCCGAAGAAGCCGACAAGCGCGAGCAGGACATGCCGGCCCTTGAGCCCATCGGCAAGCCATGTGGTCGCGCTCATCGCTCCGGCCCCCGGAAGGTGGCTTTGTGCAGGGCGCGCTCACCGCTGGCGACATCGGTGACGACGATGTTGAAGTCGGTCGAATCTCCCGTCAGCGCAGCCGCGCCTTGCTTTTGCAGCGTGACATAGAGCCTGATGGTTTGCAGGTCGTCGGGGGGCACCGCCACCACCGGATCGGCCTCCTTATCGAGCCCGATGATGCTCAAAGTCGCGCCCGGCAGACCTTCGATCCCGATCTTGAAGGAGTGCGGCTCGTAGAGCTTGTTCAACAACTTGACCGTGTAGCCGTTGCGCAGGCCGCCGTCGGAGAGGCGGACATAGATCGGATTGCGGTCATGCAGCACGCTGACATCGAGGTCGGGCCTGACCAACAACGCCACAAGCATGATGGCGCTCACCACAACCATGGCAACGGCATAGAGAATGACACGGGGACGAATGAGGTGCAGTGGGACGGTCTCGCGACCGTCGGCCGCCAGATTGCGCATGGTGTCATAAGCGATCAGACCGCGCGGTCTCTCGACCTTGTCCATGATCGCGTTGCAGGCATCGATGCACAGCGCGCACTGAATGCATTCGAGCTGCGGCCCGTTGCGGATATCGATGCCTGTCGGGCAAACAGCGACGCACTGGTTGCAATCGATGCAGTCGCCGCGTCCTTCCCAGCTTTGCCCGGTTTTGTGCGGTCCCCGCGGCTCGCCGCGCCAGGTGCGATA
>Ga0307428_1001837_pt1 | contig 10169 bp, 12 predicted proteins | sample SalMarWE160240MG_FD_202161 | JGI IMG/M metagenome (GOLD analysis project Ga0307428, IMG submission 202161) | Salt marsh sediment microbial communities from the Plum Island Ecosystem LTER, Massachusetts, United States - WE1603-240 | ecosystem: Environmental > Aquatic > Marine > Intertidal zone >...
GTTGCGCTCGCCACCAGCGGCGAGAGCGTGTGGTCTCACAGCGAGACCTCGACGCTCGTGATGCGAGAGCTCACGCCGACCTTCATCGGTCGCTACCTCGCCGCCGCCGGCGATGAGGTGCTGAGCTCTGTCGGGGCCTACCAGCTCGAATCGATTGGCATTCAGCTGTTTGAGAAGGTCGACGGCGACTATTTCTCCATCCTTGGCCTGCCGCTGTTGCCGCTGCTTGATGCGCTCAGGCGGCAGGGCGTCATTGACGGCTGATTGGAGCGAGATGTGAAGCGAGCCTGTGTCATCGGCTGGCCGGTCGAGCATTCGCGCTCGCCCCTGATCCACCGCTATTGGCTCGATCTCTATGGCATCGAGGGCGCCTATGAAAAGGAAGCCGTGCCGCCGGAGGAGATCGAGGCATTTCTGCGTGCGCTCGGTGCCCGCGGCTATGCCGGCGCCAATGTGACCTTGCCGCATAAGGAGACGGCGCTTGCGGTGGCCGACGTCGCCGACGAGGCGGCCAAGGCGATCGGGGCCGCCAACACCTTGTGGCTCGATGACCAAGGGCGACTGCACGCGAGCAATACCGATGCCTATGGCTTCATGACCCACCTCTCTGAACAGGCGCCTGACTGGAACCGGGGCCAGAGACCTGTGGTGGTACTCGGTGCCGGGGGTGCGGCGCGCGCCATCCTCCACGGACTGATCGCGGGCGGCGCCGCCAAGATCCTGATCGCCAACCGCAGCCGGGATCGGGCCGAGGCCCTCGCCAAAGTCTTCGGCCCGTCGGTCTCGGTCGTGCCCTGGGCGGACAGGGGAAGAACCCTTGCAGGCTGCGGCCTCCTGATCAATGCCACCAGCCTCGGAATGACGGGGAAGCCGGCGCTGGACATCGACCTCTCCCAGCTATCCCCTGAAGCGGTCGTCGCCGACATCGTCTATAGCCCGCTGGAAACCGAACTGCTGGCGGCAGCAAAGGCGAGGGGGAATCTCACCGTCGATGGACTCGGCATGTTGCTCCATCAGGCGGTGCCGGGGTTTGAGCGCTGGTTCGGCGTCCGTCCCGAGGTAACGCCGGAGCTTCGTGCCCACATCGTCAAAAGTCTCGTGGGCGCATGATGCTGGTCATCGGTCTCACCGGCTCGATCGGCATGGGCAAATCCGCCGCGGCCCAGCATTTCAGATCGCGCGGCGTCCCGGTGTGCGATGCCGATGCCGAGGTGCATCGCCTCTATGAGGGGAGCGGCGTCGCCGCCGTGGCCGCGGCCTTTCCCAATGCCATTCGCGGCGGCAAGGTGGATCGCCGGCTTTTGGCGCAAGAGGTCGCCGGTTATCCGGAGAAGCTGAAGCAGCTCGAGGCGATCGTGCATCCGCTGGTGGTCAAGGCCGAGATCGAATTCCTGCGCGAGGAGGAAAGGCGCGGCGCCAAGGTCGCCGTGCTCGAGATCCCGCTTCTGTTCGAGACCGGAGCCGAGAAACGCGTCGACGTCACCGTGGTGTTGAGCGCGCCGCCAGAGGTGCAGCGGGCGCGCGTGCTCGCCCGCCCGGGCATGACCATCGATAAGCTCGAACATCTGCTCAAACGCCAGCTGCCTGATGCCGAGAAGCGCGCTCGCGCCGACTTCGTTGTGGACAGCGGCACCACTGTCGAGGACATGCAGGCGCAGCTTGATAAGATTCTCGAATCGCTCGAAGGCCGGAAGGGCCGCGTGATGGACACGCTCCGTCACGGACAAGAACACTAAGGGGGGAGCGAGCGCGTTGCGCGAGGTCATTCTCGATACGGAAACCACGGGTCTCGACCCGGCGGCGGGGCATCGCATCGTCGAGATCGGCTGCGTCGAGCTGATCAACTGCATCCCGACGGGTCGCGTGTGGCACGGCCATATCAATCCCGATCGCGACGTGCCTCACACGGCGTACGAGGTGCACGGGCTCTCCATCGAGTTCCTGTCGACCAAGCCACGCTTTCATGAGCTCGCCGACGACATGCTCGAGTTCATCGAGGGCGCCATGCTGGTGATGCATAACGCCGCCTTCGACTTCGCCTTCCTCAACGCCGAGCTTGAGCGTTTGAACCGTCCGCTGCTGCGCTGGGACCGCGTGGTCGACACGCTCGCTCTGGCGAGGCGCAAGCATCCGGGCTCGCCATGCAGCCTCGATGCGCTGTGCAAGCGCTACGGTATCGATCTTTCCGGGCGCGAGAAGCATGGCGCGCTGCTCGATTGCCGGCTGCTGGCTTCGGTCTATGTCGAGCTCGTCGGCGGTCACCAGGCGCGGCTCGAATTCGCGGCGGAAGCGGCGGCGCAAGCGGCGCTGCTGCATACGGCCGCGGGCGGAGCGCGGCCGCGGCCTGAGCCGCTCGCGCCGCGCCTTACCCTGGAAGAGCGGCTCGCGCACGAGGCCTTCATCGCCACGCTTGGCGAAGGGGCATTGTGGCGGCCGGTCCTTGCGGTGTTTTCGCGCTAGTTCGTGGCCTGGCCTTGGGCCCGCGCCAGGTTCTGGGCGTAAAGCCTGCCGAAATCGATGGGGTCGAGCATCAGCGGTGGGAATCCGCCGTCGCGGGTGATGTCGGCGAGGACGCGGCGCACGAAGGGAAACAGAATCGTCGGGCAATCGACGAACAATACCGGCTGCAGCATGTTCTGGGGCACGTTGCGGAGGCGGAACAGTCCGCTATAGGCGAGCTCGATATTGTAGATCACGCTGGTGTCGCCCTTGGCGTGGGCCTCGATATTGACGGTGGTTTCATAAACCTCCTCGGCCTTGGGCGCGACCGAGACGTTGACGGTGATCTGAAGCTGCGGGTTTGGCGGCGGGTTCTGCAGCGCCTGGGGGGCGGCTGGGCTCTCGAAGGACAGATCCTTGACGTATTGGCCGATGACGTTGAGCTGGGCCGGGGCCGCAGCCTCCTTGGGTGCCTCCGGCGCAGGCGCCGCCTGACCCTCCGTGGCTTGCGTCTCAGGCTTTCCGTCGCCGTGGCCCTTGCCGCCGGGCGTGTCCTTCGTCTTGGCCATGAGGTGCTTCCCAGCCTTGTGACTGAGGGCTGGCTACCACGGGAGAGAATGTCCCGCAATTCCAAGCTCAACGTCGAGGCCACCATCCGGCGGCTGGTGTTGGCAGCGACAAATTAAGGCCAAGACCGTTTAGGGTTGGCTTAGGCCCTACGAATGCCTTAAGTTGAGCCTATTGGGTAAGGTGGGATTATCCCCTAAACCTGAGACTCCCGCTGGTAAATCTCTTGATGCGAACCAATATGCATCTCGGGAGTTCCCGCAAGAATCGCGGGCCAATCCACGAACGCGGGTCGCGGCAAGAATGAGTGAAGCTTTCGACATCTATACTTTGCTGTTTCTGGTGCTGGCGGTTGTGATCTTTCTCCGCCTGCGCAATGTGCTCGGGCGGCGCACCGGTAACGAACGACAGCCCTACGATCCCTACTCGGCGCCAAACGAGAAGCGCCCCGGCGCGCCGAAGACCAACGAGCCCGTGGTGGCGCTGCCGCGCGGCCGCTCGGCGCCGATCACCGAAACCTCGGTGCCGTCGGTCGAGGATATCGAAGCCCGGCTCGGCGGCCATGCGCCGAAGGACAGCCCCTTGGCACGTTCGCTCACCCAGCTGATGCGCGCCGACCCCAGCTTCGATCCGGGAAGCTTCCTCGTCGGCGCCAAGACCGCCTATGAAATGATCGTGATGTCCTTTGCCGAGGGCGACGAGGCGATGCTGAAGCAGCTCTTGAGCGCCGAGGTGTTCGACGGCTTCGAGAGCGCCATTCGCGAGCGCGAGGTCCGCGGCGAGAAGGTTGAGTCCAACCTCGTCGGCATTAGCAAGGCGGACATCATCGAGGCGGACGTCAAGAACCGCACCGCCTATGTCACCGTCAAATTCGTGAGCGAACTGATCTCGGTCACGCGCGACGCCGATGGCGAAGTGGTCGAGGGCGACCCCAAGAAGGTGCGTGAGGTCACCGACATCTGGACCTTCTGCCGCGAGGTCGACTCCCGGAACCCGAACTGGAAGCTGGTCGCCACCGAATCGGCGAACTGAGCCGCCTACCGGTGCGGGGCTTGGACCACCGCTCCTTACTGTTGCTGACCGGCGTCGTTGCGGCCACCATCGGCCTTCTCTTGCTGCTTTTCGTCCTCTTCAGGGGCAAGGCAGTGCATGAGGAGGCTGTCAGCTTCGAGCCCATAGACTTCAGCGAGATCGAAGGTTGGCCGGCTGACGACCAAGCCGCGGCCTTCACCACACTGCTCAAATCGTGCCGCAGAATCGCCGCCAAGTCGGGCAGCGCCAATATCTCGGCGGGCGCTTGCGCCGCGGCGCTCGCTCTCGCGGCGCGCGGCGAGGTGTCGCGCGAGGCGGCGCGAAGTTTCTTCGAAGCGCATTACGCGCCCTATCGCGTGATCGCGCCCAAGCCCGGCCGCGTCACCGGTTATTACGAGCCTGAGATCGAGGGCGCGCGGGAGAAAAGCGCCAAGTTTCCCGTGGCCGCCTACGGGCGCCCTGACGATCTCGTCTCGGTGAAGCCGGACGAGACGCGGGCGCGTGATTCCGCCGACGGCGTCTTGACCGCAATGCGGAAGACGGATGATGGGCTCGTTCCGTTTTATACCCGCGAGGAGATCGACAAGGGCGCGCTTGCCGGCCGCAAGCTCGAGCTCGTCTATCTCGATCCGGTCGAATTGTTCTTCATGCAGGTGCAGGGGTCCGGACGCGTCCGCCTCCCCGACGGAACGCATGTGCGGCTTGGCTACGCGACCAAGAACGGCCACCCCTACACCTCGATCGGCAAGCTCTTGGCCAAGCGTGACGATCGGCCAAAGGCGCTATCGATGCAGGGGATCAAGGACTGGATCCACGCCGACCCAGACCGCGGCAATAAGCTGATGTGGAAGAACAAGTCCTATGTGTTCTTCCGCCTGCTCGACGAAAAGGAGGGCGAGGATGGCCCAATCGGCGCGCAAAGCGTGTCGCTCACGCCGGAGCGAAGCCTCGCCGTCGATCCCTCCTATCACGCGCTCGGGCTGCCGATCTTCGTCGAGGCGCCGGAGCTGAAAAAACCGGACGGTGCCCCGTTCCGACGGCTGATGATTGCGCAGGATGTCGGCTCGGCGATCAAGGGGCCCGAGCGCGGCGACATCTACTGGGGCTCAGGCGACGGCGCCGGCGCCATTGCCGGCACAACGCTGGCGCCGGCTCACTTCATCGTGCTCAGGCCCAACGAAGCGACGGGGTCTTGAGGACCGATGGCGAGGCGCGGCAAGGACGATGATGATACGGCGCTGTGGGACAAGATCGCGCGCAGCGCTTCGCCACTGAAGCGGCGGGGGTCGCGCCCACCTGCGGACAAAAGCCGGGCACCGGCGCCGAAGCCGCAGGCGCCGGAGCCACCCTTACAGCGCTCCAAGCCTAAGCCCGCTGCCGCTGCGGCACCGAAAGCGGTCCACGTCCCGCGTGGAGAAGGCCTCGATCGGCAGACGGCGCGGCAGCTCGCGAAGGGGAGGCTTGAGGTCGAGGCGCGGCTCGATCTCCACGGGCTGCGGCAGCGCGATGCCCATGCCCAGCTCCACCGCTTCCTCATGCAAGCGCGGGCCCGCGGCCTTCGCCATGTGCTGGTGATCACCGGCAAGGGGGCGCCCGCCGAACCACCCGTGAGCTTCTATGAAGAGGAGGAGCGCGGGGTGCTGCGCAATGCCGTGCCGCGCTGGCTTGCCGAGCCTGACTTCGCGCCGCTCGTGGTCAGTTTCGCACCGGCGCCGCGCCGTCTCGGCGGCGATGGCGCGCTCTACGTGCGGCTCCGTAGGGCCGCGGGCAAGTAGTTCGCGCCGAGCCGGTCTTACAAAATGAACTTCGACAGATCGGCGTTCTTGGCGAGGTCGCCGATGTGCTTCTCCACGTAAGCGGCGTCGACCGTGATCTTCTCGCCGGCCTTTTCGGAGGCGTCGAAGGAAATCTCGTCGAGAATGCGCTCCATCACCGTCGATAGCCGGCGCGCGCCGATATTCTCGACGTTGGTGTTCACCTCAACGGCGATGTCGGCGATCGCCTCGATCGAGTCGGGTGTGAACTCGAGCTCGAGGCCCTCGGTCTGCATTAGCGCCACATATTGCTTGATCAGGCAGGCTTTCGGCTCGGTGAGGATGCGGCGAAAATCCTCGCGGGTGAGGGCGCGGAGCTCGACTCTGATCGGCAGCCGCCCCTGCAACTCCGGCAGGAGATCCGAGGGCTTCGCGGTGTGGAAGGCACCGGAGGCAATGAACAGCACGTGGTCGGTCTTCACCGGACCGTATTTGGTACCGACGGTGGTGCCTTCGATCAAAGGCAGGAGATCGCGTTGCACGCCTTCGCGGCTGACATCGGCGCCGACCCGCTCCGAGCGCGCGCAAATCTTGTCGATCTCGTCGAGAAAGACGATGCCGTTGTTCTCGACGTTCTTGATGGCGTCCTGAACGATTAGATCGTTGTCGATCAGCTTGTCGCTCTCCTCGGCCATCAGAATGCCGAAACTGTCGCCGACGTTGACCCGGCGCGGCTTGGTGCGGTGGCCGAGCGCCTTGCCGAGCATGTCGGAGAGATTGATCATGCCGACCTGGCTGCCGGGCATGCCCGGGATTTCGAATGACGGCATGCCCATGCCGGTGTCCGCCACCTGGATCTCGATCTCCTTCTCGTCGAGCTCGCCGGCGCGCAAGCGCTTGCGGAACATGTCGCGAGTCGCGGGCGTGGCGTGGATGCCGACCAACGCATCGATCACGCGCTCCTCGGCCTTCAACTGCGCCTTGGCTTCGACCTCTTTGCGCTTGGTGTCGCGCGCGAGCCCGATGGCGGCCTCGAGCAGATCGCGGATGATCTGATCGACGTCGCGGCCGACATAGCCGACCTCGGTGAACTTGGTCGCCTCGACTTTGATGAAAGGCGCATTGGCGAGCTTGGCCAGCCGCCGCGAGATCTCGGTCTTGCCGACGCCGGTCGGGCCGATCATGAGGATGTTCTTGGGCAGCACCTCCTCGCGCAACTCGTCGTCGAGCTGCTGGCGGCGCCAGCGATTGCGCAAGGCAATGGCCACGGCGCGCTTGGCATCGCGCTGGCCAATGATGTGGCGATCGAGCTCGGAGACAATCTCGCGGGGAGAGAATGAGGTCATTTGGTCACTTCGCGGACTCAAGAGTTTCGATGACGACCTGATCGTTGGTGTAAACGCAGATATTGGCGGCGATGGCCATGGCCTTCCGCGCGATGGTTTCGGCGTCGAGCTCACTGTCGAGCAGGGCGCGTGCCGCGGCAAGCGCGTAGCTGCCGCCGGAGCCGATGCCCATGACGTCATCGTCAGGCTCGAGCACGTCGCCAGTGCCGGTGAGCACCAGGCTCTCACCGGGATCGGCGACGATCATCATGGCTTCGAGGTGGCGGAGATAGCGGTCCGTGCGCCAATCCTTGGCGAGCTCGACACAGGCGCGCTTGAGCTGATCGGGAAAGCGCTCGAGCTTGGCCTCGAGCCGCTCGAACAGGGTGAAGGCGTCGGCAGTAGCGCCGGCAAAGCCGGCGATGACGCTGCCGGTGCCGACCCGGCGCACCTTCTTCGCATTGCCCTTGATGATGGTCTGGCCAAGGCTGACCTGGCCGTCGCCCGCGATCACCACCTTGCCGCCCTTGCGGACGGTGAGGATGGTCGTGCCATGCCAAACGCTGGGAGAGGGAGTTTTATTCATTGCTGCACTGCGATATCGGCATGGCGGGGCCTTTCGTCAAGCTATGGCGGTGAAAGGGCGCGGAAGGCCGGCCTTCGCCTTTCGTCTTACGCTGCCGTGGCATCCGCCGCCGTCACGGCCTATAAGGCCCCCGATTACCGAATTGATTAACGGCCTTGCCCTAAAATCCTGCCATGCAGAAGCCGACCAAATCCAAGTCGAAGCGGAGCGCCACCGTCGAGCGTCGCACCAAGGAGACCGCGATCACGGCGCGCGTCGATCTTGACGGTAGCGGCGCCTATGACGTCTCCACCGGGGTCGGCTTCCTCGACCACATGATCGAGCAGCTGGCGCGGCACTCGCTGATCGACATCGCGCTTAAGGCCAAGGGCGATCTCCATATCGACCAGCATCACACCACCGAGGATTCGGGCATCGTGCTTGGCCAGGCGGTCGCCAAAGCGCTTGGCGATAAGCAAGGCATCACCCGCTACGGCTTTTCCTATCTGCCCATGGACGAGACCCTGACCCGCGTCGCCATCGACGTTTCGGGGCGGCCCTATCTCGTGTGGAAGGTGGATTTCACCCGTTCCAAGATCGGAGACATGGACACCGAGCTGTTCCGGGAGTGGTTCCAGGCCTTTGCCCAGCATGCCGGGCTTACGCTCCATGTCGAAACCCTCTATGGCGAGAATAGCCACCACATCGCCGAGACCTGCTATAAGGCGCTCGCACGCGCGCTCCGCCAGGCGGTCGCCATCGATGAGCGCCAGGGTGGCCGCGTGCCGTCGACCAAGGGCCAGCTCCAAGGCTGACGCGTTAGTTCGTTCTCGCCAGCGGGCAGGTGCCGTGACCGTCTATTCCGTTTATGAGCCGCCGGCGAAGGCGCCAGAAGTCTTGACGCGCGCCGAGGCGCTCGCCTTCGTCAAGGAGGGCTTCTCTTGGCCAGCGCTCCTGGTGCCGGGGCTTTGGCTCTTGTTCCAGCGCATGTGGCTCGAGCTCGTCCTGTTCGTTGTCCTGTTTGTGGTCCTGGGGTGGCTGCTCGGACAGAGCGATCAGGGGAAGGCGCTGCTCAGCTGGATCAGTCTCGGCATCGTGGTGCTGTTTGCAGCCGAGGCCAACGATCTCCGCCGCGCGGCGCTTGAGCGGCGCGGCTGGCGCCAGATCGGGGTTGCCATGGGCCAAGGCCTAGACGCGGCGGAGCTCTCGTTCTTCCGCTCATGGCTGCCGGAGCAGGAGCGTTCCTCGCGCGACCGGCCGGTCGCTTCGCGTCAGACCGAAGCGCTGCGTCAGACCGAAGCGCCGCCGAGAAAAACGAGCGGCGAAAGTGAGGAGGTCATCGGCCTGTTCCCGCAGCCGTAGTGAACGCCATGCACGTCGCCATCATCGACTACGGTTCCGGCAATCTGCACTCGGCTGCCAAGGCCTTCGAGCGCGCTGCCCGCGAGGCCGGCTCACGGCTTTCGGTCAAGGTGACGGACGAGCCGGACGACGTCGTCGCAGCGGATCGCGTCGTGCTCCCGGGCGTCGGCGCCTTCGCCGATTGCAAGCGCGGGCTTGAGGGCGTTCCAGGCATGGTCGAGGCCCTGACCGAGACGGTTCAAGAAAACGGCAGGCCCTTTCTTGGCATCTGCGTCGGGCTCCAGCTGATGGCGACCCGCGGCCTCGAGCATGGCGTCACCGCAGGCCTTGACTGGATCGGCGGCGAGGTCAGGGCGATCGAGCCAGATGATCCCGATCTCAAGATTCCGCACATGGGCTGGAACACGCTTCGCGTCGCCCACGACCATGCGTTGCTTGAGGGCATTCCGACTGGAGACGGCGGCATGCATGCCTATTTCGTGCATTCCTACCACTTCGTGCCACTGGAGGAGGATCGGCTCGTGGCCAGCACCGACTATGGCGGCAGGATTACGGCGCTGGTCGCCAAGGACAACATGGCCGGGACCCAGTTCCACCCCGAAAAAAGCCAGAAGCTCGGCCTCGCGCTGATCGCCAACTTTCTGAGGTGGCGGCCATGATCCTGATCCCTGCCATCGACCTCAAGGAGGGCAATTGCGTTCGTCTACGCCAAGGCGAGATGGATCGCGCCACGGTGTTCAACGCCGACCCCGCGGCGCAGGCCCGCGCCTTCGCGGCGCAAGGCTTCGAATGGCTGCATCTTGTCGATCTCGACGGTGCCTTCGCCGGGAAGCCCGTCAATGCCGTCGCCGTCGCCGAGATCCTGAAGGCTGTCGACATCCCGGTGCAGCTCGGCGGCGGCATCCGCAACCTCGCCACCATCGAGGCGTGGCTCGGCGAGGGCGTGTCGCGCGTGATCCTCGGGACTGCCGCGGTGCGCGATCCTTATCTCGTCGACGAGGCTGCGCGGCAATTTCCCGGGTGCATTGCCGTCGGCATCGATGCGCGCAACGGCGTCACCGCGATCGAAGGCTGGGTCGAGGAGAGCGAAATCTCGGCGCTCGAGCTCGTGCAGCGGATCGAGGA
>Ga0307428_1001839_pt1 | contig 10159 bp, 6 predicted proteins | sample SalMarWE160240MG_FD_202161 | JGI IMG/M metagenome (GOLD analysis project Ga0307428, IMG submission 202161) | Salt marsh sediment microbial communities from the Plum Island Ecosystem LTER, Massachusetts, United States - WE1603-240 | ecosystem: Environmental > Aquatic > Marine > Intertidal zone >...
CCCCGATGTGCTCGAAGTTCGCGGCGAAGTCTATATGCCGAGCAAGTCATTTGCCGAGCTAAACAAGCTCCGCAAAGATGCGGGTGAGCCGGAGTTTGCCAATCCGAGAAATGCTGCCGCCGGCTCGCTGAAGCTGCTCGATGCAAGAATTACCGCTACGAGAAACCTTTCTTTTTTCGGCTACGCTACCGGCGAAATGTCACGGCCTTTAGCCGAGAATCACTATCAGACTCTGCAACAGTTTAAAAAACTCGGGTTTCCGGTCAATCCTAATATCAAAAGGGCAAAAGATATTGCCGAAGTAATAGACATCTGTCTTGGCTGGAGCGAGAAACGGCTCAAATTAGATTATCAGATTGACGGAATGGTGATAAAGGTAAATCGCTTCGACCAGCGGGATATTCTCGGCGCGACAGGCAGGGCCCCTCGATGGTGTATCTCCTACAAGTTTCCGGCGGAGCAGGCGCAAACAATCGTCGAATCTATCGATGTCCAGGTCGGCAAGAGCGGCATTTTGACGCCGGTTGCGAATCTGGCGCCGGTGCAGTTGTCGGGGACAACTGTCAGTCGTGCAAGTCTGCACAATTTCGATATGCTCGCGAAGCTCGATGTTCGTTGTGGTGATACGGTGGTCATTGAAAAAGCCGGTGAAATAATACCGCAGGTAATAGAAGTTAAAAAGCGGTTAAGGCCTGCCGGCGCTGCGACCTTCAAAATACCCAGGCAATGTCCGATTTGCGGTTCTGCCGTAGCTAAGGACAAGGACGGCGTTTATATCAGATGTCAGAATCAGGGTTGTTCGGGGCAGTTAAAAGAGCGTCTGAAATACTTTGCCGGCCGAGGGCAGATGGACATAGAACATTTGGGAGAGGCTCTGATAGACCAGCTTGTTGATGAGGGCTTGGTCAAAAACTTCGCCGACATATACAAGCTCACAAAGCAGGACCTCATTGCTCTTGAGCGAATGGCTGAAAAAAGTGCTACCAACGTAATAGAAGCGATAGCGGCAAGTAAGACTCGGCCATTATGGCGCCTCATTGCCGCCTTGGGTATCCGACACATTGGAAGCCAGGCGGCTCAGACTCTATCTAAGTATTTCGGAACCATTGAGAAAGTATTATCTGTCAATATAGAGGAAGTTAAAAAAATTAAGAAGCAAGAAGAAGATAAGAAGAAATTATTGAAGGAGAAACATAAAAGACATGAGATTAGTGATGAAGAATATAAAGAAAAACGCGAAGAATTACGAAAAAGCGAAAGATTAAGAGATATAGGCTACAAAATGATAGACAGTCTTTGTGATTATATAACAAATCCGAAGAACGAAGCGATGATAAGGGAGTTAATATCAGTAGGAATAGAACCGGAAGAGCAGAAAGTTAGAAAAACAGGTAAACTTGTCGGCAAAACCATTGTCGTTACCGGCACTTTGGAGAATTTCAGCAGGCAGCAAATCGAAGTGACAATCAGAGACGCTGGCGGGAAGGTCAGTTCGTCTGTCAGCAAAAAGACCAGTTTTGTGCTTGCGGGCAAGGATGCAGGTTCGAAATTAGATAAAGCACACCAGTTACACATCAAAGTGATTGACGAGAATGAATTTCTCAGACTCATTCAGAAAAAAACTCCAGAGAAAAGGAGTTGATTTATGAGTACCTATCAATATATTGAGATATTAGCTAAAAGTAGTTCTTCCGACACCCCATATACGGTCAGATGTTACCTTGAAGAAAATAAAACATCGTTTTTTTGCTCCTGCCCTGCTGGAGATAACCGAATGCTATGTAAGCATGTAAGGAAAATTATAGCTGGTGATGCCTCAATCCTCTATGACAGAAATCAGAAAAATGAGTTGGAAAAAATCAGCAATCATTTACAAGAAACACAAATCCCTTTGCTTTTATTGGAAATAAATAAATCTGAAGATTTTTTAGAAGAGGCAAAGAAAAATGTAAAAAAAGCGAAGAAAAATTTAGAAAATGTGATTTTGAACGAGTCAAAACAGTAGAATTATCGCGGAAGGAGACATAAGACGACGGAACAAGCCAGCAAATCGAGCAGGCAATAAGGCAGGCAGGCGGAAAACCATCTTCCAGCGTCAGCAGGAAAACTGATTTTGTGTTGGCCAGCAAAGAGCCGGGCAGTAAAATTGATAAGGCGCAAAAACTCGGTGTTAAGATAATAAATGAAAGACAATTCCTAACACTGATTGACACTGACGAAAACACGGACTGACACTGACTAAAATAGCGCAATTATGGTTAAGAAACACGTGAATTTGTTATATGAAGAGTTGAGCTACGAAATCCGTGGAGCCGCCATCGAAGTGAAAAAAAACTACGGATTAGGCCATAAGGAGGTCTTATATCAGAGGGCTTTTGCCGAAGAACTTGGTCTTAGGGGAATTAACTACGAGAGAGAAAAATCGATTAAGGTGTATTCGCCGAAGACAGGAAAAGTGATTGGCGCATATCAACCTGACTTTGTAATTGAAGATAGGATAATTGTTGAAATAAAGGCTTTAGAGCAGCTGCCTCTCCAAAAGATTGACCAGCTCTATAGTTATTTGAGAAACAGCAGATATGAGTTGGGATTCCTTGTGAATTTTGCCTCTAACAGTGTTATTTTAAAACGAGTAATTTATACTAACGACAGGAAGGAACACATCAAGCCGGAAATTGTAATACGGAGGCACAGTCAGTGACAGTCAGAGATAAAGTCAGTGATAGTCAGCGTTATATGCAGATGGCATTGCGGCTGGCAAAACGCGGCATCGGCAGTGTCGAGCCGAATCCGGCTGTCGGCTGTATAATCATAAAAGCCAATCAGATTATCGGTAAGGGCTGGCATAAAAAATTCGGTGATGCACATGCAGAGATAAACGCTATCGAAGACTGCAAAACTCTCGGTGCCACTCCGCAGGGGGCCACGATGTATGTTACCCTTGAGCCGTGCTGTCACCAGGGCAAGACCGGCCCCTGCACAAAAGCGATTATTGATGCCGGGCTGGCAAAAGTTGTTGTTGCTGCTATTGACCCATCGCAGCACAATAACGGCAAAGGCATCGAGCAATTACGTAATGCTGGTATTGAGGTAACGACGGGCATCTGTGAAACTGAGGCGAAACTGCTAAATGCTCCTTTTATCAAATTTGCCTCTACCGGCAGGTGCTGGGTGATATTGAAATGGGCACAAACCATCGACGGTAAGCTTGCTTATGCTGATACAGCCAACACGTTATCCCTAGGGGATGTCGACAAAATAAAGCGGAAGTGGATTTCGAACGAATTGAGCAGAAAAGACGCACATAAACTACGCCGGCGGGCAGGGGCCATATTGGTAGGCATTAATACCGTCCTTGCCGATGACCCGTTGTTGACGGTTCGGCCGAGCAGAGGCAAAAAACCTCTCAGAATCGTGCTGGACAGCTCTCTGAGAATACCACTGAATTGTAAATTGCTCAGGACTGCTAAAAAAAGCCCCGTGCTGATTCTTTCAGGCCAACAAGCAGTTCAGGCAAATCCCCAGATTGTAGAAAGAATCGTGAAAAAAGGAGCAGAAGTCTTGGCCTGCCCTGATACGCAGGGCCAATCTAATCTGTATTTTTTGGTTGATGAGTTGGGCAAACGCGGCATCACTCAACTGCTTGTCGAAGGCGGCCCGACGGTGCTCGCATCTTTTTTGAAAGAGCGGCTCGCAGATGAAATCAATGTTTATATCTCTCCGAAAATACTCGGAGTCCGGGGCAGTGCCAGCATAGCCGAATCATTGGCTCAATTAACCGATATAGTCAACTTTCGTTGCATCGATACGAAGCGTTTTGGTGATGATATTTGCCTGACCGGTTTTTCTGACCCGCTTCGACCGTGAAGCGAGGCGAGAAGAACGCTTCGCGAGCTTTCAATTATCGCTCGTGCTTCGTAGCCCCCGCAGCTTCTTGCCCGCTTCGCCGCGAGGCGGGCGAAGCAAGAGCGGGGGCAGAGTAGCGAAGGAAAAGACAATGACAAAGATAGAGGTTCTGGGCCTGCGGACGATACCGGAGATTAAGCCGGGAGACAACCTTGCTGAAATTATTGTCAAATCTGCCGATAGCGAAATCAATGGCCTGGAAAATAAGGATATTATTGTCCTGACCAGCAAGATTGTATCAAAGGCCCTCGGCCGAATAAGGAAACTCAGCGAAGTAAAACCCGGCAAAAGGGCCCTGGCAATATCGGCTCGAACCGGCAAAGATGCCCGTTGGCTGCAAATGATTTTCGACGAGGGACATAAGATTCTGGCTATTATTCCCTTCAAAGGTGACCTTGTGCGTCACATTATAAATGCATCACCGGATATTGAAGCCGGCAAAGAGCTTGTCGAGCACGAGCGGGCCATCTGCGTAACAAGAGACACCAACGGCCTGATACACACCTGTGATGCAGGTATTGACGGCTCAAACCATCCGCCCGACACAGTTAGTTTATTGCCGGAGGACCCGGACGCCGAGGCAAAAAAGATAAGGGAGCAAATACAGCAGCTTTCCGGTAAACAGGTGGCCGTCATCCTGGCTGATACGGAAATGATACCGTTCGGCACAATGGATTTTGCGGTGGGTTCGTCCGGCATTGGGCCAATCTCGAAAAAATTCGGCCAGAAAGATTTGTATGGCAAATGCAAGTTCGGCGGCATTGATTTGGTTGCTTATGAGCTGACATCTGCTTCAGCGCTTCTTTTCGGCCAGGCAGGGGACGGAATTCCTGTTGTGATTATAAGAGGATATCAGTACACTATTAACGAAACAGAGAACATCTCGAATACTACATTGCCCCGGGCAGGTGGAGGTATGGCCAGGGCTGTCAAAGAAACTTTGCGGGCTACAGCTTATGCCCGCGGCTTAAAGAACCGCCTGCTCCTGAAAATAGCTTCCTGGTTCGTTTAATTATCCGGGGCGTTTCAAGCCAGTTAAGGTGTCTTCCTTTTCCATTTTTGTTGATGAGCCCTCTTTGCTGCAATTTTTTGTAATTTTTGTTATAAGTAACACTCTTATAAAGGAATAGCAGTTGGTGTCTGTTCCGAAAAAAGAACCGAAAAAGGCGTGAATCCGCATTAATTCATATCTGAAATTCAGGCCCGGTCGATTTGGATTGTTAAATATCAGCAATACTCCTTACAGACCTCTCATTTTTTGCTTAACCTGGGTTAAACTTGCTCCGATATAACATCTGAAATGGGCGAAGATTGTCCGAGCTTTGAAAAAGATACTAAAAATGAAGATTAAAAATCTATCGGACGATATTTTTTCGTTATTTTAGCTTAAAGAACCGCAGTTAGCGTCCGAAAACTCTAAATCCGGTTGGAAAGGCTGAGTACAATGAAAAGATTTTTAAATATCTCACTTGTTTTTCCGGTTTTTATCCTGTTATTTGCCGTTCTTGGTTGTGAGAAAGAGCGCACTTATCGTGATACTTCTCTGGCTAAGCCGGAGTTCTCCGAAGGGTATTTTATGCCTCAGGTTCACAGGCCCGTTATTGCAGTGCCGGCCAATGCGGTACCTGTTGTTGCAGAGAAACCTGCTTTTATGGCGGAGTATCCTGCTGCAAAGATACCTTCTGCGGGCAAACCAACGCAGCCGGCTCCCAGGGAGCCTGGCCAGATTGAAATATCGAGGATTTATCCGACAACGGAATTTGCAATTCTTCAGATGAACAAGATTGTGCCGGAGGAAGTTGAGCTGAACAAACCGTTTGATTATTCTATCAGGGTAAAAAATCTCACGGACACGACTTTGACTAATATTATGGTAAATGAGGAGCTTCCGCCTAACTTCAAGCATGTAAGCTCTGAGCCGCCGGCAAAGGAAAATGCTGCAAATCTTGTATGGAAAATAGAATCTCTGGCGCCCAGAGAAAGCAGGCAAATTACAGTTACCGGCAAGGCAACCGATGCCGATTCTCTGAGAATGTCCACAACTGTTGTCACAAACTTTGTTCCAGCCGCCGCCGACATAAAGGTAGTCCAGCCAAAGCTGGAGTTGGCGGTAACTGTCCCGGAGGGAGCTATACTGTGCGATACGATACCGGTTCAATTCACGGTGACCAACTCGGGAACCGGTTCCGCAAGGGACGTCAAAATAGTCCACACTCTTCCCACGGGCCTGCATTTTATCGACGGCAGAAGCGAGATCGAGCTTGATGCAGGAACCCTGACGGCCGGGCAGACGCGAAAATTCGCAGCGAAGTTTCAGGCCGTAAAGAACGGAAAATATGTCAGTAAGACCGTCGCAACAGCGACAGGTCTGAAAGCCGAATCGAAGGAAAATATGTTGGTGGTTGGCCAGCCGGTGCTCGTTATTAACAAGACCGGCACCGAACGCCAGTATGCAGGCAAGCCCGTGACATATACGATAACGGTGGCCAACAAGGGAGACGCACCTGCGAAAGATGCCGTTGTTGAGGATACCATTCCTCCGGGAGTCGCCTCTATAAAGGCAACTGCCGGTGCACTGCTGACGCCGTCAAGAACGGTAGTGTGGAAATTGGGGGTGCTTGCTCCTGACGAGACAAAAAGTCTGCGTGTGTCCTACGTTCCGAATCAGGTAGGCACAATTATGGATAAGACGACTGCGACTGCATACTGTGCAGAGGCTGTTACGGCTTCGGCGGAGACTACGGTGGCTGGAATTGCTGGTGTTATGCTGGAGGTTATCGACATCGAGGACCCTGTCGAAATCGGTACCAGCACGACATATACAATCACGGTGACAAATCAGGGGTCGGCGCCTGCCACGGGCATCGATGTCACCTGTTTCCTGGAGGAAAGTGTTCGGTACATTTCGTCAACCGGTGCTACGAGCGGTTTGCTTGAGGGGAATATGTTAAAGTTCGCGATTTTAGACAGTCTTGCTCCCAAGACAAAGGCCGTCTGGCGGGTGGTAGTTCAGGCGCTGGAGCCGACTGATTCGCTATTCAAGGTTATTATGAATACCGAGCAGCTCTCAAGGCCAGTCCAGGAAACCGAAGCAACTCATCTATACAAATAGTTGAAACGGGTGATATGGCGCCACGGCGTAAAACACGCCGTGGCGTTTTTTTTTGTAAATCACTCATCAGGGACTTCCGCAGAATGTCTAGATCTAATAGAGCTATCCGTTATCTTGTTCGACTCTGGCCCACAAAAAAATCCTGACTATGATTTGATTAATTCTCGGCACGGAGCAAAACTTGTAGTCACCGGAAAAACAAAAGCCCCGCATTAAGCGGGGCTGAAGTTTTTATGCAGGTAAGATTTTTCATTTGTTTATTTTAAATCACTGAACGTCAGCAGGACGAAAAACGTATAGCGCTCACGCCGCACCTTCAGCAGGACATTGCCCTTCTTTTTGGCATTTATTATTTCTTCATTGAATTCTTTTACATTTCCGACTGCTTTGCCGTTGACCTCCTTAATCAAAACGCCCGGCGCAATACCCGCCCGTGCAGCGCCCGAGCCGGATTCAACCTCGCTTACAAGAACACCGCTTTGGTCTTCAAGGCCGTAACGCTTAGCTAAATCCGTGGTTAAGTCCTGCACCGAGAACCCCAATTCCTCGAGAGTTTTCGGCTCGGCTTGACCGGTGATCTCGCTCAAAGGTGGTCGTTTGGCCAGTTCGGCGGTAAGGGTTTCTTTTTTACCGTCCCGGAACACTACTATTTTTACCTCCGTCCCCGGCTCTAACATTGCCACGCATTTTTGTAATTCCTTAGCCGAGTCTACCGGCTTTCCATTAAACTCGACAATAATGTCGGCGGAGCGCAGCCCTGCTTTTTCTGCCGCCGAACCTTCGAGGACGCTCGGAATCAGAACGCCTTTGGTGCCTTTTAAGCCAAAATATTCCGATAATTCCGGCGTAAGGTCCTGTATATCGACGCCTAAGAAGCCCCTGCTGATTTCCTCGCCTGCTTTGAGCTGTGAAAGAATGGCCTTGGCCATATTGATAGGAACCGCAAATCCGATACCTATATTGCCCGTCGAGCCGACAATAGCGGTATTAATCCCGACTACCTTGCTATCGAGATTCACCAGGGGCCCGCCGGAATTGCCGAAATTTATTGCTGCATCGGTTTGGATAAAGTCTTCGTATGTTGTTAGTCCGACATCACTGCGGCCTTTGGCGCTTACAATCCCGGCTGTAACCGTTCGGCTCAGGCCGAACGGATTGCCGATTGCAAGAACCCATTCCCCGACCTCCAGCTTGTCAGAATCCGCCAGCTCCAGGTAAGACAAATCGTTTGCATCGATTTTTATCAGCGCGACGTCCGTTTCAGGGTCGGTGCCGATGATTTCAGCAGAAAATTTACGCTCGTCTGACAGCTCTACCTCGACCTTTTCTGCTTCTTCGACGAGGTGGTTGCTTGTGAGGATATAGCCGTCCGAAGAGATAACAAATCCCGACCCCTGGACAGGCCGGGTTTGTTTATACTTGCGCTGGGGTGTCGAACGTTCGCGGGGTGAGCGGTAGCGGTAGAAAAAACGCTCGAAGAAATCATCGCTGAACGGGTCAAGCTGCTCGTCAAAAGGCCATTCCCGTGAAATTGAGACCACCCTGTCGGCTTTCAGCCCCACCACTGCCGGAGATGCCTTTTCAGCAACGCTGGCAAAAGCTTTACCCGTCTGCTTCAGGGTTGCTATGCTGTTTTCATCCTGACCCAAAACCGTCAATGGCGACAGTAAGACCAGTAAAAAAATGACAGTTGAAATGACTAAGTAATGTGAGGTTTTTCTGTTACGATTAAACAATATGTGCATTTTTTATTCTCCTAATTCACCAGATAAAAGGCCGATAATGAGCGTAAATACCACAACAATAAAATATCTTCGGCTGTTTTATACGATTTTACTACCAATAAGTTCGCCCGGTCAATTCTTTTTTCTTATAAATCCTGTTTGGAGCATTTTTGCTAAAACGCAGGCGGCATTCGAAGGTTGCCGGATTCCTGTAACTATTCTTGATTTTTTGAGAAAAATGTATATAATTTGACTGCTTCCAAAGGACGGAAGGTATTAAAAGCTTGTAACAAAACTATCTGTAACCTTCTGTCATTCCCGTGGAAGTCGCCGACGCTACAAAGCTATGGCGACGGAGCGCGGGAATCCAGTTGTTTGTATTCTTGTCCTCACGAAAGTGGGGAAAAGTAATTTTAGATTTTGTTATAGACCCTGAGACAAACGTTGTTGCTATAGTGGAAAGTGAGGTTTTTACTGGAGAGGTTTTATAATGAAGAAGTCTCGTGTCATAATCATCGTAATTGTTGCAGCGCTGGTATTTATTCTCGTTCTTGCCAAATTGGCCAAAACAAAATTCTCTGCTGCTCGTAATGAAACGATGGTGCGCATCGAGCAGGCCAAGCGGGGAGACTTAACGGAATTTGTCAGTGCCCCGGGCGAGATTGAGCCAAAAACAAATGTGGAAATAAGTGCGAAAGTTTCAGCCCGGATTATAGAGTTGCCTTATGAAGAAGGAGAGACCGTAACGTGCGGCGATTCCGAAGCGACTCCGCCTGTGCCGGCCTCGGTGTTGTTGCGCCTCGATGCAAAAGATTTGGAAAGCCAGCTCCTTTCGGTTGAGGCAGGTTATGCGGCACAGGCTGCCCAGATCGAAGTTGAAAAAGCAAGGATTGCAAGTCAGCAGGCTAGTCTCACAGGTCTTTACGCCTCGCAGAAACAGGCCGAACGTGACCTCGAACGCCAAAAGGGATTGTTTGAATCGCAGGATATAAGTCAGGCCGCTTTTGACCAGGCAGAAGTTAAGCTCGATGAGCTAAAGGCACAATATGATGCCGCCGAGCATACCCTCCAGGCCGCAAAGTTGAACCTCGTGGTATTGCAGCACAATCTTGAAGCAGCCGAGGCGAATATTGCCCAGGCACGCGAGGCGCTTACATATACGACCATAACTTCTCCTATTGATGGTGTGATTACACGGATTCAGGCCGAGGTTGGGGAAGTGGTTGTTTTTGGAACAATGAACAATCCCGGAACAGTGATTATGGAGGTGGCGGACCTTTCGCAAATGCTCGTTGTTGCGCAGGTTGATGAATCGGATGTCGGCAGTCTCAAAGTCGGCCAAACTGCAAGGGTGCATATTCAGGCCTGGCCGGATAAGGTCTTTACAGGTACAGTTCGGGCCATAGCCCTCAGTCAC
>Ga0307428_1001841_pt1 | contig 10147 bp, 11 predicted proteins | sample SalMarWE160240MG_FD_202161 | JGI IMG/M metagenome (GOLD analysis project Ga0307428, IMG submission 202161) | Salt marsh sediment microbial communities from the Plum Island Ecosystem LTER, Massachusetts, United States - WE1603-240 | ecosystem: Environmental > Aquatic > Marine > Intertidal zone >...
CCCGATTTCCACCACAGTCCCTACATTGGCCATGGTTACGGTAGCGCCGAAGCCTTCGATTTCCCTTTTGATTACCGAGACAATATCTCGATCCCGAGCTGCCATCTCTCTCTCCCTGCTCTGCGTATAGTTTCTTTCATGAATAACTCCTAATGAGCGGTTCCGGGTTCAAGGTTCAAAGTTTGCGGGCATTTCAACCGGGACCTTGAACGGTGAACCGCTCAACCTCTGTCTTACTGAATAACTCTTGCATTCCTCGCGAAGCCGCCCTACCTTCCGCTCAACTCAAACGTTTCCTCAACGATTCCAATGCGTTTCGTATGCTTCCGTCGATGAGCACATCGCCGATCCTCGCCCTGAACCCTCCCAGGGTGGATGGATCAACCCGTGAATCAATAATAACCGTATGCCCAACGAGATCCGAGAATAGGGTTGCGAACCGTTCCCTGTCCTTTTCATTGAGCGGCACCGCGGTGAGAACCTCTGCACGTACGATACCGTGATGCCGATCGAGCAGCAGCTCATAGTGCTTGGCAATATCACCGAGGATTCTCATCCTGCCCCTGGTCATGAGAAGAGAGGTAAGGTTGGCTACCAGCGGCTCCATGGCTCCCAGGAGTTCACTGAGTATGGACTTTTTGACCTCGAAGGGGAGCCTCGGGTTTTCAAGAATATCCATGAGCCTGCCATCGGCGACGGTGTCAGCAGCCCGGTTTAGAGAGTTTCTACAATTTTCCGGCTCTCCCCTCTCTAAAGCTAGCTCAAAGAGCGCTTGGGCGTATCGTTTTCCGGAACTTACAAGGCGCATTGATCACCCTACATTCTCTTGAAGGAAGCACTTTGCTCGAGCGTTTTTTCGATGACACGGCGGTGCGCTTCCTGATCCAGTGTTTCGCTGATAACCTTCTCAGCGGCCAGGATTGCCGTATCGACAAACTCCTGGCGCAGTTCGTCGATCAGCCTATCACGCTCCCGCTCCATCTCCGCACGAGTCCTCTCCACGATGGCCAGGGCCTCGGCTCTTGCCTCCTGTCTTGCCTCTTCCTTGACCCGTTTCCCTGCCTGTTCCGCCTGCCCGGCAATCGACTGCCCCTCAGAGCGGGCCTTGCCGATCTGCCTCTTCACCTCAACACGGGCCCGTTCATATTCCTGCTTGGCGGCCTCTGCCTGCTCCATGCTCTGCTTTATCCTGGCGGCACGCTCATCGAGCATCCTGCGAATCGGCTTGTATCCGAAGAATGTGAGCAGCCCAAGCAGGATGAGGAAGTTGATCAACTGCCCTATAAAGCTCGGTACTGTTAACCCCAAAAATCCTTCCATATGCGTATCCCGCCTTCCTCAGATCCTGAATCGAACTATGCCACGAATATAAGCAATATTGCGATCACGAGTGCGTAAATGGCCACGGCCTCGGCAAAGGCGATACCCAAGATCATGTTGGTCATGATCGGGCCCCTTGCCTCTGGATTGCGGCCCAATGCATTCATGGCGCCCATACCGAGGATTCCAATGCCGACCCCCGGTCCAATAGCTCCTAACCCTATGGCAAGGCCTGCACCTATTAATTTAGCTACAACCGTCCATACTTCCATCAGTCTGACCTCCTTCTCGCCCTAAGGGCGATTTCTCATTGTAATTGTCGATCGCCTCTCGTTTTATACGCCTAAATACCTATTCCTCTTCCATGACCGCGGCGCAGGCGAATCCCAGCGTCAAGCCGGCGAATATCATCGCCTGGATAAAGCCGAAGAACGCCTCCATCCCATAGAACAGGGAGGGAAGTACCCAGGGGACGAGGAAGATCATAATCATCACAAGGATCATGCCAGCCGTCATATTCCCGAAAAGTCGGAAGGTAAAGCTCACCATGCGGATCAGGTGGCTGAGTATCTCGAGAAGGCCTGCGAAAAGCGACACAAAACCATTGAGGAGACCGCCGGCCCCGGCCTTGATGTTCCCGGCACTTATCAATTTCAGGGCACTCCACAGGGGGCCAACCTGGAAGAAGGTCTTGAGATAGGAGACACCCCTCGCCTTGAAGCCCCAGTACTCGACGAAGATGAAGGATACCACTGCGAGCGCTGCTGGAATATTGAGGTCGGTATTGGCACTGCGCAGGAGCGGCTCCCCATTTACGTGAATAGTCTCAAAGCCTGGTATAAGGCTCAGCCACGCATTGGCGACGACGAACAGAAAGATGGTGGTGCACACAGGGAAGAACCATCTCCCGTGTTTCTCACCCGCCGGATCCTCGATGAAGTTCGCTGCCGCCTCCACGATGAGCTCTAGAAAATTCTGCAGGCCATTGGGGACGAGCTTCATGTTTCGGGTACCAATGAAGAACAGCAGAAAGAGCACCGCCATGCTGATCCATGCGGTGATCAAAGTATTGGTGATGGGAAGGGAGTGGAAGGGCCGTTCAGGGGCCGGGTGGTATTGCGGGGCCTCTACTTTAAGGAATGATGCCGGCTTGAGCCCAAAGATACCGCTCCCCACCTCACTGCCGAGAAAGCTGACCACGATCATGGCAAGGAGGCCGACTGCGAGCACCCCTATTTTCAAGAAGAGGGATCGGCGATTTCTTTTGCTCATGGTTTGCCCTCTGCCTCCTTGTTCTGCTTTTCCTGCTTTGATGTCATGATCCTCACCAGTCGCGGAAGCGCTTCCCTTTGCCTTGTCTTTTCCTTTGCCTCATCAAGAAAGGGCTTCACGATGCGGTACACTCCGTAGACCATGATCACCGTACCGATGCCAAGCCCGATGAGGGCATATAAAGGAAAACCGTGTCCCGCCCTCCTGTCGAGCCAGAACCCTATCCCGGTCGGCATCAAAAGGCTGAGCGGTACGTAAAAGCCGACAATCAGTACCTGCAGTGCTGCCGACCACTGTTTCACTCCGCCCCCTCATGTGTAATCCGTGCATTCTTCATCACTCAATCTGTCGTAGGTGATGGATTCCCGAGCTGATTCCCTTCATGCCACTGATCTTTAATCAACCGGTACCTAAGCGGAAAAGCATCAATCCGGTACATGCTCTCTTTTGTCCGTATGCATCATGGAACTTTCATGACCTATATTCAATCAGGTACTTTACTCAAAAAAGAGAAAATCGCCCCCACAAAGGCCATAAACCACCCCTAGTTTGGGGTGGGTGGGATGCGTTTCCGTGCCTATTACCCATGACCTTTAGGGTGAACTACCTAATGATGATCTTTTTCATGGGATTAATTTCCTTGAAGCGGTTCTATTGCATCCCTCCAAAATGGGCGCCGGGATTACAGATGGCGTTCGACACGGCGTTCATCGCATTCCTCAGTAAGGCACATGATCAGCGCAAGGGTGGACTCATCGAGGATCTCCTTATCCCAGCCGAGGACGGCGAGTCTCCGGTTAATCATGCTTACGGAGGTCTCCTCTGCCTCACCGACTGCATTGAGCACATCCCTCACGAGCCATGGCACCTCATCGGGAGACACCCCATTGTTGGAGAGCCTCCTCAAGAGAAGATCTGTGACCTGCTCCGTCTCCATTCTCCTCTCCACATTCATCGCTTTTCTCCACAAAAGGGCATAGGGTAAAAAAGACATCCCCCTGTTTCCTGCAAAAAAAGACTTCTCCATGCTCTGCATTTAGTTTCTTAAGAGGTAATACCTGCTTCTGGGGTGACCCTATGAAACCTTCTTGCCCCGCGTTGCGCGTGTGTCCTTCGACGTTGCTCAGGATCATGAGCTTGTCGAATGGCCCTGATTTACGGGGCACGATGAGAGGACCATCTGATCATCATCTATGACAAGCATCCTCCGAGCCATAGGATTTATTCCTTTCTGATGGCACTCTGCACGGCGTTGAGCAGTTCATCAGGGGTGAAAGGTTTCGGGATAAAGAAAGCGGCTCCTCTCCTGGTAGCCTCCTCAATGGCCTCGGCCGTTTGGTAGCCGCTCATCACCACTATGGGGATCCGCTCTCCTCGCCCCCTCAGCACATCCATGAGGTAGAGGCCGTCGCGCTTGGGCATCTTGATATCGATAAGGAGCAAGGAAAACCCATCCTGCTCGAGCAGGGTGAGGGCATCGTCAACGTTGGGCACAAGAGTTACCTCGAAGCCCTCTGAGCTGAGGATCTTCTTGCAGCTATCGAGCACCACTGCTTCGTCGTCTATCACGAGTATCTTCATTATCGTTACCCTGGGCGTTATGTCCCTCGAGGCAAAAACCCAAAACCGAGTTCACTCATCCATTACCCATACTATTACTCTATCGTTCTAAAACCCTAACCATGAGAACATAAGAGGTGAAATATCAGGTTTCACCTTGGCTTTTTGTATCCTCTCTAAGTCCTCTTGGGATATATAATCATACCTCTGATGAGGACAAGGGGGTATCACATGCAAGATATAGAGAAGGCCATCATCTCTTTTGGCAATACCATAGGCAAAGTGAAAGGCATAATCTGCATTTTCAGAGAAATCCGTACAAAAAAGCGCCCTTTTGCATTCTGGATATTCTCTCACTGGATTTCTTCTTTCTTGTCACCTGTTATTTGTTATTGAGTGGTTAGAAAGTGTTCTATAACTTCAGATCATTCTAGGCGCTCAAGCGCACTTTTACCTAATCTCACCATATCTCCGCACTTCTCCTGAGATCAAGCCAGCGCCTCTGGGATCGTGTAAGGGGCCCGATCTCCTCCTCTATCCATTCGATATCACCTGTTAAGAGAGCGAGTTTCTCGGGACCAGTCAGGTCATATTCATCTAAGGCATCTGTAGCATATTCAAGAAGGTTGGTGAAAAATGCACTATCTGATGCAGCCCTCTCCAAGACCTTAATCATCTCCTCTTTGTGAATCAAATCTTGCACCTCAGGTGCCTGGGTAGCAGCTGCATTAAGTGCCGAATCTACTGCTTTAAGCAGCTGATCAGGGGTAAATGGCTTTTCTATATAATCTGCTGCACCAAGTTTCATGGCCTGTACTGCTGATTTCACTGAGGCATAGCCGGTAATGATAACAACAGGAAGGGATGGCTTTGCCCTTTTCACATCTCTGAGGACCTTCATGCCGCCAATGTCCGGCATACGGATATCAGTGAGTATAATGTCGTATTCTTCCTGTAAGGCCTGATTCAATCCTTCGCGTCCACTGAGTGAGACATCTACCTCGTAGTTTTCATCTTTCAGTATCTTGCTGACGCTATCTAAGACAATCTGTTCGTCATCAATGACAAGGGCCTTATTTTTTCCCATGGCGTTTTTCCATTTTAGAGTGTGCTTCCCTCATTGCCTGCCCGCCATCGCTCTCGCTCAGGCCCGTCCTCCTGCCAAGCAGATCGAGGCGGGCGGGGGTTTCTTGTGTGTGTTGTGCTCAATCTCACCACACAGGAGTGAGTAATAATTCCTTCATTATTACCCCACGTAGGTAACATTGAACCCAGAGGCCGTGAGCTCTTTAGCGATTGGTTCAGCATTGTCGCTATCTATTCGTAGAACGATCAACCACTCTTCCTCATCAGGCTCTTTGAGGCTCATCAAACTCAAAAGAATTATTTTATTCTTATCAAGGATGCTCATTATCTTCTGCATATTCCCAAATACAGTAGAAGTCTTTATCGTGATTCTCTTGCCCTTTTTTGCCACCCCCAAGACCCGTGTCATAAGCCTGACAATATCTGATTCAGTCACCACACCAACAAGTCTCCCGTGTTCCACTACTGGAAAGCCGCCATACCCCATTTCTTGTCCCAATTGCAGGACATCTTCTGGGGGCATGTCAGGAGAGATCGCATAAGGTTTCTTGACCATTATCTCTTTGACTGTCATCTTCGCTAAGAGGTAATGCAATTCATGAATGCTCAGGGCTGTAGCTGGGGAAGGCGATGCCTCTAAAAGCATGTGCTTGGTGACAAGCCCGACCAGTTTATCCTTTTTCATCACCGGCAGTCTTCTAATCTTATGGGCCGCCATTATCTTTCTGGCATCGTGGATCGAGGTTTTCTCGTCGACAGCTACCACATTGGTACTCATGACATCTCGTATTCTCATTGTATTTTCCTCTTTACAATAGATGGTGTCGTAAAAAGCACTTTTACTCGCTCATGATGCCCATTTTGGGATTCATAAAATGCTTCGCTACATTCCAAAAACTCTGACTAACAGGCTCAAATTGTTTGGAATTTTACCGCTCAGCATGTTATAAATCTTTTTCCGAAAGCGGCCAAAATCGCTCGCAAAAGGCTTTTTCCGAGTTAGGCTAAATGTGACAAACTCGTAAAAAGCCTGAAATCTGCCTCTTGAGTCATTCTGGCAAACCCCGGATCGGGGTCCGGGGCAGGCACCGGAATCCAGTAAATTCAATAGGTTCTGGATGCCGTATCAAGTCCGGCCTGCCTGTGCGGTGCACGCAGACAGGCATGACGATGATAGGACTTTTTACGAAACCATCACATTTATAAGGATGCTTTATTATCTTTTACTCTATTGATTTACCGTGAGAGATTCAATCCAGCACTTTACTCAAAAACAACAACACCACACCCATTTATGCATGGGTGTGGTGTTGTTTTGTTCCTATTCCCTATCTCTGGTAGGGGAAAATACCTATTTTAGCATCTGACTCCGACGCTCCTATGGTTATAGATGTAAGAAACGTTACGGTGAGCTCTACGCCTCATTTCGTTTATGATGGAAGCGGCAAAGATTATTCCCACAAATCTAAATCAATAAGCCCTATACGGGCAGCATATTTTGTAAGACCTACCTGACCCTGAACCCCTGTCTTGCGGACAATATTTGCTCTATGATTTTCTACTGTTTTTCTACTTATATATAAGGTATCGGCCACCTCCTGGTTGGATTGGCCTCCAGCCAAAAGTCTAAGCACCTCCCTTTCCCTCTCTGATAGAGGATCCGACTGTTTTTTGACCTCTCTTTTTGACTTGTCCCTAAAATAATCAGATAAAACTTGATCTGCAATAGGGGAGTCAAGATAATACCCGCCATTGTGGACTGTGTCTATAGCAGACAGCAAATTTTCTTCATCAGAATCCTTGAGAACATATCCTTTGGCGCCTGCCTTTAACACCTGATCAATATATGCCTTTTTGGCATGCATAGAGAGAATAACCACCTCTGTATCTGGAAATCGCTCCCTGATTTGGCGGGTGGCCTCTATCCCGTCCATTTTTGGCATTGCTATATCCATAACGACTATTTCCGGCTTATATTTTCTGGTCGCCTCAAGGGCCTCATCTCCATTGTCAGCCTCTGCCAGAACCTCAATGTTTTTCTTTTCTGAAAAAAGCGCTTTTAAACCTTTCCGAAAAATCCGGTGATCATCAGCTAAAATAATCTTTATTGTGTCGCTCATATCTTCACTCCTTTTCTAAACATGCTATAAGCTTTGTGCCTTTTCCCGGGCTTGACACAATCTTCAGGTCTCCTCCGATAAGAGCTACCCTCTCTCTCATGCTAATGAGGCCAAGAGATTTTGTCTGTAAAGGGGAAAGGAGATCATCCACTAAAAAACCTATGCCATTATCTTCGATAACGGCATTTATCGTGCTCCCTGATGATGTGAGAGTTAAATAGGCCTTTGTTGCCCTGCTATGTTTCAAAATATTATTTAACCCTTCCTGGAAAAGCCTATATATAGTAATTTTAGTTATAGACTGAAGTGGTTTTTCTAGTTGTTCAATATCCCATGTAATGTTTATCTCTGAATATGATTTAAAGTCTTGGCAGAGCTCCTCCAGAGCAGATACAATTCCCAAATCTTCAATTAAAGGTGGATGGAGTGCATGTGAGAGAGCCCTGATCTCCTTTATTGTTTTATTCACAAGATTAAAAATTTCACTCAATTGTTCCTTTATGATAGAGAGTTCATTTGGTATCTTTTTATTCACCCTCGAAAGAGCCATCTTTAAAGCGCTTAATAGTTGACCAACGTTATCATGAATCTCTCTTGATATAGACTCTCTCTCCCTTTCCTGTATGTCGATAATCTGTCTGGATAGATGTTTTATTCGCTCCTCGGCCTTTTTCATCTCAGTGATATCCTGAAGGGTTTCTACGGCAGCAATGGTTCTTCCTTGAGAATCCTTGACCGGGGCTGCGGTAAAATGGAGCCATGTGCCATCCTGGCCAATCTGGGGAAAATAATCTATAGCCTCGTATGCCCCTTTTATCAAAAAAGAGTGCCTGTATTTTCCCGGATACCATTGATCAACATCATCTGTCTTTCCATCTACCAGCAGATCGGCCATGCATGGTCGTTTTTTATCGTAGAAGGCCTTCCAATGATGATCAGTGCGAACTATATCCTTTACCTTGATCCCGGTATATTCTTCCATAGCCCTATTCCAGTAGGTAATCCTGTGGGCAGTATCAATAACAAATGTCGGGATAGGCGAACCATGCAGTATATTCTTCAATTTCTCCTCACTTTTTATAACCGCCTGCTCCGCCCATCTTCGTTCAGCGATCTCCCTATTGAGAGCATCACGAGAAACGGTTGTGGTATGTGAGTCTTGAGCCATTTTATTAAATGCACCAACAAGGTCGCCTATTTCGTCCTTTGCGTTATAGTCGATCACAATAGGTTTGAGGTCTCCCCGTGAGATTCGCAATGCTGCTTCAGATACCTCTGTAATAGGTCTTGAAAACTTTTTAGAAATAACAACAGCAAGCAGAGATACCAAAAGGGCAATACCGAACGCCAAGAGAATCAATGCATAACGTATGGTAAATGCTGCCTTAAAGGCCTCTGAAGTAGGTTGCGTGACGATGATGCCCCAACCCCAGCCATCAAAAACGCCATCGCCCTTCAACGCATACCCGGCGCTTATGACATCCTCACCCCTGTCATTGGTATACTTCGAGATCCCCGTCCTGCCCGCGAGCAGATCCTTGATCACCCGAAAACCATGGAGACGGTGAACCGTAAGAAATTCACGTTCATCCGGTCCTGCGATTATCTCTCCCCGACGGTTGAGCAAATAGGCATGGTTATCGCCTATAGATCGCTCATCAAGCACCCTCACCCTCTCGATGATGTGATCCATGTTTACCCTCGTGGCCAAAACACCGAGGATATCTTTGCTGTGCTTATCGGTGATGGGTGTGTTAAATCCGATCACCATATCCCACCCTGCTGTTTCCGCACGATAGGCATCCATGGCCATCACCTCGCCGTGAGCGCCTTGTTTTGCTCTCTGAAACCACTCGGTTCCTGATCGCGATTCCCCTACGAGTTCTCGCAGCGTGCACGCTATAATGGTTCCGTAGGGATCAAGCACGGCGATCGCTCTGTAAAAGGGGTAGGCTGCATGCACCTCATCGATATAGGCCTGCACTGCCTGCCTGTTGTTGCCCCTCAGCACCTCGGCCTGGGAAAGGATCCTGATATCCTGATAGCGGGAGTTCACATAATCGGATATCTTCTCCCCGCAATCCCTTGCAAGGTCGCTTATATGTGCCCTGGTGTTTTTTTCACATTGATTTTTAGTGATATGGAATGAAATAATTCCACCGATTAGGATAGGCAGTAAAGACAGCGCTAAGAAGTAAGCGAGGAGTTTTTTGCCGATTCTAAATGTTTTACCGCTTTGTTCTTCCATTTCCTTGAGTTTGCCGGGCTTGTTATGAGCTCTTGCAACCAATGTAACCGAATAGACTAAGGCAACCTGTTATATGCCAACACCAGCGACAGAGCTTTTGCACGAGGGGCACCGTCCATCTTCCATTATTTTTTTGATTATGGAATAGCCCCACCGCTCGATCAATAGTGTTCCGCAATTGTGGCAGTACGTGTTCTCGTTTCCCCTTCCGGGAACGTTTCCCTCATAAACGTAGCGGAGCCCGGCCTGAAGACCTATATCCCTGGCCAGGTGTAAGGTCTCCACAGGGGTGCGGGGAAGCTTGGTCAATTGATACGTGGGATAGAATTGTGAGATGTGCCAGGGGATATCGGGATCCACCCCCTTGATGAATTCTGCTATCTGCTTGAGCTCGCTCTCGCTATCGTTGAGCGTCGGGATAACAAGGGTGGTTACCTCAACCCATATGCCGAGCTCTTTGGCAAGCTTGATGCTGCTCAACACCGGCTCGAGACGGGCGCCGCATATCTCCTTGTAGAATTTCTCGGTAAAGGCCTTGAGG
>Ga0307428_1001842_pt1 | contig 10139 bp, 13 predicted proteins | sample SalMarWE160240MG_FD_202161 | JGI IMG/M metagenome (GOLD analysis project Ga0307428, IMG submission 202161) | Salt marsh sediment microbial communities from the Plum Island Ecosystem LTER, Massachusetts, United States - WE1603-240 | ecosystem: Environmental > Aquatic > Marine > Intertidal zone >...
CGAAAGAGCAGCACCAGGAGCTCCCTGTAAGTTTCCTTCACCTCTGCAAGGTGTTGGTGGTTCTCTATCCAGTTGATCATGGGGTGTCCTCTCCTCTCATTCCATATCTCTGTTTTGCCTTTTCATAGCCTTATCAGGTCATAATACCCGTTGACTTACCCATATCCAATGCATTGGACCGTTTTGACCGCATCTTCGGTTTAACGACCTCCTTCAAAAAGCGCAGCGCCTCTTCGGCATCATTGTCCATGAGTATTGCTTCTATCCTCATAGCCTCTTCATTGGAAAACTCAAGTACCAGAGTGGCCATTTCATACCTCTCTTCTTTGCTCGCCACTTCCCGACAACGCGGGAAGTGGCGAAGCTACAATGTATATAGGGCATCTACCGTGTCATTGGCGCCCCACATTTAGGACATCGAATCTCGTAGCAGGGAGAACCTGTCTGATGGGGCATCCTGTAGCCACAACTGGGACATACGCATTCTCCGCCCGAGCCGAGGCCGCTACCGCCCTTCTGGCCACGGCCGCCTGCCTGGCCACGGCCGCCTCCGCCTCCAAGACCTCTTCCTGTTCCCGGTCCTTGCCCTCTAGGGCCTGTTCCGTCACCTCTCGGCATCTTCATCGCCTCCTTTCTTACCTTGTTACTTACTCATTAAGCCTTTCTCGCCGTGTTTGCAGCAATCAGGATAGGATCCCATGCCGGCGCAAAGGGCGGTGCATAACCCAAATCCAGATGATAGACATCCTCCACGGTCATGCCTGCATGTAAGGCCGCTGCCATTACATCTATCCTGTGAGCAACCCCTTCTCTGCCTATCATCTCGGCGCCCAGCAATCTTCTGGTACCTTTTTCTGTTATAAAGTGCACGGTGATTGAATAGCCTCCTGGATAATGCTTAGACCTTGACCTATGACGTATCGTGGTGGCATAGGCATCAAAGCCAGCCTGATCAGCCTCTTTTAAGCTGAGACCGGTCCGTGCAACCTCCAGATCGAATATCTTTGATACGGCGGTACCCACAATACCTGGGAATTCCGTACACAGTCCTCCGATATTTTCACCAGCCACCCTGCCTGCCTTATTGGCAGTCGTTCCGAGCGGTATATACGCCGGTTTCCCACTCACGATATGATAGGCCTCAGCGCAATCGCCCCCTGCGTACACATGATCAAGGTTTGTCTCCTGGCGCTTGTTTACGGCAATCGCACCGGTTGCACCAATCTCCACCCCTATGCTCTGAGCGAGGCTCACATTGGGAAGGGCTCCCTTTGCAATAAGTACGGTCTCAGCCTTCACCTCGCCCTCGCTGGTCACCACCCTTTCCACCCTTTCTGAACCCTCGATAGAAAGAATATCCACGCCGGTTATAATGGCCACACCCTTGGATCTCACCTCTTCCTCAACCAGGGCAGACATCTCCGGATCAAAGTTCAACAGCATCTGGGAGGTCTTTTTCAATACGGTGACACGCTTTCCCATCGTCACAAATGCCTCTGCCATCTCAAGCCCGATATATCCTCCGCCGCAGATGACTACATCCTCTGAATCGAGGGCGCTCTTCCTAACAGCAATAGCATCTTCTACGGTCCGTAAGGTATGCACGCCCATCATTTGTTCCCCATCAATTCCCAGCCCTTTACCAAGAGCACCGGTAGAGATCATAAGATAATCGAACGGCTCTTTGAAACTCCTGCGCTCAACCAAATCATCAACCGTGACATATCCATTCTTGTAGTCTATATCAACTACCTCGTGCATCCTGTGGATGGGGATAGAACGTTTCTGCTCAAACTCTTCCGGGGTTACTTCAATGAGATCCTCCGGTTCAGGGACAAGACCCGACACAAAGTACGGCTCAGAACATGCCCCATAGGATATATACCCTGATTTTTCAAAGACTACAGCGTTCATCGTATCTTTTTTGAGCCGCTTGGCAGCACTTGCAGCAGACAGTCCTGCGGCAACTCCGCCCACTACTACCAAATTTTCCACCATAGCACCTCCTTACGTCTTTAGATCAAGCTTTTCGCAAACCAACAAGTATCGTCATACATGTCCGCATTACGTTTTTAATTTGTCGTACGCCTCTAGCCTGTTCTCATACCACACTCAACCAATCATATAAAACCTGACAATACATGCTAAGATTTTGGATTATGGAACCATCGAGCGGGGACATCCCGGAGCCTCTTTCGATTATCCTTTCTTGCCATAATAATTCTTTTCACCGGCATATACCGGCACCTTCAGCCAGTTCTCCGGAGGTACAAAGGGACATACATAGTTCACACTATAAGCACACCATGGATTATAGGCCCTATTCAGGTCAAGGATCCATTTTCCTTCAGGAGTACGATCTCTCTGATAATCAAGATCAAGGTAACGTCCTGCGCCATAGGTCTCCTTGCCGCTGGTGGCATCCTTGAACGGGATAAACAGCCGCTCCTCATGGAGATCGCTCTTGTATGCCTGAAGCGTGAATTCCGCATCACCTAATCGAAAACGGAATTCACCCCATTGTATCATGTCCCGCAAATTTCCACCGGTATCCTCAATCTGGATCGTCTGTTTATCGCTATGCTCATGGAGGTCAAGCTCGAACCGACTGGCCGGGCCCGGGGGATAATAGTCAAGTCCTCGAAAGTCCATCCGTTCCTCAAAAGGAATCGGTGACTGGGGGTGTTCCTTAAAAAATAGGTCCTTCTGTTCACGTTCCTGCCTGTATCGTTCCATCCATTCAGAGATATCCATCATGATTGTATCCTACTATCCTTCTGTAATCATTGATAAACTAACTCAAGCAATTCTGCGGATGCTGCCCTTACGTTGAGAATCCGATTGCAACCGCTGGATTAAACTCATAGATCGGCGATCCTTCCCTATTAACCTCCGGAATCGAGCCCAACTTCGGGCTTATAATGCCAGCTGCCTTAAGCTCGGCTATGAGGCTGTCAACCCTATTGCTGAGACCGAGCTGAAAGCAGATCATCTTTATTTGACTGCCGGTAATTCTATGATTAGCCGCCTTTTCGGAAATGCTCCGCACCAACTCAGGAATCCGTTTATAGTTTGGATCCCCCAATTCCTTAAAGAACGTACCTATGACCTTTTCAGGATCCCATCTTCCTGTACGAAGCCGGTCTTGCAACAGATATCGTATTATATTGGGGATCTCATATATCTCTCCATCTTTCAACGCTAACAGCCGATCCTCCCAGCTTGAGCTCTTTGTCGTACTCACCGTCAAAAGCAACCTCCATTCATCCGCCAGAAGAAGAACGTCCTCTGGATTATCCTTGATGATCTCCTTTATCTCTTGATAAGATATTGTGTCCTTTTGGGCGGCATAAGCGAGCACCTGAGAGAGGCTGCTGGTGATCCTGGCATCACCGACCACAGCACTCAAGGCCTCTTCTAAGCGATCAGAAGGAGTTCGAGTTGTTTCGGTATCCCTCATGGAATACTCCTAAAAAAATCCCATCCATATTCAGCACCCTGCTACATAGCAGACCAATCCTACCAAAAGCCCAACAGTAAAATTTATAATCTTGCAAAAAACAAAACTCCTCTTTGCTTCAGCCAGCAACGGAAGCATTCCATGCCCATCCTGCACAATAGAGCTCGCAAGAAGAACACCAAAGGGTATTGCTCCCTCTGCATACAGGGTTACGAAAATCATATGGGGACCGGACTCAGGGATAATCCCAATAAGGCAGGCAATAACCATAACGGTCAGATAGTTTGCCTCTATCCAGGTCCCAAGCTCTAAATAGTCGAGCAAGATATGCATGAGGAGAAGGGCGCCAAATGTCCACAAGAATACCCTGGGTACATGAACCTTTACGATATGGTTCCAGAGGTGTTCCTCAAGAAAGTGCCCGGGAACGGTAGAGACGATAAAGAAGGCCGCCAATGAACCGATAAGGAACGTTATCTTTATCCAATTCCACTCTTGGGGGCCTAATTGATTGACCAATAATCCTGCGATGAATAATGCCAGGACAATCATGAATAATCCGCGCTGAAGGGCAAGGTTCTTCAACTGGCTCAGGATCTCACCCTTTGGATAACACACGCATTCATCCTCATCATGAACCTCCAGATGCTTTCTTACCTTTTTTATTATCTTGGATTCCGGTTTGAACAGGATATCGCTGATAAAACCAACGACAATCCCCAGCAAAAAAAGGATAGCTGTTAAAAGAAGCATCTTCCCCGGAAACAGAGAAAACATTACAAAGGCCTCATCCCCGCTGGTTGCAATCATAACGGTCACCAGCGCCCCGAAACTGACTATATTGTGCGCATAAAGGGCAACACCGGTGAATGCGCCAAGACAACCAGGCGTAGCGCCGAGGAAGGCGGATAGAACATACTGAAGCCATCTTGATCTTTGTAATGAATTTTGCCAGCTGCCCTTGGTCTGAACATTAATATACTCGATCGCGAGCATCATCACAAAGACAAAGCTGGTAATCATCAAGGATTGTTTAAGGGTTTCGATGATCATAGCGCACTCAATCCGTCTGAGAGTCTGAATTCCTCTTTCTTAGTAAATCCTCCAATTCCCTCTTCTTTTCCTCTATAACAGTTTCTATCTCTTCAATAACCAACATCTGTTGAGGGCGCACCGAATGAGCCGGAAGCGATGCCTCCCGATCTCTCAGTTTCTTCTCGAGCTCCTCTATCTCCTTCTCTAACTCTTCTTCTCTGCTCATAGTAAGACCTCCTCACAGCAGGTTCGTCTAGAGTGGGCTCAATACATCTGTCTGCCCGCTCCGTACCGGCAAGAGAATTCTCCTTCCTTTATATCTCAGTTCCCAAAAAAACGGCGGAAGAGAGATTACGAAAGGGCAGCTGCCTGCTCTAAAAGCAGGGATTTGAGGCGATCGAGGGTAACCGGACAGGCCTGAATCGGGATCCCCATCCAGTCTGAATATTCTAAGAGATCTTCAGGTTGCTCTTCCATGTAGCGATCCATATACCCTATCCCATCAAGTACGATTGCCCCGCCGGTGTGCCTGGGAAAGTTCTCGTTTGCCAATCCCTTGTCCCAGCCCCAAAACACATCATGTCTAAACTTGATCCAACCCGGCGTCATCCACAAGACCTTCTCGCCCCCGGCCATTTCCTGACCAATCTTTGCCCGCTCCTCCTCGCTTGCCAGCATATCCATACAGTGTGTGGCTTGAATCCTCGCTACCCCAGGGCTTAATTCCTGGATGATGGTCTTCATGGTCCGTGTTGGTTCATCGCCGTTTACGTAGCAATACTTACCCCCATAGACTACAATAATCTTGGATGCCTTTTCCTTTGCCCTCTCTACCCGATTGATGAGCTGCCTTTCCAGTTCTTTCGGCTTTTCATGCAGCCCCGGGGTAGTAAAAAGGATCTGTTGCGCATCCAAAAACCCGGTTTCTTTTAAATGGTTCAGCTCTAAAGTCAAGGTCCCGCACGAAACAATAACTATGTCAGAAAAAGATGTATCCTTCATTCCTATACCTCCAATCAACTTTCATTCCATATCTGGTGTGATCAGACTCGGCAGATCCACAATTGCTTCCCATAAAACACGGCTACATTCACTGCTGTGAAGAGCTTATTGTCGGTGTGGGGCAAAAATATAGCAGCTACGTACTCATCTGTAAACGGCTGGTAGATGGATAGCTCGATGTTGCCATATTCCCTGCAATCTGTGCAGCACGCACTCAACTATGGGCGGATAAAAGATACATGGAGGAACCATGCCTAACTCCTCTCTATAACAAATGGCCTCCTTTCGCTAAAGAGGCTCATCACCATATGTTCCCTTGACCTTTAGCCAAATCCTGTAAAGCTTCTCCCCGGTCTCTTCAAAGCATTTGTACCCCTTTGGGTTCACCTCCTCCACCTCTACCTCTCCGAGCTCTCTGCACTGAGCCAGCCAATTCTCAAAATGCTCTCCGCCCCCGAAATAGACCTTTTTCCATTTCACTCCCTGCGCGTCTACCCTCTCCCTCACCTTTTCTTCTTCCGCCATTCTTTCCCTGATGGTTTTGTCTTGGTTGTTTTCCTCCGCTGCCATTTTCCCTGCCTTCATTTCTCAAAGCAATTTTTTCCTCTGGCTAGCAAGCGACCCCAACGAACTGCCTCAGGGTTATCGGTGAAAGAAACCTTTCTTTGAGCATGCCGATCTGATGGGCTACTCCATGACCGCAATCACGGCATACGCATTCTCCGGCCACGAGTACCGCGTCGCCCGACACCTCTGCTATCCCGTCCTCTGCCTTCTCCTGGCGGCGTAATGAGCGACCTCCTTTTCCCGAAACTATCCATTCTCTCCAGCATCCCCTCGAGTCTCCTCGACAACTCATCTACCTCCGCACGTAATGACCTTAATGATGCAGGTGAACTGGGCCGAGCGCTAGACGAGCCTTGGTGAAAGGTGCGGTCGAAGCCCATAGGAGGTACCTCCTCCCCCATTATCTGGCTTATCCTGTACCCTGCCCCAGGGTCTTGCCGGCAGCCGAAAGGCGATGCTCTTCCCTCTGCTACCGCCTTTGCGAATTGTCCACAGCTCTCAAACCCGCAAAAACCGCAATTCAGATGGGGCAAGGCCTCATAAATTTGCTTAATCTTGTCCTTCGTAGCTTCCATTCTCTACACCTTTAGAGGGTAGCGATGGGCTCATTACATCTCTCCCATATCTGCTGATGCTAAGACAGTCTCTAACAGCTGCTCGTTTACTTCCTGAACCCGTTTCACTGCCTCAAAAACCGGACCATACGAATCTCCTCCTGGGTTCTCGACCTTTTGCTTCCATTTTTCGAATTTTTCTGCGTGCTTTCTGTTTTGCGCAATCCAGGAGCCCAGGATAACCTTGAGCGCTTCCCTTTCATCTGTTGGGAATCTTTGTCGAATATCCTCGACCTTTGATCGAATCATACGCTCAGGTACTGCACCGAGGATCTCATCCACCTTTTCACCATTGGCAAAAAACATCTGCATTGGAATGCTCACAATATTATACTGCATTGCCGTTTGGGGATTTTGATCAACATCGATCTTGCAGAATTTGAAATCCTTATACTCCTCTGAAAGCTTCTCATAGATGGGCGAAACCATCCGGCAAGGTCCGCACCAAGGTGCCCAAAAATCCACCTCGGTTGGAACATCCGATTCTAAAACCTCTTCCTCAAAATTTTCATCTGTGACTTCTACTACCTTGGCCATCTCAACTCCTCTCATTGCAATTGATTAACTGAACAACCCTCGTCTATAAGGCGAGGGGTTTCCACCATCCCCGAAAGGGACACTAAATTCCCCAGCCAAAGTTTGCAAACCTCCTTCAGGGCCTACTGACCTCATTATAGGCATAAAATTTATCTAGGATTACCTTTTCGTCACCATGCCCTGGAGCTTGCTGCGGGGATATTCATTTGCTGTTATCCATGCTCCAATGAATTACCCCCATAGCGGGACCCTGACCAATCAGACGCATAACCTGAAATAAGGGCGTCAAACACATCTTTTATCTCCTCTCCTGCAGCTCCGTTAGCGAGACTGAGCCCTTCTAAAGAGGAATGAAAGATCTCATTATCGTAATGGATGCACCCAATCGTATCAATCCCCTGTTTCACTAATGTGGACTCCAATTTAGAGGCTATCTCATCCGACGGCACTTTACTGAGGATAGCCCGGATATTCTTGATGCCGATCCCGGCTGAGAGACTGTTGATCCTCTCAGCAAGCTGAAGAGACTCAAAAGAAGGCTCAACTACCATGAGCACGCTGTCGATGCTGGTTTCTACGCCTCTGCCAAAGTGCTCTACGCCCGCTTCCATATCGACAACTACTATCTCGTTTTTCTCCAGGCTCAGCTTCTTGAGAAACTCCCTGCTCAGCACGCCCATGGGACATGCACAGCCCTCCAACGATTGGAGAATCTTCCCGATGCACACCAAATGCAGGCTATCCTTAGTCATAATATGCTCCGGGGGAATATCATCGATCTTGATGCTATCCTGCCTCATCACCGTCATCTCTTCCCCCGAATTATCTGAGGAAAATCCACTTTTCAGGGCCCTTTGGACCCTCTTTTTTCCGCCCACGAGCTCCATCAGAGGGACAGGTGACTGGTCAAAACCAAGCATCCGGTATAGCCCTGAATTCGACTCGTCTGAGTCGACGACCAATACCCGGTAGCCCCTGCTTCGCGCTTCATTTGCCAATAGAGTACTGATAGTGCTCTTGCCGCTGCCCCCCTTCCCACATACTGATATCTTCATGTACTCCTCCTGTATCTCCTGTCTTGCTTATGCTGTTCATTGATAATCCCGATATTCTCTCGAGAACCATTATAAGAATCTTTCTCTTTACGTGCTATCCTTTATGTTTTTCGCACAGTCTTTACAATAACCCTCCATGTACACCTCAACCTTTCTAAGGATAAAGCTGTAATCCCGCTGAATCTCTTCAGCCAGCTGATTGAAAAGAGGGCTATCAAACTCTATAACCTTGCCGCATGATCTGCACACGAAATGTTGATGTTCTGTCGATTCCTTTATCTCATAATGGCTATACATCTGGCCGAGTCTCCGTTCCTCGACCAGACCCAACTCCTTGAATAATTGCAGACTACGGTATACCGTAGCCAGGCTTATGGACTCATTTATCCTCGTGGCCCGCCTGTACAGCTCTTTGGCGCTTACATGTCCGCCTGACTTCTTAATCAAGCTTAAGAGCAACCTGCGCTGAGAGGTTACAGGCCTACCTTTCAACTCATCTTGAACTTTGCGAATGTTTCTCATTCGCAGATTAATATAAGGGCTGCAATTACTCCTGTCAACCATCCCATTCGATTTCTTTTCCAATTCTTTTGATTTCTTCAGTCAAATTGTGTATCTCATCCTAATGGAGCCTTACGGGTAAACCCGTGGTCCCTTTATCCGCCTTAGTCCTCGATTCATACATTCGATGACGTATTTATTTACTCGGGACTAAGTGCTGAGTGAGCAATCGCCAAGATTGCACTCATGAAGATACGTTATTGTAGCTGCGAATCGAAGCACTTAGCTTAGGGGCGATGTTGCGCCGTAGCATAACCAGCATGTGCGCATTCATCCCGCCGTACGTGTGGCGGACAATCCCGCGGTCTTCTGCGAAGGCGGATAAAAAATGTATCGGTAAGACTATCGGAAAAGGGGTCACAGAAAACTACGATCAGGGAGCACGCATATATGAAAGCATTCGGTCCTGTTCCATCACGTCGCCTAGGCCAAAGTCTGGGAGTAAACAATATCCCACCTAAGATATGTACCTACTCCTGCATCTATTGTCAAATCGGCAAAACTGAGGAGTTGAGCATTGAACGCCAGGCATTTTATAGGCCTGAGGATTTGGCGATGGAGGTAAGTGCTAAGGTTGCCGAGGTTGAAAAAAGAGGAACAAGGATAGACTATTTGTCCTTTGTCCCTGATGGCGAGCCGACACTTGATATAAACCTCGGCAGGCATATCGAGCTTCTCAAGCCGCTGGGCATAAAAGTCGCGGTGCTCACCAATGGCTCTCTCATAAACCTCAAAGACGTACAGGAGGACCTTGCAAAGGCGGATCTGGTCTCGCTGAAAATTGACGCTGCAACTAAACATACCTGGCGAAGGATCGACAGGCCGCACAAGTCTCTGGATCTCGAGGCAATCCAGGAGGGCATGGGCGAGTTTGCACAGCGTTTTCAGGGTAAGCTCATCACCGAAACCATGCTTCTCAAGGGAATAAATGATACCCCTGAAGAGATCCAAAAAATCGCCGCTTTCCTGGCGCAGCTTAAATCCTCGAGAGCATACATCTCCATTCCTACCCGACCGACAGCACTGAAAGGGGTCCTGCCTGCCAGCGAGGAGGCCCTTGCCCTGGCCTACCATATCTTTGCCGAGAATACGCCCGTCGTAGAATATCTGATGGGCTACGAGGGAGATGAGTTTGGCTTCAGCGGCAATATCGAGGAGGACTTGCTCAGCATTACCTCGGTTCATCCCATGCGGGAGGATTCGGTGAGGGAATACCTGAAGAGGGCAGGGGCTGATTGGAAGGTAATAACCGATCTTCTAGAAAGAGGTTCCCTCAGGAATGTGGAATATCAGGGGAAGAACTTTTTC
>Ga0307428_1001843_pt1 | contig 10137 bp, 8 predicted proteins | sample SalMarWE160240MG_FD_202161 | JGI IMG/M metagenome (GOLD analysis project Ga0307428, IMG submission 202161) | Salt marsh sediment microbial communities from the Plum Island Ecosystem LTER, Massachusetts, United States - WE1603-240 | ecosystem: Environmental > Aquatic > Marine > Intertidal zone >...
TGTAGCCAATGGTCGATGCGGCCTGATGCTTGAGCGGTAGGTTGCTCAGTTCAATCAGCACCGCCTTCTCGTCTTTGGAAATCCGATAACCGAGGTCCACATCCTCGTAGTCGTAGGGTACGAACCGCTCGTCGAAGCCACCCAGATAGTCCCAAGTGCTGCGCCGCATCGAGAGGTAGTAGCCCTCCGGGTAGGGGATCACCAGCTTGCCAAATTGATTCCAGCCCGCCGGATGGTCGATCCTCCGATGGCAGACCACCAGATTCTCGTCGAGCCATCCGACCATATCAACCAGATCGCCAAAGATGGCCACATCGGATGAAATCAGATGGATGTGATCGCCGGTTGAGTGCAGCACGGCTCGGTTGAAGCCGGGGCCAAAGCCGATGTTCTTATCCTGCCGCGGGAGCACCAATGGAAACCTGCATACTTGGCTGCGCGAGGTCAGCGTAAGGCGCACGCCGTAGTCCTCGGAGCCATTGTCGAGCACGATGACCTCGATGTCATCGCGCTCTCCCATATGCAAATCGACCTCGGCAAGCCGGGCGTCGATAAGCTCAGGTCGGTTGTAGGTCAGGAATATGAGGGAATGTCGGGCTTCACTCATCTCTCCACTCGGCGAGGTCTCTAAGGCCGTCCTCGGGTCCGTAGATCGGAACACCGAGGCTTTTGGCCCGGTCTACCAACAGCCCTCCCCGCAGTGGACGAGGGGCGATGCCCTTGATCTCGTCCGTCGGCTCGATCAGGCTTGGATCGTAGCCAAAGGTTTCGGCGATCATCCTGCCCCACTGGTGACGGCTCAGTACCGTATCGCCAGCGATGTGCAGAATACCGCTCAGGCCCAGTCTCTCCGCCTCCAGCACCCCGTCCGCTAAATGCGGAATGTAGGTCGGAGAACCGAACAGCGTTGTCGGCAGTTCGTAGGGCGCGCCCAATTCTAGCATATCCCGAATCTGGCGCACGAAATCGGTGGGAGTCCTTGGCCCATACAGATCGAGCGTGCGGACGATGAGTGTCGGCTGCCTGATCTGCGCCGCTCCCTCGCCGCCCAGCTTTGACCAACCGTAGAGGTTCACCGGCTGAGGCGGGTCATCTTCTTTGTAGGGACCCGTTTTGCCATCGAACACGAAGCCGGTCGAAATATGGATCAGGTAGCCAGTGAACTCAGATCGAAGGATCGCCGGGCCGCGCAGATTTGCGTGGATGACATCATCGTAGTTGGCTTCATTTTCAGCCGCGTCAACGTCAGTCCAGCCCGCGCAATTGATAATCGCCCGCGGCTGGACCCGCTCGATCTCCTCGGCCACTGCGGCCCGTTCCGCGATATTGCAGTCCAGCGGCACGCAGCCGCGCAGGACAAACTCGGAGCCGAGGCGACCTTTGGCTCCGGTGATGGCAATGGTCATTCGGTTGGGGCGTCTGCCTCTGATTCGTCCTCAAGCACGAGCGGTTCCGTCGGTGCCTCATCGGGCGGCACTTCCGGCTCGGGCGGCTCCTCTACTACCTCCGGCTCGGCCTGCGCATCTTGCGGATCAATAGCCACCTCGTCGTCCCAATAATCGGGCGCGGGCGGCGTCGGGGGCGGAGGCGGTGCTGCCGCCTTGCGGGCCATTTCGGCTTCCACGATCCGGCGCTGCCTGACGCTGAGAGAGGCCGTATCACCGAAGCGCGGCGAGGGGTCGGGCGGTGCGGCGGAAGGCTTGGGATTGGGATCAGGGATGTCAAACTCGGTGTCCTCCTCAGGCTCCAGATAGGGGGCCTTCTCGCGAATGACCTCAAGTGTGGCCGGTCCAATTCCGGTGACGGCCAGCAACTCATCGTCGGTGGCTCGCTGAACCGAAAGCAGCGACGCCAAGCCTGCATCGAGCAGCTTGGCTCCTACTTCGTCGCCGAAGGTATTGATAATCTCGGACCGGGTCAGATGATCCGGGGCTGCGACGACCGCTTCCGCCTCCGGCTCCGGCTCTGGCTCGACCATCCCGTCATCGACCGGCGAAACCGGCCCGGTTGTCGGGTCCTCTGCCATTGGAAATCCTCCAATTCTCAGCGTCCCCCGCCATTGGTCCAGCGGCGGACATCGGCCTCATTGCAAAAGATCACGCCCCCCGGCTTCCGCTGGCCGCAGCAGCCGTAGGTGACTCCAAGCATACAGCCAACGTGCTCCGGGTCAACCCATGTCATGGGGATATTGGCCCGAATGGAAAAGATGTAGGTCTTGGCGTTGGGCCAGCCGCCGCATTTGACGCGGGCCGGAACCAACCGCCGGTACTTCATGGCGACCTGACCGGCATCGTTGCGGATGGCAGTTTCAGGAATCATTGGTCCCTGTTACAAGACAGGGCGGAGGGAGGTCAATCCCTCCGCCCTATTCGATTGTCTACCCGCGACTACCGGCTACCCGATAACGGGGCAAGTGGTCACGATCCTGCCGGTGAACTGCGAGGTGTAAACCCCGTGGGCGCAACAGTGCTTGACGACCAGCGCCGTCTTGGCCCAAACCTCGAACGAGATCGCGGTACATCCCGGCACAAGGTCCTTCATCGCCAGCGGGATTTGCGTGAGCTTGTAGACCAGCGGCATGCCGTTATGGTTCATCCGCAGCGAGTAGAGCGCGCTTTGGAAAACCCCTCCGCCCGCGTCCAGTCGGGTGAAGTTGTTGTCTGCGACAACAGCCAGTCGCCCGATGCCCGTATTCACGAACCCGGCGAAGTTGAAGCCGGGGACGATCCGGTCGCCGCTTGAGAAGTTCACAAGCTGCGATCCTTGGAAGCCAAGCTGGAAGTACGCGCTCAGCGTCTCCTGAATCGCCTGCGGCGCTCCCCAGATCGTGGTCGGCTTGGCGCACGACTCCGCTAGGAAGCGGTCGTAATCCGCAGCCGAGAAGGTGCCGGAGACATCGTTGTCATTGCTATGCTCGGCCCCTTGGCAGACGTTGACGAACCACTGCTCGATGCCGTCGAACTCCAGCGAGTTGGCGGTCGCGTCGCCGAGCACTAGAAGCCGATCCCAGCCGTTCATGACCAAGGTCATGGCCAGTCGGACTTCCTTTTCCTTCGCGTCCGCGACGAACTCCTGCTGGAAAGTGCCTGCGTCCTCACCGCCGGGCATACCTTCACCTGTGGCCAGACCGCCCACCAGTCGGTTGATCCCGTGCCAGTTGCTTGCCGCAACGGCCTGTGAGTGCATGATGTCGGAAATCGAGAGGGACTTCTTGGCCCCGATGTTCTTTAGCGTGACGGTGGTGTTGGAACCGTCATGGCTGTACTCCTCCGGGCACTCCCTTTCCGCAAACGAGATGTAAGCGGAACCGGAGGTGAACGCCAACTCGTTCAACTCGCGCCACGTATGCTGCTTGAGCGCCGTGGTCTCCTCCGGTAGCGCCTGCCAAGCCGTGATCTCCTCGCACATGGCGACGATCTCGGTCGGGTCAAGCGGGGTCGGGTATTGCGCATCGAAGTCGGCGGGCGAAGCATAGGGCTGTGGCAGGATGACGGGGTCATTGGCTCGGGCAACGCCCGCCTCAAACGCCCCGCCCTCCATGTCAAGCACCTTCTCGCCAGCCAGATCAGGAACGATCAAATCGGTCATTGGCGTGATACTCCTCTTTCAGTCTATCGACCAAGGTATCGCGCCGTGCTTCACGCCCGTTTGGGCACACACGGAACGGTGTGCCATTCGTCGGGGCCGACTATCCGACGAATGGGAAAACCCTAGCGCCCTCGGGCGCGCTCGTAGCCTACAGTGCTCTTGCGGATCAGGCTGCGAAGTCGAGGGGTCGGATTCTCGTCCGATGCGGGGGCGTCTGCCTCCGAACGGATAACGGGTGCCACAGGGACGCTCGCCACCGGCATCTTGATCGCACGGCGACCGGGGATGCTGGAGGCGGACTTCTCTACGGTCAGCCCGGACTTCACTTGGGCTTGCAGCGCATTGAGCGCCGCTTGCAGCGGTGCGACAGCGTCAGCAACGGCCCGCTGGATCGTCGCTGCGTCAACAGGAGCATTGGCCTGCGCGGCCATGACTTGGTTTTGAATGGTAGTCCCAAGTCCGGTCACAGACTCTTGAATCATCTGCAACCGCATTTCGGGATCACCCGGCGTGGCAAGCGCCTCGTCAAAGGATGTTCGCACGGCCGCGAGAACGGCATCGAGCGGGTGAACCGACTTTTCCTCCATGTCCTTCTGTTTCTTTTTGTCCATGTCCTCTTCCTCACTCTCGGGCTGATCCTCGCTTGCAGCTTCGCCATCGGAGGGAGCTTCCTCCTCACCAGACATTTCGCCATCCGATTCGTCGGACGACTCCTCATCCGGGCGACGCTTGCGCTTCTGGTCCTGCTCCTCATCCTTACGGAATTGAGGGGGAACCTGCCGCTCGACTTCGGCACCGTCGCCATTCTCCGAGGCCTCGGCCTCGATGACGCGGTGGATGCTCAGCAGAGCCTCCGCAGCCTGAACGTCGAGCGTGCCTTGGAAATCCCGCAGGACCGAATGGATCGGCTCGCGGCTTTCCTCACCGGCGATGTTCACGATGACTGCTTCGAGAACACCCCACGAGTCGAGCAGGGGCGGGCTGCCTTCGGCAGCTTTGGTGAGGTAGGCCTCCGCCTCGTCCAACGTCTTCGCGCCGCCGAGTGCGCGCTCGACCTTGGCCTCGGCTTCGTCCTCACCTGCGGATTCGTCCTTAATAACAACGGCTCCGGCCGCGACTTTGCCTTTGCCGTCGCCTGCTCGTCCGACCAGTTCGTGCTGACGCTTTTCCAGTTCGTCGGCCAACTCATCGCCGACGATGCTTGCAGCGTCATCGCGTCGTTTGCTCATTGCTCTTTCCTCCAGCGCGACAATTTCGGTTTCCGGGTAAGCTGGCCTGCGCGTGAGCGCGAGGTGTACGAGTTGTCCTGAGGTGTAGACCTTGTTGCCGACGCCAGCCTCGCAGAGCATACAGGCATCGGCCAGCGACTTTCGGACAAAGGTGCGCTTCTCGCCATGGTTGTGGCCCCAATCGACGAAGGCGATGCTCACCCGGACCCGCTCGTCGTCGGCCCGATTCTCCAGACGGTCGCGGCGAATGGCCTCATAGGCCGCTTGGGCCAGCGGGTTGTCGTCAAAGGTGCCCTGCATTTTCAGTGTGTTGCCGTCGCGCCAGACCCGTTCCGTGGGGCCGACGATCCCGTAGCCGTCCAAGTCCAGATAATGGGCGACGCCCAAATAGGGAAAGCCACCAGCCCATGTGTCTGAGATGAAGGGGGGCGGGGCCTGCTCACCGGCATCGATTCGCTCGACGAAATCGTCGAATAGCTCGGTAGACATACGTTCGTTGTAGAGATCAACCTTGGTCCCGCTGGATGTAGAGTACCAGCGTCGCTTGCCGGTCTTTTCGTCCTGAGAGACGCGGGTGATCCACATTTCCAGCGTGGAAAGTGGCCGCCCGCGCAGTTCAGTGGCTTCGTCGGCGGTCATGTGGCCGGTCTTGGTGCTCGGCTCGAATTCATCGCAGACATCGTCCTCGCCAATCTCGCCCTCGACAATCTGGCAGCTTCCGTTCTCAAAGAAGGCGCAGTCGCCGCAGCGCAGATTGGAAATCCCCTGATCTTCGCGAAAGCCCGCCTCGCCCTTGGTAAGTTTGCGGCTCTCATCGCCAATCGTGCTCTGCCCAGTTTGCCCCGACCCGCCCTGCTGCGCCATTTAGCCGTAGACCGTCTTGAGGCGGCGGTTCAATTCGGCCTTGACGGTGCGGGCTGTATCGCCCCGCCACGAGTTGGCATTCGACAGGAAATAGGCCACGACCGACGCGCCGCTGTCCATGAAGTAATCCTGATTGATGTTCTCTAGGCCCCCCATGGCCTCCAGATAGGGAACGGCTGCGTAGTTCACCTTGCCCCAGTCTTTGCGGATAATCCGGGCGATCTCGGATAGAGACATTTCCTTGACCTGCTCGGACAGTTGCGGTGGAGCCTCCTGTCCTTCGGCCTGATTCTCGGCTGTCGCCGCATCCGAGTCAGGCCGAGGTCCTTTTCCCAACTGCCTACCGGCTTCGCCGCTTGCGGCATCCCCCGGCTCGCTGCCGCCGACCTCCCCCGGTCGGCCCTCGTGCCCAAAGTGGCCGGACCCCGGCCCGCCCCGGAAGGTCATCGGGGCAATGGTCATGTACCGGCTGGCGTGCCGCACGATTCCGGCGGGCATTTTTTCGGCCAACGTGCCCGATGCGAAAGAGGAGATCGGGCGCAGGTGCCAGTCGAGACTGTCGGCGGAGCGCACCAAGATCGACCGGATGGTGACCTGCGGAGCATTGGGGTCGCCGGTCAACCACTGCTTGTTGAAAAAGTATTCCTCGGGATCGTAATGCGACCGGCGCGGCTTCCAACCGGTCATTTCGGCATCCTCGACGGCCTGCGCATAGTTGCGCTCGATGATGCGGCGGATCGCTTCGGCCTTCACGGTCCGCTGGTTGGCGGCAAGCGAGCGCCAAGTAGCGGATGAGTAGCGGTCTGGGCGCACGATGGGGGTTTCGCCGAGAGCGGCGATGTGTTGGAAATCGACTACGTTGAGCTTCTGACGCTCCTCGCTGCGGGCGATGTAACGCTCGATGGCCTCCATCTTTTGCTGGAGGGCGGGCGTCATCTTGCAGCCCAGCGACTTGGCCCGGCTGCGGATATGGGAAATAACCTTGGCCTGCGGCTTGCTGGTGCGGCCCAGCGAGCGCAGCGCGTTGGTCACATCGTTGCAGTCGGCGATTGGAAATGACCCGTCGGGCATGGCAGTTCCGGCCTTCGCCATCTTGCGGCGCTGCTCGGTGTTGTAATCCTTGCGCTCGACGGTTTCCGCTCCCGTCATATCCCTGTCCTCCAACTCGCCTACCGCGGCGTTGGCCTTGGCTCGGGCGCATTCGACCGGATGGTCGGCGTTCCTGCACTCATTGGCCAAGGCTCGGGCGAACGCCAGCTTCCACCGCTGGGCTTTGGTGCCCTCGCCCTTTTCGAGTTCGCCGGTCCCATAGAGTGGGATGGTGGTCTCGAGGTCAGGGGCCGGGCTGACCGGGCCGACTGCTGCATCCTCGGCCTTGCTCACCCATTGGCCGTCTTTGCCCTTGCGATAACCCTGCTTGACGGACGACCACGCGATCTTGGCTGCGCAGGCATCCCTATCGCTGCGGTCGGCGCAGGTCCCGTCATATGCACTCAGGAAGGTGGAGCGCCACCTGCTGGCCGCACCGCCCTCGAGCGTGGACGGGACTTTTACCGATCCGGGCATTCGGGCCTCCCGGAAACTCTACAACGGGTCGCAGCCAGCCGCCTCATACGAACGGACCAGTCCTAATCGCCGACAAATTCGGCGTCGGTCAGCGGCACGTCCCCATAAAGACGCACCTCTTTGAGGCCGTATGGGTTGTCGAGGTCAAGGTCGGTGAGCATCGCGCCCGTCCTGAGGTTGGGCCGTGGAATGCGCACGTAGCCGACCTTGGCCGGGTCGATGGCGGCGAGGTCCTGCGGATCGGTAAAGATGATCGGATTCTTGATTCCGGCCCCGCTTGAACGGGCGATGAAGTATTGCCGCATCCAGTCTTGCAGGTAGTAGGCGGGAGTGTGCTCGGTGAAATCCCAGTTGAATTCCCAGTCGCCTGCGCTGTCGTCCAGTTGATTCATTCGGGCGACGACCTTTTGGCTCCAAGCCCTGTGATCGACGATCTCCCCGGTCTGCCGGTCGCGAGAGAGCCATTCATTCGTCTCGTGGTCAAAGTCGTAGAGCGGCTCCGTCGGGACCATTTCACGGCTTAGCCGCGCTAGGAATTTCATGTCGCTGGCGAGTTGCTTGACGATTCCCTCGTCGGCGCTCATGGACACGATCTGATCCATCTTATCGCCGCCCAATCCGCCAGCACCACGAGCCGAGAGTTCCCCAGCCTCGCGAACGGCGGGCAGGTTGGTGGTCATGTGAAAAACGGTATCGGGGATGCGAGGATCGTCGGGCGAGATCACGATCCCGCGTACGGGCGCTCCGGTCGGTTGCTCGATGCCCTGAGAGTTCAGGTCGTAGTCATGTGCGCCCGGCTCAGCAAGATCGGCTGAAACGCCGATGTAGATATCGGATTGCCCGCTCGGCAGTGACCCGCCCACCTCGCCGGGCCGCCCCTCGTGGCCAAAATGCCCCGAGCCGGGGCCGCCGCGTTGCCTCAAGTCAGGCGGTCTGCGCAACCGAAACGGACCGTCGGCGATCCGCACGAGGCCGTCGGCGGTTTTCACCTCGCCATCGCGCAGGAGGAGTTCCATTTGCGCCACGGTCAGCCATCGGGCCGACTCCTCCGCGGGGGAAACGATCTCGAAAGTATCGAGGCCACCGATCATCGCGGTTGTCGCACCTCATATTCAAACCATTGCGGAAACTCCCCGGCGAGGGCCATCCAAGCGCGATGGTGGGCATCTGCTCTGTCCCTTAAAGCCTCCAATCCATAAGGCTGCGCATCACGCATGTTTCGCTCAATCGACTCGATTGCGAACCGACGCGGTGCGAGCTTGCCTGTCGTTACGGTGGCACCGGTCTCGGGGTCGTTCGTTAATTCGCCAGCCAGCCAGCGCCCCTCGTGGAAGCTAGGCGAGAAACGCATGATGAAGATGCCATTGGAGCTAACGGCTCGGATTTCGCTCTGGCGGGTCTCGATGGCGAATTCGATGTCGGCAAGCGAAAGCGTGCTGCCGCCGATCTCGCCTCCGGGCCTCCTGACATTCGGGTGATTATGCAGACCAATGGTGCCATCGCTCATGGCAGACCTACCGGCATCTTTGATGTCCAAACCTTCGTCCAACGAAACCTTCACACCGGTTCTGGTCCCATCTTTGCTCAAGACCGACCTGCCAAAAGAATCGAGGATATAAAGGTGCTCGATCTCTCGGTCGATGTAGTTGTAGGCGAGCTTCTTTTCGGCGTTGACGACCGAGGGCAACCGGTCGAAGTTGAGGGCATCGCTGTGGTCCCAATTGCCGCCGTACCGCTCAATCGTCTCGGTGGCCTCAGTAATGACCGCTACGTCCTGCATACCTTTGCCGCTCGGCAGCGATCCCCCAACTTTGCCCGGCCTGCCCCTGTGGCCATGATGCCCCGAGCCGGGGCCGCCCCGCTGGACCGCCTTTGATTCGGGCGGATTGAAAATCGGCGAGAACGGGCCATCCTCGGGTCCGAGCACTTCGCCATCGACCATGACTTCATTGCCGCGTAGAAGCTCCAGCCAAGCGTCGTAGGGAACCTCGATGATCTCCCGATAGGGACGGTTAAGGCCCCGATCCAGCGTGATGGTCATTTGCTTTCCACCGTGTAGGTGAATAGTTCGGGCACGTACTCCGCGGTCCGCTCCCACGAGCGGCTCATTAGCTCGTGCCAAGCCTCATGGTCGCCTAATTCACCGGCGAGGAATTTCCTGTCAACGATGGGTTTGGACTCGCTATAGGCTATCTGCGCGGCCGAGCGCAGCACCTCGCGGGCGTGCACGTCCATGTCGGGATTGAAGCGCATGATGTAACGCCCGCCGGAATGATAAACGTGGGACTCCAAGACGCGGTTCTCCAGCGAGATCATGAAATCCTCCAGCGAAGGTGCAGTGCCCCGAGGGTGATTGTGAATCATGATCGAGCCGCGCATCCGGGCTGCCGTCTCCTCGTCGATCTTAACCTCGTCGGTTTCGCCCTTTTTCCGGGTGCGCTCCGACCCATCCGACGGATTAAGAACGACGAGCGTCTCGTAATCCTTGGCACTCAATTCTTGGTCCACCGCCCGCAGCCGATCCAGCACCGATTTCGCAATCGTTCCTTCCGGGTGCCCAAAGAGAGTCTCGCCCTTGTAATCCTCCAAGGAAGCCACTTCTTTCGGCACCAGTTCGTTGATGAATTGATCGGCGGCAAGCTGCGTGAGCCGGGCCGGGGATACAAACTGTGTCGTTTGCTGTTGGCCCTGCTCCCATTCGGTCACCGCCCAGACGGGCACCAAGCGGCTGGCCAACTCGCGGGCCGTCGCCTCGTCCAACCCGACGGTGCCAGTTAGCCAGTCCATGGCCTCTGCGGTCGTCATCCGCTCGGCACCCGGCAGCAGGGCATCTACCATGCCGAAGGTCCACTCGCCACGCTTGAGGGCAGCCAACGCATCGGCGGCCCTG
>Ga0307428_1001850_pt1 | contig 10115 bp, 10 predicted proteins | sample SalMarWE160240MG_FD_202161 | JGI IMG/M metagenome (GOLD analysis project Ga0307428, IMG submission 202161) | Salt marsh sediment microbial communities from the Plum Island Ecosystem LTER, Massachusetts, United States - WE1603-240 | ecosystem: Environmental > Aquatic > Marine > Intertidal zone >...
TGCGATGGCGAGTGAGGAGGGATCCCGCAGGATCTGCAGGAACTCCTTGCGCAACAGCCCGCGCAGGCGACGGAATGAGGCTGTGCTCATGCGGCCACCGCTGGAGCAGCGGCCGCCTTGATCACCGCGATGAACGCGTCTTCCATGGTCGGATCAGGCCGTGCCGAAGTGCGCGCGGCGGCCTTGATCGTTTCCGGCTCGCCGGCAGCCAGGACGCGCCCCTGCGCCATGATCACCAGCCGATCGCAGTACTCCGCCTCCTCCATGAAATGCGTCGTCACAAGAACAGTTACCCCTCCCTCCGCCAGCGCGTTGATGCGCCGCCAGAACTCCCGGCGTGCCAGCGGGTCGACACCAGAAGTGGGTTCGTCCAGGAACAAAATATCCGGTTCGTGCATTAGTGCGCAGGCAAACGCGAGCCGCTGCTTGAAGCCGAGCGGGAGGTCGCGCGCAGTGGCATCGAGCATTGAGCGCAGATCGAATTCCGACTCCGCCCATTCGATGCGTGCGCGTCGATGTGGACCCGAGAGTCGATAAGCACTGCTGAAAAAACGCAGATTCTGCCGAACCGACAGATCGCCATAGAGCGAAAACTTCTGCGCCATGTAGCCGATCCTGCCGCGCGCGGGTGCCGCGGCCCTCCGCAGGTCGAAGCCGTCGACCTGCAATGTGCCCTCGGAGGCCGGCAGGAGACCGCATAACATCCGAAACGTGGTGGACTTGCCGGCACCGTTGGCGCCAAGCAGCCCGAAAATCTTGCCGCGTGCTACAGTAAAGCTGACATCGTTCACCGCAACGAAATCACCGAAGCGGCGAGTGACATGCTGCACCACGATCACATTATCGGCTATGGTCCGTGCAGTCGGCGCTACTGGCGATGGCTCCAGCGGTGAGCGTGGTGCGGTGACGGCGAATTTCTCGCGCAGCCGGGCAACGAAACTATCTTCAAAGCGGGGCGGCGTCGCCGTCAGCATGAGATCCGGAGCCACAGCAACCAGCTTCGCTGGGTCAGGTGGCGCGGCAGCCTCGGTCACCACCCGCACCTGGCTGCCCTGAATCACCGCGTCAATTACCCCAGGGGCGTGAATCAACCGCTCCTGGAGCCGTCGCCGTCCCAGCTTAGCTTTGGCGAAGAAGGTGCGTCCCGCCATCTCGGCGGTGAAAGCGCCGGGCGGGCCGCTGCCAAGTAGTCGGCCGTCGTGGATCAACAGCACTGCGTTGCAGCGCTCCGCCTCATCCAGGTAAGCAGTACTGTACAGTACCGTCATGTGTGCAGTACGGGTCAGGTGGTCGATGATCTCCCACAGCTCCCGCCGCGATACGGGATCGACACCGACCGTCGGTTCGTCAAGCATCAGCAGCTCGGGTGGATGTACAAGGGTGCAAGCGAGACCAAGCTTCTGCTTCATCCCGCCCGACAACCGACCCGCCATACGCGCGGTGAACGGGCCGAGCCCTGTCATATGCAGCAGTTCGTTATAGATCTCTTTCCGTTCTGTCGGCGGCACGCCTTGCAGGTCGGCATAGAGGTCCAGATTCTCCTGCACACTGAGATCTTCGTAGAGACCGAAATGCTGCGGCATGTAGCCGATCCGCGCTTGTACGGTGAGCGGATCGCGCGCGACATCGATGCCCATCACTTCGATCCGCCCGCTGTCGCCACGCAGCAATCCAGCGATTAGCCGCATCAGAGTAGTTTTGCCGGCACCATCCGGGCCGATCAACCCAGTAACAGCACCGCGCGCTGCGCTTGCAGTGATTCCGTCGAGCGCCTTAACCACACGCTTGCCGCTGCGAAAGCTGCGTCGCACCGCCTCAAGCCGTACGGCCGCTGCAGAATCATCACTTTGTGGCATCGCTTGCCCCGCATCCGGGTGGCACCTTGCGGTGCGGCTGGCTGAGATCGATGTGCACGGTGGCCGGCATCCCCAACCGCAGTTCGCCCTGCGCATCGCAGACATAGACGCGCATTTGATAGACCAGCGCAGTGCGCAGTTCCGGAGTTTCCACTGTCTTTGGCGTGAACTCGGCAGTTGGGGAAATGAAGCCGATCCAGCCCTGATACACGCGCCCCGGATAGCTGTCGGTGCTGATGGTTGCGCTCAGGCCGAGCCGAACGCGACCGACTTCGCGTTCAGGAACATAGGTACGCACCCAGAGCGGACTTGGGAGGGCGATCGTGAATACCGGTGTTGATGGGGAAGCCATGTCGCCCGGTTGCAGGATGCGGTTTTCGACCGTTCCATCGGACGGCGCATAGAGCCGCGTGTCGTCAAACTCCCGCTGCGCCAACGCCACCGCAGCGGCTGCCGCCTCACAATTGGCGTGCGACGCCTCGAATTTTGCCTTGGCGTCGTCGCGCTCCTTAATCGATGCCGAATTTGTAGTAACCAAATCAGCGAGGCGCCGATAGTTCGCCTCGTCGTTCTCGCAGGTCACCCGCGCCGCCTCCATTGTCGCTTTCGCCCGTGCAAGTGCGGCGGCATAGCGGGTATCGTCCAGGGTGGCGAGTAGTTCGCCCTGTTTCACTACCGCGCCTTCTTGCACACTCATCGTGGCGATTTGGCCACTGCTCTTGAAGGCAAGCTGGACCTCGCGGATATCGACATTGCCGTATAGCGTCAGCTTGTCCTCCGCTTGCGGGCTAACCCAAAACAGATAGAACCCACCGGCGCCACCGAGCGCGAGCACAGCCAGAACAGCAAAAAGGATGTGGCCGCGTTTCAACAAGGCTAGCGTTGCTCGTGTCGGTTCTCGAGGGCCGATTGTCGAATCCCCCTTGCCAAATGGCCTGACGGATTTTTCGTATTATAAACAAGTAAAAGCCCTCGGCGACCTGATCCAACAGTGGTCTCCTTGCAACCTTCGGCAAGTTCGGCGGTGTCGTCCTTTTGGCGTTGTTCCGAACTGTCAGGATGGTGTCGCTCTTGGCTACACCGGCTCTGGCCCAAAACGGATAGCGGCAGCCTTCACCCTGCTGCGGGCGCCGATTGATCGGCGTCAATGACAACTGGCGGCCATCCCTCAATCCTGGCAGCATATCGCAGGTCGCTGAACAGCAATAAAGGGATAGGCATCAATGAGCCGTTTCCTCCTGATCATCGCGATGGCCGGTGCGGCGTTGTTTGTGGGGCACCAACTTTTGGCGCAGAGCAGGCCGCAGCGAGCCAGTTTCGCGGCGATGCGGCGAAAGATAATGAAGCGAATGATGGATGCGATGCCCGAGGACTCGCCGCCTAAGCTCGTAATGTCCATATTGCCCCGTCTGCAAGAGCAAAATGACCAGATCCTCGTTTTGCTCAAGGACCAAACCGATCTTCTGCGTCAACTGAGCGCAAAGCGCTAGCTCTCGAGAGCAAGGGAAGGCTAACCAACACCGACTGTGACGCGCTATTGGTCGCTGCCAGCCGTAGTAGGTCTTGAGAATGCTGACTGGCAAGAAGGGACTGGTCGTCGGGATCGCCAATGAGCATAGCTTGGCCTATGGCTGCGCGCGGCATTTCCGTAGCGGCGGCGCCGACCTCGCAATCACTTACCTGAATGAAAAGGCCGAACCGTACGTCCGACCGCTTGCCACGGCGCTCGGCAGCGAGATCATCATGCCGTGCGACGTCACCGTTCCGGGCCAGCTCGAAGCAGTCTTCTCTGAAATCACTGAGAAATGGGAGCGGCTCGACTTCCTGCTTCACTCAATCGCCTACGCGCGTGCTGAAGACTTGCACCGCCGCATCATCGACTGCTCGGCGGACGGCTTTTCGTTCGCCATGCAGGTCTCGGTGCACTCGTTTCTCCGTATGGCCAAGCTCGCGGAACCCCTGTTGACTTCCGGGGGTTGCCTTTTGGCGATGAGCTATTATGGCGCCGAGAAGGTCGTGGACCACTACAATGTCATGGGGCCGGTCAAGGCAGCCCTCGAAGCGGCCGTGCGGTACATGGCCGTCGAGCTGGGTTCGCATCATATTCGTGTGAATGCGCTATCGCCGGGCCCGTGGCCACGCGTGCGGCGTCCGGGATTGCGCATTTCGACGAGTTGTTGCAGCGCGCTGTCGATCAAGCCCCCGAGCATCGGCTCATAACGGTAGACGATGTCGGCGCGCTCGCGGCGTTTCTCGTCAGCGATGAGGCAAAGGCCATCACCGGGAACATCGCCTATGTCGATGCGGGATATCATGTCGTCGGCTGACACGGAGGATCGCTCCGGAGCCGTCATCGAGAACCGGACCTTCGACGAGATCAAGGTCGGGGATTCGATCAGTCTATCTCACACTCTGACTGCGAAGGAAATTGAGCTCTTTGCGGCGGTGTCCGGCAACGTCAACCCCGTGCATGTCGATCCCGCATTCGCGCGCGACGACGTGTTCCACCAAGTCATCGCGCACGGCATGTGGACTGGAGCTTTGATCTCCACGCTACTTGGCACCGAGCTTCCCGGGCCTGGCACCATCTATCGCAGTCAAACGCTCAATTTCCGTCATCCGGTCGTGGTGGGCGACACCGTGGTGGCGACCGTCACCGTGTGCGAGAAACGCGTTCCTCGGGTCGTTGTTCTGGACTGCCGTGTTGTCGACCAAGACGGCGACGTGGTGATGGAGGGCGTCGCAGAGGTCATCGCGCCAGATCAAAAGATCAAGCGACCGCGCGTGACCATGCCGGAAATCCGGATGGAAGAGCCGGGCGTTCGTCATCGCGAGTTGATTGCCAAGACGGAGGGCCACGACCCGCTCCACACCGCCGTGGCCAATCCTGTCGACCACGTGTCGCTTGCCGGCGCGATCGATGCGGCGCGCGCAAAGCTCATCATCCCGATTCTGGTCGGGCCTGGCGATGCCATTGAGGCTGCGGCCAAGACGGGCCGCATAGATATTTCAGGATGCGAAGTCGTTACAGCGCCGGACGCCGAGGCGGCCGCAGCAAAGGCGGTGCACCTCGTGCTCGCCGGCAAAGCCGAGGCGATCATGAAGGGCGCGCTGCATACAGACGTGCTCATGCATCAAGTCGTCACCGGAGAGCACAACCTGCGCACCGAGCGGCGTCTCAGTCACGTCTACGTCATGGATGTGCCGACCTATCCCCGGCCGCTTCTGATCACCGACGCGGCGATCAACATCTACCCCGATCTCGAGGCCAAACGGGACATCGTTCAGAATGCCATCGAACTTGCCCATGCTCTCGGCATCGAGAAGCCGAAAGTTGCCATTCTCTCAGCTGTCGAGACGGTCACGCCAAAGATCAAGTCCACCATCGATGCCGCGGCGCTGTGCAAAATGGCAGACCGCGGCGAGATTACAGGCGGCATCCTCGACGGGCCGCTTGCCTTCGACAACGCCGTATCAGCCGAGGCAGCCAAGATAAAACATATCGTTTCGCCTGTGGCAGGGCAGGCGGACATCCTGGTCGCGCCTGATCTCGAGGCCGGCAATATGCTGGGGAAGCAGCTCGAGTACCTAGCCGACGCGAGCGGCGCCGGGATCGTCGTCGGGGCGCAGGTTCCGATTATTCTGACCAGCCGCGCAGACTCGACGCTAAGCCGTATGGCGTCCTGCGCCGTAGCGCTGCTGCTCGCGCATTACCAACGCGAGCACAAGTGATCTATGACTGCGCTTTGATCCACCGTCCGATCTCAGGCCAGATATTCGCAAGCGTACGGGTTCCCATGAATAAGCCAATATGGCCGCCGGGCGCCACCTTCTTCACCACGGCTGACGACGGCGTGCCAATGAGCTTCTCGGCATTGAACACCTGTTCCTCGGTGGTGATGTCGTCGGAATCGCCGGCGAGAAGATAAGTCGGCGCCGTTATGTCCTTCAGGTCGAGCTTGCGGCCCAGGCCGACGAATTTGCCTTTGGCAAATCGGTTTTCCCTGAACAGGAGCTTGATCGCCTGAAGGTAATACACGCCGGGCAAGTCGATTGGGTTTTCATACCATCGCTCGAAACGCTCTGTCCGCTTGATATAGGACTTGTCCTCGATGTGGGCGAAGAGATCGATGTACTTGCCGAAGAACTGCTGGCCGGGATGCATATCCTTCCAGCCCGCAAGCATGGTCTTGCCGAGCATCCGGCCATCACCGATATCCACCATCGCCTCATACGTCTCGAGGGGGAGTGTGTGCGCGAGCTTCTTGATGGGACCATGGCCCGCGCTCGTGTCGATTGGCGCACCAGCTAGAACCAGGCTCTTCACCTTCTCAGGAAATCGGCTGGCGAACATGGCGCACATCCAGCCGCCTTGGCATAGGCCGATCAGGTGCACCTTGCCGGCAAGGTCGTCGACCACGACATTGATCTCCTCCAGATACTTGTCAATGTCGAAGTTCTTCATGGCCTCGGTGGCGGCCTTCCAGTCAGCGGCAAAAACGCGGTCGAGGCCGGCACCACGAAGCGTTTCGACTAGGCTCTGGCCCTTGGCATAGTCGGCAATATTGGAGCTGTGGCCGGCATAAGGTGGGTCGATGAACACCGGCACGCCGGACGCACCGGCCGTCGAGAAGTCTCTGAGCCGCATCGTATCAAGATCGAGAACGACTTCGTTCTCCGTCGCCCATGTCGAGCGCGGCGGCGCACTGATCTCTCCGGCCTCACCGACAAACTTGAGGTTCTCGCCAAAGATCTCGAGCCCCTCCGCGCCAAGCTCGATCGCGGCGGCGAAAGGCCAGAACCACGGCACCGAATGCTCGGCTCTCGGCTGGATTGGCAGATCATGACGCGTGCGGCGTTGAACTTTCGGCTGCGCAGTCATCCGGACCTCCTCTTGGACGCTGCTTCGAGAAGCGCCAAGGTATGCCTGGCAATCATGCGCTCCTCATCGGTCGGGATCACCAAGACGGAGACCGAACTTGAGGGCGCACTGATCCGCTCTGCGCCGCGATCATTCGCCGCTTCATCAAGCTCGATTCCGAGCCACGCCGCCTGGCCGCAGACGGCCGCGCGCACGGCAACGGCGTTTACGCCAATGCCTGCGGTAAAAACCAAAGCATCGAGACCACCGGCGGCGGCGGCAAGAGAGCCAAGCTCCCGGCAGATCCGATAATTGAAGAGGTCGACGGCCTGCTTGGCGTGCGGATCATCGCTAGTGAGCAGATCGCGCATGTCACTGCTAATGCCGGACACGCCTTTCAAGCCGCAGTCATGATAGAGCATCGACTCGACCGCCTTATCGTCCATCCCCTTGGCTTGCATCAGCCACAGCACAATCCCGGGATCGAGCTCGCCGGGCCGTGTCCCCATGACAAGCCCCGAGAGAGGGCCGAACCCCATGGTCGTCGCCACGCTGCGTCCGCCAACCATGGCGCACATGCTGGCTCCGCTGCCGAGATGAGCCACCACCGTGCGCCCCTTTGCTGCGCGTTCATCGACCTTGGGCAGAACGCCGGCAATGTATTCATACGACAAGCCATGGAAGCCGTAGCGCCGCGCGCCCTCTGCGGTCACTTTCCGGGGTAAGCCGTAGAGCTGGGCAATTTCGGGCATGGCCCGGTGGAAGGACGTGTCGAAGCAGGCGACCTGGGGGAGATCGGGGTTCAATTTGGCCAACGCTTCGATCGGTTCCAAGTTGCGCGGCTGGTGCACCGGCATGAGTGGTATGAGCGCGCGAAGCCGGTCCAGCACGGCGGCATCGATGAGAACCGGCGCGGTGTGTTCGAGCCCGCCGAGCACGACGCGATGACCTGCGGCCACGATCTTGCGGCCTTCGAGATGATGCTCGATCCAGTCGAGGAGGGCGTGCATCAGGTCATGAACCGAAGCCTTGGCCATGATCGCCTGCGGCCCGACGCACTCGGCGCCTTCGCCGTCGCGCGCATGAAAGCGAGGCTGCGTCCCGATTCCCTCGATCTCGCCTTGCATGAGGCGCTCAGCATCGCTCGCCGCGCCATATACGGCGAACTTTATGCTGGACGAGCCTGCATTGAGAACGAGCACGACGCCTTCGGTAGAGCCCGCGGTGCGCATCAGTCGGATCCATCTCTGCTCGGCCGAGGCCGGCGTTTTTGTCTGCTTTTATGCCTAAAGCAGGCGTCTTTGACATGCGATCTGATTCCGCACTCTCCCTGCTATGAATGAGCTTTTCGCTGCTCTTTAGGGCAGTGAGAAAGCCAACCAAGGTGTTGAGATGCTGAGACTTTCTGCAGGAAAAGTCGGCTGTCCTTTCCGAAAATTCCATCCGGCCTGGATTCGCATCGTAAGGCAGAATCATCGCATCGTTGAGAGCGATGTTTGCGATCCTGCACGTGCTTGGAATGTTCGTCGCCGACCTGTTCAAGTCGCGGTGCCGGCTTGAGGCCGAGAATGTACTTCTCCGCCACCAGCTAACCATCGCCATGCGGCAGGCACCACCTCGTCTTCGACTGCGTGGCAGTGATCGCGCGCTGCTCATCTGGATGACGCGGCTTTGGCCGGGCCTTCTTGGTGCGATGCGGGTGGTGCAGCCGGCGACCGTTCTGCGTTGGCATCGCGCTGGGTTCAAAATGTTTTGGCGTTGGAAATCGCGCAATAGGGCAGGGCGGCCGAGGATTGATCGCGGCCTGCGAGATCTGATTCGGCGAATGAGCAGGGAAAACCCACTTTGGGGCGCATCCCGGATCCATGGCGAATTGTTGATGCTCGGGTTTGAAGTCGCCCAGTCGACGGTCTCGAAATATATGGCACGACCGTCTAAGCCGCCGTCGCAAAGCTGGAAGACGTTTCTACGGAGTCATGCTGAGGCAATCGCCGCCATCGATATGTGCGTTGTGCCGGCGCTAAACTTTGATCTCTTGTTTGCGTTCCTGGTCCTGGGTCACGGCCGGCGACAGTTGTTGTGGTTAGAGGTGACGCGGCATCCGACAGCCGAGTGGCTGGCTCGACAGATCACCGAGGCGTTTCCTTGGGCCTCGGCGCCGACCTACCTGGTGCGCGACAACGACCATGCCTACGGACATGTCTTCACGTCTCGGGTGAGGGCGATGGGTATCCGAGACCGACCTATCTCTCCTGGATCTCCATGGCAAAATGGTTATGCTGAACGGTTGATCGGCACATTGCGCTGCGAGTGCCTGGATCAAATGCTCATCTTCGGCGAGGGGCGCCTGCGGCGAGTTCTTTCCGCCTATGCGGCGTATTACAATCAAACGCGCACCCACTTGGCGTTAGGGAAAGATGCGCCCTTACATCGAGCAATCCAACGCTCTGGCGCCATTGTCGCCGTTCCGATCCTGACTGGACTGCACCATCAATACGTCCGGATGTAATTTTCGGAAAGGACAGCCGCGAGGTCTCCTGATCCCTTGTTTGAGCATTATGAGCATCTGTTGCACCAAGTCCGTTCGCAGATCAATGACCGGTTCCCCCATCAGCGTGGCGTCAAATACGAGGTCCTCAATGTGCTCGTACACGGCCTGATCGTCGATTTCGTTGAGATCAAAGAGTTGAAGGTACCTTTTTCGGGCGCTCGCACTTTTAGGGTCTTCAAGGATGTTCAGAAGCTGCAAGATCTTCGAATCGTCGTGACGCATAACTCTACTCCCACTACGATCAGTTGATAGTTTTGCGGCGGCGCAAGGTTCCGGGCCTGGTCCAGGCGCTTGGTTCCTCGTCTAGCCGTATCGATAATTTCCATCCATCCTGCCCGTCCTCACGATCATCCGTCCCGAGACGCTGTTGCGTTGGCATCGGGCGGGCTTTCTTTGTTATTGGCGTGAGAGGTCGCGCTCACGGGCAGGGCGGCTAAATCGAATCGGACCTCCGCGCGTTGATCCGGCAGATGAGCATTGAGAACCCGCTCTGGGGAGCGCCGCGCATCCACGGCGAACTGCTCAAGCTCGGGTTTGAGGTCGCACAGTCGAGCGTTGCCAATGCTGGCAATAGTGGCGTCGCCGTGGACAACACCGTTGCGATCGGCAACGACGCGGAGGCAACGCAGGCCAGCGCCATGGCCCTCGGCAGCGGCGCGCGGGCAACGGCCGACAATTCCATCGCGCTCGGAAGTAGCTCGATGGCAAACGAGGTCAATACCGTTTCGGTCGGCTCGGTCGGCAATGAGCGCCGCATCGTCAACGTCGCCAGCGGCGCCGTTTCCTCAACTAGGCCGTGAACTCATAAATGAGCTTCCCAGAATGTCTGCTTTACCCCCGATAGCAG
>Ga0307428_1001855_pt1 | contig 10103 bp, 11 predicted proteins | sample SalMarWE160240MG_FD_202161 | JGI IMG/M metagenome (GOLD analysis project Ga0307428, IMG submission 202161) | Salt marsh sediment microbial communities from the Plum Island Ecosystem LTER, Massachusetts, United States - WE1603-240 | ecosystem: Environmental > Aquatic > Marine > Intertidal zone >...
CACGCGAGCTGCCGCTTGCTGTGGTCGCGAGCGAAGACGGCCGCTTTTGCGCCCATTGGGGCGTGGATTGGGCCGCGGTCAAGGACGCCATCGAGGAAGCGAAGCGGCGCCATAGCAGCATTCGTGGCGCCAGCACCATCACCATGCAGACCGCGAAGAACCTTTATCTGTCAACGCGCCGGAGCTACGTGCGCAAGGTTCTCGAGGTGCCGCTTGCCTATCTGCTCACGCTATTCTGGCCCAAGGATCGCGTCATCGAGGTCTATCTCAATGTGGCGCAATGGGGCCCCGGCATCTTCGGCGCCGAGGCTGCGAGCCGGCACTATTTCCACAAAAGCGCGAGCAAGCTGAACCGGCGCGAAGCGCTTCTGCTTGCCGCGGCGCTGCCCTCGCCGCGGCTTCGCAACCCGGCAAAGCCAAGCGCGAGGATGCAGCGCATCGCGCATGCGATCGGAAAGAGAATGCCTATACTCGCGTCACGTTCCGCCTGCGCGCTGCCGCCATCCTGACCGCGCAGGGCCTATCACCGCCCTCTGGCCAGGGCCGAACTTAGCCACTATAAGGGCGTCCACGCGGAACTGCTGCGGACCCCCGCGGTTATCCTAAAAGGTTGGAAGATGGCTGTACCCAAGAGAAAAACCTCGCGCATGAAGCGGGGCAACAGGCGGTCGCACGATGCTCTCAATGCGCCGGCCTACGTCGAAGACAAGGACTCTGGCGAGCTCCGCCGCCCGCATCATATCGATTTGAAGTCGGGCAAATATCGTGGCCGTCAGGTGCTGACCATCAAGGAAGACGCCTGATCAGGAGCCCAAGCGCGGGGCTGGTCGGCGACGAGGGCCAAACGCCGCCATGGTGATGATGGAGCAGCCCGAAACGAAGACGGTCCGCGAGACATCGCGGACGACCTTTCTCTCGGCCATTCCCCTGCTCGCCTTCGTCGTCATCGCCTATGTCGCCTTTGCCTGGGCCGGGGCCGATTTCACGCTGCCCCGCTTCAACCCGACGCTGCCATCGGGCGGGGTGTGGCAGATCACCCTTGGCGACATGCTGCTCACCGTCGCGCTCATCGTGCTGTTCTTCGAGGTCGTCAAGTCGACCCGCACCGGCGGCAATTCGGTGGTCGATCACGCGCTGTCAATGATCGTGTTCGTCGCCTGCCTGATCCTGTTTCTGGTCTGGCAGCCGGCAGCGACGTCGCTGTTCTTTCTGATCACCGTTATCAGCCTGATCGACGTCATCGCCGGCTTCTCGGTGACGATCCGCTCCGCGCGGCGGGACTACAGCATCAGCTGACGCCGATACCGGCAAATTGTTGAGAGGAACGAGGTCTCCGCTCTAACGGCGCGAGAGCTGATCGAGCCGATCCTGCATGGCGGACAGCTCAGCCTTCAGATTGGCGATTTCGTCGTCGCCGCCCGTCGATTTCGGCGCCTCACCGGCATTGGCGGCCGGTGTTGGGTGGTCGTTCTTGGCCTCGTTCGTGGCGCCCGGCGTGAAAGGACTGAATAGACCGAGCGCACGCTCGAATGCATCGAAGTTCTTGCGCACCTGCTCCTGCATGGCATCGAAGGCCGCGGTGCCGAATGTATGGGCGAAGCGGCGGCGATATTGCTCCTGCTGGCGAGTCAAAGAATCGAGGCTGAACTCCAGATAGCTTGGCACCAGCCGCTGCATGCTGTCGCCATAGAAGCGAATGAGCTGGCGGAGAAAGCCGATGGGCAGCAGGTTCGTGCCCCTGCTCTCCTGCTCGACGATGATCTGCGTCAGCACCGAGTGGGTCAGGTCCTCCCCGGTCTTGGCGTCGTAGACCACGAAATCGCGCTCACCCCTCACCATCTCGGCAAGGTCCTCGAGTGTCACATAGGTGCTGGTGTCAGTATTGTAGAGTCGGCGGTTCGCGTATTTCTTGATGATGACCGGCCGGTTCTCCTGGTCCGTGTCGCGTGCCACGTGTATCTAAGCTCCCGTGCCTAAGCCTCAGGCGGCCAAGGCAACTTTATGCCGCAACTGCGAAATCACTAGCACGTTCCTTGTGCAAAGCACCAGAGGCTTTGCGTCATCCTAAAGAGAGGCTCAAGCCGCTTCACGGGGCGAACTCACTAGGCTATAGCCTTAAGTCATTGGGTAAGTGGGAGATTGGGAATGAAAGACGAAGATATCGTCATTGTCGCTGCGGCACGCACCCCTGTCGGGTCGTTCAACGGGTCGCTTTCCAGCGTCCCGGCGCATCAACTCGGACAGGTCGCGATTGGGGCGGCATTGGCGCGGGCGGGGGTCGAGCCCAGTGACGTGAGCGAAGTGATTATGGGCCAGGTCCTGACCGCGGCCCAAGGCCAGAACCCGGCCCGCCAGGCCGCGATGGCGGCCGGCATCCCGGTCGAGACGCCGGCTTGGGGCCTGAACCAGGTTTGCGGCTCGGGCTTGCGCGCTGTGGTCACCGGCGCCCAGCAGATCGCCGCCGGCGACGCCGATATCGTCGTTGCCGGAGGTCAGGAGAGCATGAGCCAGTCCGTCCACGCCGCGCATCTCCGCAACGGCACCAAGATGGGCAATCTCGATCTGATCGACACCATGATCAAGGATGGGCTGTGGGATGCCTTCCACGGCTATCACATGGGCACCACCGCCGAGAACGTCGCCCGGCAGTGGCAGATCCAGCGCGAGGACCAGGACCGCTTCGCCGTCGCCTCCCAGAACAAGGCCGAGGCCGCCAAGAAGGCCGGCAAGTTCAAGGACGAGATCGCTCCCGTCACCATCAAGACCCGCAAGGGCGAGGTCGTCGTCAGCGATGACGAATACATCCGCGAAGGCGCCAAATACGAGGACGTGGCCAAGCTCCGGCCGGCGTTCGACAAAGAAGGCACCGTCACCGCCGGCAATGCGTCGGGCATCAATGATGGCGCCGCGGCGGTGGTGTTGATGACCGCCAAGGAAGCCAAGAAGCGGAAGCTCAAGCCGCTGGCCCGCATTGCCTCCTGGGCGCAAGCCGGCGTTGAGCCTGCGGTGATGGGTTCCGGCCCGATCCCGGCCTCGCGCCGGGCGTTGGAAAAGGCCGGCTGGACGGCGAAGGACCTCGATCTGATCGAGGCCAACGAGGCCTTCGCAGCTCAAGCCTGCGCCGTGAACAAGGATCTTGGCTGGGACACCGACAAGGTCAACGTCAATGGCGGCGCCATCGCCATCGGCCACCCGATCGGAGCCTCCGGTACGCGTATCCTGACCACCCTTCTCCACGAGATGCAGCGCCGGGACGCCAAGAAGGGGCTCGCCACGCTCTGCATCGGCGGCGGCATGGGCATCGCTCTATGCGTCGAGCGGGACTAGTGCACTAGCAAGTGTTGTGAACCTTGCGCCGGTTCGCCGGCGCGAGGGCGTGTTTGACATGGCAACACGGCGCCACAGAAGCGCCTAAAGGGAGGAACGTGACATGGGGAGAGTGGCTCTCGTCACCGGAGGAACGCGCGGCATCGGCGCCGCCATCTCGAAGTCCTTGAAGAAGGCCGGATACAACGTCGCCGCCAATTATCACGGCAATGACGAGGCGGCGAATGCGTTCAAGAAGGAGACCAAGATCCCGGTCTACAAGTGGGACGTCACCGACTACATCGCCTGCGAGCAGGGCATCATCAATGTCGAGAACGAGGTCGGCCCGGTCGAGGTGCTGGTCAACAATGCCGGCATCTCGCGTGACGCCATGTTGCAGAAGATGAGCCACGAGCAATGGTCCGAGGTCATCCGCACCAATCTCGATTCCTTGTTCAACATGACGCGGCCGGTGATCAACGGCATGCGCGAGCGGGGTTTCGGGCGCGTCATCAACATTGCCTCGATCAACGGCCAGAAAGGCCAGCTTGGCCTAACCAACTATTGCGCCGCAAAATCGGGCGTGATCGGCTTTACCCGGGCGCTCGCGCTGGAGAGCGCGCGGAAGGGCATCACCGTCAACGCCATCGCCCCTGGCTACGTCAAGACCGACCTGCTTGCCGGCGTCTCCGAGGATGTGATGAAGGCGATCGTCAGCCAGATCCCGGTCGGGCGCCTCGGCGAGGCGGACGAGATCGGACGCTGCGTCGTGTTCCTCGCCGCCGACGAGGGCGCCTGGATCACCGGGTCGACGCTCACCATCAACGGCGGCCAGCACATGGATTAATCGGGCCTAGGGCTGGAAGTCGTCAGGGGCGAGCTCGAAGCCGGCGAAGTCGAAGCCCGGCGCCACGGTGCAGCCAGCGAGCGTCCAGGCGCCGAGGCTCTCCGCGGTCTGCCAGGCTTTAGCCGGCACCAGCACTTGCGGGTGCTCGCCTTGTAGCAAATTCGGCCCGAGTCGGCGTTCGTGCCTGACCTCATCCTGCTTGATGACGAGCTTGAGTGGGGCGCCGCCGTACCAGTGCCACATCTCGGCGGCGTCGACGCGATGCCAGCGCGACACCTCCCCTGTTCGCAGGAGATAGAGGATTGCCGTCGAGTGGGCGCGGCCTTTATGCCCGGGCTCGTCGCGAAACGTCTCCTTGAAATAGCCGCCCTCGGGATGCGGCTTGAGGCCGAGATGCGCAATGATCTCGTCCGCGGTGAGGGGCTCGGCGGTCACGGATCAGAACCTGTCCTTACGCTTCCGCGTCTCGCCGAAGATCTCCCACAGCTCCCGCCCCTCCATGCCGAGGCGCTTCTGGATCTCAGGGCTTGTCGGGCGCAGGAACGGATTGGTAGCGATCTCCTGCGCGATCGTCGTCGGCAGCGTCGCCTCACCGCGAGAGGTGAGCGCGTCGGCCTCGGCCGCGCGCGCCTGGAGCGCCTCGTTTCCCGGCTCGACGGTCAGCGCGAATTTGGTATTGGCCTTGGTGTACTCGTGGCCGCAATAGATCCGCGTCTCCGGCGGCAGGGCCATCAGTTTCTGCAGCGAATGCCACATCATCTTGGCGTCGCCCTCGAGCAGCTTGCCGCAGCCGACCGAGAACATGGTGTCGCCGACAAAGGCAATGCCGTCATCGGGGAAGAAATAGCTGATATGACCGCGGGTGTGGCCCGGCGTCTCGATCACCAGCCCCTTGGCGTTGCCGATAGCGACGCTGTCGCCCTCGCTCACCTCGACGTCGATGCCGGGGATGGTGCGCGCTTCACCCGCGGGACCGACGATGGCACAGCCGGTCATCCGCTTCAGCACTTCGTTGCCGGCGGTGTGATCGTGATGGTGATGAGTGATGAGGATATGCGAGAGCTCCCAACCCTTCTCGTGCAGCGCCGCAAGCACCGCCTCGGCATCGGGCGCATCGATGGAGGCCGTGGCCCCGGTGTCGGGGTCGTGGATCAGCACGCCATAATTGTCGCCGCGGGCGGAGAATTGGTGAACGTCAAGTTTTGCCATGGCAAAGAACTACCGCTGTTGGTGAATTTCGGGCCGCGACCCTAGCACCTCCTCGGCCTAGATTGAAATGGAGCGGATCGCCATCACCGGAGGAGCGTGTATGCTTGCGGCCCGACGGAACGATGACCCTCAGACGCGCCGATGCATCTCGATGCCATCGATCTCAAGGAGTTCTACGCCTCGCCGCTCGGTGGCGTGGTGCGACGTCTCCTCGGCGCAAGACTCAGAGCCCGCTGGAGCGATCTGAGCGGCCAAAGCCTGTTCGGCCTTGGCTTCGCCACCCCCTACCTCGGCGCCTTCAGAACCGATGCCACCCCCCTTGGCGCGCTGATGCCCGCCGAGCTTGGCGCCATGCCTTGGCCGAACCAGGGCGACGGCTTGAGCGTGCTTGTTGACGAGACCGAGCTTCCGCTTCCCGACGAATGCGCTGATCGCATTGTCCTCGTGCACATGCTCGAATGGAGCGAGCGGACGCGGCCCCTGCTCCGGGAGATCTGGCGCGTGCTGGCGCCGAACGGGAGGTTGCTCCTGATCGTGCCTAACCGCAGGGGGCTGTGGGCACGGGTGGATACCACGCCGTTCGGCCACGGGCGCCCCTTCAGCCGCTCGCAGCTGGTGCGCCTCCTGAAGGAGGCCATGTTCTCGCCGGAAGACTGGCAGCATGCGTTGTACATGCCACCCTTCTCGTGGCGCGTGCTGCTGAAATGGCCGGTGTTCTGGGAGCGGCTCGGCCTCGTGCTGTGGCCAGCGTTCTCCGGCGTGCTCATGGTCGAGGCGTCGAAGCAGATCTATGCCGGCGTGCCCGTGAAAGAGATGCGTGGTTTCCGCCGCCGCGTCGTCCCGGTTCCTGCAGGCGTCACCGCCAATGGGATGGATTGCCGGGTCAAGCCCCGGCAAGGACGGTGTCAATGAGAAAGAACTTAGCGCGACAACAGGAACACTGCCTGCTCGCCGAACAGATTCTGCATGAACAGCGGCATAGAGACACCGAGCTTCGAGCCATAGGCGTTGAGCGCGACGGCCCGCTCGACCTTGGCGCCGACGTCGCGGCAGAGGCCGAGGAAGTCCTTGATGGTGCAGAGATGGATGTTCGGCGTGTCGTACCAGCGGTCCGGCAGATTGTCGGTCCGCGGCATCTTGCCCCCGAACAGAAGCTGGGTACGCACGCGCCAATGGCCAAAGTTCGGAAACGACACGATGGCCCGGTGCCCGATGCGCAACAATTGCTCGACCACCTGACGTGGGGAATAGGTCGCCTGGAGCGTCTGGCTCAGGATCACATAGTCGAAGGCATTGTCAGGATAATAAGCGAGGTCGGTGTCGGCGTCGCCCTGGATCACCCCAAGACCTTGCGCCACGCAGGAATTCACCCCGGCCTGACTCAACTCGATGCCGCGGCCGTCAACGTCGCGCTTCGCGGCGAGAAGCCGCAGCAGCGTACCGTCGCCGCAGCCGATGTCGAGCACGCGCGCGCCGGGCGCGACCATGTCGGCGATGAGCAGAAGATCGACGCGCGAGGTCTCGGCCGGGCGCAATGCATGAGGCGGAACATTCACATTCACGGCAACCACCCTTCCGCCTCCGGAATGCCGCGCTGCCGCGCAGCGGCGTTGACGAAGCCGCGAATGGTGTCGAACAACTCGGGCTCATGCAGCAGGAAGGAATCGTGGCCCCCATCGGTCTCGAGCTCGACGAAGCTGACATTGGCGGCGACCGCGTTCAGCGCATGCACGATCTCCCGGCTCTCCTCGGTCGGAAACAACCAGTCGCTGGTGAAGGAGACGAGACAGAAACGCGTCTTCGTGCCCTGGAAGGCATTGGCGAGCACCCCGCCGTGATCCGCTGCGAGATCGAAATAATCCATGGCGCGGGTGATGTAGAGGTATGAGTTCGCGTCGAAGCGATCGACGAAGCTCAAGCCTTGGTGGCGGAGATAGCTCTCCACCTGGAAGTCGGCGTCGAAGCCGAAGGTAATCTTGTCGCGATCCTGGAGGTTGCGGCCGAACTTTCGGTGCAGCGCATCGTCGGAGAGATAGGTGATGTGCGCGGCCATGCGCGCGACAGCGAGCCCTTTGCGCGGGCTCTTGCCCTCGTCGAGATAGCGTCCCTGGCACCAATCCGAATCGGCCATCACCGCTTGGCGGCCGACCTCGTGAAAGGCAATGTTCTGCGAGGAATGGCGCGCAGCGCAGGCGATCGGCACCGCGGAGAACACGCGGTCCTTGTAGGTCGCAGCCCATTCCAGCACCTGCATGCCGCCCATGGAGCCGCCAAGCACACAGAGCACGTCGGGAATGCCGAGATGGTCGAGCAGCCTCGCCTGGGCACGCACCATGTCGGCGACAGTGATCACCGGGAAATCGAGGCCATAGGGACGTCCCGTAGCCGGGTTGATCGAACTCGGCCCGGTCGAGCCCATGCAGCCCCCGATCACATTGGGACACATCACGAAGAAGCGGTTGGTGTCGATCGGCTTGCCCGGCCCGACCATGGTCTCCCACCAACCGGACTTGCCGGTGACGGGGTGGATATTGGCGACGTGCTGGTCCCCGGTCAGCGCATGGCAAACAAGCACGAGGTTCGACTTGTCGGCGTTGAGGGTGCCATAGGTCTGATAGGCCACGGAGTACGGTCCGAGCACCTCGCCGCAATCGAGCGGAAGGGCCTCGTCGGCGCCGAAATGGACGATCTCACTCTGCGGATTGGCGATCTGGTCCAGCCGCACGGAGTGGTCGCGAAGGACCTGGGATGTCGGTGCTTCACTCATGGCTGGCGGGCGTCAGACTCCATGGACGAGGCCATTCTGCCCCGATCCTCACAATTCGGCGTTAGCTAGGAGCTTAGCGTCGAAAGTCAATGTTTTCTTTGCTTTCGCGTAAGTAAAGGTCCTATGAGAGGCCGCGCCGGGACGGGAGACCGCCCCCGGGAGCGTTGACCAGGAGAGACCGCAATGACCGCGAAGCGGGCCTTGAGCCCACGCCGAGCCATTCTCGACATTGCGCCCTATGTGCCGGGAAAGAGCGCGCTTCAAGGCGGGGAGCCGGTGATCAAGCTCTCCTCCAACGAGACGCCGTTCGGCCCGAGCCCCGCCGCCGTCGAGGCGTACCTCGCTTCGGCAGCAAGTCTCTCCCGCTACCCCGACGGCTCGGCGCGGGCCTTGCGTGAGGCGATCGCCAAGCTTTACGGCCTCGATCCGGCGCGCATCGTCTGCGGCGCGGGCTCCGACGAGCTGTTGAACCTGCTCGCTGCGGCCTATCTCGGGCCAGGAGACGAGGCGATCTACTCCGAGCACGGTTTCCTTCTCTACCGCATCGCCATTCGCGCCGCAGGCGCGACGCCCGTGGCCGCACCCGAAACGGCGCTCACCGCCGATGTCGATGTCATCATCGCGCGCGTCACGCCGGCGACGCGCATGGTGTTCCTCGCCAATCCCAACAACCCGACGGGCACCTATCTCGGCTTCGACGCGGTCAAGCGGCTCCGCGCCGCCCTGCCGGACGATGTCCTCCTCGTGCTCGACGCGGCTTACGCCGAATATGTGCGCGCGAACGATTACGAGGCTGGCATCGAGCTGGTAGCGGCCACGCCAAACACGGTGATGACCCGGACCTTCTCCAAGATCTACGGGCTCGCTTCGCTCCGCATCGGCTGGGCCTACTGCCCCGACGCCATCGCCGATGCGCTGAACCGCATCAGGGGTCCGTTCAATGTGTCTGGGCCGGCCATCGCCGCAGGCGTCGCCGCACTGCAGGACCGTGCTGCGGTCGCGCGGTCGGTGGAGCACAACGAGGTCTGGCGCGGGCGCATGGCCGAGGCGCTGACCGCGCTCGGGCTAAAGGTGACCCCGAGCGCCGCCAATTTCCTGCTGGTTCATTTCCCCAAGGGCAATGGGCGGTCCGCGGTCGAAGTCGATAAATTTCTCCAGTCGCGGCGCATCATTTTACGGCGGGTCGAGGAATACGGCTTTCCCGATGCTCTGCGCCTGACCATAGGCACCGAGGCCGAGAATCTCGCCGTGCTCGATGCGCTTCAGGCCTTCATTGGCGCCAAAGTCTCAGCCCGCCCATGACCGAGCCTCTGTTCGACACCATCGCCATTATCGGGCTCGGGCTGATCGGCTCCTCGATCGCCCGTGCCGCTCGCGCGCAAGGCGCCGTGCGCTCGATCGTAGCGACCTCACGTTCGCCCGAGACACGACAACGCGTCACCGAGCTCGGCCTCGCCGATAAGGTGGTCGAGACCAACGCCGAGGCAGTCGAAAGCGCCGACCTCGTCATCGTCTGCGTTCCGGTCGGTGTCTGCGGCGCTGTCGCCGAGGAAATTGGTCCGCATCTTAGGGCCGGCGCTATCATTTCGGATGTGGGCTCGGTGAAGAGCTCGATCGTTCGCGATATGGGTCCGCATTTGCCGAAGGCTGTGCATTTCGTGCCGGCCCATCCGGTCGCCGGCACCGAGCATTCCGGTCCCGATGCAGGTTTTGCGGAGTTGTTCGAGAACCGCTGGTGCATCCTGACGCCGCCTGAAGGCACCGACCCGCAGGCCGTGGACAAGCTCGCCGCGTTCTGGCGGCTGCTCGGCGCCAACGTGGAGGTGATGACGCCCGAGCACCACGACATCGTCCTCGCCGTCACCAGCCATCTGCCCCATCTGATCGCCTACACCATCGTCGGCACCGCCGACGAGCTTGAGGCGGTGACACGCTCGGAAGTGCTCAAGTTCTCGGCCGGCGGCTTCCGCGACT